>Ga0207657_10004748_pt1 | contig 14345 bp, 15 predicted proteins | sample KBSC33metaG_FD_184316 | JGI IMG/M metagenome (GOLD analysis project Ga0207657, IMG submission 184316) | Corn rhizosphere microbial communities from Kellogg Biological Station, Michigan, USA - KBS C3-3 metaG (SPAdes) (version 2) | ecosystem: Host-associated > Plants > Roots > Rhizosphere > Soil ... | reverse complement strand
GTTCGAATGGCTGGCCGCTCCGGTGGAGATGCTCGGCAAGCGTGCGGTCGAGGGCGTCCTCTTCGATCGCCTCCGCCTCGGCGAGCCGGACTCGCGTGGCCGGCATTCGCTCGAGCCGACGGGCGAGCGCTTCATGCTGCTCGCCGACACGGTCGTGTCCGCGATCGGACAGGCCTCGCGGCCTGAGCTCGTCGAATGGGGAGTCGACATCGATGACTCCGGCAGGACGAACCTCGCGCACGTCTATGCCGGCGGCGACGTCGTCAACGGCGGAGCGAGTGTCGTGCAGGCGGTCGCCGAAGGCCGTCGCGCCGCACGGGCGATCGAGGATGACCTGTGCGCGACCTGACCGAGATTCGCTGGCACGCCCGTGCAGGCCAGGGCGCGAAGACGGCATCGCAGGTGCTCGCCCTTGCACTGCTCCGATCCGGCAAGAGCGTGCAGTCGTTTCCCGAGTACGGTCCCGAGCGGCGCGGCGCGCCTCTCCGCGCGTACACGCGCTACAGCACGAAGCCGGTCCGTCGCCACGATTCGATCGAGCATCCGGACCTCGTCGTCGTCCTCGACGAGACGCTGTTGCAGGAGCCGGCCGTGTCCGAGGGGACCGCGCCCGAGACGCCGGTGCTCGTCAGCCGGTCGAAGGGCCGGATGGCGAACGTCGAGATGCTCGGCACCGTCGCCGCGCAGCTCGGCGAGCCGCCGCTCGCGACGCTGCAGGACGCAGCCGCCGAGGTCCTCGGCGGCAAGATCCCCGACGCCGAGCTGCGCGCGGCCGTGACCAGGGGCTACCGATGCCGCAGCTGACGGAGTGGAGCGAGCTTCCGCTGGCCGGGGCGATGGCCCCGGGCGACGCCGTGCAGCCGGTGACCGGCGGCTGGCGCACGGCCGGACGCCCGGTCACCCACCTCTCGTCGTGCGTGAACTGCCTCCTCTGCTGGCTCTACTGCCCCGACTCGGCGATCGTCCTCGACGGCACGACCTTCGCCGGGATCGACTACGACTTTTGCAAGGGGTGCGCGCTCTGCGTCGAGGTGTGCCCTGTCGAGGCGTTGTCGATGGAGCCCGAGGACGGCGCATGAGCACCGTCGAGTCACGGCTCCTCACAGGCGGCGAGGCGGTCGCGCACGCGCTCTGCCAGATCCAGCCGGACGTCGTGCCGGTGTATCCGATCACGCCGCAGACGCCGATCATCCAGACGTTCTCGTCGCTCGTCGCCGACGGCGCCGCGCACACGGAGATCGTCAACGTGGAGTCGGAGCACTCGGCGATGAGCGCGGCGATCGGCGCTGCGCTCGCCGGAGCACGCACGGCGACCGCGACGTCGTCGCAGGGGCTCGCGCTGATGGCCGAGGTCGTCTACATCGCCGCGTCGATGCGCGCGCCGCTGACCATGGCGGTCGGCAATCGCGCCCTGTCGGGTCCGATCAACATCCACTGCGATCACTCCGACTCGATGCTCGTCCGCGACTCGGGTGTCGTGCAGCTCTTCGCAGAGAACGCGCAGGAGGCCTACGACCTGATGGTCATGGCTCCTCGCATCGCCGAGCATCCCGCTGTCTCGCTGCCGGTGCTCGTGTGCCAGGACGGGTTCACGATCACCCATGCCGCCGAGCCCGTGTGCATGCTCGAGGACGCGGAGGTGCGCGCGTTCGTCGGCGAGTACCGGCCGGCGCTGCGGTCCTTGCTCGCGACTGAGAGCCCGGCCAGCCACGGGCCGTTCGCCATGCCCGACTACTACTTCGAGTTCCGCCGGGCGCAGGCCGCGGCGCTCGAGGCTGCTGCCGAGGTCATCGCGGGCGTGGCCGATGACTTTGCCTCGCTCGCCGGCCGCGCGAACCACGGCGTCGAGCCGTATCGCCTCGACGGCGCGGAGACCGTGCTGATCGCGCTCGGTTCGACGGCCGGGACCGTCAAGGACGTCATCGACGAGCTTCGTGAGGACGGAGAGCGTACTGGCCTCCTGAAGATCCGTTCGTTCCGCCCGTTCCCCGCGCAGGCGGTTCGCGAGCTGGCCGGTGGGGCCCGTCACGTCGTCGTCCTCGACCGCGCCGACTCGCCGGGCGGCGCTCCTCCGCTCGCCGCAGATGTCGCGTTCGCGCTTGCGGACTGCGACGCGACGCTGCGCAGCCACGTCTACGGGCTCGGCGGCCGCGATCTCCATCCGGAGGCAATCCGCCAGATCTTTCACGGCGTGGCGCCGCGCTATGTCGGCGTTCGAGGAGAGCCGTGTCCCGTCTGAAGACTCTCGTCGAGAAGCGTCATGGAGTCGATCCGCTTCGGGGTGGCCATGCGTTGTGCCAGGGCTGCGGGATCCCGATGGTCGTCCGCGTGGTGCTGGGCACGATCACCCGCCCAACTGTTGTGGTCAACGCGACCGGCTGCTTGGAGGTTGCGACGACGCGGTTCCCGACGACGGCATGGAACGTGCCGTGGGTGCACGTCGCGTTCGAGAACGCGGCGGCGGTCGCGAGCGGCATCGAAGCAGCGCAGCGTGCACTGGTGCGCCGCGAGTCGCTGCCGTCGGTGGACGACGTCGCAATCGTCGTCTTCGCCGGCGACGGTGGGACGTACGACATCGGGATGCAGGCACTCTCGGGCGCCCTCGAGCGCGGACACCGCTTCCTGTTCGTCTGTTACGACAACGAGGCGTACATGAACACCGGCGTCCAGCGCTCCGGCGCGACGCCTTTCGCGGCCGACACGACGACGAGCCCCGTCGGGCTCGAGAGCTTCGGCAAGGCACAGAAGCGCAAGGACATGACGGCGATCGCCGTCGCGCACCATGTGCCGTACGTCGCCCAGGCAGCGTCCACCTACTGGCATGACCTGAGCCTGAAGGTGGAACGCGCCGCAGCCGCCGACGGCGCGGCCTTCGTGAACGTCCTCACCGACTGCCCGCTCGGCTGGGGTCACGAGCCGCACCTTGCGCCGCACGTGATCGCAGCAGCCGTCGAGACCCGTTTCTGGCCGCTGTACGACGTGGTCGACGGCCGTTACCGGCTGACGTACGAGCCGCTGCACCCGCTGCCGGTCGAGCGGTGGCTCGAGGGGCAGAAGCGATTCGCCCATCTCCTTCGGCCCGAGAACGCACGCCTCGTCGAGGTGATCCAGCAAAACGTCGACCGCGACTGGGCCGAGCTTCGGCGGCGCTGCGGCGACGACGAGAAGGGAGCATTGTCATGAAGATCGTGTACGACTTCGACGAGCGCTGCGAAGGAGGACGCGCGCTTCTCGGCGGCAAGGGGCTGGGACTTGCCGAGATGACCCAGCTCGGGCTGCCGGTCCCGCACGGATTCACCGTCACGACGGAGGCCTGTCGTGCCACGACCGAGCGCGGCGCGGTTCCCGCCGCCGTGCTCGACGAGATTCTCGAGCACGTTCGAAGGCTGGAGGCGCGGACCGGGAAGCGGTTCGGCAGCGAGACGAACCCGCTCCTCCTGTCGGTGCGCTCAGGCGGCCCGGTCTCGATGCCCGGGATGATGGAGACCGTCCTCAACCTGGGGATGAGCCGTGCGACCGCCCGCGGGCTCGCCCGCGCAACCGGTGACCGCCGGTTCGCCTTCGATGCGTACCGCCGCTTGCTGCAGATGTACGGCTCGGTCGTGGCGGGCATCGACGGCGCGCGCTTCGAGCATGCGATCGAGCAGCTGAAGGAGCGCCGCGGGATCGAGCTCGACTCGCAGTTGACCGCGTCCGATTTCATCGAGCTCGCCGGCTGGTTCGAGGAGATCTTCCGCGGGGAGACCGGCACGGAGTTCCCCGCGGATCCGCGCCAGCAGCTGACGTCCGCCGTCACGGCCGTGTTCGGCTCGTGGGACGCGCCGCGCGCGCAGGTCTACCGCCGCGCGTACCGCATTTCGGACGATCTCGGCACCGCCGTGAACGTGATGGAGATGGTGTTCGGGAACCGCGACGCGCGCTCCGCCACGGGCGTCTGCTTCAGCCGGAGCCCGGCGACGGGAGAGCCGGGGCTGTTCGGCGAGTTTCTCGTCGACGCTCAAGGCGAGGACGTCGTCGCCGGTACGCGCACGCCGGAACAGATCGACCGCATGCGTGATTTCTTCCCGCTCGCGTACGACGAGCTCGAGCACGCCGTTACCGAGCTCGAGCGGCACTACCGCGACATGCAGGATGTGGAGTTCACGGTCGAGCACGACCGGCTCTTCCTGCTGCAGACGAGGAGTGCGAAGCGCACCGCTGCCGCCGCGCTGCGCGCAGCAGTGACATTCGTGGACGAGGAGCTGATCAGCCCGCAAGAGGCGGTTCGGCGAATCGATCCGGCTGCGGTCGAGCAGCTGCTCCACCCGGCGATCGATCCGACGGTCCCCGTCGAGGTCGCCGCCGTCGGCCTGGCCGCGTCACCTGGAGCCGCGTGCGGCGTCGTCGTCTTCGACGCCGACGACGTCGCCGCGGCTGCGGAGCAGAAGGACGTGATCCTGGTGCGGCCGGAGACGACCGCCGACGACATCCACGGCCTCATCCGCGCCGTCGGAGTCCTGACGGCGCGCGGAGGCATGACCTCTCACGCTGCCGTGGTCGCACGCGGCATGGGCAAGCCGTGCGTTGCCGGGTGCACGTCGCTGCACGTCGACGTCGAGAATCGAACGGCGGCACTCGGCTCGCATGTGCTCGTGGAGGGTGACGTCGTCACGATCGACGGGACGACCGGCCGGGTGCTGATCGGAGCGGTCCCGCTGGTCGAGCCCGAGCCGAACGCCGACTTCGAGCTCGTCCTGCGCTGGGCGGACGAGGCCCGCCTCCTCGGCGTGCGTGCAAACGCAGACACGCCGCTCGATGCACGTCGCGCCCGCGAGAACGGCGCCGAAGGCATCGGCCTCTGCCGGACCGAGCACATGTTCATGGCCGGCGACCGGCTGCCCGTCGTCCGGCAGATGATCCTCGCCTCGAGCGACGAGGAACGGTCGGCGGCGCTCGCCCGGCTACTGCCGATGCAGCAACGCGACTTCGAAGGGATCTTCGAAGCGATGGACGGGCTGCCGGTCACGATCCGGCTCCTCGATCCGCCCCTGCACGAGTTCCTGCCGCCCCTCGAGGAGATCGAGGACGAGCAGACGCGCGAGCGGGTGGCGTCGCTGCACGAAGCGAATCCGATGCTGGGCACGCGCGGCTGCCGCCTCGGCCTGCAGTGGCCGGAGATCTACGAGATGCAGGTGCGCGCAATCGCGCGCGCGGCGCGCGCCGTGGAGATGCGGACGAATGTCGCGCCGCGGGTCGAGGTCATGCATCCGCTCGTCGCCTTCGAGGAGGAGCTCGCGCGCCTCCAGGAGCTGACCGCGAGGACGGTCGCCGAGGAGGGAGGGATCTCCTACCTCTGCGGCACGATGATCGAGTTGCCGCGGGCGGCGCTGCGCGCGGGAGATCTCGCCCGGCACGCCGATTTCTTCTCGTTCGGCACGAACGACCTGACGCAGACGGCGCTCGGCTTCTCTCGTGACGACGCGCAGGGCAGGTTCCTCACCTACTACCTCGACCACGGTGTGCTGACGGAGGACCCGTTCGCGACCTTGGACGTCGAGGGAGTCGGCGAGCTGATCCGCATTGCGGTCGAGCGAGGCCGCCTGGCGAACCCCGATCTCCACGTCGGCGTGTGCGGCGAGCACGGAGGCGACCCCGCCTCGATCGCCTTCTGCCACGAGGTCGGGCTCGACTACGTCTCGTGCTCGCCGTTCCGTGTTCCCGTCGCGCGCCTCGCTGCCGCCCAGGCGGCACTCGCACACGTCAACGACACCGCCTACGTACCGGCAGGCGGCTGAACGAAAGGAGAGAGACATGGCAACCCGGATCGCAATCAACGGCTTCGGACGCGTCGGCCGCTGCGCCTTGCGGTCGGCGCTCGAATCGGGCGCGGACGTGGAGTGGGTGGGGATCAACGATCTCGCCGACGTGGCGACGCTCGCGCACCTCTTGCGACACGACACGGTCTACGGCCCGTTCCCCGGCGAGGTCGCCGTTCGCGGCGATCTGCTCGTCGTCGACGGCGCGGAGATCCCGATCTTCTCGAAGCCGGATCCACTCGACCTGCCCTGGGATGCGTTGCAGGTCGATGTCGTGCTCGAGTGCACCGGCAAGTTCCGCGTGAGAGCCGACGCCGCGAAGCACCTCGCCGCCGGCGCACGGAAGGTGATCCTCTCGGCGCCGGGCAAGGAGGTCGACATCACGATCGTGTGCGGCGTCAACGACGACGCGTACGACCCGGAGCTGCACGACGTGATCTCGAACGCGTCCTGCACGACCAACTGCCTCGCGCCCGTTGCGAAGGTCCTGTCGGACACGTTCGGCATCCGCCACGGAACGATGACGACGATTCACGCCGTCACCGGAGACCAGCGGGTCGTCGACCTGCCGCACAAGGACCTGCGCCGTGCGCGCGCGGCAGGTGCCAACATCGTTCCGACCTCGACCGGTGCCGCGAAGGCGATCGGCCTCGTCGTCCCCGAGCTCGCGGGCAAGCTGCACGGGTTCGCTGCACGTGTGCCCGTCCTCACCGGATCGCTCGTCGACCTGACCGTCGAGCTGGAGCGGGAGACGACGGCCGACGAGATCAACGCCGCGCTGGAGCGGGCAACGGCGAACGGCCTGGCGGGCATCCTCGAGGTGTCGCACGAGCCGCTCGTCTCGAGCGACGTCATCAAGTCACGCTACTCGTCCGTCGTCGACGCCGAGCTCACCACCGTGACCGGCGGCACACAGGCGAAGGTCGTCGCCTGGTACGACAACGAGTGGGGGTACGCAACCCGGCTCGTCGAGCTCGCCCAGCGCGTGCTCGTGCCGGAGCCCGTGCTCGCGTGATCCGGGAAAACACCGTCCGGCTTCGGTGCCGGCCCTGATTCAGCGGGGCCGGCACCGCGTCAGTCTCGAAGAGACAAAGGAGGCGCTCTCATGAAAGCGCTCGTGTACCACGGCCCCGGTCAGCGGGCCTGGGAGGAGGTCCCGGATCCGGTCATCGTCGAGCCGACGGACGCCATCGTCCGCATCGACGTCGCCACGATCTGCGGGACCGATCTCCACATCCTCAAGGGCGACGTGCCCGAGACGACGCCCGGCACCATCCTCGGCCACGAGGCTGTCGGCACCGTCGTCGAAGTCGGCGCGGCCGTCACGACGATCGAGCCCGGCGACCAGGTGCTGGTGTCGTGCATCACCTCGTGTGGACGTTGCCGCTTCTGCAAGGAGGGCCACTACGGCCTCTGCATCGGCGGCGGCGGCTGGATCTTCGGTCACACGATCGACGGCCTGCAGGCGGAGTACGCGCGCGTCCCGTTCGCCGACACGTCGGTCTACAAGCTGCCCGCAGGACTGACGCCGGAGGACGTGATCTTCCTCGCCGACATCCTGCCCACGGCCTTCGAGGTCGGTGTGTTGAACGGCGGCATCCAGCCCGGCGACACCGTCGCTGTCGTCGGTGCCGGCCCGATCGGGCTCGCGACGATCATGACGGCGCAGCTCTTCACGCCGAGCAAGATCATCGCGGTCGATCTCGCCGACGCGCGGCTCGAGAAAGCGCTCGAGTTCGGCGCCGACGTGGCGATCAACAACGGAGCCACGGACGCAGTTGCGAAGGTGATGGAGCTCACGAACGGCCTCGGCGTCGACGTCGCCGTCGAGGCGGTCGGTGTTCCCGAGACCTTCGAGCTGTGCGCGGAGATCGTCCGCCCCGGCGGACGGGTGGCGAACGTCGGCGTGCACGGGCACCCGGCGACGCTGCATCTCGAAACGCTGTGGATCCGCGACGTGACCATCACGACCGGTCTCGTCGACACGATCACGACGCCGCAACTGATGCGGCTGATCGAGGAGCGCAGGCTCGATCCGGCGCCGTTCGCGACGCACCGCTTCGAGCTGGCTCAGACGGAGGAGGCATATGACGTCTTTGCCGCTGCGGCCGAGACGCATGCTCTCAAGGTCGTGCTCACCGCAGAGCCCGTAGCGATTCTGCCGGCGCAGGTGACCACTCCCGAGGTCGCGCTCGTCTAGAGACGTGGCCGGACGGGGTGCCGGGCTCTCCCGGCGCCCCGTCTAGGCCGCGCGAAGCGACCGGTCGAGCAGGAGCGCGAGCGCGGGCACGACGGTGTCGGCTCCGTACGCCAGGAGCGCATCGGCTTCCGCGCCGGAGGCGATGCCGATCACCGGCATGCCGATCCGGCGCGCGGCGACCACGCCCGCCCCGCTGTGCGTGAGGGAGATCGCGCGCTCCGGCGGGGCGCCCAGCTCGGCGCACGCGGTGAGGAGCAGGTCGGGGGCCGGGCGCGAGCGGAGGTTCGACGTCCGCATCGTGCTCGCATCCACTCGCGCGTCGATCAGCCCGGCGAGCCCGGCGGCCTCCAGCATCGGGGACGCGGTCGTGCTCGCTGACACCACTGCGCGACCGAGGCCGCCGAGACCGACCGCCTGGAGGTACCGGTGCGCTCCCGCCAGGGCCGCGACGCCGCGTGAGTGCAGGCCGTGCTCGAGGAGCTCGCCCTTCCGGCGTGCGATGTCCGAGATCGCGGCGTCCGGAAGGCGAAGGCCACGTCCCGCAAGAAAGAGACGGATGCCCTCCGCACGGAGCTTCCCATCGAAGTACGCGTGATAGTCGCTGTCGTGATCGAACGGCGCATACGGCGCTCGTCCTTCGTGCGCCCGGGCGAGCAGGACCGGCTCGAGCGCCTCTGCCCACGCAGCTGCGTGCAGCGCGTCGCTGTCGGTGAGGACTCCGTCGAGGTCGAAGAGGCAGACCTCCGCTCGAACCGGCAGGCCCAGCCGCAGCGGAGTGACCGGGCTGGGGGCGAGCCACGGCGCCGGACGCAGGTGATGGACCGCGGCCACCGTGCGGAGGAGCGCCGCCGTCTCGCGACGCTCCTCCACCAGGTGATGAGCCTCCCGCGTCACCGCGGCGGCCGGAAGGACGGCACGATCGGCCTCGAGTGCCCGCGACGCCGCGTCGAGGGCGGACTGCCATTGCGCGGCCGTCGCGTTCAGATCGGGAGATTGCGCCGTCGTGGCGTTCACGTCGGCTGCTTGAACGCGTAGCGGGCGACGACCCAGCTCGTCAGGAACGCGAACAACGCCAGGACGACCGCTGACGGAGTCGACGACGTGCTCGTGCCTGCGGCGTTCGACGTGGTGCAACCTCCTTTCGACTCATTGTGGAAGTCCGCACCGGGTCCCGTATCGGTGTGTTCGCTGAGCTCGAGTCGGCGTCGAGAGCTACGTGGAAACCCGCAAGGGAAATCAGTGCGATCGGGGAGGTTGCGCGTTCCGAGCGCTTCTATCGTCGGATCGACCTCGTCGGCAAAGGAGAGTAGATGTCTTCGTCCCAATCCACGTATCCCGGCTCGGACTCAGAAGCGTTCTGGGGCGCCGGTGCGCTCCTGATGGGCTTCCTCGTCGCGGTGCTCGGGTTCACCTCGCTGATGATGTGGATCGACGCGCGCAATGCACGGGACGACGTGCATCGCAACGGTGTCGCGACGAGCACCGCCGGCATGGCCGGGATGGCCGGGATGGCCGGCTCGAGCACGACTGCGGCGGGTGGGTTGACGAGCTATGCCGGCGCCGCCCCTGCAAACGCAGACGAGCTGGCCGCCGCGCACACGCCGTATCCCGCCACGCTTCCACCCGCGCAGGCCGGCCCGGTCGCCGACGTCAAGCTCGTGCTCAGCGACATCACGACGCAGATCGCTCCCGGCGTGAAGTACGCCGCGTGGGCCTGGTCGGACGGCGCTCCCGGGCCCGTCATCCACGTTCGGCAGGGGCAGCTCGTGAAGATCACGCTGACGAACAACGGTGCGATCCCGCACTCGGTCGACTTCCACGCCGCGCGCATCGCGCCGAACAAGGCGTTCACGGACGTGTTGCCGGGCAAGTCGGTCAGCTACACGTTCCGCGCGAACGATCCGGGTGTCTTCATGTACCACTGCGGGACGAAGCCGGTCCTCATGCACATCGCCAACGGCATGTACGGCGCCATCGTCGTGGAGCCGAAGCCGGGCGTGCTGCCGCCCGCTGACAGGAACTACGTCCTCGTCGCAAGCGAGTGGTACCTGAGCTCGGACGGCCTCAAAGCGCCGGCGCAGTTCGACATGGCGAAGGCGCACGCGCGCCAGCCGGACTGGATGACGTTCAACGGCTACGCCGGGCAGTACGTGAAGCACCCGCTCACCGCGAACCCCGGTGACCTCGTCCGCTTCTGGGTCGTCGACGCAGGGCCGTCGCTCGACACCGACTTCCACATCGTCGGGACCATTCTCAACACCGCCTATCCGTTCGGCGATCTCAATCCTGCTGACGCGCTGCACAACGTCCAGACGGTTACGGTTCCGGCCGGCGGCGGCGGCGTGTTCGACGTGAAGATCGACGATCCCGGTCTCTATCCGTTCGTCTCGCACGCGTTCGCCGCGGTCGACGAAGGGCAGGTTGGGCTGTTGAATGTCGGCAACGTCAAGGGAACGATGTCCCACTGACGCGCGTGACCGATCAGGTCGAGGTCAGGCGCGCGTGGATCTCCCGCGTCAGCGTCTCGATCTTCTCGGTCAGCTCCTTGTCCTGCTGCGTGAGGTCGGTGTTCGACTGCAGCAGCGTCTTGAGCTCGTCCGTCTCCTTCTTCAGCGCCGCTTCGCGCCGCTGCATCGCCACCGTCACTTCTTCGCGGTGCGCCTCGAGCTTGTCGGACGATTCCTTGTCGCGTTCGACCTGGCGCGTCTGCGCGAGCAGGATGAGCGGCGCCGCGTACGCGGCCTGCGTCGAGAACGCGAGGTTGAGGAGGATGAACGGGTAGGGGTCCCACCGCATCCCGACCGCGACCGCGTTGACCGCGATCCAGAGGATGACGATGAACGTTTGCCCGAGGATGTACTGCGGCGTGCCGAAGAAGCGGGCGGCCGCTTCGGCGCGCCGGCCGAATGCGTCCTCGCCGAAAGCACCAGGCATGACACGCGCAAGTTCGCTCGCAGGGCCTGCGCTCCTCCCGTCGTAAGGTCCCGGGATGCTGACGCCCGCACGCCGCCCCCGCCGGAGACTGCGGCGCCCGTGGATCGTCGTGCCGATCCTCTTGATCGCGGGAGTCGCAGCCGCCGTCGTCCGGGCGCACGTCACTGCCGCGCGGCGCGGCTACTCCGACACCGGCGGCGCGACCGTCGTGCGCTACCGGCTCGCGAGCCGCCTGCTCGGACGGAGCCTCTCGGAGATCGGTGTCGTGCCGAACGGCGGCGGCCGGCGGCCACTGCTCATCTTCCTGCACGGCCGTCACGACCCGTCGCCGGTTGCGTGGCTGATCCCGTCGAAGTCCGGGCCGGAGTCGTTGCTGAGCAACCAGTTCTTCCGGAGCCTGGCGCAGCTCGGTGATCGTGCACCCGTCGTCGTGCTTCTGAACGGCGGCGGGCACAGCTACTACCACGACCGCGCCGACGGACCATGGGCGTCGATGATCCTCCGCGAGGCGATTCCCGACGCGGTGCGCCGCTTCGGCACGACGCCCGGTCGAATCGCGATCGGCGGTGAGTCGATGGGCGGCTACGGCGCGCTGCACATCGCCACTCTCCGGCCGGCCCAGTTCTGCGCGGTCGGCGGCCACTCGGCGGCGTTGTGGGTCACGGGCGGGCAGAGCGCGCCCGGCGCGTTCGACAACGCCGCGGACTATGTGCAAAACGACGTGTTCGCCGCCGCGCGACACGGCGCGCTCGACCGGCTGCCCGTCTGGATCGACGGCGGGACGGCGGATCCGTTCCGCGCGGCCGACGCCACATTCGTCGCGGGCCTCCGTCACCGCGGCGTGAAGGTGACCTATCACGTCTGGCCCGGCGGCCATACGCAGTCCTACTGGAGCGCGCACATGACGTCGTACCTCCGCTTCTACTCTGCGGCGCTCGCCGCCTGCTGAGGCGGCGAGGCGTCCCCCGCCGTCCGCGGGCCTAGCTTGAATCCCATCGCAGTCAATCCAAGGAGATAGGAATGCCTCTCACTCAAAGTCAGCTCGCCGACGCCGTCGCCGAGCGCTCGGGCCTCTCGCGCGCCCAGGCGAAGGGCGCGATCCAGGCGCTCGAGGAAGTCGTGCTCGGCGAGATCGGCAACGCCGAGAAGGTCAAGATCGGGAACCTCGTGCAGCTCACCGTTCGGGTGAAGCCCGCTACCAAGGCCCGCGTCGGCCGGAACCCGGCAACCGGCGAGGAGATCACGATCGGCCCGAAGCCTGCGTCAGTCGACGTGCGCGCGCGCGTGCTCGCGAAGACCAAGTCTGCGCTGCCGTCGCTCCAGAAGGCGAAGAAGCGGCTCGCCGCCTAGTTCGTCCACGTCTCGAGATCGTCATTGAACGAGGGTGCCGCGCCGGCCGCCGAGTAGCGTGGCCGGCGTGGTCGCTCCTCTCGCAGCGCTCGTCGCCTCGCAGGCGCCGGCCCCGTTCCCGCATGCATCAATCTCGCCGATCTGCGGCGCGAAGATTTCCGGATCAGCAAGCTGCGCTCGCCCCGGCGAGCAACGGGGTGTGGCTCGCATGCCGCGATCTCTCCGGTCTCTCGCTGCTCGGGCGGGACGATCTACGCCGCCGACACGGTGCAGGGCAGACTCGTTCGGCTCGCCGTTCCGCGCTAGCGCGACCGAGGACCTAATGTAGGTCGCGTGATCGCGATTCTCGGCGGGCTCGGCGCCGCGCTCTGTTGGGCGGCAGGGACGTTGTGCGCCGCCAAGGCGAGCCGGCTGATCGGTGCGCGGTCCGTTCTTGCCTGGGTCATGCTCATCGGGCTGACGATCACCGCGCCGGTCGCTGTCGTCTCCGGCATCCCACAAGGCCTGCACCGGGCCGAGCTGACCTGGATGGTCCTCGCCGGGGCCGGCAACGTGGCCGGGTTGCTGCTCGCGTACGAGGGGATGCGCCGCGGGAAGGTGTCGATCGTCGCGCCCATCACCTCCACCGAGGGCGCGATCGCGGCGCTGCTCGCGGTTGCGACGGGCGAGGCGCTCGGCGTCTCGTCCGCGATCCTGCTCGGTCTGATCGCCGCCGGGGTCGTGCTCGCGAGCCTCACGTCGGCCGACGATGCAGGTGGCGGAGCCCATCCGATCGAAGCCTCGGTGCTTGCAGGTGTCGCGGCGTGCAGTTTCGGTGTCGGCCTCTTCGCGACCGCGCGCGTGTCGAACGCGCTGCCGCTCGTCTGGGCGGTGATTCCGCCGCGGCTCGTCGGCGTCACGTTTGTCGCACTGCCGCTGCTCGTCGCCCGGCGCGTCCGGATCGACGCGGCGGCAGTGCCGCTCGTCCTCACCTCCGGCGTCTGTGAGGTCGCGGGCTTCGCGGCCTACTCCGTCGGCGCGCGGCACAGCGTCGCGGTCAGCGCGGTCCTCGCGTCGCAGTTCGCCGCGTTCGCGGCGGTCGCGGCGTTCGTGCTCTTCCGCGAGCGCCTGCGCACGGCGCAGGTCATCGGGATCACGATGATCGCGTTGTGCGTCGCGCTGCTGAGCGCGACCCGCGCGTAACGATCGCGCCGGACCCGGGTCAGATGGGGAGTCGGTTCGTTCCCTTTCACCCCCAGGAGGTTCGACATGGCAGGTGTCGAGAAGCGGAGCTTCGATTCACCCGACGAGACGCGGGCACCGGGCAAGACGCGGTCGGACATCGTCCATCTCGGCGGCACGACGGCGGCGCGGCTCACCCTCGAGCCTGGTTGGAGCTGGTCGGCGTCCGTCAAGCCGGTCGTCGGCACCGAGCAGTGCATGCACCGGCACGTCGGCGTGCTTCAGTCAGGGCGCATGCGTGTCATGCACGCCGACGGCACCGAGCTCGTGATCGACGCCGGCGAGGTCTACGTGATCGAGCCGGGCCACGATGCCGAGGTCATCGGCGACGAGCCCGTCACCGGCTACGAGTTCGAGCCGACGGCTGCGGAGGAGTACGCCCGTGGCTGACGGCATCGCCGCCGTCCTGCACGAGGCTGCGGAGACCCATCACACGGTCTTTCGCATCACCGACGGCGAGGATCCCGACTGGGCGTCGTGGTACGCGGATTGGCTGCTCGACCTCTCCGAGCTGCCCGAGCTGCTCGGCTGTCGCCCGGTGCGGAGCCACCTCGTGCACGCGCTCGTCGAGCTCGACCGCGCGTTCGTCGCTGCCGACACGGCGGCAGGGTGGGAGGGCTGGTACGCCGAGCGCCTCGGCTCGATGCTCCCGCCGTCGTAGGATCGGCGAAACCGTCGACAGGAGGGACTCATGGCAGTCGCCTACGTTCAGGAGTTCGCAATCGTGGACCGCTCGACCCAGAACTACGACTTCGTGGCCGACAAGATCGGTGACGGCCCGTTCGACGGGCTGATCGTGCACACCGCCGGCTTCGACGATGACGCCGGTGTGTTCCGGATCCTCG
>Ga0207657_10004747_pt1 | contig 14350 bp, 10 predicted proteins | sample KBSC33metaG_FD_184316 | JGI IMG/M metagenome (GOLD analysis project Ga0207657, IMG submission 184316) | Corn rhizosphere microbial communities from Kellogg Biological Station, Michigan, USA - KBS C3-3 metaG (SPAdes) (version 2) | ecosystem: Host-associated > Plants > Roots > Rhizosphere > Soil ... | reverse complement strand
AGCAGACGGATCGCGGTCGACTCGACCGAGCGCGCCAACGTGTAGAGCGACATATCGCCCGCCCGCGTGTAGAGCCGTTCGGCCGCGGCGGCGAGCACATCCGCCCGCGGATCGCGCACGCGGTACACGCGATGGCCGAACCCCATCAGCTTCTCGCCGGCTTCGATCTTCTTACGGAGGATACCCTCCGCGCGATCGGCCTGCCCGATCTCGAACACCATGTCGAGCGCCGGGCCGGGGGCGCCGCCGTGCAGCGGCCCTTTCAACGCGCCGACGGCGCCGACCACGGCGGACACGAGATCGGATCCCGTGGACGCGATCACGCGACACGTGAACGTGGACGCGTTGAGCCCGTGATCGACGACCGTGTTGAGGTACGTTTCCAGCGCGCGGACCTGCTCCGCGGCGGGCACCTGACCAGTCAGCATGTAGAGGTAATTGGCCGCGTGGCCGAGATCCTCACGCGCCGCGACAGGCGGATCGCCGCGCCGCAGCCGCCAGAACGTCGCCACAATGGCCGGAAACTGCGCGACGATCGTCGCCGCGTCGCTCGACGTTATCGAGATCGCGCCCGCGGCCATCCGGAGCGCGTCCATCGGATCGACGTCCGCGCCGGCGCACTCGCGCAGGAGCGTCGTGCTGGCCGGCGGCAGCGTCCGCCGTGCCGCGAGCTCGCCGCGGAACGTCTGCAGCTCGCCGGCGGACGGCAGGTCGCCGTGCCAGAGCAGCCACGTCGTCTCTTCGAATGACGCGTGCGCCGCCAGCTCGCCGACGGGGAATCCCGCCACGATCAGCTCGCCGCGCTCGCCATCCACCTGGCTCAACATCGTCTCCGCCGCGACGACGCCATCCAGTCCTGTTGGAGTCATGCGTCAACCGTAGCGCCGGTGTATCATCGTGTCAACATTGATTGAGCAATCAACATGAAAGACAAACGGCCGGACGCCACGGACGACGCGTGGATCGACGCCGCGGAAGCCTCGCGGACGCTCGGCGTCGAGCGGGCGACACTCTATGCGTACGTGAGCCGTGGATATGTGCGCTCGGAGCCGGCGCCGGGCGGCCCGCGCACGCGGCGCTACGCCCGCCGGGACGTCGAGCGTCTGCGGCAGCGGACCGAGCGTCGGCGCGACCCCGACGCCGCCGCGGTCCGCGCGCTCGACTGGGGCATGCCGATTCTCGAGTCGTCGATCACGCTGATCGCCGGCAATGCGCTGTACTACCGTGGGCACGACGTGGTGGCGCTATCGCGCTCGCGTTCGATCGAAGAGGTGGCCGCGCTCATCTGGACCGGGCGGTTCGATGACGCGCCGCGGATGCTGCCGGCACCCCCTCACGCCTCATCCGGGCCCGTTGACGATGCGCTGCCGTTCATCGCGCGGGCGCAGGCGACGCTCGCCGTGGCGTCGACGCGCGACCTCCAGGCATTCGATCTCCGGCCGGAAGGTGTCGCGTTCACCGGCGGCCGGATTCTCCGGGTGTTGAGCGACATCGCCGCGCCGACGCGTTCCAGGGAGCGGACAGCGCGGGGAGGCCTCCATCAGAACCTGGCTCGCGCGTGGCGCGTCGGCCCGCGCGGAGCGGACGTGATCCGCGCCGCTGTCATCCTCTGCGCCGATCACGAGCTCAACGTCTCGGCGTTCACCGCGCGGTGTGTCGCCTCGTCTGGATCAAATCCGTATGCCGTGGTGATTGCCGGGCTCGCATCGCTGGAAGGGACGCGGCATGGCGGCTCCAGCATTCGGGTCGAGTCGATGCTGCAGGCGCTGCATCGCGCAGGACGGCTGCGCGACGCCCTGCGGGAACGGCTGCGTCGCGGCGAAGCGATCGACGGCTTCGGTCATCCGCTGTATCCGCATGGCGATCCCCGCGCCGCGGCACTGCTCGCGCGGCTGCGCGATCGATATCCGCGGTCGTCAGAGGTCGCGTTCGCGCTCGGCGTCGCCGACGCGGCCGCCTCGCTCATCCGCGAACAGCCGAACGTGGACTTCGCGCTCGCGGCGGTCTCGCGCGCGCTTCGGCTGCCCGCTGGCGCGCCGCTCACGATCTTCGCGCTCGGGCGGACGATCGGGTGGATCGGCCATGCGATCGAGCAGTACAAGACCGGTCAGATCATCCGTCCGCGCGCGAAGTATGTGGGCATCGCGCCCCCGGCGCTCGGCTGAAGCATTCGCGCCGCGACGATCTGACGAACGCGCTTAGTCCTCCTTCCACGGGTTTGTGGCGAACACCGCCAGCTCGGGCCAGAGCGCCCGGCGAGGCATGTCGAGCGCCGCCATAATCGTGTCGGCGATGTCGTCCGCGTACAGCTTGTTGGGGTTGTTCCGGCCGGTGCGGCCGCCGAAGTCGGTCTGCACCTCCGACGGACAGACGCAGACGACGCGGATTCCGTGCGGCCTCAGCTCCGCCTGCCAGCACTGACTGATCCCGCGCACCGCCCATTTGCTCGCGGCGTAGGCGGTGGCGGTGGCCGCGCCCTTCATGCCGGAGGTGGACGCCAGATTCACGATGTCGCCCGAGGCAGCCGCCTTCATCAGCGGCACGACGCGATTGGTCAAGTCGACGAGGCCGAACACATTGGTGTCGAACATGGTCTTCATCGCGTCGACGTCGAGCGCGCCGATCTCTGCGCGATAGGCGTAGCCGGCGTTGTTGACGAGGACGTCGATGCCGCCCATGCGCTCGCCGCAGACGTCGATCGTCCGCGCGTTGTCGGCGGCGCTCGACACGTCCGCGCGCAGCGCGTGGGCGCCGGTCTTCCGCGCCACAGCCTCGAGGAGTTGGTCGTTGCGGCCGGTGAACACGACCTGGTGTCCCGCCTTGCGTGCGCGCGCGACGATCGCGGCGCCGATCCCCTGGCTGCCTCCAGTAACAAGAAAACGACTGACTGACATGCACGAGTCCTTTCGTCGTAACGGAAATGTCGACAGGCCATTCTACCGGCCTCTCGAATTGCGGAGGGGCGCATGAGTCGCGCCGGACGCTGGGCTATACTGCACATCCCGAATCACACGTCGACGCGGCCTGAATCCTGCGCCCCGAGCGCAGATCAAACGAGGAGCCCCCGAATGCGGAACGTTCGAGTACGTCCTGTTCTGACGATCTTGACCCTGTGCGCGACCGCGCTCATCGTCGTCTCTTCAACGAGCGCCGCGCAGTCGGCCGCGTCGCACGCCGTCCCTTCGTTCAAGGTCGACCCGTCGTGGCCGCTGGAGATGCCCAACAAGTGGATCCTGGGCGCGGTCACGGGCGTGTTCGTCGACGCGAAGCAGCACGTGTGGGTCACCCATCTGCCGGAAACGCTCACCGAGGAGGAGACGGCCGTGCAGCAGAAGCCGCCGATCGGCACCTGCTGCGTCGCGGCGCCGCCGGTGCTGGAGTTCGACGCGCAAGGCAAGCTCGTTCAGGGCTGGGGCCAGGGGTCGATGGACGACACGTCCACGTGGCCGCGCAACCCGCACGGCATCTTCGTCGATCACAACGACTTCGTCTGGGTCGGCACCTACATGCACCATCGCGTGATGAAGTTCACGCGCGACGGCAAGCTCGTGCTGACGATCGGTCAGTACGACAAGAACGGCGGCAGCAACGACACGACGCTGCTTGGCGGCCCGGCCGGCATCTGGGTCGATCCGAAGACGAACGAGGTCTACGTCGCCGACGGCTACAAGAATCGCCGCGTCATCGTCTTCGATGGAGCGACCGGCAAGTACCTGCGCCATTGGGGCGCGTACGGCGAGCGGCCGGACGACTCGGAGAAGTTCGATCCGAAGACGATGGTCACTGGCGCGCTGCCGAAGCAGTTCTCGACGGTGCACGGCATCACCGGATCGAAGGATGGAAAGATCTACGTCGCCGATCGGCGCGGCAACCGCATCCAGGTGTTCGATCACCAGGGCAAGTTCCTCGCCGAAAAGGTGGTGGCGCCGGCGACGCTGGCGTCCGGGTCGGCGTTTGTGCCGGTGCTGTCGCCCGATCCGCAGGAGCAGTGGCTCTACCTCGCGGACGGCACGAACCACAAAGTGTGGATTCTGCGCCGGTCGGATCTCGAGATCGTGGGCGAGTTCGGCCGGGGAGGTCGGCAGGTCGGTCAGATGCTGCGTCCGCATGGGATGAGCATCGACTCACACGGGAATCTCTACGTCGGCGAGGCGTCAACGGGGCGCCGCGTACAGAAGTTCGCGCTCCAGCCTCAGGCAGCGAAGTAGCGCACAACCGGCGACAGTGTCCATCGCCGGTGACGATGTTTTCCTGGTCATAAGGAAAAAGTTGCGACTTCCGGCCTGAAACACGTTGCACGATTTGGCAGGACAGTTGCCGTAATGAGCGCCGTTATGACCATGAGCAAAATTCTCACACCTGCTGCGTTTGTGGCGGCGCTGGCCTTGGCGGCGGCGCCCGCGTATGCCGGACAGCACGGCGGCGGGCACGGCGGCGGGCACGGTGGTGGCGGACATGCGGTGGCGCGCGGTGGCGGGGGGACCGTGCACGGCGGGGGTGGGGCCGTACACGGTGGGGTCGCCGTTTCGCGGGGCGGCGTGCGAAGCGCCACCGTTTATCGCGGCGCCGTTGGCGTTCGCGGCGGTTTCGTTCACGGCGGTCCGACGGTGGTGGGTACGCGGGGCATTTTCTACGCCCATCGCGGGTATTACGCGCGAAGCGGGTTCTACCATCCGTATTATCCGTATTACACGTTCCATCCACGGCTGAGCCTCGGCTTCGGCCTGTGGGTGGGGTATCCGGTGCCGTATCCCTACTATTACAACCCCTACTATTACGGGTACGCCTATCCGTATCCGGCGAATCCGTATCCCTACGGCTATGCCGCTCCGTCGTACGGCTATCCGGCACAACCGTATCCGGCGCCGAATTCGGGGGCGGCGTATCCGCCGTCGAGCGATCCGAACTATCCGGCGCAGCAGTCGCCGTCTGTCGGCGTCGAACAGGGAAGTGAGCAGTCGGCGCCCGGCGGAGTCAGCTTCGAGATCACGCCCGACACCGCCGCGGTGTTCGTCGACGGCACGTATGTCGGGACGGCTGGGCAGTTTGGACCCAAATCGCAGCCGCTCGGCCTGATTCCGGGGCGGCATCACATCGAGATTCGCGCGTCGGGCTATCGCACGATGACGTTCGAGGCCGATGTGACCCCTGGTCAGGTCATCCCGTATCAGGGGACGTTGCAGAGGAACTGACGCTTCGGGCGGGAAGGGCCGATCCCGCCCGTCCCGCCGCATCGTGCCGATCCCGCCGCCTCCTGCCGATCCCGCCGTGTCCTGCCGATCCCGTCCCTCCCGCCCCTTCCGCCCGTTTCGACCGATAAGAGGAACGGGTTACGAAGGTTGCTTCGCCTTCCATCAGAACGCTCCGGCGTCTACGTCCTCGGCATCACGGTCGTCGGGGCGGCCGTCGTGTTGTACTCGGCGGTCGATCTCGTCCGGCACCCGGTAGGGATCGGGTGGCTCATCCTCGTTCTGCTGACCGTCGTCAGCGGCTGGGCGATGCTCCGCATCCCGTCGATGCCGATCAGCTTTTCGATCTCCGATATTTTCAACATCGTGGCGGCGCTCCTGTTCGGACCGTCGGCCGGCGCCATCTCCGCTGCGCTGGATGGTCTCGTCGTGACCTCCCGCTTCGCGCACAGCCAGCGGACCTTGGACCGGGTTCTCTTCAACATGGCGGCGCCGACGATTGCGACCTGGGCGGCGGCCCAGGTGTTCTTCGCGCTCGGCGGCGGGCGCTCCCCAGTCGAAGGACCGCTCGCGCTGGTGAAGTTGCTCGGTTTTCTGATCGTCTTCGGCGCGATCGATTTTGGTCTGAACAGCGGGCTGGTTGCGACCGCGGTCAGCTTCGAGCGTCGACTGCCGGCCTTCGCCATCTGGCGCGAGCACTTTGCCGACATGTGGATCACGTACTTCGGCGGCATCTTCGGCGCGATGCTGCTGATGGTGCTGTCTCGATTTCACACCCTCGACATTCTCGTGCTGCTCGTCCCGCTCCCGGTCATCCTGTATGTGACCTTCCGCCACGCGATCGGGAGAGCCGAAGATCAGCTCGATCACCTCGCGAAGGTCAATCGCGTCTACGTCGCCGCCATCGAGGCGCTCGCGCACGCGGTTGATGCGAAAGATCAGGTCACGCACGATCACACGCGGCGTGTGCAGGACCAGACGCTCCGGCTCGCGCGCGCCCTGCACGTCGGCGAGAGCGATCTTCAGGCGATCAATGCCGCGGCGCTCTTGCACGACGTCGGGAAGCTGGCCATCCCCGAGCACATCCTCAACAAGCCCGGGCGGCTGACGCCGGCCGAATTCGAAATCATGAAGCGCCATGCGGCCATCGGGGCCGATATTCTTTCCGTGATCGGCTTGCCGTTCGCGGTTGCGCCGATCGTGCGCCATCACCACGAAAGCTGGGATGGAACAGGGTATCAGGACGGGATCGCCGGCGAAGCCATTCCCGTGGGATCGCGGATTCTCGCCGTGGTCGACTGCTTCGACGCGCTGACCTCGGATCGGCCGTACCGCCCGCGTATGGAGACCGATGAAGCGCTCCGAATCATCGGCGAGCGTCGTGGGAACATGTACGACCCGGGCGTGGTGGATGCCTTTTTCCTGATGCACGCGCAGCCGGCTGCGGCGCCCGTCGCCGCGGCGCCGCTTGCTGCCGCCGCGCCGATCTCGGCTGCGCCGACGCCGCAGCCTGCGGCGGACGACCGCGAGGATCTCGAATTTCAAGCGGCGTTCGAGCTCGGTCGCGGCCTCGCCAGCGCGTCGGCCCTCTCCGCGTTCGGCGAGATGTTGTGGAATCAGTCGCGCCGACACATTCCCGCGAGCGCATTCGTGCTGTACACCTACGACGAAGTCAGCGATGCGATCGTGGCGGCCTACCAAGGCGGCGACATGGAAGCGCGCCATGAAACGCGGATCCCTCTCGGAGAGCGCTTGAGTGGATGGGTGGCGGCGACCGGACAGACCGCATTGAACTCGGATGCGCGCCTGGACTGCGAAGAATCGGCGCGCGAGCGCTCCACGCTGCGCACGGCGCTCGTGGTCCCCATCACCGTCGACGGACGATGTGCCGGTGTCCTCAGCTTCTATGCGGAGCGCCCGGAGGCGTTCAACGAGATCCACCGCCGTTTTGTCGAACGGGTCAGCCGGCTGATTTGGGAGATGATGGCCGCGTTGTCCGGGAGCGAGACTCCTCGCCGCCAGGGTGTGCCGCAATAGCACATCGTGTCCCGAATTCAGCTGCCCGGTCTAAGCCGTTTCGCTACATCGAGTTCCATAGAGTCACTCGGACCGCGTGTCCGTTAAAAGCATTACCAGGCCGCCCGCTCCACTCTCTGGCCCGCGCGGATCTTCCACACAACATCCGTTGATTCAAGTGCTTAGCAGCGTGTGCTGCCTGTGGCGCACGAATTGCTCGGCTTCGGTCAGCCATTCAGGTCGTCTATTTCTGGGACACCTGATTACGGAACCGGCGGATCTCTTGTGAGGCGGCTCCCCTTGATGAAGCGAATGCATCGACACCTCCCATTCGGCCTGGCACTGATAATCGCGCTGTTTGCCGGCAGCGGCGCCCCGATTCGCGCGACCGGCGGACCCGCGCGCCACCAGGCCGGCGCCCATCGCATCGGCCGACTCGACGCCGCGCTTCGCGCCGTCGTCGACGACGGCAGCCTGGGACCGCAGCGCGTGATCGTGCGCGTGCGCGCTGACCAGCGTGCGGCGGTGCGCGACAAGCTCACGGCGCGTGGCGGTCAGATTCTTTTCGACCATGATTCGCTCGACGCATTCACCGCGATCGTTCATCGCGAGGACCTCACGGACCTCGCCGACAACGACGCGATTCTGTCCGTCTCTCTCGACGCGATCGTCCGTCCTCACAGCCTGCTGGGCGGCGTCGTCGGCGGGCTGCTCAACGTGGTTGGCGGCGTCGTGGATCTCGCGACGAACGTGCTGCTGCCAAACGGCGCCGACACATCGGGTCCGATCGTTGCGCCAGAGATGCTGCGCCAGACATTGGGCGTGGACAACTCGACGTGGACGGGGAAGAACGTCGGCATCGCGGTCATCGACTCCGGCCTCGAGATGTCGAGCGAGTTTCAGAACCGCGTGACGGCGTTCTACGACTTCACCAACGGAGGGTTCGCGGCGAAGTCGCCGTTCGACGATTACGGACACGGCACCCACGTCGCCGGAATCATCGGCGGATCCGGCGCCCTGTCGACCAACGCGGCCTATCACGGTCTGGCGCCGAAGGTGAAGTTCGTCATCCTCAAGGTGCTCGACAAAAATGGCGCCGGCTATACGAGTGACGTCATCCGCGCGGTTGATTTCGCCGTCGCGAACAAAGCGGCGCTCGGCATCGACATCATCAACCTGTCGCTCGGGCATCCGATCTACGAGCCTGCCGCGACCGATCCCCTGGACCAGGCGGTCGAGCGCGCGACCCAGGCCGGTGTAATTGTCGTCGCCGCTGCGGGGAACTACGGCGTGAATCCGACGACGGGCACCACGGGCTACGCCGGCATCACATCGCCTGGCAATGCGCCGTCCGCCATCACCGTCGGCGCGGTCAATATCGAAGGCACGGTGGCGCGCGGCGACGACCGGATTCCCAATTACAGCTCGGCCGGTCCGACGTGGTACGACGGCTATATGAAGCCGGACATCGTCAGTCCCGGGCACAACATCGTCGCGGTCGCCGCGAAAAAGGGATATCTCTATCAGACGTATCCGCAGCTGAAGGCCGCGGATCCGGACTACATGCTCCTCAGCGGCACGAGCATGGCGACGGCGGTCACCACCGGGTCGATCGCGCTCCTCGTGGAGGCGAACCGATCGGCGAACTCGTATCCGTATCACCCGTCGCTGACGCCGAACGCGGTCAAGGCCATCCTCGAATACACCGCGCTCGGGATCCACGACGACGCGGGAGTGGAGTACGACCCGCTCAGAAAAGGGAGCGGCTCGCTCAACGCGAAAGGTGCGATCGATCTGGGCCGGACCGTCAAGACCGGAACGTCAACCGGGGGCTATTGGCTGACGACGACGCCGTTTCCGTGGACGACGATCGACGGCGTTAGCCTCGAATGGAATCAGGCGATTGTCTGGGGCAATGCGATCGTGTGGGGCAGCACGGTCGGGGTCAACCAACCGGCCTGGGCACAGGCGATCGTTTGGGGCAGCAACGTCAGCTGGGGCAGCGCGATCGTGTGGGGCAGCAATGTCGTGTGGACCAATCCCGATTCCTGGGCGTCGGCCATCGTCTGGGGCAGCAACACCGTCGGCTATGACTACGGGTCGGCGATCGTGTGGGGCAGTTCCACCGGCATGACGGCCGAAAACGTCGAATGGCAGGACTTGTCAGGCAACACGAACGCGACAGGACAGCAGTAAAGAGGGGCAAAGATCTCCGCTTCGACACGATAATCGGTGGATGCGCCGCGCCGTCGCCTGGGGATTCGTCGGACCACCGGTCGTCGTCCTCCTCGTCTTCGCGGAAATCGGCGGACGCATCTCGCCGCCGGCGGTTGACGTGGCGGCGTGGTGCTTCGGATCGGCGGCCGTGCTCCTTGCGTTGAAGCTGGTCGTCTGGATTTCCGCCGCACACCGCACGTTCGCTCCGCCGGAGCGCCTGGCCGCGTTCGTCATGCTGTGCACGATCGCGATGGGCTGGTATGCCGCTCGCCAATGGATCCACGAGCGGCAGTTCGACGATCTCGTCGCGTCGCAGAACGCCGATTTGAAGCTCACGGTAATGGAGTTGTCGTCCGAGATCCTGGCCTTCGTCGCGGCGCGCCTCCGCGACGCGCCGCCGGCGCCGCGGTCAGCCACATGGGATCAGGACGAGGCCGCCGCCACCCACTACGAGATCGCGACCGCGCGCGCGTTCGAGCGCCAATTCGGCAAGCGGGTGCACGCGACGCACGATATCCTCGGCCTTCTCGGAATCGCGGACAAAGATCTCGACGTGTTCTACGCGCGTCCTGCGGATGCCTTCCAGATGCGCGTGGTGGCGGCGAAGCTGGCATCGCTCGCCGCACGCGTGCCGCCGCGGTGATTGGCGCGTCGATCGCCGCGGCTGGTACAGTGCAGATATGAAGTCGGTCATCGTCGGGACGGCGGGTCACATCGACCACGGCAAGAGCGCGCTGGTCCAGGCGCTGACCGGCACGGATCCCGACCGGCTGAAGGAAGAGAAGGCGCGCGGGATCACGATCGACCTCGGGTTTGCGCATCACGTGTTGGGCGATCTCGACGTCGCGTTCGTCGACGTGCCAGGACACGAGCGATTCGTCAAAAACATGCTGGCGGGAGTCGGTGGCATCGACCTCGTCGTGCTCGTGGTCGCAGCGGACGAATCGGTGATGCCGCAGACGCGCGAGCATTTCGACATCTGCCGTCTGCTGCACGTCCCCGCCGGCCTCGTCGCGCTGACCAAGTCGGATCTCGCCGACGCCGATATGTTGGAGATTGCGCGGCTGGAGGTGCAGGAGCTCGTCGCCGGCTCCTTTCTCGAGGGCGCGCCGGTCGTGCCGGTGTCGTCGCGCACCGGCGCCGGGCTCGAGGCGTTTCGCGCCGCGCTGGCGGCCGCCGCCGCGGGCGTGCGCGGGCGTGCGTCCGACACGAAGCCGCGTCTGCCGATCGATCGCGTCTTCTCGATGAAAGGGTTCGGCACCGTCGTCACCGGCACACTCGTGTCCGGACGCATTGGCGCCGACGACGAGCTGATCGTGGCGCCTGGGAATCGGCGGGTGAAAGTGCGCGGCGTTCAGGTGCACCGCGAAAAGCGAAGCGAGGCGGTCGCCGGACAACGAGCGGCGGTGAATCTCGGCGGCATCGACGTGGCCGAGATCGCGCGCGGTCAGAGTCTGATCCGCGAGCGCACGTTCGAGGAGACGCGGGTCGTCGACGCCGTCGTCGAGGTCCTGCCGACGGCGAAAGCGCTGCAGCACGGTGCGCGCGTGCGCTTTCATCAAGGGACGACGGAGATTCTGGGACGCGTCGCGGTGATCGGTCCCGCCGAGCCGTCCGCTCGAGCGGGGAGCGCGACCAGCGCCGAACGCCGCCCGGCCGTCGGGGCGGGCAGCCGCGCGTTCGTACGGCTGCGCCTCGAGCGGCCGGCGATTCTCGCGCGCGGCGATCGCTACATCCTCCGCGCGTACTCACCCGCGATCACGATCGCAGGCGGTCACATTCTCGATCCGAAGCCGCCTCGCGCAGGCGTCCGGTCGGCGGGTGCGATCGATCGATGCCGCCGCCTCGATTTTGCGCCGGAGGACGAGACCGCGCGCGCGGCCGCGGATCTGCGCGCGGCTTCCCTCATGGTCGAAGAGGCGGGACGCGCCGGCCTGCCGGTTCCGGCCCTGGTGACCCGGATCGGCCTCGAGGCACGGTCGGTCGACAGCGCGGCCGACGCGCTGGTCGCCAGCGGGGCGGCCGTTCGCGCCGGCGACACGCTCGTGTCTGCGTCCGTGTTCGAAGCGCTGAAGGCGTCGATCGTCGCTCTGCTCGCCGAGCATCATCGCAGGCAGCCGTTGTCCGAAGGCGTCCCGCGCGAGGAAGCGCGCGAGCGGTTGTTCGCGCATGGATCCGCGGTGGTGTTCGAGCGCGCGCTGGCGGAGCTTGCGGCGACAGCGGGAGTCTCCGTCCGCGAGAGGCTCGCGCTCGCGACCCATCACGTCGAGCTCTCGCCAGAGGAGGAGCGGGCGCGCGACGCGGTCGTGGGCGCGCTGCAGGCCGCCGGGCTCACGCCGCCGGACACCGCGACGCTCGCCGCTCAGGCCGGCGCATCCGTTGCCGTCGTCGATCGCGTGCTGAAGCTGTTACAGCGGCAGAAGGTCGTCGCGAAGGTCGACACGCTGTGGTTTCACGACGAGACGTTGAAGGCGCTGAAGGCGGAGGTCGCGGCGCTGAAGGCGGCCGGCGGCGCCGCCGCGCGCATCGATGTGAGCACGTTCAAGGAGCGATTTGGTGTGACGCGGAAGTTTGCGATCCCGCTGCTGGAGTATCTGGATCGCGAGCGGATTACGAGGCGGGTGGGCGACGCGCGCGTGCTGTTGTAGCTACAGCTTGTTGCCGCACTTGCGGCAGAAGCGCGAGTCTGCCGGGTTCGCCGTGCCGCAGCTCGCGCAGCTCCCGAAGGACGCGGATGCCGTCGTCGAGGCCACATCGTCGGGGTCGGTCGTTGCGTTCTTGAAATTCTTGATGGCGCTGCCGATACCCTTGCCAAGCTCCGGCAGCCGGTTGGCGCCGAAGATGATGATCACGATGACCAGAATGACGATCAGTTCTGGCAGACCGAGCCGACCCATGGTGAAGCTCCTTCAGTTTGCGCGCGGAAAGACGATTGTGATTGTACCACTAATCGTCGCGGCGCTCGGGTTGGCGCCTCAGGCAATCGTAAGGGCGCAGTTCGTGTCCGGCGTGAATCTGGTCGAGGTGTATGCGACTGTCACCGACCGGCGGGGAGCGCCAATCGCGGGTCTGACCGCCGCGGATTTTCAGGTGAGTGAGGATGGCCAGCCGCAGCGCGTGACCACGTTTGCCGCGACCGACGTGCCGCTGGCACTTGCGATCGCGATCGATCGCAGTTTCAGCATGGGCTCGCGCCTGTCGTTGGCGAAGTCGGCGGCGAGGACGTTGGTGGGCGCTCTGGTCCCCGCCGATCGCGCGATGGTCGTGTCCATCGGCAGCGAGACGGAAATCGCCGCGCCGCTCACGCTCGATCGCGCGTCGGTCTTCCGGGCGATCGAGCGTCTCGACGCGTGGGGCACCACGCCGCTGTACGACGCCACGATGACGGCGATCGACGCGGTGCAGCTGGCGGCGGGCCGGCGCGCCCTCGTTCTGCTGTCCGACGGCCGCGATCGCTATAGCGACACGTCATCGTCGGCCCTGCTGGAACGTGCACGGCACGATGACGTGCTCGTGTATCCGGTAGCCATCGGCGCGACGCGTCCGGCGTTCTTCGCGGAGCTGGCCGCGGCCACCGGCGGGCGCTCGTTCTTCGCGCGGACGCCGGCGGATCTGCAGACCGCGATGTCCGCGATTGCGCGGGAGCTGAGAGGCCAGTATCTGCTCGGCTACGTTCCGGCCCGACCTGCGGCGGATGAACCCGGTTGGCGCGCCATTACCGTCGTCGTCGATCGCGCCGACGTCGCCGTGCGCGCGCGCGACGGCTACTACGCGCGGCGTTGAACGCCCCGGAATTTCTCCGGTGTAGCGCCGAAGGGGATCGGTGTAGCGCCGAAGGAGATCTGTGTAGCGCGAAGGAGATCGGTGTAGCGCGAAGGCTTTAGCCGAGCGCTGCCCGGGCCGACCCGCCGCCCAGCTCTATATTCATCCTCGCCGGATCAATCGCCACGCGAGGCGCACTTGAAGCGTCCTGGCGAGGCGCCACTTCAAGCCCGCGTACGACTGGCGCCCCGCGACGAGATCCGCCATGACGCCGCGGACCGCGGCGCTGTGCTGCAGCGCGTCGATGAGCAGACGCGTGAAGCGCGGCCGGAAAAATCCCGCCTTCAGCAGCGCGGCCCGGCGCAGTTCCGGCGCGATCGCGTCGTTGATCCGCGCGGTGTATTCGCGCGCGGGCTCGCGTGAGAGCACAGCGTGCGCGGCGAACGCGCCGGACTGCAGCGCGAAGAAAATGCCTTCGCGCGTGATCGGATCGACGAGGCCGGCGGCGTCTCCGGCCAGACACCATCGCGGCCCGGCCAGTGTCAGCCGCGAGAAGTCGGTCGCGTTCAGCGACGGGATGGGCCATGAGTACGCCTCGAGACGTGCGCCCTCGGCGGTGCGCGTCGCGCGGATCCAGGCGGCGGTCCTCTCCCGAAGCGCGGTGATGGTCGTACCGGCATCAGCTTGCGCGCAGATGCCGATCGCCAGATGCGTGGGCCGCGGAAACGACCAGATGTAGCCCGGCGGATCGCCGACGATCTCGATGACGATCTCACGGCTGGTGACGCCGTGCGCGAAGTATCCCGTTGCCATCGACAGCTGATCGCGCCGGAACGCGTGAGCCATACGTCGCCGCACGAGGCTGTTCGCGCCGTCGGCGCCGATGACGAAGGCCGCGCGATGTGAACCGGATGCAGTGTCGACGTGAACGGCGCCGCCGTCGATGCCGATGTTCGTGACGCGTTCGGCGATGAGCGCGGCGCCGGCACGCTGCGCCGCCTCGAGGAGCCGCGCGTCGAACTCGGCGCGGCTGGCGACAACGAGCGCGCTGGAGGCGGTGACGCCGCGCGCCTCGAGTGCAACGGACGCCGAGCCGGCGGTCGTCGATTCGGTAAAACGCGCCGTGTCGACGACAGCGGCTGGCAGCGACGTCGTATCGATTGCGC
>Ga0207657_10004743_pt1 | contig 14353 bp, 14 predicted proteins | sample KBSC33metaG_FD_184316 | JGI IMG/M metagenome (GOLD analysis project Ga0207657, IMG submission 184316) | Corn rhizosphere microbial communities from Kellogg Biological Station, Michigan, USA - KBS C3-3 metaG (SPAdes) (version 2) | ecosystem: Host-associated > Plants > Roots > Rhizosphere > Soil ... | reverse complement strand
CGTGACCGAGTACGTCACCACCATGATCGGCGATCAATTGTTCGGACTGCCGATCTCGCGCGTGCAGGATGTCTTCATGCCGGAGCGGCTGACGCGTGTGCCGCTGTCGTCGAGCGACGTGGCGGGCGTGCTCAACCTGCGCGGCCGCATCGTCACTGCCATCGACATGCGGGCACGGCTGGGTCTGCCGAAATCCGAATCGGGTCGGCCGCCGATGGCCGTCGGCGTCGATCTGCGCGGTGAATCTTACGGCTTGCTGATCGACCAGATCGGCGAAGTGCTGAAGCTGTCCGACGACAGCCGCGAGGAAAACCCGGTCAATCTCGATCCGCGCATGGCGAAGATGGCGGCCGGCGTTCATCGGCTCGACGGACAGTTGATGGTCGTGCTCGATGTCGATCGCGTTCTTGAAATCTTGCCTGACATGCTGGCTGCGTAGCCAGCGACAAGCGTTAGTTGCGACAACAGTATCCCGGTCGGGATTTGAAGCCAACGGACAGAGGTCAAAATGCAAACGTGTTTGGTCGTCGATGATTCAAGCGTCATCCGCAAAGTTGCCCGGCGTATCCTGGAAGGTCTCGACTTCCGGATTGTCGAAGCCGAGGACGGCGAGAAGGCCCTTGAGGTCTGCAAGCGCGAACTGCCCGATGCGGTGCTGCTCGACTGGAACATGCCGGTGATGGATGGATATGAATTCCTCCGCAACCTTCGGCAGATGCCGGACGGCGACAAGCCGAAGGTGGTGTTCTGCACCACCGAAAACGACGTCGCGCATATCGCGCGCGCGCTTCATGCCGGTGCCAACGAGTACATCATGAAGCCGTTCGACAAGGATATCGTCACGGCGAAATTCCACGAAGTCGGTTTGATCTAGCTCTGTTCGACCGGCGACCGGAGCAGGCTTCCACGGCTCGCCGGCCGATATTTTGTCAGTTGCGTTTGGTGAGTAATGAGTATTGCTGTCGCTCGATCTTCGGCCATGGACGCATCGCGGTACGAACCGCTACGGGTCATGGTGGTCGACGACTCCGTCGTCATCCGCGGATTGATCGCGCGCTGGATCGAAGCCGAGCCGGACATGGTCGTCGCGGCATCGCTGCGCACCGGTCTCGACGCCGTCAATCAGGTTGAGCGGGTCAATCCCGACGTTGCCGTGCTCGATATCGAAATGCCGGATCTCGACGGCATTTCCGCGTTACCGCTGCTACTGGCGAAGAAGCCGCATCTCGTCGTCATCATGGCGTCGACGCTGACGCGCCGTAACGCCGAGGTCAGTCTCAAGGCGCTGTCGCTTGGCGCTTCGGATTATATCCCGAAGCCGGAAAGCACCCGCGAACGCGACGCGGCCGAAACATTCCGGCGCGATCTGATCGAAAAGATCAGGCATCTGGGCGCGCGGCGGCGGCGTTTGCCGGCAACGGTGACGAGTCCGCCGTTGGCGCCCGCGGCGGATCGCGGACGCGACATTCATGTTCGTCCGGCGGTGCCAGCGCAGCCTGTGCTGCGGCCGTTCGGCACCGTGGCGCCCCGCGCGCTGTTGATCGGCTCGTCCACGGGCGGCCCGCAGGCGTTGATGTCGCTGATCGCCGAACTCGGCCCCGTAATTGACCGCGTTCCGGTGTTGATTACCCAGCATATGCCGCCGACTTTCACGACGATTCTCGCCGAACATCTGGCGCGGGCAAGCCGTCGCCCGGCGCATGAGGGCGTCGATGGCGAACCCATCAAGCCGGGGCAGATCTATCTTGCGCCGGGTGGTCGCCACATGCGCGTGGCGCGTCGGGGCAGCGGCGCGGTCATCGCGCTCGACGACGGGCCGCCGGTGAATTTCTGCAAGCCTGCGGTCGATCCGCTGTTCACGTCGGCGATCGGAGTGTGGCAAGGCGCCATTCTGGCAGTGGTGCTGACCGGCATGGGCTCGGATGGCACGCGCGGCGGCCGAGAACTGATCGCCGCGGGCGGCAGCATCATTGCGCAGGATGAAGCCACCAGCGTGGTCTGGGGCATGCCGGGCTCCGCCGCGAACGCTGGCATTTGTTCGGCCGTGCTACCTCTCGGGCAGATCGCACCGAAACTCAATCGGCTGTTTTCGGGAGATCGTTCGTGACGCCCCTGGACTACGAATATCTTCGGAAATTCCTGAAAGACCGCTCCGGCCTCGATCTGTCTTCCGACAAGCAATATCTGGTTGAAAGCAGGCTGATACCGGTTGCGAGAAAGGTCGGGCTTTCCGGCATCAGCGATCTCGTCTCGAAAATGCGGGCCGGCTCCGAGGAGACGATCTCCACCGTGGTCGAAGCCATGACCACCAACGAGACGTTCTTTTTCCGCGACAAGATTCCATTCGATCATCTGCGCGAGACGATACTTCCGGCGCTGCTGCGCGCGCGCGCCAATCGGCGGACCTTGCGGATCTGGAGTGCTGCCTCGTCGAGCGGGCAGGAGCCATACTCGATCGCGATGTGCCTGAAGGAATATGGCGCGGCGTTGAACGGCTGGCGTATTGAAATCGTCGCGACGGATATCTCGCAGGGCGTCCTCGAAAAATCCAAAGCGGGAATCTTCAGCCAGTTCGAGGTTCAGCGTGGACTGCCGATCCAACTGCTGGTGAAGTATTTCCGCCAGATCGGCGACATGTGGCAGCTCAATCCCGACATTCGCGCCATGGTGCAGCACAAGCAACTGAACCTGCTGCATGACATCAGCCATCTCGGCATGTTCGACGTGGTGTTCTGCCGCAACGTCATGATCTATTTCGATCAGATCACCAAGGTGGGCGTGTTCAAGCGGCTGGCGCGGGTGATGGAGCGCGATGGCTTCCTGGCGCTCGGTGCCGCGGAGACCGTGGTCGGGTTGACCGACGTATTTCGCCCTTATCCGGAGCGCCGTGGCCTCTATTCGCCTAACCCGCTGCACGCCGCACCATCGATCGTGCCGTCAGGCGCGCCGTTCCTGCAAAGCGGCGTGGCATCGCCGCGCCGCTGAGACGGTTACAGGATCGCGTGCGGAACGAAGCGCGAGCTGTTGCTCGTGATCGGATTTTCGTCTTCGCGGATCGATAGTCCGCACGCGCGCTCGCCGACGATCCAGCTGCCGATTACCGGATACTGATCTGCGAAACATGGCAGCGGCGCGAACGCCTGACGAATGAAGCCTTCCGACCCATAGGGGCCGGGCTGCTGGTCAAGCGTCGTGCCGGCGCTGACCATCGTCACGTTGGCGCCTTCGCGTGAATACAGCGGCTTGCGCACGAATGATGCTCCAAGCTTTTCGGCGGCGTCGTCGTCCTCGAAGTAGGCCGGCAGCAGATTGGGATGATTGGGAAACATCTCCCACAGCAGCGGCAGGATGCCCTTGTTGGACAGGATGGCTTTCCACGGCGGTTCGAGCCAGCGCGTCGTGGCGTTCTTGAGGTTGACGCTGAAGGCGTCGCGAAACATCCACTCCCAGGGATAGAGCTTGAACACCAGCTCCATCGCGCGATCCTGCAGGTCGACGAAATGCCCGTCGCTGCGGAGCCCGATGCTTTCGATATCCAGCGAGGTGGTGGCGAGTCCGGCCTGATGTGCGGTGTCTTCGAGATAGTTCAGGGTAACGGCGTCTTCGGGATTCTCGAAGTTGCCGGCCAGATGCAGGCGGTGGCCGTTGCCGATGCTGCGCCATTGCGCGATCAGGCTATCGTGGATCGAATTGAATTGATCGGCGCGCTTCGGAATGATTTGTCGTTCGATTGCCTGCTCCAGCCAGGTCCACTGAAATACGGCGGCTTCGAAAATCGAGGTTGGCGTGTCGGCATTGTATTCGAGCAGCTTGGCGGGCCCGCGGCCGTCGAAACTGAGATCGAGCCGGCCGTAGAGGCTGGCATCCTTGCGCCGCCAGCTCTCCGCAATCAACGGCCAGAAGGCTGGCGGGATTTTCAGGCGACGCAGGATGTTCTCGTCGTCGACGGCGCGGCGGACCAGTTCGAGGCACATCGCGTGGATGTCGGCGGTCGGCGTTTCGATGCCGCGCTCGATCTCATCGAGCGTGAAGCCATAATAGGCGCGCTCGTCCCAGTAGCGCTCGCCGCCTGCGGTATGAAAGTCGAAACCGGCCGCGTCGGCGCCGGCCTGCCAATCGTCGCGCTCGGGACAGACGATGCGTTGCATGGGTTCGCTTCTACTCGCGCTAACCACCGCCGGAGAAGTGCGAGGCGATGGCGTGGCCGAACGATCCGAAGCCGCCGCGCGTGGTGTGGCCGATTGCGGTGTCGGACGACGAGCCGCCGGAGGATGAATTGTGCGACGATGAATCGCCGCTGTAATAGCTGCTGCGCGATGACGATCCGCCGGAGGAGCCGTGTCCGCCGGAAGATGACGACGACTGCCGCGGCTGGCATTCTGCCCGCTGTGTCGAGGTGAGGGCGGAATTGTTGGGATCGCAATTCTTGCGCGGCATCATCGCATAGGCACCGCCGCCGACGGCAATGGTGCCCATCAGCAGCAGCGCCACATGCCGGGACCGTTTCGCCGGCGCTGCCGGCTCCGTTGGAGGCGGCTGGCGCTTGCCGAACTGCTTCTCGGGATTGCCGGTCATGGTCAGTAGATCATCGAGGCGGCATTGAGCGCGCCGGCTGCGAGCGACGACAGGCCGAGCCAGATCGCCGGCGCCAGTTCGCCGGCCGCGATGCGGTTCGATAAATTCGGCACCGGGATGCGAACCACGAAGTAGACGATGATCTGCACGATCAGCGCGATCACGCTCCAGATCAGGCAGTCGATGACGTTCGAGGCGTGCGTCATGGCGCTGACCACCGGCAGCACGAAGCCGAGCAGGCTGAGGCCCAGCGAAATCGCGGCGCCGGGCACATTGTCGCGGATCAGCTTGAATTCGTCATGCGGCGTGATGCGCGTGTAGACGAAGAGATAAAGGATGACGGCGACGAGGCCCGTGCAGAAGTACACCAGGAAAGCTGGCAAACCTGCCAGGGATTGCAGAATCATATGGTCGCCCCCGATGCCCTCGGCCCGGCCATACTCTAGCGCAGGCCGGTTCCTGTCTGTCGAGGCACGCGGCGCGCCGGTTCACGTTGTCCCAAACAAAAACCCCGCCATTTGCGGCGGGGTTTAGTTGGGAGGAGCCTTGCAGAGAAGTCTTGCAGCTCGCGGTAAAGCGGATCAGGCCGGGATACGCACTTCCTCGTCATGCGGCTCGCGCAGCACATAGCCGCGGCCCCAGACGGTTTCGATGAAGTTGCGGCCGTCGGACGCGTTCGCAAGCTTCTTGCGCAGCTTGCAGATGAAGACGTCGATGATCTTCAATTCGGGTTCGTCCATGCCGCCGTAGAGATGGTTGAGGAACATTTCCTTGGTCAGCGTCGTGCCCTTGCGGAGCGAAAGCAGCTCCAGCATCTGATATTCCTTGCCGGTCAGATGCACGCGCTGGCCGCCGACTTCGACGGTCTTGGTGTCGAGGTTGACGACGAGATCGCCGGTCTGGATGACGGATTGGGCGTGGCCCTTGGAACGCCGGACGATCGCATGGATGCGCGCAACCAGTTCGTCCTTGTGGAAGGGCTTGGTCATGTAGTCGTCGGCGCCGACGCCGAGACCTTTGACCTTGTCCTCGATACCGGCGAGGCCGGAGAGGATCAGAATGGGGGTCTTGATCTTCGAGACCCGCAGCTGCTTGAGCACGTCGTAACCGGACATGTCGGGCAGGTTGAGGTCGAGAAGGATAATGTCGTAGTCGTAGAGTTTGCCGAGATCGACACCCTCTTCGCCGAGATCCGTCGTATAGACGTTAAAGCTCTCGGATTTGAGCATCAACTCGATCGACTGCGCGACGGCGCTATCATCTTCAATCAGCAAAACGCGCATGCCAGTCCCCTATAGTCGCCGCTCCGGGCGTCAGGTCGTCCGCACTACTGGCGGCACTGGAAACGCCTTTGAACAACTGATTCGGATCCTGACGAGATATGGTTAACAAAACCTGATTCCTCTTCGCAAGCTCTATCGTGCAATTTTTGTCGAATCGCCATAAGATGTTGCGCAGGGGCAGCTTTTTTTATCCGTTCTCGCTCAAGTTTCGCATCAAGAGGCGGGCCTAACCGACTCCCGAGACTCGCCCTTCGTTCTGTTGGGCAAGCGCTCTCAGTCACCAAAGACAGTGACGCAATGATTAACGATGCGGGTAAACACGAAGTTAAGGCCGGGGCCGCAATACGTGGAAACTTAAGGTTTTCGCAATGAAAGCCCTTGCGGAACAGATCGAAGAGATCGACGGCGTCAATATTTATGGCCGAGTCGTCGGCGTCCGCGGGTTAATGGTTGAGGTCGCCGGACCGATTCACGCGATGTCGGTCGGCGCCCGCATCGTCATCGAAACCGGCAACGGCCGTTTCATCCCCTGCGAGGTAATCGGCTTCACCGGCAACAACGCGGTAGTGATGCCGTTCGCCGGACTGGACGGCGTCCGCCGCGGTTGCCGCGCCGTCATCGCCAATGCCTCCAGTCAGGTGCGGCCGTCGCCGGCGTGGCTCGGGCGCGTGCTCAATGCGATGGGCGAGCCGATCGACGGCAAGGGGCCGCTGACACAGGGCGCCTCGCCGATGCCCTATCGCAACGCGCCGCCGCCGGCGCATTCGCGCAAGCGGGTCGGCGCGCCGCTCGACCTCGGGGTGCGGGCACTCAATACCTTCCTGACCTGCTGTCGCGGCCAGCGCATGGGCATCTTCGCCGGCTCCGGCGTCGGCAAGTCGGTGCTGCTGTCGATGCTGGCGCGCAACGTCGATGCCGACGTCTCGGTGATCGGCCTGGTCGGCGAACGTGGCCGCGAGGTGCAGGAATTTCTCCAGGACGACCTCGGCGAGGACGGCCTGGCGCGCTCGGTGGTGGTGGTGGCGACCTCGGACGAACCCGCCTTGATGCGGCGGCAGGCGGCTTATCTGACTCTGGCGATCGCCGAATACTTCCGCGACGAAGGCAGCGACGTGCTTTGCCTGATGGACTCGGTGACGCGTTTCGCGATGGCGCAGCGTGAGATCGGCCTGTCGGCCGGCGAGCCGCCGACGGCAAAAGGCTATACGCCGACGGTGTTCACCGAACTGCCGAAGTTGTTGGAGCGTGCCGGGCCGGGCGTCGGGGAGGGGTCGATCACCGGCATCTTCACGGTGCTGGTGGATGGCGACGATCACAACGAGCCGATTGCGGACGCGGTGCGCGGCATCCTCGACGGCCATATCGTGATGGAGCGCTCGATCGCCGAGCGTGGCCGTTACCCGGCGATCAACGTCCTCAAATCGGTATCGCGCACCATGCCGAAATCCGCCGATCCGGCTTTTCTTCCGGTCCTCACGCGGGGGCGTCAGGTGATGGCGACCTACGCCGATATGGAAGAACTGATCCGGCTCGGCGCCTACCGGGCAGGCTCCAGTCCGGAGGTCGACGAGGCGATCCGGCTGCACGAGCCGCTGGAGGATTTCCTGCGCCAGGCCAAGGACGAGGTCTCGGGGCTGGCCGAAGGCTATCGCCGATTGCAGCAAATCTTAGGAACCTTGGAAACGGAACGCTAACTTTGTCAGGCCATCATCCTCCCCGAATGTTTGGTTGCCGGTGGGGTCCTTGCGGGGGAGCCGGTGTCGTCCCGTCTGCTATTTGGGACTTCTGGGGAGTACGAGTCGATGAAGTCACGTGAAACGCTAATCCGCCTGAAGAAGTTTCAGGTCGACGAGAAGCGCCGCAGGGTCGCCCAGATCGAAGGCATGATCGCGGATTTCCAGCGCATGTCGGTCGATCTCGAACATGAAATCGAGACCGAGCAGCAGCGCGCCGGCATCAACGACCCGACGCATTTCGCTTATCCGACCTATGCCAAGGCGGCGATTCAGCGCCGCGAGAATCTGACCCGCTCCGCCGACGAACTGCGCATCCAGCTTGAGGACGCCAAGAGTTCGCTGGGCGAAGCGTTCGAGGAACTCAAGAAAGTCGAGCTGCTCGACGAGCGCGACCAAGCCCGCGAGCGCGCCGAGGAAAACGCCCGCGAACAGGCCGACCTCAACAGCATCGGCTTGATGCGCGCCCGGATCGGCGCCGTCGCCTGATCCGGCGAACGTAGCCAGACACTGCCAACTCGAACGGGAACCCGGGCCGCAAGGTCCGGGTTTCATCGTTGTGGGTTTCATCGTTCTGGAGTGTCCACAGGCCATTGCCGCGGGCGTAGTGGTCCACCCCGATGCACGCTATGGTTCAGTGCATCGCGGGGACGATGCCGGGCTGTTGGCGCGGATCGCCGGACTCATTGGAAAGTTAGGAAATGCTGACGCCGGCTGAACTTGTCTGGTTACTGGCCGCCGTCGCGAAGGGGGATCAGGCCGCGTTCGAGCGGCTGTATGTCGCCACCCGTGCGAAACTGTTTGGCGTCATCTTGCGTATCTTGCGGCGTCAGGATCTCGCGGAAGAGGTCATTCAGGAGGTGTACGTCAAAATCTGGCATGGCGCCGGACAGTTCAAGCCTGGGCTTGCGTCGCCGATTACGTGGATGGTGTCGATCGCGCGCAATCGCGCCATCGATGTCGTTCGCAAGCGAAACGAGACGTCGATCGAGGACGAGCCCGCCGCGATGGAGGTGGCTGCGGATACGCCGGACCCTCTCGCGCAGCGGGAGATGACCGAGGAGTTGAAGCGGTTGCTGGAGTGCGTCGGCCGGCTGGAGCCCGAGCGGCAAAAGCTGGTGCTGCTGGCCTATTACAACGGCTGGAGTCGTGACCAATTGGCGGCGAAATTCAAAACGCCGGTGAATACCATCAAGACCTGGCTGCGACGTAGCATGCTGGATATCCGGGAGTGCCTTGGGCTGAAATCATGACCGACAGCGAAGACCATAACGCGCTCGCCGCGGAATATGTGCTCGGTACGCTCGATGCGAGCGAGCGGGCGCAGGCCGAGGCCATGATGTCCACCGACAAGGACTTCGCCGGCCTGGTCGAGGCGTGGGAGCGGCGGCTCAATACGCTGAGCCAGATGGTTGGTCAGGTCGAGCCGCGGTCTGAGGTGTGGGAGAAAATCCGCGCCGAGATCGCGCAGACCACGGCAAGCTCAGTGCAGTTTCCACAAGCGGCAGCGCCATCCGACATGCGCGCGGCGAACGCCGACGACGCGGCGCTTGCGGCTGCGAATGTCGTTGCGTTTCGCGGGCAGGTCCGGCGCTGGCGCAATGTCGCGGCATTCACCTCGGCGATTGCCGCGGCGCTGGTTGCCATGGTCGCCACCCAGGCCTATCGCCCCGATCTGCTTCCCGAAGGACTGCGGCCCAAGCCGCAGATCCAAGTCGTGCAAGCTCCCGCGCCGGTGCCGGCGCAATATGTCGCGGTGCTGCAGAAGGACGGCAACTCGCCGGCTTTCATTCTCACCGTCGATAATGCGACGAAAAACTTCACAGTGCGCAAAGTCGATGCGCAACCCGAGCCCGGCAAGAGCTACGAACTCTGGATCGTGTCCGACAAGTTGCAGCAACCGCGATCGCTGGGCGTGATCGGCGGCGATGAATTCACCGCGCGGCCTGTGCTGTCCAGCTACGATGCCGATACTATCAATCAGGCGACCTACGCGGTGACCGTCGAGCCGGGAGGAGGGTCGCCCACCGGCGTCCCGACCGGCCCGATCGTCTTCACCGGCAAGCTGGTTGAATCTGTGCCCGCAGCACAGCCGTCGCCGAAAAAATAGCGGCGATCCATAACAGGCATCGCGTCTTTGGAATTCATTCTTCAGAATACATCGTCGTGAAAGAACAACGGTCGCAAAAGAAAAACGCCCGTTGGGGGACGGGCGTTCTCCTTTGTCGTGAGCCAACTTGGGGGGAGTTGGCGTCTTCGACATACTCACGCGGCGACTTTGGGGGGCAAGTTAAAGAGCCTCGTGAATCTGTGAATTGGTTTTAGCGCACCACCATCGTATCGCTGCTGCTCACCGCAATCGGAGCGCCAGCTTTGATAATGCGTGCGGTCTGCACACCCGGATCAGAATCGAAACGGGCCGAAATGCCGAAGCCCGCGACCGCGATTCCAGCAACGAGCGCAACCACCACGATCTTCAGGTGGGTCATGCGATCGGCACTGTAAATCGAGTGGTTCATGGAAGCCTCCTGCCGTTCTTGCTGCCATGGATAGGTCGCCTAAGGCCCCCGGCAGGTTCAAACTTCGCGCTTCAATCTGCTCGCGATAGAAACGTAAGAGGCCGTCAATTGGTTCCTAAGGGGTCATCACAAGGCGGTGAAAACTGTTGAAGTTCCGCGACTGCCGCCGCTTGCTACAAAATAGCTATTTCAGGGCAATGGCTTAGATGAGTGGGCAGTCGGGCTTCCCAGGCCGGCTCAGCCTGCCGCCTGCGACAAAATGGTTGTCTGTGACAAAAAGGCAGCGGCGATTTGGGTGGCTGTTGCCGCCCCGGTCAGATGCTTCCGACCGTCTTGAGACGGGCGCGGGGATGGATTTCCGCCTGCGACATCACGCTGGTTTGCGACCTGAAACGCTCCACCAGCGAACGCACGAACGGCCGGATCGCCGCCGACGTCACCAGCACCGGCGCTTCGCCTTCGCGCGCGGCCTGCTCGAATTTGTCGCGCACCGCGATCATGAATTCCGACAGCTTGGATGGCTGCATCGCGAGGCTGCGTTCGTCGCCTTGGCCGATCAATGACTCCGCGAAGGCCTGCTCCCATTTCGCCGACAGCGCGATCAGCGGCAGGTAGCCATTCATTGATGTGTTCTGCGCGCAAATCTGCCGCGCCAGTCGTGCGCGAACATGCTCGACCAGCGTTGCCGGATTGCGCGAGAACGCCAGCGCGTCGGCGATGCCTTCGAGGATGGTGGAGAGATCGCGGATCGAGATGCGCTCGGCGAGCAGCAGTTGCAGCACGCGCTGGATGCCGGAGATGTTGATCTGGCTCGGCACGATGTCCTTGACCAGTTCGCCTTGCTCCTTCGGCAATTCCTTCAGCAATTTCTGAACCTCGCCATATGACAGCAGGTCCGACATGTTGTTCTTGAGCAGTTCGGTGAGATGCGTCGACATCACCGTCGCGGCGTCGACCACGGTGTAGCCCTTCAGCGTGGCTTCTTCCTTCAGGCCGGCGTCGACCCACGTCGCGGGCAATCCGAACGTCGGCTCGGTGGTGTGGATGCCCGGCACGCCGACCTGATTGCCGGCGGGATCCATGACCATGTACTGGTTCGGCCAGACGCGGCCGGAGCCGGCGTCGACTTCCTTGATCTTGATGACGTAGGTGTTGGCCTCGAGTTGCACGTTGTCGAGGATGCGCACCGCCGGCATGACGAAGCCCATCTCGATCGCCAGCGAACGTCGCAGCGCCTTGATCTGTTCGGTCAATCGATCGGTGCCATCGGGTCCGTTGACCAGCGGCAGCAGCGCGTAGCCCAGTTCGATCTTGAGATCGTCGATCTTGAGTGCCGTCGAGATAGGCTCTTCTGCCGCCGCTGCGGCCGCAGCCGCATCCGCCGGGGCCGATGCGGCCTTCGCTTCCGCAACGACTGCGGCGCGGTTGCGCTTCTGCGACGACCACGCCAATGCCGCGGCGCCGCCGCCAAGCGCGAGGAAGGGGATCATCGGAATGCCTGGCAGCAGCGCCAGCACCAGCATCACCCCCGCCGACATGCCGAGCGCCTGCGGATAACCCGAGAGCTGCTTCATCAGCGCCTTGTCGGCCGCGCCGCTGACGCCGGCCTTCGATACCAGCAGGCCGGCCGCGGTCGAGACGATCAGCGCCGGCACCTGGGTGACGAGACCGTCGCCGACGGTCAGCAGCGTGTAGGTGCGCGCGGCTTCGGCAAAGCCGAGGCCTTGCTGGGCGACGCCGATGATGATGCCGCCGATGATGTTGATGAACACCACCAGCAGGCCGGCGACAGCGTCGCCGCGCACGAACTTCGAGGCGCCGTCCATGGCGCCGAAGAAACCGCTTTCATCTTCCAGCGCCTTGCGCCGCTCCTTGGCGGACTTTTCGTCGATCAGACCGGCGGACAGGTCGGCGTCGATCGCCATCTGCTTGCCGGGCATGGCGTCGAGGTGGAAGCGCGCGGCGACTTCGGCGATGCGGCCCGAACCCTTGGTGATGACCACGAAGTTGACGATCACCAGAATCGAAAACACGATGATGCCGATGACGAAATTGCCGCTCATCACGAAGTTGCCGAACGCTTCGATGACGTGGCCGGCGGCGGCGGTGCCTTCATGACCGTGCGACAGGATCAGCCGCGTCGATGCGAGGTTGAGCGACAGCCGCAGCATCGTCGAGATCAGCAGGATGGTCGGAAACGCCGAGAATTCCAGCGGGGCCTGGATGAACAGCGCCGTCATCAGGATCAGGATCGACAGCGTGATCGAAATGGCGAGGAAGAAATCCAGCACCACCGACGGCAGCGGCAGGATCAGCACGACAAGAATGGTGAGAACGCCGAAGGCCAGCGCCAGGTCGCCGCGCTTCAGGATGGTGACGATGTCGCTGAAACTGGGAATGCCGCCGGACGATTTGGCCGCGCCTTGTCCGATCGTCGCATCAGTCATGGTCGCGGCGTCCCCTCTGGTCTGCCGCCCCCGGGCGCCAAACGTCTGTGCGGCGGCCGCGAGGCCGCCGTTCCGAAATTGAGGTACCGCACTGGCGTCCACGGGGGCTCCCGTATTTCGCGACCGACGACACTCGACTTCACTCGGCAAATTTTGCCCGGTGTATGGTTAGCAAACGGTTAACGGGCCGGCGTTCTGGCAGTTTGCGTTGCCGTTTTGTCCTGGTCTGGCCGCATGACCGCTATCGCCCGAACGCGGCTTGACCTCGCCTTCATCGGCGACGAAGTTGTTGCCGTGACAGAAAATTCCACGCCAGCGCCTGATTCGAGCATTTTCATCCCCGACTCGCGGCGGGCGTGGATCCGGCTATGGATTGCCGTCGTCATCGGCTCGATCGGCAGCGTCGGGATGTGGTCGGTGGTGGTGGTGCTGCCGGTGGTGCAAAGCGAGTTCGGCGCCACGCGTGGCGGGGCGTCGCTGGCCTTCACCATGGTGATGCTCGGCTTTGGCGCGGGCGGCGTGGTCACCGGCAAGATCACCGATCGTTTCGGCATCGTCACCGCGATCGGCGCGGGCATCGCCATCATGGGGCTGGGCTATATCGGCGTCGGATACGTGTCGGCGCTCTGGCAGTTCATCCTGCTGCATTTCGCCATCGGCCTGGCGTCGTCGGCGACGTTCGGTCCGTTGATGGCCGAAGCCTCGCACTGGTTCGATCGCTATCGCGGACTGGCCGTCACCATCGCCGCCAGCGGCAACTATGTCGGCGGTGCGGTGTGGCCGCCGATCCTGAGTTGGGGCATCCAATCCTGGGGCTGGCGACCGACGCATATTGCCGTCGGCGTTTTCGTTTCGGTAGCGATGACCGTCACCGTCATGATGTTGCGCAGCCAGATGGGCGGCGCCGCGCGACAGTCTCACGTCGACGCGCCGCCGCCGCGCGTCGACCTGCGGCTCGGCAACAACGCGCTGACGGCGATCCTCTGCGTCGCCAGCATCGCCTGCTGCGTGGCGATGGCGATGCCGCAGGTGCATATCGTGGCCTATTGCGGCGATCTTGGTTACGGCGCGGCGCGCGGCGCCGAGATGCTGTCGCTGATGCTGGGCTTCGGCATCGTCAGCCGCATCGGAACGGGATTCCTCGCCGACCGCATCGGCGGATTGCGCACGCTGCTGATCGGATCGATCGCGCAGGGCACCGCGCTGTTTCTGTTCCTGTTCTTCGACGGCCTCACATCGCTGTACGTGATCTCGGCGATGTTCGGCCTGTTCCAGGGCGGCATCGTGCCGAGCTACGCCATCATCGTGCGCGAATCGATGCCGGCGCAGGAAGCGGCGACGCGCGTCGGCATCGTGATCTTCGCGTCGGTGATCGGTATGTCGTTCGGCGGCTGGATCTCCGGCGTCATCTTCGACCACACCGGCTCTTACGGCGCGGCGTTCCTCAACGGCCTCGGCTGGAATGCGCTCAACGTCACCATCGCGCTGGCGCTGCTGTATCGCGCGCGCCGACGCTTCGTGCTGACGCCGAGCATGGGCTGACGCCAAGCCCTGAAATCGTTGCGAATTCGCGGCGGGGCGCATTGCCCGGGGGCGGCCGGCATTGTAAGGGTCGTCCGCACCGTCGTTTGCGCAACGCGTGACGTTCGGCGGGGCCTGTAGCTCAATGGTTAGAGCCGGCCGCTCATAACGGTCTGGTTGCAGGTTCGAGTCCTGCCGGGCCCACCACGCATTCCCGCGGATCCCTCGCCGCAAAGATACGGGTAGAAAAGCCCGCTACACGCGGGGTTTTTGCG
>Ga0207657_10004737_pt1 | contig 14363 bp, 15 predicted proteins | sample KBSC33metaG_FD_184316 | JGI IMG/M metagenome (GOLD analysis project Ga0207657, IMG submission 184316) | Corn rhizosphere microbial communities from Kellogg Biological Station, Michigan, USA - KBS C3-3 metaG (SPAdes) (version 2) | ecosystem: Host-associated > Plants > Roots > Rhizosphere > Soil ... | reverse complement strand
CCAGTTCCTTGACCACGGAAGCAGGCCGCTCGACGACTTCGCCGGCGGCGATCTGGTTGATCAGGGTGTCGGGCAGCTGGCGGATCGGCACGAAGCAGATACGGCGCCGGTTGCGGCGCCGTCAGGAAGTTCAGCCGTGATCATAGCGAAACCCCGCCGCTGCAACGATCAGCGGCTGCCGCCTCCCGGCAGGCCGGCAGTGCTGCCGGCATCGGCGCGTGCGGCATACAGCGTCCCGGGCGGCGGCTGGCGGGTGAAATACGCGGTGACGCCGTCGAGGATCGCGCGCGCCAGCTGGCTCTGGTGCGCGGGATCGTTGAGGCGGCGTTCCTCGCCCGGATTGGAGATGAAAGCGGTTTCGACCAGCATCGACGGCACGTCCGGCGAACGCAGGACGACGAAATTCGCGCGCTCCACTTCACCCTTGTGGGTCGGGCCGAGCCGCTTGAGGCCACCGAGCACCTGGCTCGCCATGTCCTCCGATGCCTTCAGCGTCGCGCTCTGCGACAGGTCCAGGAGGACCGACGCCAGCGTGTCGTCCTTGTCCTGCAGCTTGACGCCGCCGACAAGATCGGCCGCGTTTTCCTGGTTGGCCAGCCAGCGCGCCGCCTGCGAGGACGCCCCTCGCTGCGACAACACGAACACCGAGGAACCCGATGCATCGGGGCTGGTGAACGAATCTGCGTGGATCGACACGAACAGGTCGGCCTTGGCGGCGCGCGCCTTCTGGTAGCGCTGCACCAGTGGGATGAAGACGTCGGTGTCGCGTGTGAGATAGGCCTTGAGCCCCGGCGTCGCGTTGACCTGTCGCGCGAGTTCGCGCGCGATCGCCAGCGTCACCATCTTCTCGCGGGTGCCGCCCGGTCCTTTGGCGCCGGGATCCTGTCCGCCGTGACCCGCGTCGATCGCGATCACCAGCGGCCGCAGGCCATTGCGGCGCGCGACATCCTGCATGGTCTTGACGGGCGCCGGAGCGCGCGGGTCCAGCGCCGGGGCGGTTGCAGGCTGGACGGACGCGGTCGCCGGCGAGCGTGTCGCAGCCGAGGTTTCGGCGCTGGGGACTGCCATCGGATCAGATGGCAGGGAGGATGCGGGTCGCGAGGTCGCCTCGGCCGAGGCGGCCGCCGGCGAGCGCTGGGCATCACTGGACGTGGCCGCGGCAGCTGCCTGGGCGGCTCCCGGGTCGCCATCGCCCGGCCACTCCAGCACCAGGCGCGGACCATCCACGCCCGGCTCGTAGTGCGGCTTGAGCGGGGATACGGCGCCGGCCAGGTCGAAAACGATGCGGGTGGTGCCCGGCTCCGGCTGGCCCGAACGGACCGCGCGGACGACCCCGGCGGCGGAAGGAAGCTGCAGGCGGGTGCGCAGATGCGAGCCCGGAAGGTCGACCACCAGGCGATCGGGGTTGGACAGCGCGATCAGCTGGTAGCCCGCCTCGGTATCCATGCGCAGTTCGGCGCGGGTACCGGTCGGGCCGGTGCTGAGCTGGATGCCGCGTAATTCACCGGCGTGCGCGAGGTTCCAGCAGACGGCGCCGAGCAGCGCCATGCCGAGCAGGAATTGCTGGAAGCTGGCCCCCTTCACGCGCATGGCCGGATTCAAGCACCATCGCCGCGGCTTTGCAACCACTTTTCCCTTAGATATCCGTAGGCTGGGATGACTTCCTGCTTCAGCGAATCAGCAAGGCCTCGCAAGCCCCGGTTTCCGACACCCGCTCCAGCCATTCCCGCCCGACCGAAGTGCTGGCGAAGAGGCCAGCGGCCCGACCGTTCCCGTCGACCGCCAGTTCGATCCTCAGATCCGCATCCGGCAGCGCCCCTGCCGCCCGCTCCGGCCATTCCACCAGCCACAGCGTGGCCCCGGCATCGTCCAGCGCCAGGAATTCGAGTTCACCCGCCCCGGCGATCCGGTAGAGGTCCAGGTGCAGGGCCTTGCCGCCGCCGGCCAGCGGGTAGTGCTCGACCAGCGTGTAGGTCGGGCTGCGAATCGCGCCGCTGACGCCGAGCGCGCGCAACCACGCGCGCGCAAGGGTTGATTTGCCGGCGCCGAGATCTCCATGCAGATGCACGATCGCATCGGCCGGCTGTGTCTCTGCCAGCAACCGGCCGAGTGCGTCGGTTGCCGTCGTGTCGGGAAGGAAAAATTTCATCGCGCCGCGGCTTCCGGATTTGCGCGCATGCGCAGATGCGCAAGCAGGTCCGATGGAAGCAGTCCGCGTTCGCCGCCATCGGCAGCTGCGTCGTCGCCGGCGACGGCATGCAGCAACGCGCCGCATGCAGCCGCGTCGAACGCCGGCAGTTTCTGTGCGCGCAGGGCAGCGATGACGCCGGTCAGCAGATCGCCCATCCCGCCGACGGCCATGCCGGGATTGCCTGCAGTGATGACGCAAGGCTTGCGTTCAGGCGCTGCCACGATCGTGCCCGCGCCTTTCAGCACGACGACGCATCCGAAGCGGGCGACGAGTTTCTGCGCAGCGGCGTAACGATCTGCCTGCACCTCGGCGATGGAGCACCCGAGCAGTCGCGCGGCTTCTCCCGGATGCGGTGTCAGTATCGTGCCCGGCGGCAGCGATCGCGGCTCGCGCGCGAGGAGGTTCAACGCGTCGGCATCGATCACCAGTGGTCTGTCCGAGTCGAGCACCGCTTTCCATAACGACGCGCCCCAAGCCTGCTGCCCCAGACCTGGACCGATCGCAATCACGTCGGCATGCTCGATCAATCGTTCCAGCGCCTGCGCGCTTTCGGCGCTTGCCGCCATGATCTCCGGCCGGGCGCCGATGAGCGCGCCGATGTGTTCTGCCCGCGTCGCAACGCTGACGAGTCCCGCGCCGCTGCGCAGCGCGGCCTGCGCGCACAGCGCGATGGCGCCACCGCTGCCTTGATCGCCGCCAACGCACAACACATGGCCGTAGGTGCCCTTGTGGCTGTCGCGCGCGCGCGGTCGCAGCCATTCGGCCAGGCCATCGGCGCCGAGCGCGAAAGCCTTCGCGTCCCGTCGATCGATCAGGACACCGAGCGCATCCATTGCGTCGTCACCACGGCAGTCGATCGCCGCACCCGTGGCCAGGCCCGGATGGGCGGACAGGAACTGCAGTGTCACGGCTGCACGCACCGCCGCGCCCGGCACGTTGCCACTGTCCGCGTCGACGCCGCTTGGCACGTCCAGCGCGAGTACCGGCCGTTCCGACGTGTTGATCGCGTCGATCAATCCGGCGACGGCGCCTTCCGGCGCGCGCGACAGGCCGATCCCGAACACCGCGTCGACGACGACATCCGCGCCTGCGATCGCAGCGATGTCGCTCGTGCAGACGCCACCGGCGGATTCGAACGCCGCACACGCCCGTTTCGCAAGCGCGCTCGCCGGAGCCACGGCGCGCACGACGCGGATGCCGCGTCCCGACGCCAGCGCATGGGCGGCCAGCACATAGCCGTCGCCACCGTTGTTCCCCGATCCGCATGCGACGACGACCTTTTGCGCATCGGGCCAGCGTTCCAGCAGCTGGCGCCAGCCTGCCTGCCCGGCTCGCTGCATCAACACGAATGGATCGCCGGACGCAGCCGCTTCAGCTTCGACCCGCCGCAAGGTCGCGGCGTCATGGAGCGCAACGGCGCGCGTAAGGGCTTGTTCCATCGCGCGATTCTATACTTGGCACATGCAGCCGATCACCCTGGAACCCGCACCGCCCGCTGCGGCCGCCGCGCCCGACCACGCCGCGCTTGCGCGGCGGATCAAGGCGCTGGCGCAGGCGGCAGGTTTCCAGCGTTGCGGCATCAGCGACATCGCGCTGGACGACGACGAGTCGCACCTGCGCAACTGGCTGGCGCAGGGACTGTACGGTTCGATGGAATGGATGGCACGCCACGGCGACAAGCGTTCGCGCCCGGGCGAACTGTTGCCGGGAACCGTTCGCGTCATATCGGTGGGGCTGGATTACGGGCGCGACACCGAAGAAGCCTGGAACACGCTCGCGCAGCGCGAACGCGCGTACGTCGCACGTTATGCGCTCGGTCGCGACTACCACAAGCTCATGCGGCAGCGGTTGCAGGCGCTCGCGGATCGCATCGCCGCGGAAATCGGCCCGTTCGGGCATCGCGTCTTCGTGGATTCGGCGCCGGTGCTCGAACGCGCGCTCGCGCGCAACGCCGGCCTCGGATGGATCGGCAAGCACACCTGCCTGATCGACAAGGACGGCGGCTCGTGGTTCTTCCTCGGCGAAATCTATGTCGACCTGCCACTGCCCGTCGACCAGCCTGCAAGCGCGCATTGCGGCACCTGCATGCGCTGCATCGACGTCTGCCCGACGCAGGCGATCACCGCGCCCTACCGGCTGGATGCGCGCCGCTGCATCAGCTACCTCACCATCGAGCACGAGGGATCGATCGACGAGGCGCTGCGGCCGCTGATCGGCAATCGCATTTTCGGTTGCGACGACTGCCAGCTCGTGTGTCCATGGAACAAGTTCGCGCGCAGGACCGACGAGCCGGACTTCCGCACCCGCAACGATCTCGACAAGGCGACGCTTGCGCAGTTGTTCGCGTGGACGGAACCCGAATTCCTGCAACGGACCGAAGGGTCGGCGATCCGGCGCAGCGGTTACGAACGCTGGCTGCGCAACATCGCGGTGGCGCTTGGCAACGCGCCCACCACCGGAGATGTCATTGCTGCACTGGAGTCACGCCGCGACGACGGCAACGCAGTCGTGCGGGAACACGTCGAATGGGCACTGGCGCGTCATCGCCGTGGATGACGTCGCGCGATTTCAGGCGGCTTGCGCGGGGATCGAGTCGTTGGTGTGCGTGAGCAGGTTGTGGCGATCGACGTACACCAGCGTCGGCTTGTAGGCCGCTGCCTCGGCTTCATCGCAGACGCCGTAGGCGCAGATGATGACCAGGTCGCCCGGCTGGGCACGGTGCGCCGCCGCGCCGTTGACCGAAATCACGCCACTGCCTTCCTCGCCACGGATCGCGTAGGTGACGAAGCGCTGGCCGTTGTTGACGTTGAAGATGTGCACCTGCTCGTACTCGCGGATGCCCGAGATATCCAGCAGGCGGCCGTCGATGGCGCAGGAGCCTTCGTAATGCAGCTCGGCGTGGGTCACCGTGGCGCGGTGGATCTTGGCCTTGAGGATGTTCAGTTGCATGGTCGTTCTCCGGCCGAGGCCGAAAGCAGGTAAGGACGGCAGTGTAGGCAGCGTTTTGCCGCACTGCAACATCGCGCTGGATGGGCTAGACAGGCGGGATTTTGCCGGTTTCGAACACCAGGTTGTCGATCAGGCGCGTGCTCCCCAGCCGTGCGGCAACGAGCCCGACCAGTGGGCCGGCGTCTCCGGCCTGCGGCTCGGTCAGGTCCTCTCGGCGAAGCTCGGCGTAGTCGACCACGAAACCCGCGGCTTCCAGCCGCTTCCGGGCGTCGCGCTCGACGTCGGCGCGGCTTGCGCCGGCCAGCAGGCTCGAACGCATCTCGACGAGCGCCTGACGGATCGTCGCCGCCACCGGGCGCTCGTCCGTCGACAGGTACTGGTTGCGCGAACTCATCGCCAGGCCGTCGCTCTCCCGCTGCGTTTCGCCCGCCAGCAGCGCGACCGGAAACGCCAGGTCGCGAACCATGTAGCGGATCACCGCCAGCTGCTGGTAATCCTTCTGCCCGAACACGGCGACATCCGGCTGCACCTGGTTGAACAGGCGTGCGACCACTGTGGCGACGCCGTCGAAATGGCCGGGACGATGCGCACCCTCGAGCACCTCGGTCACGCCCGGTACCGAGACCCGGACCGTGGCCTGCGGGCCATAGGGATACATCGTCGCCACCGACGGCAACCACAGCACGTCGCACCCGGCGGCGGACAAACCATCGGCGTCGGCATCGGGCGTGCGCGGATACCGGTCGAAATCCTCGCCGGGCCCAAATTGTGTCGGGTTGACGAAGACGCTGGCCACGACCCTGTCGGCATGCATGCGCGCCAACCGGACGAGCGAGAAATGTCCCGCATGCAGGTTGCCCATCGTCGGCACGAAGCCAACGCGCAGGCCTTCGCGCTTCCATCCGCGGATGCGTTCGCGCAGGTCCGCAAGCTCGGCAATCGTTTCGATCATCGCAGGTCGCTGCGGCAGGGAACGCTTCGCTTGGCAGCTCTCATGCGTAGCTGTGGCCTGCGTCGGGGAAGCTGCCATCGCGCACGGCTGCCGCGTACGCGCGCACCGCGCCGGCAACGGAGCCGCCATCGGCGAGGAAATCCTTGACGAACTTCGGGCGCCGATGGCCGCTGTCGATGCCGAGCAGGTCGTGCAGCACGAGGACCTGGCCATCGCAGTGCGGACCGGCGCCGATGCCGATGGTCGGGATGTCGATCGCCGCGGTGATGTCCGCGGCGAGCTGCGACGGGACGCATTCGAGCACCAGCAGGGATGCGCCCGCGGCTGCGACGGCAAGCGCGTCGTCATGCAACTTCGCGGCTGCACGCTCGTCGCGCCCCTGCACCTTGTATCCGCCCAGGCGCAGCACCGATTGCGGCGTCAGTCCCAGGTGGGCGCAGACGGGGATTTCCCGTTCGACCAGGAAATGGATCACCTCGAGCTTGCAGCCGGCGCCTTCGAGCTTCACCATCCCCGCCCCGGCCTGCAGGCAGCGTGCCGATGCGTCGAGTGCGCGCATCGTCGTCGCATCCGACTGGAACGGCAGGTCGGACACCAGCATCGCGCTGGACACGCCGCGCGCGACGCAAGCCGTGTGATAGACGACATCCTCGACGCTGACCGGCAACGTGCTCGCGTGTCCCTGCACGACCATGCCGAGCGAATCGCCGACCAGGACGATGTCGACGCCGTTCTCGTCGAGCGTGCGCGCGAAGCTGGCGTCGTAGGCGGTCAACATCACCAGCCGGCGACCTTCGCGCTTGGCTTCGGCGAGCATTGGCACCGTCCATGGCTTGCGGTCGGAGCGATCGGCGGCGTACATGCGGGCCTCGGCCGGGCGGCGGGTGATCGGGGGCCGCTAGCCTACGGCTTGGATGCCCTCGCAGGCCAGCGCCGCCAGCGCGTCGCGCGCCGGTCCCCTCAGCGGGATCACCGCATCGGGCGTGATGTCCAGCAATGGCAGCAAGGCGAAGGCGCGTTGGTGCAGGTGCGGATGCGGCACATGCAGTCCGGGTTCGTCGATGACGGTGTCGCCAAGCAGCAGCAGGTCCAGGTCGAGGATCCGCGGGCCCCAGCGCTCACGCCGTTCGCGTCCGAAGGAGCGCTCGACGTCGAGCATGCGTTCGAGCAACGCGCGTGGATCGAGCGATGTTTCGAGCAGTGCGACGGCGTTGACGAAATCCGCCTGCGCCTCGAATCCCCATGCCGGGGTGCGATACAGGCGCGAGCGCGCCAGCAGTCGCGTGTCCGGGAGCTGGTCGAGCGCATCGAGCGCCGCGCGGATGGTGGCGACTGCATCCCCGACATTTCCGCCCAGTCCGACCCAGGCGCGCTGCGTCGTGCTCACTCCGACGCGACGGACCGCCGTCGCCGGCGGCGGCGCTTGCGCGGAGCGCCGGTGGCATCGCCCTCGACGTCCACCGCATCGGCCGACGCGGCCTCGAGTTGCTCATCGAGCGCCTCGTGCGGCAGCGTCTGCGCCTCACGCCAGAACTGGACTTCTTCGGCATGCTCGTTGGAGGCGAACTGGCGCAGGACCAGGAAATCGAATGCGGCACGAAAGCGCGGATGCGCCAGCAGGCGCATGACGCGCTTGCGCTGTCGCTGGCCGAAACGTGCCTGCAGCAGCCAGATCTCCTGCATCGGCAACGAGAACCGGCGCGGCAATGCGATCGTCGCGAGCTGGTGCACGGTGACGCGGTCGGCGGCGCGGCGCTGCGCCTCCGCCGCGTGCATGCCCTGCGCCTGCAGCGCCATCAGCGCACGGCAATACGCCGGCCAGAGCAGCAGCGCGAACAGGAACGCGGGCGATACCGGCTCGTCGGCCGCGACCCGCGCATCGGTGCCGCGCAATCCTTCGAGCAGCATCGTGCGCAGCGCGCCGCTGCGGTTGGACTTCAGTGCGGCGGCGGTTTCGGGCAAGAGCGCCGGCAACAGTCCGTGTCGTTCCAGGCCGAGGAAGCTTTCGACGGCATGGCCGGACAGGAACAGCTTCAGGCACTCTTCGAACAACCGCGCCGGCGCCGATTCGCGCAGCAGGGCCGCCAGGCGCGGGATCGGTTCTGCCGTCGCCTCGTCGATGCTGAATCCGAGTTTCGCAGCCAGCCGGATCGCGCGCAGCATGCGCACCGGGTCTTCGCGATAGCGCTGCTCGGGATCGCCGATCAGCTTGAGCACGCGGTTGATCACGTCCTCGAAGCCACCGGTGTAGTCGCGCACCGAGAAATCCTCGATCGCGTAGTACAGCGCGTTCGCAGTGAAGTCGCGGCGTACCGCGTCGTCCTCGATGGTGCCGAAGACGTTGTCGCGCAGGAGGCGGCCCCCTTCGTGCAGCTCGCGATCGCCACTGCCGTCGTCGACGTTGGCGCGGAACGTGGCGACTTCGATGATCTCGCGGCCGAACACGACGTGCGCCAGGCGGAACCGGCGGCCGATCAGGCGCGAGTTGCGGAACAACTGGCGCACTTCCTCCGGCGTCGCGCTGGTGGCGATGTCGAAATCCTTCGGATGCCCGCCCACAAGGAGATCGCGCACGGCGCCGCCCACCAGGTAGGCGCCGTAGCCCGAATCGCGCAGGCGGTACAGCACCCGCAGCGCGTTGGGGCTGATGTCCTTGCGCGAGATGCAATGCGCGTCGCGCGGAATCGACCGCACTTGCACGTCGCTCGATTCGGCGGATGCGGTGCCGGGCCAGGTTTCGTCGTTGTCGTTGGGCATGAAGGCGGCAGGGCCGCTGAACGTGGGCCGGAAGGCGGGAGAGTCGCGTTGCCTGTGGCAAACGCGACCCATATAATAGCAAGCCTCGTGCGCCGGGCTTCCGACCCGGGACCGGCCGTCCGGCCGGTCAGCCTTCATCTCGAGCCACAACGCTCCCATCGTCTAGAGGCCTAGGACACCACCCTCTCAAGGTGGACACACGGGTTCGAATCCCGTTGGGAGTACCATTCATCGGCCCATGCGGAACACGCGGCCGACATCAAAAAGCCCGGCGTTCGCCGGGCTTTTTTGCTGGCGACGCGCGAATCGCTAGACTATGCGCGCCAGTCGCAGACGGAATCGCCATGCCCTTCGTCGTCACCGAGAACTGCATCAAGTGCAAGTACACCGACTGCGTCGAGGTGTGCCCGGTGGACTGTTTCCACGAAGGCCCGAATTTCCTGGTCATCGACCCGGATGAATGCATTGACTGCACCTTGTGCGAACCCGAGTGCCCGATCAATGCGATCTATCCGGAAGACGACGTGCCCGCGGGCCAGGAAGCATTCGTCGCGTTGAACGCCGAACTCGCCAAGGCCTGGCCCGTGCTCACCACCCGCAAGGATGGCCTGCCCGATGCCAAGGATTGGGAAGGCAAGCCGGACAAGCTGCCGTTGCTGGAGCGTTGAAAGCAAACGGGCGCACCAGGCGCCCGTCGTTTGACCCGGCCGGGAGCCGTCAACCGCCGATGGCGGTCTTCAGCGCAGCGATCAGCTTGGTGGCGGCATCGCCCGTATCGGGCATGCCGCGCGGATCGACCGCCGAAACATACACGCCGGCATCCACCTTGGTGATGCGCACCAGGAAATTCGCGCCCTGGTAGCTGACGTCATAGGTGCCCAGCAGTTGCGCCTTGCTCGCGATCGTGACGCCCTGCGTCGCCGCCAGTGCGCTGCCTACCTTGTTGAAGACGTCATCGCGGTCGCCCGCGACGGTGAAGCCGCTGGCGGAGGCCTGCGATGCTGGCGTGCCGACGGAGGAACGCGTCACCGACTGTGCCGGCGCCTGCATCGCCCCTTCGGTATTGGGCTTGTCGAGGTCCGGCGGCACTTCCAGCGGCCGCGTCTGCGCGCTTTGCTGGTAGGGATTGCCACGCTTGAACCAGTGGCAGCCCGACATCGTCATGGCCGACAAGACGACGACGGCGACGACCAGCGGGCGCGCATTGCGGAAACCATCCTTGTGGAACTGGCGCATCGATCTCTCCTGCGTAGGGTCAGGCCGCGACGGCGTCGCGGCAGGTCTGTTCGAGCTGTTGGATCTGGTCGTTGATGCGTGCCGCACGATCGGCGTGCGTGGAAGACAGCGAGGTCAGCGGCAGGCGCAGCCCGTGGCCGATGCCCATGCGCGCCAGGATCGCCTTGACCGGGATCGGATTGGGTTCGACACCGAGGAAATCGTAGGCATCCTGCAGGCGTGCGTCCCAGCGCGCGGCATCATCGTGCCTGCCGCCAAGGGCGAGGTCGCACAACCTGCGGAAAGCACCGGGCAATACGTTCGAGGCGACCGAGACCACGCCATCGGCACCCGCCAGCATCGCCCGCGTCGCCGTCGGATCGTCGCCGCTGAGCACCGCGAAACCAGCCGCGCGCAACGGCAACAAGGCGGCCATGCGTTCGCCCTCGTTGCGCGCTTCCTTGATGCCGACGATGCGTGGGTGCGATGCCAGTGCCGACACGGTGTCCGGAAGCAGGTCGCAACCGGTGCGGCCGGGAACGTTGTAAAGCACCACGGGCAACCCGCCGTCATCGGCCACGGCGCGGTAATGCGCGATCAGACCCTGTTGCGTCGGGCGCACGTAAGGCGGCGTGACGACAAGCGCGGCATCGGCGCCAGCGGCTGCGACCCGGCGCGTGAGTTCGATGGTCTTGCCGGTGTTGGACAGGCCGGTCCCGGCCAGCACCGGAATCCGGCCCGCGACGAACTCCACCGCGGCGCGCAACAGCGCGTCGTACTCGGCGTCATGCAGCGCCGCCGCTTCGCCGGTCGAACCGGCGACGACGATCGCCTGCGTGCCGCCGTCGAGCTGCAGTTGCAGCAATCGGTGCCACGCGTTGAGGTCGAGTTCGCCAGCGGCCGTGAAGGGCGTGGCCAGGGCGGTGATGCTGCCGTAAATCCGCACGGTCACGCTCTCTGCGGGAGTGCCTGTCGAGGCGGGTCTGCACGGCGTGCAGGACGATGGGATGCGGCGGACATGTTACTTGCGGCGTCAAAGCAGGGGCAAGTATGCTGGCCGCGGCTCCGGACGCCCTGCGCGCATGCGTTCCGGCCGCCTTGGCCCCCATCGCCGCGGACGCTCCCATTGACCGATCCTGATCCCGCTTCCCGGCCAGCGCCGAACGAAAACCACCTGCTGATCAATGCGTACACGACGCATCCGCGCTCGCCGCTGCTCTCGGTCACGCGCCGCATTTCCGACAGCGGCTGCAATCTCGTCGACACGCGCCTGAGCACGGTCGGCCGCGATGTCTCGGTCACTGCGCTCGCCACGGGTTCCTGGGACGCCGTCGCCAAGCTCGAGGCGATGCTGACTCGGCTGGAACGCGAGGAAGGATTGAAGCTCGTGTGGTACCGCACCGGGCCCAAGCCGGTGCAGTCCAACCTGCTTCCGTATGTCATCGAGGTCGTCGCGGCCGACAAGCCGGGCATCCTGTTCCAGCTCGCCGATTTCTTCGATCGCCAGTCGATCACGATCGAGAGCCTGCATTGCTCGCGTTATCGCGCGATGCAGACCGGCGCGGAGATGTTCACGGCGCAGGTGACGATCGGCATCCCCGCCGACATGCACATCGCCGCGCTGCGTGACGATTTCCTGGAGTTCTGCGACCACCTCAACCTCGACGCGATCATGGATCCGATGAAGTTCTGATGCTCGACACCGGCGACAAGGTTCCCGATCTCCCGCTGCACCTGTCCGGCGGCGGCGAAACATCGCTCTCCGGCTACGGCGGTCGCTGGCTGGTGCTGTATTTCTATCCCAAGGACAGCACCCCCGGCTGCACGACCGAGGGCATCGACTTCAATGGATTGCTGCCGAAGTTCCGCAAGCTGGGCGCCGAGGTGGTCGGGGTATCGCGCGACTCGCTGAAATCGCACCAGAACTTCTGCGCGAAACAGGGCTTCCGGTTCGAGCTCGCCAGCGACAACGACGAGTCGCTGTGCAACGCCTTCGGCGTGATCAAGGAAAAGAACATGTACGGGCGCAAGGTGCTCGGCATCGAGCGCAGCACCTTCCTCATCGATCCGGACGGCGTCATCCGCCACTCATGGCGACCGGTCAAGGTGGCCGGGCATGCGCAGGCCGTCCTCGACGCACTCAAGGCTGCGCGAACGCAGTGACCGCAATCCGATCTCCATCCCTCCACTGCCCCGCTGCGCGGGTCGCGGTGGTCCATCGCTGTCCGACGCCAGGAAGCCGAACGCATGACGCGTAGCAAGCGCATCTATGTCCTCGACACCAACGTGCTGATGCACGATCCGACCGCGCTGTTCAAGTTCGAGGAGCACGACGTGTTCCTGCCGATGCAGGTGATGGAGGAGCTCGACAACGCCAAGAAGGGCACGTCCGAGGCCAGCCGCAACGCCCGCCAGGTCAGCCGCTTCCTGAACGACCTGATCGAATCGCAGGGCAGCAGCGACGTCACCTCCGGCATCCCACTGGTGCTGCCGCACGGCCTGCAGCTGCGGGGCGCGGGCGCTGCGGGAAAGCTCTATTTCCAGACCGGGAATTTCGATGCGGGCAAGCGCTTCGGGGCCGTCATCCCGGACAACCACATCCTCGGGGCGATCCTCGCGCTGAAGGAAGGCGAGCCCGACACGCCGGTGGTGTTCGTCTCCAAGGACATCAACCTGCGGATCAAGGCGTCGATCGCCGGCATCACCAACGAGGATTACGAGAACGATCGCGCGCTCGATGATTTCAGCCTGCTGTTCACCGGCGCGACGGAACTCCCGGAAGATTTCTGGCAGCGTCACGGCAAGGACCTGCGTTCCTGGACCGACAAGGGCCGCACGTTCTACGAACTCGGTCGCGCGAAGGATGACGAGGAAAGCTGGTATCCGAACCAGTTCCTCTACCTGCCGGGCGACGACGAAGCCGAACTGAAGGTCGCGCGCGTCACCGACGACAAGGTGACGCTGCAGATCGTCGACGATTACCGCCACAGCCAGCACGCCGTGTGGGGCATCCTCGCGCGCAACCGCGAACAGAATTTCGCGCTCAACGCGTTGATGGATCCGGAGATCGATTTCGTCACCCTGCTCGGCACCGCGGGTACCGGCAAGACGCTGCTCGCGCTCGCAGCGGGGCTTGCGCAGACGATGGACCAGCAGCGCTATCGCGAGATCATCATGACCCGCGCGACCGTCAGCGTCGGCGAGGACATCGGCTTCCTCCCCGGCACCGAAGAGGAAAAGATGACGCCGTGGATGGGGGCGCTGACCGACAACCTCGAAGTGCTCACGCACAACCAGGAAGGCGGCAGCTGGGGACGCGCGGCGACCAACGACCTGCTGGCGTCGCGCATCAAGATCCGCTCGATGAACTTCATGCGCGGACGCACCTTCCTCAGCCGCTGGCTGATCCTGGACGAGGCGCAGAACCTCACGCCCAAGCAGATGAAGACGCTGATCACGCGCGCAGGTCCCGGCACCAAGATCGTGTGCTTGGGCAACGTCGAGCAGATCGATACGCCGTACCTGACCGAAACGACATCGGGACTCACCTACGCCGTCGACCGGTTCAAGGGCTGGAGCCACAGCGCGCACATCACGCTGCGCCGCGGCGAACGTTCGCGGCTGGCGGATTACGCGTCCGAAGTCCTGTAACGATGGCCGAGCGGCTGGCCGCGTGGGTGTGGGTCGGGGCCGGGGCACTCGCCGGCGTCGCCGGCATCGTCAACGTCGTCGGCTTCCTCGGCTTCCAGCACCAGGCCATCACCCACCTCACCGGCAACACCAGCCTGCTCGGCGCAGCGCTGGTGGCGGGCAATGCGCGCGACTCGCTGCACCTTGCCGGCGCGATCGCCGCGTTCGTTGCCGGAGCCATGCTCAGCGGCCTGCTGATCCAGGACAGCGTCCTGCGGCTCGGCCGGCGCTATGGCGTGGTGCTGACGATCGAGTCGGCGCTCCTGCTGGCCGCGGTTCCGTTGTTCCGCCACGAGCAATGGCTGGGTCCGCTGTGCGCCGCGATGGCCTGCGGGTTGCAGAACGCCATGGCCACGACCTACAGCGGCGCGGTGGTGCGCACGTCGCACCTGAGCGGCATGTTCACCGACCTCGGCATCATGCTCGGGCACGCGCTGCGCGGCATGCCGGTCGCGCGCAAGCGCCTGGGACTGTGCATCGTCGTGATCACGCTGTTCTTCGCCGGCGGCATCGCCGGTGCATGGCTGTTCGCCGCGGCAGGTTACGCCGCGCTCTACGTGCCGGCCGCGTTGACCGGAATCACCGGCGTTGCCTACGTGCTGTACCGGC
>Ga0207657_10004736_pt1 | contig 14364 bp, 13 predicted proteins | sample KBSC33metaG_FD_184316 | JGI IMG/M metagenome (GOLD analysis project Ga0207657, IMG submission 184316) | Corn rhizosphere microbial communities from Kellogg Biological Station, Michigan, USA - KBS C3-3 metaG (SPAdes) (version 2) | ecosystem: Host-associated > Plants > Roots > Rhizosphere > Soil ... | reverse complement strand
TTTAAACAAAGTGCCAATTGAGCCTCCGGCAAAAAGATTTTATTTTATCGGTGCATTTTTTAGCTGGGGAGTTGACAGAACGCAGGATGCAATTAACAATAACCTGTAGTGAATAGTAAATGGTGAATGGTGAATAGTGAATTGTAAAATATTTAGAATTATGAACCAAACGACAGGATATGTATTTAGCTTCCGTTGCGTCGCACTCTTGTACTGAAGAAAATATCTGAACCGCGATTTTAACCTTATTGCTCTGATAAAACTGATAGAAAATTTTTCAGCCTAATCAGAAAAATCAGACAAATCGGGTTCGGACAAATAAAGTTCCGAACGTACAAGTGAGTGACACAACGGAAGATGATCGAAGAGATGCAGCTCGTCAAAAAAATAAAAACATAAAACACAAAACAAACAAATATGAAAACAATGATTGCCGCAATTGCTTTACTGGTAACGGTTTCAGTAAATGCACAAAGTGATAAGTACGCAGATGTCATGAAGAAAAATCTTTCGATGTTTGATTCTGCAAAAACATCCCAGGATTTTCAAAATCTTTCTGCAGCATTCGAAAGAATTGGTGATGCAGAAAAAACACAATGGCTTCCGTATTATTATGCAGGGCTTGCATTATCAACAATGGGATGGGTTGATCAAAATGTTGACAAAGATGCGAATGCTGAAAAAATAAAATCATTTTGCGACAAAGCCGATGCGCTGACAACTGATAACGCTGACAAATCAGAAATAGAAGCATTGAGAAACATGGCAGCAACACAGCAAATGGTTGTTGATCCGCAAACACGCTGGCAAACGTATGGTGTGGAAGCAGGACAAGCATTGCAAAAAGGAATGCAGGAGAATCCGAATAATCCGCGTTTGTATTATTTGCAGGGACAGAGTTTATTCAATACACCCGAACAATTTGGCGGCGGAAAAGATAAAGCAAAACCTGTGTTTGAAAAAGCAGTGGAATTGTTTAAGGCTGAGCAACCCAAGCCATTATACCCGCGCTGGGGACAACAGCAAGCGGTAGACATGCTGGCGAAATGCCAGTAAGCGGCAAAGCAGGCGGATGTTCATCTGCCTGCATTTTGTTGTTAAGCTTGTGCAAAACATCACAGCACAAAAAAGTTGTTAGAAATTTTATCATTCAAATTTGTGCAATGCGTGAAGAAAATTTTGATCCCAATGAATCGCTGATGCTGATCGAAAGCATGATCAACAGGGCGAAAGACAAATTTGCCGAAGACGGATCAATGTATTTGTTGTGGGGGTGGACGGTTTTCGTTTGCAGCCTTTCACAATTTATATTGTTGCATTTTTATAAATCACCTTATCACTATGCAGTGTGGATGGCTTCATGGGTTGTGTTTATTTACCAGTTTATTTATGTGCGTAAGAAAAATAAGGAAAAAAAAGTTCGCACTTATACAAGTCACATCCTCGGATATGTTTGGCTCACGTTCGTCATTGTTATTCTTCTTCTTGCTTTTGTAATTCCGCAATTAACAACGGGTGAATATTATTCACACATTAATCCAATTATTCTTGCATTATATGGAATGCCGATTTTTCTTTCAGGAATTATTTTGCGTTTCAAGCCATTGATCATCGGTGGCATTGGTTGCTGGATACTTTCAATCATCACTACTTTCATCACAAATTATGATTACCAGTTTTTGATGATCCCGGTTTCTATGCTCATTGCATGGATCATTCCCGGTTATTTATTAAGAGCAAAATATAAATCACAATAAAATTTTTTTATGGAAGAAAAACAATTGAGTGAAAAAGAAAGCCTTCAACTTATTAGTCGCATGATATATGAAGCGAAAAATTACTTCTATGAAACGGGTATGCCTGCTTTAGTGTATGGCTTCACCGTGCTCGTTTGCAGCCTGCTCACTTATGCGGTGGATACACAAATGATCTCATTTCCTTTTCATCCATTTTACATTTTTGTTCCCGTGTTTTTTATACAAGCATGGATCCAATACAAAGAAGAAAAAAAGAAAAAAGCAAAAACGTTTACGGATGAAGCGATCGATTATGTGTGGATTGGATTTTTTCTTTCTGCGATTGCTGCATTTGCTGCAAGCTTTGCCGGTCTTGGTTATGTGATCATCTCCATCATTTTATTTCTTGCAGGATTTGCAACTTTCCTCACAGGCATGATCTCAAAATTCAAATACCACATTGTTGTTTCTTTTGTTGTTTGGTTGTTAGGAATAATTTCTTTTTTTATGCTCAACCCCAATATTTATTTCCTGCTTGCAACGGCAGCAATACTTGTATGGATAATACCGGGATTTATTTTAAATGCGACTTTTAAAAAATTACATCATGGCAACTGAAACGCAATTCAGCGAACGGCAAAGTCTTGAGCTTATCACGACCATGATCAACAAAGCAAAGAATGACTATGTTGAAACAGGCATCAGCGCTTTAATGTGGGGAAGTATTGTAACGTTTTGCAGTCTTGCATCTTTTATAAATTATTACTTTCAGTGGCAATGGACAAAATATATTTGGTACCTCGCAATCATTGCAGTAATCCCGCAAGTGATCATCTCTGTTCGCGAAAAAAGAAAGAGAAAATATAAAACTTATAGTGAAGATGCGATGGGAGGCATTTGGATAAGTTTTGGTGTTGCAATGTTCCTCCTAATTTATTTTGTTAACACGTTCAAAGTTCAGCACAATGAACCGTTGTTCTTAATTATCTATGGCTTTCCAACTTTTGCAACAGGTTATGCAAGATCATTCAAAGCAATGATCGTTGGTGGTATTGCATGTTGGGTATTTGCTGTTATCAGCATGTACATTGAATTTCCCTATACAATGTTGCTTGAAGCAGGCGCAGCTCAATTGGCATGGTTTATTCCCGGTTTAATTTTAAGAAGAAGATACAGGAGAGCAAGACAGCATGTTTAAAGATTTAAATCCGATATTACACTCACAGTTACGGCTTGCAGTGATGAGTTTACTTATAAGTGTGAAAGAAGCAGAATTTACTTTTATAAAAGAAAAAACAAATTCAACTGCAGGCAATCTTAGTGTGCAAATTCAAAAATTGAAAGAGGCAGGTTATATCGAAGTAAAAAAAGAATTTAAAGATAATTATCCCAATACTACCTGTAAAATAACGCCACAAGGCATTGCAGCGTTTGAAGAATATGTAAAAACATTACAACAATATTTGAATGTAAAACACAAGTAGAATTTTTTGTTGACGAGCCTTATCTCTCTATTCGTCGTCCGTTGTGTCACTCACTTGTACGTTCGGAACATTTCTCATCAAGACTTGCGAAATTACTTGGGAAATTTCTTAAACATCGCTTTCACAATTTCATCTACGATTTCTTCATGCGGTTGCTGATATGTTTCAGGTCTCTTTCCTTGTGCTGTTGTTCGCCATACCACTTTGTTTTCTTTTATATCGATCATATCAATAACAAGAGAACCTTCTCGCAAAGTATCAACATACATTTTGCCACTATAGATTACCGGCTTGTTTTCGCTGCTGAAAGTATAAATGCGTGCCTGGTTATCAAAAGCGGGAGTGTAAACATCAGGTTTATAAACATATTCCTGCTGATTGCCTACTTCATATTTCCTGTTTAGCGCAAGCTTGTAAGAAAACAAGCAATCAGGATGAGATGTATCCATCTTCATTCCTTTTTTGCTTAATTGATTTACAACTGCAGTGCCTAACATTTTTTCAAACGGAGCTTTTTGAAAAAAATTTGTGTAAGCCGTATCAGTGGTTGGAATAAAAGCGTAGGTCTTGTAATGTTTAAAACTGTTGTCTGATAATTTCTCTGATTTATAAATATCGCTTGTGGTTGAACAACTGCTGCATATTGCGATAAAGGCGATAACAACTCCAACAAGTTTTTTCCTTGCGTTAGTGGCAGGAGTGATCATACGAAGATTATTTAGAAACGCAAAGTCGTTAAAAAATGAGACTTTTAGTTGATGTGCCGGCGTTTAACCGATAAGTGGCGATTATGCAATGCATAAAAAAATCCGCTTTATGCAAATACATTATAACTATGAACAAACTTAGTAGGGAGCGTTGTTTGATAACTACTCAAGAACTTCAAATTTAATCATCAGAGCTGCGGCTGAAGTCACAGTAGCACTTTAGCTTAATCAGGGCGCAAGAAAGAAAAGAGGTGTATATCTTTTCTTTCTTGACTTTTTTGTTACTTTTTGTGTCAAGACAAAAAGTAAATCCCTTTTATAATGCACCAAATTGCTTAAGATATTTTTCTGAATTTGCTTTTACGTTTGCAGGAGGATTCATGCTAAGCGCTTTCTTGAAATTAGTGATCGCGTTTTGCTTGTCTCCTTTAAGTGCATAACCTTCACCCAAACTATCCCACACATTCGGACTATCAGGATGTTTTTTTGTATTCAAAATAAAAATTTCAATTGCTTTGTCTTGCTGATTTTGTCCGAGCAATTGATACCCGTAATTATTCAATTCAATTTCCGTTGCAACATCAAGAGCTTGTTTCATTATCTTATCTGATTCATCAGCCTTCCCCTGCTCTTTAAGTATTCCTGACTTAACGCTCAGCGTTGCAAAGCTGCTATTCTGCGCTACTGCCTGGTCGATCCATTTCAAGCCTTCATCCAAATTCACTTTATTCTGCAATGCATAATTTGCTGCACTCGCATATCCCTGCCATGTAAAACCAACGCTGTTCTTCAACTGTAATTCCGCGTTGGCCATTACAATACTATCAACCGCAAATTCGATCTTTACCGGAAACTCCTTCTTTTCCCAATCAAGAACAAGCTCCGCAGAATTTTTTGTTACATTAACGAAATCATACGTGAGCCTTTCTGTTGCAGGTATATCGCGCAATTGTATTTTCGCTCTCATTTCATCCTCCTTTGCGTCATACCAAAAACTTCCCCACGATGTATAATTTTTCGATAAGACAACTTCACCTGTATTGTCTTTATTGATCACGAAAAATAATCCATAGGAACCAGCCGGAACGTGTTGCCCTTCAATAGTTGCAGGATCGGAAAATTCAATCACTGTATTTTCATTTGCACCGGCACGCCATGGTGCTTCATTGCCCGCACCAAAAGCCTGCACATTATATCCATAAGGAACAAGTGCGCCCCATATTTCACGGTTCTTAACCGATGGTCGTGAGTATTTGACGGTAACGGTTGAAATGCCGATGGTTTGCGAAACCATTGCAGCAGGGCTTGGCACTCGCGGTGTTGTAATAACACCTTGCGCATACAAGTTAGTCGATACTAATATTACCAACGACACACGGATTAAATTAATAGCGGATAGTTTTAGCATAACAAAACATTTTGGTTAAGGAATTACATAAGTTACGATTGACAAGACGAGATGGCAAGTGTTTATATTCGCACGGCTTTAGTCAGGGATAGAAGGGATAAAAGTGGTAACATAAATTACATCACGCTTGTCCGGTATTCCTTAAACTCGTTAGCTTTATGATTCAATTTTGGTTATGGACTTTGGACGAGTTGATGTCAGCGAATTATCACACATTGATTTTTCTTTACCGGCCGAGCCTGAGTACAACAAAAAGATTTTAAAAGGCAAAGCGGTAAAATCACCAAAGGTTTATATTGGTTGTGCAAAGTGGGGACGCGAAGAATGGATTGGAAAAATTTATCCTGACGGAACAAAAGAAAAAAACTTTTTAGACCATTATGTTCAACATTATAACAGCATTGAATTAAACGCAACTCACTATAAAATTTATGGTGCAGCAGGCATAAGCAAATGGGCTGCAAAAGCTAACGGAAAAGACTTTCTATTCTGTCCTAAAATGTACCAGGGTGTAACACATCGCGGAAGTTTGAAAGGAAAAGATTTTATCACAACAGAATTTTTCAGAGGGATTGTTGCATTTGAAAAACATCTTGGACCGACATTCATTCAAGTAAGTGATGTGTTCAGCCCAAAAAGAAAAGAAGAGCTGTTTGATTTTTTGAGAACACTTCCAACCGATCTGCAATTTTTTCTTGAAGTTCGTCATCCCGACTGGTTTTCTAAAGAAGCAATAAGAAATGAATTACTTAATACACTTTCTTCTTTAAATATCGGTTTTGTAATTACAGACACCAGCGGGAGAAGAGATTGCGCACACATGTATGTTACCATTCCAAAAGTATTTATCCGTTTTGTGGGAAATAGTTTGCATGAAACAGATTATACAAGAATAGATGAATGGATAGAGCGCATGAAATATTGGCTGGACGTGGGTTTGGAAGAATTATATTTTTTTATGCACATGCACGATGAAGCATATTCGCCTGAACTTACAGTTTATCTTGTTGATAAATTTAATGCAGCAACAGGCATGCAATTGCAAAAACCAAAGTTTATAGATAACAACAAAAGTCTTTTTTGAAATCAAATTTTTGCATGAATATTGTCAAATGAAAAACACAGTAAAAATTTTTTCTTTATTATTTCTTATTGCTTTGTTATTTGTTACGTTCAGTTGTTCACATAATCCGTATGCCTCAACAAATAAATTGTACAATGCACAAGCAAAGCGATATGCAAAAACTATTCGTGAAGAGCCAACGAATGAACAGCTTGATTCAGTTCAGCCAACACCTTTCTGGATCGGTACAACAAATTTTAATTTACGTAAACCAAATTTTGTGATCATTCATCACACTGCACAAAATGCATGTGATCAAACGTTGAAAACATTTACGATGGTAAAAACACAAGTGAGTGCTCACTACGTAATATGTAAAGATGGAACAGTTCATCACATGCTGAATGATTATTTGCGGGCATGGCATGGTGGTGTTGCAAAATGGGGAAACTTAACAGATGTGAATTCATCATCCATCGGCATTGAACTTGACAACAATGGTTTCGAGCCTTTTTCGGATGCACAAATTAACAGCCTGTTGCATGTGCTTGCATCCTTGAAAAGCAAATACAATATTTCCGCAGCAAATTTTATTGGTCATGGTGATATTGCGCCGACAAGAAAAAATGATCCTAATGTTTATTTCCCATGGAAACTGCTTGCAGAAAAAGGTTTTGGTATCTGGTATTCAGATACAACAAATATTATTGTTCCGGAAAACTTCAACACACTGGATGCGTTGCGTATAATCGGTTATGATATCAGAGATACAAGTGCTGCAATACTTGCATTTAAACGACATTTTGAACAAGACACAACACATGGTTTAAATGATGCTGATAAAAAAATTTTGTACGGAGTGTATAAGGTGGCTCTATAAGAATTAATTTTTCGTGAAACGTGAAACGACAGACGTGAGATAAAATCGTCCTTTGTTTATGAAGTTTATTGTTCAAATAATTATCCAAGCACTTCCTTCAATACATTCAAACTTCTCAATTCACCAAAACCTTCAATATGCAGGGTTAAATATTGTTTATAAACTTCAAGAAGTTCTCTTCGAACATGACGATTGAGATGAAGGTTTTCGAGATCGTTGTAAAAATTTATTGAGTTGATCTTAGAAGTTGTTTCGGCTAATTCAGCGCTGATATAATTGGGATGATAAGGAATATCTGTTGCGAAGGAACCTTCTCTCAAATCCAATACCGGCGTACGTTCGCTGTATTCTCCCTGCAACCGGAATCCAAGTTCTGTTGCAAGATGAAGAGTAAAATACAAAGGCAGATTCGCTGTTAATGTTTCATTGCCTTTGTCGAGTTGCTTCAAAGTATCTTCTATTAAATAAAACAATTCGGGATTAGCTTCGGGCTGTTTTAATGTGTGTTGCAGCAATTCGATAATATACATCGCGGCAGCATTTTTCACTACATTGAAAAAAATGTTTTCATATAAATAACTCCATTGGTATTCTTTTATAAACTGCAAGTTTTTTAATTCATTATGATAAACTTCCATTTGCAATATTGCCGAGGGTTGAAAATAATTTGCTTTTGCTGAACCTTGTTTTGATGATTGCCGAACTCCTTTTACAATATAACTCTGTATGCCGAACAATTCAGTATAAACAGTAGTGATGACACTTGTTTCTCCATACTTTACCGTTCGCAATACAATGCCTTTTGTTTTATGCGTAATCATGCAGCGCAAATGTATTGATGAATAAAGTTCAGAACGTATAAGTGAGTGACACAACGCAAGCTAAATTGAAATACAATAGTTGGCAACAAAATATTTTTTCTAATTTCATCGCAACTAACTTGCTATAAAATAAATTTCTGCATGGATCGCGCTGCAATGCTTAAAAAATTAGAGACTGAAAAAGCATGGGATATTATTATTATCGGCGGAGGGGCAACGGGGCTGGGAGCCGCCGTGGATGCGGCTTCACGAGGATACAAAACTTTGCTGATAGAACAATTTGATTTTGGAAAAGGAACATCGGGCCGCTCTACAAAATTGGTGCATGGTGGAGTAAGATATCTTGAACAAGGCAATATAAAACTGGTAATGGAAGCATTGCGTGAACGAGGTTATCTTCTAAAAAATGCACCTCACCTGACAACTGCATTGCCTTTTGTTGTTCCTGTTTACAGTCGCGTAAATAAATTTTATTATGGTATTGGTTTGAAGTTGTACGATGTGCTGAGCGGTAAATTAAGTTTGGGTAAAACAAAATTACTTAGCAAGAAAGAAACAATTGAGCACTTGCCCGGAATTGATGAGAAAAAATTAAAAGGCGGTATTCTTTATTACGACGGGCAATTTGATGATGCAAGGCTTGCAATTGAATTAGCGATTACAGCTGCAAAATATGGAGCAACAGTTTTAAATTATTGTGAGGCGATTGACTTGCTGAAAGAAAACAATAAAGTGAAAGGAGTTGTGTTTGAAGATTTGATCAATGAAATAACATATGAAGCAAATGCAAAAGTAGTGATCAATGCTACAGGTGTTTTTACAGACAGAATTATTCAGATGGATGATACGGAGAGAGAAGCGCTTGTAGAACCATCACAGGGAATTCATTTGGTTATTGATAAAAAATTTTTCCCGGGTAACAATGCAATGATGATCCCAAAAACGGATGATAAACGTGTTTTATTTGCAGTGCCTTGGCATGATAAAGTAGTGCTTGGGACAACCGATACACCTGTTGATGAAATTAGTTTTGAACCGAGACCATTGGAAGAAGAAATTGAATTTGTATTGAATCATGCCAATCGATATCTCGCACAAACTATCAAACGAAATGATGTGAAAAGCATGTTTGCAGGATTGCGTCCTTTGGTAAGAAAACGAGGCACGAAAACAACAGCAATGCTAAGTCGCGATCATACAATAATGGTATCAAAAGCAGGACTGGTAACGATCACAGGCGGTAAATGGACAACATATAGAAAGATGGCGGAAGATGCTATTGACAATGCAGTGTTTGTTGCAAAGCTTGAACGAAAAGAATGCATTACAAAAAAATTATCGATCGGTAATGAGAGAGATGCTTTTGCAAAAAAAGAAGGAAATAATTTTATTCATACATCTTTTCAATACTCAGAAAGGGATGTTGCATACTTTGTGAAGAACGAAATGGCAATGACTGTTGAAGACGTTTTGGCAAGGAGAACAAGATTATTATTTTTAGATGCTCAGGCTGCGATTGAAGTTGCTCCTTTAGTTGCAAAAGCAATGGCTTCTGCAATGCAAAAAGATGAACAATGGATAAATGAACAAATTGCTTCATTCACTGACCTTGCAAAACAATATTGTATAGAGATATAAAAAGTAAGATATTAAAGTATAAACCACAACTATAAACTACAAACTAAACTTATGAGCCCTTTCATTAGTGAAATCATTGGAACAGCTACACTTGTTGTTCTTGGCGACGGCGTTGTTGCCAACGTTATTCTTAGCAAAACGAAAGGTTATAGCGGCGGATTAATTGCAATTACTGTAGGGTGGAGTATGGCAGTATTTGTCGGCGTGTTTATTTCCGCCGCCGCAAGTGGTGCTCATTTAAATCCTGCAGTAACAATCGGTTTAGCGTACGCCGGCAAATTTGATTGGAGCAATGTTCCTCTCTATATCGCTGCGCAATTTATCGGGGCGATGCTCGGCGCATTTCTTGTGTGGCTGGCATATAAACAGCATTTTGATGAAACCGAAGATCCCAATTTAAAACTCGGCGTGTTCTGCACGGCACCGGCAAAACGTAACAGCATGTTTAATTTTATCACAGAGTTTATCGGCACATTCGTTTTCATGTTTGCCGTGCTTTCGCTTACAAAATCTTCGACAAGTCTTGGTTCATTGAATGCATTGCCCGTGGCGCTTGTTGTACTTGCGATTGGTTTAAGCCTTGGTGGACCTACCGGTTATGCAATCAATCCAGCACGCGATCTTGGTCCGCGCATTATGCATGCGTTATTACCCATAAAAAATAAAAGAGACAGTGATTGGAAATATAGCTGGATTCCTGTTATAGCGCCAATTACAGGCGCATTGCTTGCAGCGCTCCTTTATGGTTTAGTGTTATAATTTTTTTATTTGAAAACATAATAAAAAATATTGCACTTATGATAAAACTAAGCGTGCTTTATCCAAATCTTGAAGAAAAAAAATTGATCTGGAATATTATCTGAAGAAACATATGCCTTTGTCAATAAGCAAGTTTGGCGATGCTTTGAAAGGCGTTTCTGTTGATTACGGAATGAATGGAGGAATACCCGGAACTAAAGCGCCATATATTGCGATGGCACATTTTATTTTTGATTCCGTTGGTGCGTTTGTTGAAGCATTTCAACCACATGCAGAAATATTACAGGGCGATATAAAAAATTATACAGACGTCGAACCTGTCTATCAGATAAGTGAAGTAAAAATTTACAAGCCATCTTCAGTTACTTGAATACTATGCTTTCCTTGAATCACTGATCACGTAAAAATGTAAGCTCATACCTAAACAACAATCATACTTTATTCTTTAATAAAACGTGCATGATAAACTTCGTTTTTGTTGGTGATAACTTCTATGAAGTATGTACCGCGCATAAAGCTTGAAACATTTATATGATCAATATTTAGTGAAATAGAATTGAAATTTTTAAGTATTGTCTTACCGTTTAAGTCGGTTATTTTTATTCCTGTTATTTTTATATTGGCTTTTATATAAAGTAACCCGGAAGTTACGGGGTTGGGATAAACATTCAATTTCCAGTAATTGTTTACCAATACTGATCGTGTTGCAGAAATAGAATATTTTCCATCCGCATCTACTTGTTTCAATCTGTAATAATTTATGCCTTTTAGTGGCATGATATCGGTGAAAAAATAATTTTTAATTGTATTACTATTGCCGGCTGCGGTAATTGCTCCGATCGCAGTCCATGTTCTTTCATCAAAGCTTCTTTCGATTAAAAAATATTTGCTGTTTGTTTCTGAAGACGTGCTCCACTTTAATTGCACACCTATATTATTGGGGGTGACAGTAAAGTTTACCGTTGAAACCTGTAAGAGAGCACAGGTACCATAGTCGAACATAATAGAAGAAGAATCTTTACAGCCATAAGGATCGGTGAGAACAACTTTGTACTGCGCCGGTTGATTGACATAGGGTGCCTGAAGTGTAGAAGTAGTTGCTCCGTTAATTAATGAAGCTGCTGAATAAAAAAGAGCACTGTCGGCGGAAGCAGACCATTGCCATGAAGCTCCGGCAGTACCGCCATCTTCAAGTAATTGAGCATTGGGTGGTGATGCACCCGAATTACACGATAAATATATATTCGAAACCGGAACATGCACAGTAACAGTAGTGGTACTGTTAGGTGAAGTACAACCCATACTATCAGTAACTGTTACTGAATAATTATAAGTACCGGCTATTGTTGGAGCTGTTAATGTTGGATTTGCTACTGTAGCAGAGTTGAGAGTGCCGCCGCTGCCCGTCCATAAATAGCTATAAGGAGAAGTTCCGCTGGAGGCATTTGCATGAAGTGTTGTAACACCGTTCCCACACATATCAGAAGAACTGGATGAAACTGCAACAGCGGGTGGTACAGTAACAGACACGTTGCTTGTAGCAGTACTTTTACAATATGAATTGTTGATGTATGTGTAAGTAAGATTTGCAGCACCGGGACTGAGAACGGTGATAATTCCGGTAGATGTATCCACAGTAATTATGGAAGGATCACTTGTGCTCCATGTGCCGCCTGGGACCGAATTTGTAATAGTATAACTGGAGCCTACGCATAAATTAGGAACAGGAGAGATCACATTATTAGTTAAGGGAGTAGGAATCGGATTTATAGAGATGTCATCAAGTGCCAGGTCATTACCCGAACCACCAATATTTTCATTGCGCAAAAAAAGATCAGCGGTGGTAACACCGGATGGAACAGTGAATGAAACGGAATAAAAATGCCAGGCACTGTCACAGCAGATCTCCGGTGTTGTGCTGTCGCCAAAGATAACGCCTTGCAATGTTTGCATGCCGAATCGTATTTTAGGTTTTATCGGACTTGGCGGGGAAACATTGGCTACCCAAAATCCGATTCTATATGTTAGGTCACCGGTTAATCCAGTGATACGCTGTCGATAGAATTCATCTTTTGCATAAGAGGCGTTTACCATATAAAAATATCCGCTGTTACCGGTATGGTCGGTTAAATTAGTGTTATGAAACCAGTTGCCATTAATCGATTTTACAAGAAAATAATATCCATCCTGCGGATTGACCTGATTAAAATAATGATAAGCTGTTCCTTCAACCGGAGTACCAAAAGTGCCTGTACCGAATTGCCCGGTTCCGGTGCCGGCATCAAAGCTTTGCAATATATTGGTAGTGCAATTGCCGTTATCAATAACCTTGGGATTTAGTTTTTCATTAATGTATTCTACATTCACTACTTCCCCGTAGGCAGGTCTTATGGTAGTTGTTGCGTTACTTACGTTGCCGGTAGTATTGCCGGTTGGATCATAAAGATTATAACGGCCAAGATCGTATATTGTTGAGTTGGGTAGTGTTTCAGTGACCTTATAAGTCCCGGCATCAACTTCCATCATTACGCTATTACCATTTAAAGAACTTGAATTTTTTACTCTTTCATCATCAAGCCAGATATGAGTGCCGGTGTTATCCGTTACTCTTGCATAGATTGTTTCCGGGAAAGTACTTCCCAAATCAACACTTTCCCATGCCTGACCTCCTACGCCTCCTGTTAATTTTCTTCCGCTAATAATTCTTGCTTCAGGTTCTGCAGTCCATGAAGTTGCACCTGAAGGATAACTATAAACAATATCAGGATTACCGCAGCATGTTGATAGCCCGCTCGCATAAATTGTTCCATTATCATCTATCGCTATATCTCTTGAGGCGGAGCCGGATGCACCAGCACCTGAAGCAAATGCAGGCAAAGTTGTTGTAACACCCGTGGAAATATTATACGTTTTTACAGTTGCATTCAAAATATATACGATCATTGAACCATCGCTGCTCATGTCAATTCTGTCCGCAATATTGGTATTAGCAGAAATGTCTGTCCAGCTATCATTCGTGAAATCACCGGTATATAAAAACACTCTTCCTGTTGTAGTACGAAGAGCAATTTTCCCTCCGCCATAAGCAATATCTGACGCAGTAAAACTGCCATTATGCGAAATAGTGTGATCAAAAATTTTTGTTGAAGTACCCGCATTATAAAAATATCCGTCACCTGAACTATTTACATACACGAATTGATTTAAACCGGCTCCATCTATAGCTGTTACATTTGTTACAGTTGTGGGATTCCAGTTGCTGCTGCCTGCCGATCTGTAATAAACTGTGCCGCTGCTCCCCTCATATGTTGCCCCTGCAATTACCCAAAGCGTGCCGGCGCCATCATCATGTCCTGCTCCTATATCGTAAACATTCAGTGTATTTCCTGCAGAATCATTCGTAAGAAAAGTCTTAAGAACATTCCCTGCCGAATCTTTTAGTTTGAAAGTAAAATCGACTGATGATTCTTCGTTAATATTTTTTTTGTGGATATAGATCCATCCTGATTTTACTGCAACATAAGTTTTAGTGGAAACACTGCAACCATTACTTCCTGTTACATTTAAAGTATATACGCCTGCTTTGGCAGAAGTTACAGAACTGATACTTGGGTTTTGTGCAGTGGAAGAAAAGCTATTAGGTCCTGTCCACGCAATTGTATAAGGTGTTACGCCTCCTGTAATACTGGATGAAAGATTTATTGTACTACCGTAATTTACAGGCCCGTTACTTGAAACACTTACTGAAGGACTTGGATTTATAGTTACAGAAGTTGTAACCGCAGATGTTGTAAAGCAGCCAAAAGCGTCTTTTACCTGTAAACTATAAGTACCGGCAGCAGCAGTTGTAACAGAAGAGATAGTGGAT
>Ga0207657_10004735_pt1 | contig 14365 bp, 16 predicted proteins | sample KBSC33metaG_FD_184316 | JGI IMG/M metagenome (GOLD analysis project Ga0207657, IMG submission 184316) | Corn rhizosphere microbial communities from Kellogg Biological Station, Michigan, USA - KBS C3-3 metaG (SPAdes) (version 2) | ecosystem: Host-associated > Plants > Roots > Rhizosphere > Soil ... | reverse complement strand
CAGGAAGGTGATGACGTCGTCGATCTCGTCGGGCGACAGCGCCGGCGTGTCGCCGATCGAGCGGTTGTACGGGATCTCGCTGGTGTTGACATTGCCGAGGTAGCCCGCGTCGCTGCCGACGACGCCCGGCCGCACGACGAACTGGCCGCCATAGATCGCGGGCAGGTCGTCGAACTTGGTGACCGTGCCGTCGGGGTTGGCCGGGTACCACTCCTCGGGATTGGTGTCGCGCCGCACGTAGAACCCGATGGCGTCCTTGAGCGTCGCGAAGCGGCCATTATGGAAGTACGGTGCGGTCAGCGCGATGTTGCGCAGCGTGGGCACCTTGAACTGGCCGCAGTGGCCGGAGAGGTTGAGCGTCTGCTCGCGGAATGGTCCGCAGACGCCGAGGTCGTAATACGTCTGCACGCCGTCATCGCTGTTGACGGGCGTGCCGGCGGGCGCCGAGGACGCGTTGCCGGGAATCAGGCCATTGCGCGGAATGCCCAGGTTGTCGTAGCTGTAATCGGTGAACATCGGCGGCGTGGCGCCGTCGGCGGAGGTGCTGGGATGGCACGCGCTGCAGTTGCCCTTGGACGGGCCGTTGAACAGCGCGAGCCCGCGCAGCTCCTGCGCCGTCAGCGTGGCTTGGCCCTTCTGGAACCAGTCGTACTTGCTGGAGAACGGATGGAACTGCGGCGCCTCCGATTGGAAGGCGGCGAGGGCGGCCCCCATGCGGGCGAGCGCGCTGGCCGGGTCGGCGAGCACGGCGCTGCCGTAGAGCGCCTCGAAGTCGCCCAGGTACGGCCGCGTCTTCAACTTGGCCACCACGTCGCCAGCGTCGGCGTTGGCCATCTCGAACGGCGACGTGAAGGGCAGCTGGGCCTGGTCGGCCAGCGAGTCGGCGCGGCCATCGCGGAACATGCCGCCGCTCGGATCGCCGTCCCCGTCGATGGCGAACGCCGGCGTCAGCGCTGCGTACATCAGCGTGGGCGTGTTGCGAAAGCCGGTCTGGTCCATGGCGGGGCCGCCCAGGGCCACCGGCAAGCCGCGGTCGACGCCGCTGGCCGTCGCATCCTCGGCGAACGCAGCCGCCGTCACGTGGCAACTCGCGCAGGACTGGCGGCCCGAGACGGACAGGCTGGAGTCGTTGAAGATCTTCTCGCCCAGTTGCGCCGCGGCCGACAGCGTCGTCGCACTGCCGCCGCCCGCCGGGGGGGCGGAGTCGCTGCCGCCGCCGCCGCCGCAGGCCGCGACCAGCAAGGACGCGAGCAGCGCCAATCGCCGCCCTCCCGAAGCGGGCAACAGGGAAAGGCCAGGAGGATTCATTGTTCGGTCGCGGTGCGCGCGGTCGCGCCATGTTGATTCGTAGTGCAATTGCGACTGATTCGCAATAACGTTTGGACTTTACAGTGTGTACGCAGAACGCGCAAGGATGAGTGGCCGGCGCTGAAGGGTTTTGACGCGCAGGCGCAAATCGCCGTGCAGTCTGCGGCCAGCGTGGCCATTGCTCAGGGGCATTCACGAATAGTGAATGCACACATTGCCCGTGGCAATGCACTGCTGCGCAACGGCAGGGCCGGGCATGACATGTCGCGGCGCCAGTGCTCAGCCACGATGGCGGTATTCGAGCAACAGCGTGCCCGGCTCGGAACCGGCCCGTGGAGAGGGCCTGTCGATGTCCTGTCTGATCAGCGGTTCGCGTCAGGCATTCAATCGAGCAGGGCCACCGACTTCACCATCGCCCACACCGGCTGGCCCGGCGCGAGTCCGAGCGCCTGCGCGGAGCGACGCGTGACGCGCGCGAGCAGCGCGCTGGCCCCTTCGCGCGTGCGCAGGCGCACGAGCAGCTGCGACGGATGCGCGTCGTCGGCCATCGCTTCGACGACGGCCGGGATCTGGTTGACGATGCTGCTGCCGGGCTGCTCGACCAGGCTCAGCGACACGTCGCGCGCGAGCACGCGCAGGCGCAGGCGATGGCCGAGCGGCAGCGCCGGATCGCGCGTCCAGAACGACGCGCCCGGCACGTCCAGGCGGGCCAGGTGCCAGGGCGCGTCGAGCGCGCCGACCTCGCCCAGCAGGACGACGCCGACGTCCTCGCCGGGCGGCAGCGGCAGGTCCAGGCGGCTCAGCAGCTCCGCGACGGCGCCGGACGCCGTCACGCGGCCGGCCTCCATCAGCACCACGTGATCGGCCAGCCGGGCGACCTCGGAGATCGCGTGGCTCACGTAGACGATGGTGATGCCGGACAACTCGTGGAGCCGCTCGATGGCCGGCAGGATCTCGGCCTTGCGCGCGGCGTCGAGCGCGGCCAGCGGTTCGTCCATCAGCAGCACGCGCGGGCTGACCGCCAGCGCGCGCGCGATCGCGACGCGCTGGCGTTCGCCGCCGGACAGGCCGGCGGTCGAGCGGCCCAGCAGGGGCTCGATGCCGGTCCAGGCGATGGCGTCGTCCAGCGCCACACGACGCTGCGACGGCGCGAGGCGCTTCCAGCCGAATTCGACATTGGCCCGCACGCCCAGATGGTCGAACAGGCTGGCCTCCTGGAACACGACGCCGACGGCGCGGCGATGCGGGGGCACGAACACCTGGGCCTCGTCGTCCTGCCAGACCTCGCCGTCGATCGCGACGCGTCCGCCGGGCGCGTGCTCCAGGCCGGCGAGACAGCGCAGCAGCGTCGTCTTGCCGCAGCCGGAAGGGCCGAACAGCGCGCTGACGCCGCGGGAAGGCAGGCTCAGCGCGACATCGAGCGTGAACCTGCCGCGCGGCAGCCGCAACGCCGCGTCGATCATGCGCGCGGTGCTCCGTCCAGCGCGGTCGCGGCGATCGAGGTGCTGTTGTTCCTGAGCCGATAGACCCACAGCAGCACCCCGAAGCTGAACGCCAGCAGCACTGCCGCGAGCCGATGCGCCGCGGGGTATTCGAGCGACTCGACGTGGTTGTACAACTGCGTCGAGATCACGCGCGTCGCACCGGGGATGTTGCCGCCGATCATCAGCACCACGCCGAATTCGCCCACGGTGTGCGCGAACCCGAGCACGGTGGCGGTGAGCACGCCGCGCCGCGCGAGCGGCAGCGCCACGTGCACGAAGCGTTCCCACGGCCCCGCGCGCAAGGTGGCCGCAGCCTCGAGCGGACGCGCGCCGATGGCCTCGAACGCCGTCTGCAGCGGCTGCACGACGAAGGGCATCGAGTAGAGCATCGATGCGATCACCAGGCCCGCGAAGCTGAACGGCAGCAGGCCGAGGCCCAGCGCCTGCGTCGCCTGGCCGACCCAGCCGTGCGGCCCCATCAGCAGCAGCAGGTAAAAGCCCAGCACCGTGGGCGGCAGCACCAGCGGCAGCGCGACGAACGCCGCCAGCGGCGCCTTCCAGCGCGAGTGCGTGTGCGCGAGCCACCACGCAAGCGGCAGGCCCAGCGCCAGCAACAGCACGGTGACGACGGCCGCGAGCTCGAGCGTCAGCGTCACCGCCTGCAGGTCATCGGCCCAGTTCATCGCGCACTCGTCATCTTCATCGGTAGCCGTAGGCCTGGATCACGGCGCGCGCCTTGTCGCTGGCCAGATAGTCGACGAACTGCGTCGCGGCATGGCTGGCCTTGCTGGCGGCCAGCACGACGGCGTCCTGCCGGATCGGTGCGTACAGGTTGTCCGGCACCAGCCACATCGACCCCGGCACCCGCGAGCCGTCCGGCGGCTGCACCTGGCCGAGCGCGACGAAGCCGAGTTCGGCGTTGCCGCTCTGGACGAACTGCAAGGCCTGGCCGATGCTCTCGGCGGTGACCAGGCGCGGCTGCACGGCGCCGGTGAGCCCGAGCGCGGCCAGCGTCTGCCTGGCCGCCTGGCCGTAGGGCGCGAGCTTGGCATCGGCGACCGACAGGTGCTTCCACCGGCCGGACTTCAGCACCTCGCCCCGGGCATCGACCAGCGCCGGATCGGCCGACCACAGAACGAGCCTGCCGACGGCATAGGTGCGCAGCGTGGCCGGCACGGCCTGGCCTTCGGCCACGAGCCTGGCAGGCGTTGACTGGTCGGCCGCCAGCAGCACGTCGAACGGTGCGCCCGCCTCGATCTGCGCGTAGAACTTGCCCGTGGCCCCGACCGACAGCTTCACCGCGTGGCCGGTGTCGTGCTCGAACTGCGCGGCGATCTTCTGCGCGGCGCCCGCGAAGTTGGCGGCGACCGCCACCTGGACTTGGTCGGCGCGCGCCGGCCATGCGAACGCGGCGAGCACGAGCGCGCACAGGGCGCGACGCAACGTCGGCGTCAAGAAGCATCCTCGGGGTCATGGCAGACGGCCTCGATGTTGTGCCCGTCCGGATCGTGCACGAAGGCACCATAGTAATTCGGGTGGTAATGCGCGCGCACGCCCGGCGGCCCGTTGCAGATGCCGCCCGCGGCCAGCGCGGCCGCGTGGAAGGCGCGCACCTGCGCCCGCGTGGCCACGCGAAAGGCGACGTGGATGGCGGGCCGGTTGGGCGTGCCGTGGCTGATCCAGAAGTCCGGCTTGGGAGGCTCGCCGAAGCCGGCCACCGACACCGAGCCGGTGATCTCGGGGCCGAACTCCAGCAGCTTCGCATAGCCGATGGGAGCCAGTGCCGCGGCGTAGAAGGCCTTGCTGGCGGTGAAGTCGCTGACGGTCACGCCGGTGTGGTCGATCATGGATGCGCTCTGCCTGTGGAACGGAGGCGTCATTCTGCGGCACGCGCGCCATCCCCCAAAGACGTGCAGTGCGCACGCCGCCGGGCAAACGTAGACTGGCCCGCCCACCACAGGCGCGAGGCCCCGAAGATGTCCATGTCGAACCGCTTGCGTGCCCGCATGGCACCGGCCGCCATCGCGTTGCTGCTCGGAGGCTGCGCCTTGCAGATGCAGCCGGTGGCCGACTTCGGCGCCGCCGCCAACCACCTGGCCACCACCTACAAGCCGTTCGCGTCGGGCATCGCCACCAGCTGCGAGCAGCGCGAGCGCTACATCGCGCTGGGCAACGCGGGCGCATTCGACGACGCCGTCGCCGAACGTGCGGCCGCGGCGCACTGCGCGCCGCTGAAAGAGGCCGGCACCACCGCGGCGCTGTTCGGCCAGGCGCTGGCCGACTATGCGTCGGCGCTGGCGACGGTGGCCGGCACCAAGGCCACGGTCTTCGACAGCGACCTCAAGGGCCTGTCCGGCGCCGCCGCCAAGCTTGAGTCCAAGGGCGGCACGGCCATCTTCGACAGCCACAAGCTCGGTGCGGCCACGAAGATCGCGCGCGCCGCGGCGGCGCTCGCGATGCAGGACAAGCTGCAGACGCTCACGCGCGCCACGTTGCAGGACAACGCGGACGCGCTCGAGGTCGTGGTCGACGCGATGAAGACCTACGCGGACAAGATCTACGCGGGCCAGCTCGCCGACACGCACGAGCTCATGGCCGGCGAGCTGCGCCGCCTGGTCGCGGCGTCCAACGCGCCCACGCAGGGGGACGTCGAGGCGCGCCTGCCCTGGCGCTACGCGCAGGCCGCCGCGCGCGCCGACATCCAGGCCAACGAGCTCGAGGCCCGCCGCGTGCGCGACTTCTCCAAGGCCGCCGACGCGCTGCTTGCGGCCCACGCCGACCTGATCGCCAACTTCGACAAGCTCGGCGGCGCGCGCCGCCTCGAGCTGGTGTCGGCCTTCGTCAACCAGGTGAAGGCTCTCAACGACGACGCCGCCGCGTTGTGAACACAGCTCCTCAAGGATCGCCATGACCGACCCCACCGCCTCCGACATCGCCGCCAGCGCCATCGCCGCCAGCAAGGCGCCCACCGAGGACGACACCGCCGACGCCATGGCCCTGCTCGCCGACGTTGCCGGCCACGCCTCGACCGTGCTGTTCAACTACCGGCGCAACAACCCGGACGCCGCGGATCTGGAACAGGCGTTGAACCTCGAGATGACGCTGGACAGGCGCGCCATCGACCTGCGCGTGCAGGCCGTCAAGCTGCTCGGGGCCCAGGCCGGCGAGGCGCTCGCGCAGATGAAGGACGCCACCCGCAAGGTCGACGACTTCCTGGTCACCCTCAAGACGGTCGAAGGCCGGCTGGCCGTCGCCAACGCCGTCGTCGGCCTGACGGGCGCCGCGCTGGTGGGCGACGCGGGCGGCATCCTCGCCGCCGTCGTCAGCGTCCACACGGCACTCAAGTCCGCAGAAGCCTAGGGCTGCATCGTCGGCGCCGTGTTGGGCGGCGGTGCCAACTCCAGCTCTTCATCGGTGCCCAGCCGGTGGGCGTCGACGATGGGCAGCACCTCGCCCATCCATAGCGCGTGCGTCAGGTGATCGCTGCGCGTGTCGCGCGTGTTGGGGTGCACGAGGATCGTCAGTCCTTGCCGATTGAGCATCAGCCAGGGAACGAAGTTGCCGAAGGTCGCGACGTCGAACGCGACCTGGTACATCGTGCGGGCATGCGGGCCGACAAGCTGGTCGTGCACGCGGCCGAGGGTCACGCGGAAGCGTTCGCCGATCTGGGCGCGCAGCGTCATCGCGGTCTCGCGCTGGGCGGGGCCGTCGAAGTAGACGTGCGCATGGAAGCTGCCGATGGCGGCGAGCGGCTGGGGAGCGGGCGTGGTCGTCATGCGCGCACTCCAAACGCCTTCGGCGCATCAAGAAATATGCCCTGGCGGCATGGCTGCGGCCAGGGCAGGGGGATCATTCGCGAGGGATGCTCGCCGTCAGACTCCGCGGCCGCTGATCAGGCGGAACAGCACTGCAATGATCGCGATGACCAGCAGGATGTGAATGAGGCCGCCCATGGTCACCGAGGTGAGCATGCCGATGAGCCAGAGGATGACGAGAATGACGGCGATGGTGTAGAGCATGGTGTTCTCCTGTTTCCTACTTCTTGATGCTGGTGTCGTTGACGACGCTCTGGACGCCCTCGACGTTGCGTGCGACGGACGTCGCGCGTGCTTGCTCATCGGCGCTGTCGACAAAGCCGCTCAGCTGCACGACGCCCTTGTTGGTGGTGACCGCGAACTCGGTGCCGCGGGTTCGATCGTCCGCCAGCAAGGCCGACTTCACTTTGACGGTGATGACGGAATCGTCCAGCTGGTTGCCCGCGGTCGCCGCCTTGCCGTCCTTGATCATCAACTTGTTCTGCACCGACTGGACACCCTCGACGCTCTTGGCGAGCTGGACCTCGCGGTCGGCCTGGGCCTGGCTGTCGACGAAGCCGCTCAACAGCACCTCGCCCTTGCGGGTCTCGACGCTGGTGTCGCCGCTGCGAGCCTGCGAGTCGGTCAGCAAGGTGGACTTCACCTTCGTCGTGATGACGGCGTCGTCCAGATGGGTGCCGGCGGACACCTGCTTGTCCGCCGGCGCGTTGTTGCAGCCGGCCGACACGAGCGCGACAAGTGCTGTCGCGACGGTGAGGCCCAGTTGTAACGGTCGTGGAAGCATGGTCATGTCCTGATCTCCTGCATGGCCTCGCGGCCCATGAGACCCAATCGGCAAGCACCGTGCCCGACAGTGGGCGCTAACCGGCCACCGCCCATGGCACGCGCCCCCGATTTCGGCGCGATGCTCCCTAGCTCATCGGGCGAGCGACGCTGGCGTCACGCTCCTTGGAGGGATTCAATGTCGGATGCGACGTCGCACACTGGCTGTCCGCCCTCATGACTGGAGTTGCCCATGACCGATACCCGATTCATCGCAGTCCCTGGAAGCGAACGCACCCCGGCCTTCGGTGCCGTCGCCACGCGAGCGGCCGACGCCGAGGCGTGGGTCGAAGTCACCTTGAAGCTGGCGCGCAAGACGCCGCTGCCGGCGCTCGACCAGCGTCCCGCACGCACGCTGTCGGCCACCGAGCTCGGCGCGCAGTTCGGCGCGTCCGACGAAGCGATCAAGCGCGTGTCCGACACTTTCAGCGCGCTGGGCCTGACCGTGCTTGCGAGCGACACCGCCACGCGCAGCGTGAAGCTGGGTGGCCCGGTGCGCGCCATGGAAGAGGCGTTCCAGGTCAAGCTGCTCAACTTCGAAGGGGTGCGCGGCCCCTATCGCGGCCGCGTCGGTGCGCTGCATGTTCCGGCGGCGCTCGAAAACGACATCGTCGGCGTGTTCGGCCTGGACAACCGGCGCGTGGTGCGGCGCCGGCCGGATGGCGGCCACAAGCGCCATGCGATCGAGCACACCGCGGCGTCGCCCAGGAAGCGCCCGTGGTTCTTCCCGGCCGAACTCGCCGCAGCCTACGACTTTCCCGAGGGCGATGGCAGCGGCCAGACCATCGGCCTGCTCGAATTCGGCGGCGGCTACTTCGCGGACGACCTGGCCGCGTTCGGCAAGGCCGCCGGGCTGGCGAGCCTGCCCACCGTGGTGCCGATCAGCGTCGACAAGATGCCCACCAACACCAACGACGAGGCGACCGGCGAGGTGATGCTCGATATCGAGGTCCTCGCCGGCATCTGCCCCAAGGCGACGATCCCGGTGTGGTTCAGCCAGTTCACCGAGAAGGGCTGGGTCGACGCGCTCGACGCCGCCATGCACGACGCCAAGTACAAGCCGCAGGTGCTGTCGATCAGCTGGGGTTACGCCGAGGACGTGTCGGTGTGGACGGCCGCCGCCGTCAAGCAGGTCGACGAAGCTCTGCAGGAGGCCGCGCTGATGGGCATCACGATCTGCGTGGCCGCCGGCGACGACGGCTCCTCCGACGGCATCAACGACGGCCACGCGCACGTGGACTTCCCTTGCGCCAGTCCCTACGTGCTGGCAGTGGGCGGCACGCTGCTGCGCACTGGCGCCAAACACAGCGAGCGCGCCTGGAAGGATGGCGATGGCCTGCGCTCGGACAACGGGGGCTCGACCGGCGGTGGCGTGAGTACGCGCCTGGCACGCCCGGCGTGGCAGTCCGGCCTGGACATCGCACCGGTCAACCCGGGCCAGGCCCCCGGGCGCATCGTGCCGGACGTCGCCGCCAACGCGAGCGCCAACACCGGCTACTTCGTCGTCGCCGGCGGCCAGCAGGAGATCAGCGGCGGCACCAGCGCCTCGGCGCCGCTGTGGGCCGCGCTGGTCGCGCGCATGAACCAGCAGCTGGCCCCCAGCGGCAAGCGCGTGGGCTACCTCACGCCGCTGCTGTACGGCGCGGCGGCCGGTGCCAGCACGCCGCTGGGCAAGCTCGCCTGCAACGACATCCACGCCGGCGACAACATCACCGCGCACGTCGGCGGCTTCAGGTCGAACGCCGGCTTCGATGCCGTCACCGGCTGGGGCTCGCCCAAGGGCAAGGACCTGCTCGCGGCCCTGTCCAAGATGCTGTGACGCGCGCGCACGACGCGCGCCGGCCCGCGAGGGTCGTAGACTGCAGTGGCGGCGCGCGAGGGCGCTCCTCGCGCGCATTCCCAGCCACTGCTCCACTGCCTTTGCTCTGCCCATGCCCTCCAACGATTCGCCCCTGAACGTGCTCGCGCTGTGCGGCAGCCTGCGCGAGGCCTCGGTCAACGCCGCGCTGCTGCGGGCGGCAGCACGCCTGGCCCAGCCCGGCGCCGACATCGAGATCGCCGACTGGCTGGGCCGCCTGCCCCTGTACAACCCCGACCTGGAGGATGTCATCGACGAGCGCGAGGTGCCGCGCGCCGTGCACGCGCTGCGCCTGGCGGTCGCCGCCGCCGATGCCATCCTGATCGCCAGCCCCGAATACGCGCACGGCATCAGCGGCACGATCAAGAACGCGCTCGACTGGCTGGTGAGCTTCGAGCCCTTCATCCACAAGCCGGTGGCGGTGCTCAACGCCTCGCCGCGCGCGACGCTGGCCGATGCCGCGCTGCGCGAGACGCTGCGCACGATGAACGCCGCACTGGTCGGCGAGCGCTCGTTCGAGCTGCCGTTGCTGGGCGCGCACCTGGACGACGCGGGAATGGCCGCCTCGCCCGAGGTGGCCGCGGTGGTCGCCGCTGCGATGGCGGCGCTGCAGGCCGAGATCGCGCGCCAGCAGACGGACGGCACGGTGGTCTTTCCGCTGCGCGACTGACCGCCATCCGTCATTCTGCGCGGAGCGAAGCGGCGCAATGAGGTGTCATTCTGCGCGGAGCGAAGCGCAGTCGCAGAACCCACCCCCTGGGAGGTGTTCCCTGTGCGTGGGTCCTGCGACTGCGCGCAGGATGACAAGGGAAAAGCGACTGCGCGCAGGATGGCCGGCAGGGGTGGCCAGCTCGACCGCACGGCCCTGTTGCCGCGCGCGCGACGGCATCGGATACTTCACGCATGGCCATCCCGCACGCACGCTCCGGACAGATCGTCGACATCCTGCCCCACGATGGCACGCTGCCATCGGCCCAGTCCTACGCGCTATTCAAGAGCGACCAGCTCGAGGTGATGCGCGTGGTGCTGCCGGCCGGCAAGGCGTTTCCGCCGCACCGCGTGGCCGGCGAGATCACCGTGCAGTGCCTCGAGGGCCGCATCGACATCAGCGTGGACGGCGCGTCGCAGGTGCTGCGCGCGGGCCAGCTGATGCACCTGGCTGGCGGCGTCATGCACGGCCTCGTGGGCCTGGAGGACGCATCGGCGCTGGTCACCATCGTGCTCTGCAAGTCTTGAGAACCCCGGGCCCGCGCAGGCCCGTGTTCCCTCTTCGCCACATCGAACGGGTATAACGCCCAGGTCGAGTGGACAGTCGTTCTGCCGACAGGTGCGATAGACGAAGAGGAGCAGACATGAAGCAATATGGCGCCGAATTCCTCGGCACGTTCTGGTTGGTCCTGGGCGGGTGCGGCAGCGCCGTGCTCGCGGCGGGGTTTCCCGGGGTGGGCATCGGCCTGCTGGGGGTCTCGCTGGCCTTCGGCCTGACGGTGCTGACGATGGCCTACGCGATCGGGCCGATCTCCGGCTGCCACCTGAACCCGGCGGTGTCCGTGGGCTTGTGGGCGGCCGGCCGCTTTCCGGCCGACAAGCTGCTCGGCTACATCGTGGCGCAGGTCTTCGGCGCGATCATCGCGGGCGGCGTGCTGTACGTGATCGCCAGCGGCGCGCCGGGCTTCGACCTCGCCAAGGGCTTCGCGTCCAACGGCTATGGGGCGCGCTCGCCGGGCGGCTACTCGATGCTCGCCGGGCTGGTGTGCGAGATCGTGATGACGATGATGTTCCTCGTGGTCATCCTGGGCGCGACCGATTCGCGCTCGCCGGGCCAGTTCGCCCCGATCCCCATCGGCCTGGCGCTGACCTTGATCCACCTGGTCAGCATCCCCGTCACCAACACCTCGGTCAATCCGGCGCGCAGCACCGGCGTGGCGATCTACGCGGGCGCGCCCGCGCTCGAGCAGCTGTGGCTGTTCTGGGTCGCTCCCATCGTCGGTGCCGTGCTCGGGGCCTGGGTGTTCCGCGCCATCCGCGGCAAGGACGAATGAGCCTCTGCTAAGGTCGCGCTCCCCCACCACAGGAGCGCGACGGCATGGCCCGCAACATCGAGATCAAGGCGCGCGTCGCCGACATGCCGGCCTTGATGGCCCGCGCCGCCGCGATCGCCGACAGCGGGCCGGTCGAGATCCCGCAGGACGACACCTTCTTCCGCTGCGACCACGGGCGCCTCAAGCTGCGCGTCTTCGAGAACGGCCTTGGCGAGCTGATCTTCTATCGCCGCCCCGATGCCCATGGGCCGAAGGCGTCGTTCTACGTCCTGTCGCCCACCGGATCGCCCGACACCCTGCGCGAAGCGCTGACGCTGGCCAACGGCCAGGAGGGCCGCGTCGTCAAGCACCGCACGCTGTTCCTCGTGGGCCGCACGCGGGTGCACCTCGATCGCGTGCAGGGCCTGGGCGACTTCATGGAGCTCGAGGTGGTGCTGGCCGAAGACGAGTCCGTCGAGGACGGTGTGCGCGAGGCACACGAGTTGATGGCGCGCCTGCAGATCGCGGCCGACTGCCTGGTCGAGGGCGCCTACCACGACCTGCTGCGGGCGCGCTGAACGGTTGGCGAGCTGCGAAGACAATCTTGCATGGCCGCCAAGGGCGAGGCGGCATCCGCCTGTACGATGGAGCGCCAACCCCCAGGTTCGCCATGCAGATCCGCCCCTTCCTCGATTCCGACGAAGCCGCCGTCATCGCCTTGTGGGAGGCCGCGGGCCTCACGCGTTCGTGGAACGACCCGCGCAAGGACATCGCGCGCAAGCAAGCGGTGCAGCGCGAAGGGTTCCTGGTGGGAACCGAAGACGGCGTCGTGATGGCCTCCGTCATGGTCGGCTACGACGGCCATCGCGGCTGGATCAACTACCTGGCCGTGGACCCGGCGCATCGCATGAAGGGTCACGCGCGCACGCTGATGCGCGAGGCCGAGCGCCTGCTGGAGGCGGCAGGCTGCCCGAAGGTCAACCTGCAGATCCGCACCAGCAATGCGTCGGTGATCGAGTTCTACAAGGCCATCGGGTATGCGCAGGACGACGTGGTGTCGTTCGGGCGGCGCCTGATCGCCGACGAGTAGGGCCGCGCGCTCTCTCTTCGCTGTCATTCTGCGCGGAGCGAAGCGGAGTCGCAGAACCCACCCAAGGGCAAGCGCCTCGGCGGGGGTGGATCCTGCGACTGCGCGCAGGATGACAATCGCGGCGTCATTCTGCGCGGAGCGAAGCGCAGTCGCAGAATCCACCCGCGCCATGGTGCCGCCCTGGACGCGAGCCAGTAGGCGTGGGTTCCGCCACGGCGCGCAAAACGACCGGCGGGAGACTTCTCCGTGATGCCCTCGATCCGCCGCGCACGCACGCGCTTGCCCTTGACCAGGCCTGCGTTCAACTTGGACAAGGCCTTGTCCGCGATCGCGCGTTCAACCGCCACATAGGTCGACATGTCCGTCACGTTGATCTTGCCGATCTGCGTGCCGGCGAAACCCATGTCCTTGGTCAGCGCGCCCAGCACGTCTCCCGGCCGGATCTTTTCCTTGCGGCCGCCCAGGATCTGCAGCGTCACCATCGGGGCGACGAGCGGCTTGTCCGAGCCGGGGTCCAGCTCGTCCAGGTGATGCCAGGTCGTCGCCGCACCCTGCAGCACCTCGATCTGGCCGACCCGGCCCATCTCCTCCATGCTTGCCAGGTTCAGCGCGAGGCCTTCCTCGCCGGCGCGGCCGGTGCGGCCGATGCGGTGGATGTGCTGTTCGGTCTCGTAGGTGACGTCGACGTTGATGACGCACTCGAGCCGCTCGATGTCCAGGCCGCGCGCGGCGACGTCGGTGGCCACCAGCACGGAGCAGCTGCGATTGGCGAACTGGATCAGCACCTGGTCGCGGTCGCGCTGCTCGAGGTCGCCATGCAGCGCGATCGCCTGGATGCCCTCGGCCGTGAGCACGTCCACCAGGTCGCGGCACTGCTGCTTGGTGTTGCAGAACGCGATCGTGCTGGCCGGCTGGTAGTGGCGCAGCAGGCGGCCGACCGCGTGCAGCCGCTCGGTGGGCTTGATCTCGTACCAGAGCTGGCGGATCTGGGCGGCATCGTGGCGCGACTCCACCTTGACGGTCTGCGGGTTGCGCATGAACTGCTGGCTCAGCTTGGCGATGCCCTCGGGGTAGGTGGCCGAGAACAGCAGCGTCTGGCGGCTCTTCGGACAGGCGCTGGCGACGGCCTTGATGTCGTCGACGAAGCCCATGTCCAGCATGCGGTCGGCCTCGTCCAGCACCAGCGTCTTCAGGCCGGACAGGTCCAGCGCCTCGCGCTCGAGCAGGTCCATCACGCGACCGGGCGTGCCGATGATCACGTGCGCGCCGTGTTCCAGGCTGGCGAGCTGGTTGCGCACCGGCACGCCGCCGACGATCGTCAGCACCTTGATGTTCTCCTCGGCCCGCGCGAGACGGCGCGTCTCCACGGCCACCTGCTCGGCGAGCTCGCGCGTGGGGCACAGCACCAGGCACTGGATGCCGAAGTGGCGCGGGTTGAGCTTGTCCAGCATCGCCAGCGCGAACGCGGCGGTCTTGCCGCTGCCCGTCTTGGCCTGCGCCAGCAGGTCATGGCCGGCGAGCGCCACCGGCAGCGCGGCCGCCTGGATGGGCGTCATCTCCAGGTAACCCAGCTGGGTCAGGTTGGCGAGGACGGCGGGCGGCAGCGACAGCGTGCTGAAGGAGGTGGCGGAGGCGGGCGAAGTCATGTCGCATTGTCCGCGATGCACCGGGTTTCCACCCGGGTACGATGGCCGGACGCGCGCATTCGTGCGCACAGCCCACACCGCGATGAACGAACTCCGACTCTCCAGCCCCGCCGCCGAACGCAACCGCCAGCCCATCCTGGAGGTGCTGCGCCGCGTGCTGCCGCCGTCCGGCCGCGCGCTCGAGATCGCCAGCGGTGGCGGCCAGCACGTCTCGTGGTTCGCGCGCCACCTGCCCGGCTGGACCTGGCAGCCGACCGACTACGCCGCCACGTCGCTGCCGTCGATCGCCGCGTGGAGCGTGCTGGACGAGGACGACCTCGC
>Ga0207657_10004733_pt1 | contig 14367 bp, 11 predicted proteins | sample KBSC33metaG_FD_184316 | JGI IMG/M metagenome (GOLD analysis project Ga0207657, IMG submission 184316) | Corn rhizosphere microbial communities from Kellogg Biological Station, Michigan, USA - KBS C3-3 metaG (SPAdes) (version 2) | ecosystem: Host-associated > Plants > Roots > Rhizosphere > Soil ... | reverse complement strand
ACCGGACGGTGCTACAATCAACGCCGCGTCGCGGGGTGGAGCAGTCAGGTAGCTCGCCGGGCTCATAACCCGGAGGTCGCAGGTTCAAATCCTGCCCCCGCTATGAAGAAGCTCCGACGACCGGCCAGGAGGCCGGTCGTTCGTTTTTCCGGGCCGACGTCTTGGAGCAGCGCCCGCCGACGAACATGGCTCAACGGAATTACTTGGTAGAGGGATTGTCGGGTGCTGGTAAATCCTCGGTCTACGAGGAGTTGATCCGGCGCGGCTACCAAGCCGTCAGTACCGACCGCGCTTGGAAGGTCCACGTTGACCCTGACACCGGTCCGTCGGTTCGGCCCATCCACTCGATGTGGCACGAGCAAAAAGCTGTCAGCGAGCTCGAACGCTCGGAGCCAGACGTGTTGTTCGTTTGTGGAAGCAGCCGTAATCGCGACCGCTTTCTGCCCTACTTCACCAAGGTCTTCAACCTCCGTATCGACGACGACACCATGCGTCGTCGACTCCACGAGCGCACCAACAACGACTTCGGCAGGCAACCCGAGGAACTCGAACTCATGCTCATGCTCAATCGAAGCGACGAAAAACCGGCAGGAGCGATCGATGTAGACGCCACCCAGCCGCTCGACCAGATGGTTGACGAATTGCTTCGCTTGGCAGATTGCGCGACCGCGGCGAGCGACTCGACGCTGGCACCGTGGTCCAAACGCGGGTCACCGATTGCTCAGTCGTTCGTGATTCGGAAGCGCATCCTTGGTGGAACGTCTGACGAAGTTTTTGATGCCCTGGCCCGCGAGACCATCACTCGCTTCGAGTACGGCTGGTCTGGCGACGTTCTTGCGACGCTGCTCGCCTACCTCGGCGAGCAGGGCATCGACCTGACGCACTCCGACCACGACGAGGTGGCCTCGGCGATCTCGCAGACCCGAGGGGGCTCGGTCTTTGTCCTCACTTCAGATCACGGCGAGCGGTACCTGGCACGCCTCGATCCAAGTGCGTTCGACGGGGCGGAGCTTCGCCGCTACTACGAGAAGTTCAACGAAACGGCAGCAGAGGGCGTCGACTACGCAATGCTGGACGGGATTGCGTTCTTCCGTGACACGCTCGCGCCTCTCGAAGCCACGACCGTGGCCGTGTTCATCATCGTCGGGCGGATCGAAACGGTGTCGGACGACTGAACGTGACGCGCGTGACCGCCGCGCACCTCAGGTGGCGGCTTCCACGCCACCGCGGCCGAGATGGCGGCTGGCGATTCTGACCGGCAAGCGCGGCGTCGCCTCCTACGCGCTTGACCCCGCCAACGCGCAACGACTCTGGGAGGTCTCGAAAGCTCTTCTCAATCACGCGTGAGCCGTCACGCTGGACGGATCGGTAGCTCGACGGAGACAATCCTCCAAGAACCTGAACCGTCCTGTTGCGACGCCGACTCGTCCTTACATCGTGTTCACGAGCGCGTCGCTACGGTCGGTTCAATGACACATTCACTCCGCCTCCTTCTGATTGCGTTCGTCGCGGCGCTCATCGCGCCGGCCGCGGCGCAGAGCGCTACACACATGCCGGTCGGGTTCTTCGACGACGCCAGCTTCCGCTGGGCCGATAACCGCCAGGCGAACCTCGAGCAGGCCGCGGCCGCAGGCGCGACCGTGATCCACACCAGTGCAAACTGGGCGCAGATTGCCCCGAAGCGTCCGGCGACTGCATCGAACATCGACGATCCGGCCTACCGCCTGGGAGATCTCGACGAGCTCGTTGCGAATGCGCGGACCAACGGGCTGCGCGTTCTGATCGACGTCACGGGCAGCCCGCGCTGGGCGAACGGCAACAAGACACCGAACCACATGCCGCGGCGCCTGTCCGACCTCACGACGTTCACCCGCATGCTTGCGACGCGGTACAACGGCAGGCACGGCCATGGCACCGTCTCGATGTGGGCAGTGTGGAACGAGCCGAACCTGTCGCTCTTCCTGACACCCCAGTACTCGGGCAAGAAGATCGTGTCGGCGGGCATGTACGCGAAGCTCTATCGGGCGGCGTACGCCGGGATCAAGAAGGGCAATCCGTCCGCGCAGGTCGCGATCGGCGAGACCTCGCCGCTCGGCCGCGACCATCCGACAGGACTGCGCGGGCAGGGTCAGTCGGTTGCGCCCGGAACGTTCGCTCGGTTGGTCGCGCGCCAGAAAGGTCTGAAGTTCTCGGCGTGGGCGCACCATCCGTATCCGAGCTCCCTCTCTGCCAAGCCGCTCGAGAAGGTGCGCTATCCGAACGTCTCGCTCTCACAATTGCCGAGGTTCGAGAAGCAGCTCAACGCGACGTTCCACCGCAACGTCCCGATCTGGATCACGGAGTACGGTCATGAGACCAAGCCCACCGAACCACACGGCGTCACCTACGCCGTGCAGGCCGCCTACGCCAAGCAGGCCTTGCAGGTCGCCCGCGCCGACAAGCAGGTGCGGATGTTCGTCTGGTTCACGTTCCGCGATTCCGCGACGAACCCGTGGCAGAGCGGGCTGGAGAAGCCGAACGGCGCGCACAAGCCGGCGTTCGCGACCTTCTCGGCGCTAGCGCATCTGATCAGCGGCCGCCCCCGAACGTAGGGGGCGGTCAGTCGGCCTCGAGCAGCTCACGTACGCGGGGGATCACCCGGTCGACGTAGAGCTCGATCGTCATCGGAAAGTCGCCGGTGTGGTGCTCGCCGATGCCGAAGAAGTCGATGCCGACCTGGTCGGCGAGCACGGTTTGCTCGACGACGCTGCGAACCGCGAATCGTGTCCGCGTGCGAGAGCGGGCGTCCGTCGGCGTCGTGGATCAGGTCGCCGAACGTGTCGAGGCCGAGTACGAGCGGGAAGCCGTCGGCCGTGCTCAACGTGCAAGCGCCTCCAGCAGCGTCGGGACCTCAAGAAGGTCTCGCGTTTCAGGACGCAGAACCCGACCTTTGTGCAGACGTATCTACACCGGCGTACGGGCGGCCCTGCTCGGAAAACACCGATCGAAGCTGTCTGCGCGAGCTGATGCCGAGCTTCGTGAACACCTTGCGCAGATGCCACTCGACCGTGCGCGCGCTGATGAAGAGTTGCGCGCCGATCTCCGGATTCGACAGGCCGTCACGGGCCAGGCGCGCGATCTGCGCTTCCTGTGCGGTCAAATCGTCGCGCGTCTGCATGTTGCGCTTGTGCACCGTCGTGCCCGTGGCCGACAGTTCCCGCCGCGTGCGCTCTGCGAATCCCTCGACGCCCATCGCATTGAACATCTCGTACGCGACGTTCAACACGCCGCGCGCATCGACGCGACGGTTCGCGCGGCGGAGCCATTCTCCGTAGAGCAGGTATGCGCGGGCGAGCTCGGCGCGGACGCGGGTGCGGCTGAGATGCTCGATCGCCTCGCGGAACAGACCTTCGGCGGCATCGTGCTCGCTGAGCAACGCGCGTGAACGGGCCTCGATCCCGAGCGCCCAGTCGGTTCCGCTCGCTCGTGCTTTCCGAGCCAGGCGACCCAAAGCCTCCGTCGCCAGATCGGGTCTCCCTGTTCGCGTGGCCGACTCGATGAGCTCGGGCAAGCCCCAGCTCCCCGCTGCTCCTTGCGGCTCGTCCTCAGCGGCGCGGCAGGCGGCGAGCAGTGCCTCGTCGTACTTGCCCGAGCCGTTGCACAAGACGGCCTGTGCGTACTCGCTGACCGCGACTCCGATTCCCTCGCCGCGGGACCGCGCGTCGCGAATCGTGGCCTGGATCAGGTCATGGGCGTCCTCGGCTCGGCCTTCCCACGCGGTGTGCATGACGGCGCCGTACGGTGGGGTACCGATTCCCGCGGCCTCCTGGAAGGAGCGCAGCTCTTCGATCAGCGAAGCGGCACCGGCGAGATCGCCGAAGAGCACCGACGCGAAGGAGCGCGTTGTCAGGGCGATCGCTAGCTCGCTGAGCGCGCCCGTCTCGCGGACGATCCGAAGGTGACGATCCGATAAGTCGTGCCAGCTCTCGTCGTCCCACAGCTCCCGAGCGACGAATGTTCCCTGCCACAGCCAGAGCGGCTTTTGCGCCGCCGCCTTCTCGTCGCCGCGAAGCTTCCGCAACGCAGCGCGACATGGTTCCATCGCCGTCGCGTAGTCGTCGGTGAGCGCACTGAACGCGTCGAGGAGCAGTTCCCCGCACGTTGCCTCGTCGTTGGCCCGATGCGGCGCGGCGCGGGCCGCCTGCGCGACGTCGATCACGTCGAGCCCGTGGTTGAGCCGTGCGCCTAGGAGGGCGGCCATGAACGCGTCCAGGTACGTCTCGCGCGCAAGCCCGACATCGACGGCCTCGAGTCGACGCGCGGCGGCGAGCAAGAGCGGCGTCGCTTCGTTGCCTGGGGTCGATGCAAATGCCAACTGAGCGCGCACGAGTTCGATCCGCGCTCGCTGGAGCTCGTCGATCTGGCCGCTGCGGGCGATCGTGAGCAGCCGACGCGCTGCGTCGAATGCGCCCGCCTGAACGTTGGCGAGAGCTGCGTCGACCGCCCGGTGCACCCGGCGCGTTGGGTCGGGCGTCAGTTCGGCTGCCCGCGTCAAGAACGCCGCTGCAGCCGCGAGACCGCCGCGGGACTGTGCCCGGCCGGCTGAGCGCTCGAGCTCGGCTGCCACCGCTTCGTCCGGTCCCGCCGTACCACGTGCCCGGTGCCACGCGCGCCGATCCGGTTCGGCCTCGGGGTCGGTCGCCTCCGCGATCGCACGATGCACCCGGTAGCGGTCGTCGGCGGTGGCGGCGCGATAGGCGGCGGATCGGACGAGCGGATGCGCGAACTCCACCCGTGCCCGCACCTCGATGAGGCCCGCATCTACGGCAGGGTCGACGGCAGCAATGTCGATGCCGAGCGTCTCGGCGGCAGCGTGCAGGAGCAACGTGTCGCCCGATGGCTCGGCTGCCGCGATGAGGACGAGGAGCTGGGTATCCGCGGGCAGCTGTAGGAGACGGCGAGCGTAGCTTTGTTCGATCCTGCCGCCCGCGGGCTGGCTGACGGGCAGCCCGAATCCGCCGGCGAGCTCCGCGGCATCCCATGTTCGCGGCAGCTCGAGCAGCGCGAGCGGGTTGCCGTGGCTCTCGGCGACGATCTGGTCACAGACGGCTGCATCGAGTGGCCCGTACACGTTGTTCAGCAGCAGCTCGAGCGCGTTGCCGTCGTCGAGCCCACGGATCGGAAGCGTCGGCAGTTCCGTGAGGATCTCGTCGCCGACGCCCGTCCGCGCGGCGAACACGAGCGCGACACGCTCGGCGAGGAGCCGCCGCGCGACGAAACCCAGAATCTGTGCAGATGCGTGATCGAGCCACTCCGCGTCGTCGACGATGCAGATGAGCGGCTGCTTCTCGGCGACCTCGGCGAACAACGTCAGCGTCGCGAGCCCGACGAGCAACCGGTCGGGCGCAGGACCAGCGCTCCTCCCGAACACCGTCGCGAGCGCGTCGCGCTGCGGGCTGGGAAGCCGTTCGAGGTGGTCCAGCAACGGCGCGCAAAGTTGATGGAGTCCGCTGTAGGCGAGCTCCAGCTCCGATTCGACGCCGACCGCCGTCGCAGCGTGCCAGTCGGCGCCGCGCTCCGACAGGTAGCCCAGTAGCGCGCTTTTACCGACGCCTGCATCGCCGCGCAGAACGACGACTCGACTGCGACCGGCGAGCACGTCGTCGAGCAACTGGTCGAGCGCCGCACATTCGCTCTGGCGACCGACCAGCCTTGCGGTGCTCCGTTCAGCTTCAACTGGCAGCGCGGACTCCGAACTGCGTCGACGTCGAGCATGGCTCCTGCGACATCGCCTGCCTCCCGTGGCGAGCACTAGCTCTCTGATCCTACGTAGACACCGTCCACTGCCGGAGCGCCCGGGTTGGGGAGAAGACCAGGGAGTCACACGGGCGCGACGCAGAGGTCCAGGCGCGAGGTTTTGTCTGAAGGCGACACACAACCAGGAGGCAGCCATGAGCACCACCGAAGTTCGCGGTGACGGCGCGAAGAGCGGGGCGAGCACCCGCCGCGCCGACATGAAGCTCGAAGTCGTCGTGATCCCCGTCGCGGACGTCGACCGCGCGGCGGAGTTCTACGGCGAGAAGCTCGGCTGGAGGGTCGACGCGGATTTCAAGCGGCCTGGCGGCCGTTTGCTCCAGTTCACGCCCCCCGGCTCCCCGTGCTCGATCATCTTCGGCACCGGTATCACCCCGGCGGCTCCCGGCAGCTCGCAGTTCCTCCACCTCGTCGTCTCCGACATCGAGGCAGCGCGCGAAGAGCTCGTCCGCAACGGCGTCGACGCGAGCGAGGTCTTCCACGACGCGGGCGGCGGCTACAACCGCTTCGACCCCGCGGTGCGGGCGAGCGGCCCCGATCCGCAACGGCGCACCTACGCGTCGTTCGTGGTGTTCAACGACCCGGACGGCAACGGCTGGCTGCTGCAGGAGATCACCGCGCGGTTCGCGGGCCGCATTGATTCGGACGAGACCGCGTACGCCTCCGTACCGGATCTCGCGAGCGCGCTGCGGCGTGCGGAGGCCGCTCACGGCGAGCACGAGAAGCGCACGGGGCAGCACGATGCGGAGTGGGCGGACTGGTATGCCGCGTACATGGTCGCCGAGCAGTCCGGAGCGGAGCTGCCGTTGTAGTGACTCAGCCTTGCGAGCCGGCCGTTCGGGTGCGAAGTTGGGCTCACAGCGACGAAAAGCAGCGAGAACCAAAAGCCTCTCGCCAGGGACACGACCAGTGGGTTCGACGGGTGCGACGGGTCACCGCCAGCAGGAGAGTTAGCGCCAGTTCACACTCGTGATGGGAGGACCTGCGACATGAACCTACGCGACATCTTGAAGAGTGCAGACGTTCGAGCGCCCGCTCTCGACGGGGCGACAGCGTGGCTCAACTCCGAGCCGCTGACGCCCGACGACCTGCGCGGCCACGTCGTCGCCTACGACTTCTGGACCTACACCTGTGTGAACTGGTTGCGGACGCTGCCGTACCTGCGCGCCTGGGATGACCGGTATCGCGAGCACGGCCTGATCGTGGTGGGCATCCACACGCCGGAATTCGTCTTCGAGCGCGAGCTCGACAACGTCCGGGAAGCCGTCGGCGTCGATCGGATCGACTATCCGGTGGCGCTCGACAGCGACTACGCGATCTGGGAGGCGTTCGACAACCACTACTGGCCGGCCCTCTATCTCGCAGACGCGACCGGAGCGATCCGCCACCACCAGTTCGGCGAAGGCGGCTACGAACAGGCGGAACGGTTGATCAGGCAGTTGCTGCAGGACGCCGGCAGTCGCGATCTGCCGGGCGTCGTCGACGTCGACACCGAAGGTGCCGAGGTGGCCGCCGACTGGGATCACCTCGAATCGCCCGAGACCTACCTGGGGAGCGCGCGCGGCGAACGGTTCGTGGCCGAGCGCGAAGCGGACCCCGCGACGTCGCGCGGGTACGTCGTGCCGCCGGCCCTTCGCCTGAACCACTGGGCGCTCGACGGCGCGTGGACGATCCGGCAGGATTCGGCCGTCCTCGACGAGGGCCCGGGCAAGATCGCGTACCGCTTCCGCGCGCGCGACGTCAACCTCGTATTGGCCTCCGGCCAGGGTGACATCCCGTTTCGTGTCCTGATCGACGGTCAATCGCCGGGCTCGGCCGGCGGTGTCGACTGCGACGAGGACGGTCGAGGTGTGGTCTCGGAGCCGCGCATGTACCAGCTGATCCGCCAGCGCGACTCGTTCGACGACCACACGTTCGAGATCACGTTCGAGGCACCTGGAGTCGGCGCCTACGTCTTCACGTTCGGCTGATCGGCCCTCAGAGTCGGCGTTCGAGCCGTCCGCGCGCATAGCGAATGCCGAGCCAGGCGACAGTCGCCGCGACGAGGACAAGCGCGGCCGCGTACAGCCCATAGCGCTGGATCGCGTCGGCGGCGGCTTGGCCGCCGTAATACGCGGTCAAGCCGACAGCGGTCGCCCAGGCAATGCCGCCGGCTGCGTTCCAGAACAGGAAGCGCCACCACGTCATCCGCGACAGGCCGGCAACCCAGGCGACCGTGTAGCGCAAGATCGAGACAAAGCGGCCGAAGAAGACCGTCTTGCCGCCGTGGCGCGTCATCAGCGCCTCGGCGCGCGGAAGGACGCGATCGCTGTACCTGTTCAACCACCTCCATCGCCGGAAGAGGGCCCGGCCGCCGACCCGCCCGATCAACCAGTAGCCGAGGTTGTCGCCGACGATTGCCCCTGCTGCGGCGATCGCGACGACGGTCGCGATCGAGTAGTGCCCTTGAGCGGCGAGCACGCCGAAGGCGATCAGCGCGGTCTCGCCGGGCAGCGGGATCCCGAATGACTCGAGGAGCACGACCGCGAACAGGAGCGGCAAGCCGTGATTGGTGAGGAAATGCGTCATCCTCTTCGCGACGGAGTGTGCACGGTGGGTCCGAAGAGCGAGGGGGAGGAAGCCCGTGCAGCTCACGAGGAATTCTTCGAGCCGGGCGAGGATCACTGGCACGGGCTGCGGCCACCCGCTTCATGACCCACATCGCGATGTCGAGGTCGAAGACGAAGGCAAGGCTCCCACTCGGGGCGACCCTGTCAGCGACGAGGAGTACGGAGCAGCTCCTGCTCGCGACGGCTGATGCGCCGTCGGATCGTTAGCTCGGAACGGGGTCGGGTTTGACGGCTGGCTTCAGCTTGCGATTCTTCGAAGTGCGGATCGGGCTGACGTGATGTGGATTGCGCGCGAGCGACAGGCCGCGTGCGATCCCGATTGCTGCAAATGGCAGCAGAACGAGCGGAAGCCGGAGCCCGGTCGGCTGTGGAAGGAGAAAGAGGTAACCGACGGCGCCCAGCGCCCCGCCGCGAATCAAGGTGATGAACGCGTCGCCGTCCGCCGGGAGGAAGAGCGGCAGCAGCGCTGCGATCAGCAGGATGCCGAACGGCACCGGATCCGGCCAGCTGGGGAGTTGCAGCGGTGCGACGAGCAAGGCAGCAATCGCGAGAAACGAGACGACGAGCACGAGCGCCGCCTGCCGCACCACGTAGAGCTTCGACGAAGCTCCAGGTCGCAGCGCGAGCAATGCGACCACCGATAGCAACACCGTCGTCACCGGAAGTGTCGACCGGAATGGGAAGTCGAATTCGAGCATCATCCCTACGAACGTTCCGTACTGATGGAGGATGTAGTGCCAGCTTGCGTCCGTCGGAATCGTGTTCTTGCTGAAGGTGAAGGCCATCGTCTGACGCAGCGGTGCGCCGAACAACAGGAGCGCTGGGGTTGCCCCCGCAATGCCCGTCAGAACAAGCGCAACACTGCGACGCGACCTCGCCGCGATGGCGAACCACAGTGCGCCCGCGACCGCGATCGCGGCGGTATCTCTCGTGAACGAGAGAAGCAGCACGCTGCTCGCCCACAACACGAGACGCGAGCTTCTCCCGCGAAGCGCCCAGTACGCCGCCGCGAACGCCAGCGCCAGCGCCGCGACCCCCATCGTGTCCGTCAGTGGGTACCCCGACCACAGGCGGATCGGGGGAAACCACAGTGCGAACGCTCCTGCTCCGAACGAAACCGCACGGCTGAACCGCCGTCGCGCAAGCAGGTAGACGAGCAGGCCGCTCAACACGTAGCCGAGCAACGAGACAATCTGGAGTGCGCGGCTTCCGACCACGGGGCGCAGCGCGTCCGCCAGGGCGGGAACGACCCAGCGACGCCGATAGAACGGCGCGGCATATTCGACCCAGGCCCGGCCGTCGAGACGGCCGGAAGTGTCGTAGGCCGCTTTGGCAAGTGGCCCGAAGAAGACTTCCTGGCGCGCCGCGGCCGCGGGCGTTCCCGTCAGTTCCCGCGCCTGCGACTCGTAGAACAAGCCGTCCGGCGTCCACCGCGTCGGCCCGGTCCAATGGCTCCACGAGAAGCTCAGCGCGATCAGGACCAGACCGATCGCCGGCGCCAATCGCGCCGCGCGCGACCGCCTTGCCGAACCGATCTGGCGTGCCAGAGCGACGTCGAGGGTGGGAGAACGGGCGAATCGTTCGTGCAGCGAGGTGTGCAGCCTGCGCGCGAGCTCCCTCGGTGCGACGAGCAGCGGCGCAGCGCCGATCAGCATCAGGACGAGGGACGTGTCCCAGTAGTAGCTGTAGCGAACCGGGTCGAGGAAGACCCGGCACATCGACGTCGCTGCGGGCACGATCCACGTGGCGGCGGTACGCCGGCGGAGCGTGAGTGCCAGCGCCGAGCCGAAGCTGACGACGAGCACCGCTTCGGCGAGACGCATCGGCCAGGTGAAGTGGCTGTGCTCCCCGAACAGGCGAGCGGGGAGGCCGCCTGCGGTATCCCAGTGCAGGTCGAACATGTGGAAGTCGCCGCCGAGCGCAAACGGCGCGTAGATCGTCCCGACGACGACGAGCGCGACGATCCCTGCGCTCACGGTCTGTCGGAACCGCGGGAGCAGGAAGAGGACCGGAGCCGCCAACAGCCCCCAGGTCTCGAAGCCGGCCGACGTGCCAAGCAAGATGCCGGCGAGCAGGACCTGCTCGCGCCGCGCCGCGCGCGCTGCAAGCAACCACGTCAACGCAATGAACAGTTCGGACGGATGGCCGGTCTCGGCCAGATCGAGGATCACACCGAGCACCAGCGCGCCGCAGCCGACGAACAGCAACGAGTCCCAGCGCCGGCCCAGCACATGGCGCGCGACGCCCAACAGCGCGACCGCGCCCAACAGGTTCATCGCGATCGAGGCACCGCGCGCCGTCGCACCGAGGGTCCGGCAGACGAGACAGATCAGGAGCTCGAACGGGCCGGCCTGCACCCACGGGTCGTCGTAGGTGTGCCGCCAACCCGACGACACCATCAGCCGGCCCGCGGCCGCGAAGCCGCCCGCGTCTGACATCGTCGTGTCGTGCAGGACCCAGCCTGACAGCGCCGCCCCTCCGAGCACCGCAAGGACGACAAGGGCAACACCCGGGGAGTGGGCGACCCCATTCCACGAGCGCGCAACAAACCCGCGCGTGCGCGCAACCCTACGTTTGACCCCCACTTGCGGCGACCCCTCCCCCTGATTACAAACAGTCCTCGCTCACCTATCGGCAGGGGGTCGTTCACCTTGAGTGGCGGCGCAGTCAGAACCTCCGCAAACCCTCGCCAGAGTCGCTCAGCCAGCCTCGGAGACGCCGAGGGCGCCGGGCGACGGCGCCCTCGGCTCTCGTGCCGCTGGCTACGAGCGCGCGGGGGCGACCACGCCGACCCGTGCCGGTGCGCGACCTGCGAGCGCGACGCTCGCGGCGACGATCCAGAGCAGCCAGAGGAGGTTCGCCATTTGCGCGAGGTTGTCGAGCGACACCGGGATCAGGACGAGCACGATCGCGGCGACAGCGATCGCGCTCCAGCCGAGCTTGCGACGACCAGCCTGGAGCGCTAGCGGGCCGACGGCGAGCAGGAAGAACGCGCTCAGGAACCACGTCATCACGAAGAGCGCTTCGTTGAATGTGACGAGCGCCGTCCCGAGCTGGAGCCCGATGCCGTGACCGCTCCGGTAGGCCAGGGCGTCCATCACGGCGAGTGAGGCGAGGCTCACGGCCACGTAGCTCGTAGCAGCGGCGCGGGCAATCTGGCCGAGCAGTCCGCCGCCGAGCATCGTGCAGGCCCACATCGCGAACGCGAGGAAGCAGCCGAAGCTCAGCACCTCGAGGTAGGCCCCGGCCCAGGCCGCAGTGCCCACCGGCTTCGCGATCGCGGCGGCGATGTCCGACGGGCTGCTCGTGACGGTCACGAATTGCCGGCCGCCGGTCGAGCCGATGACGACCCCTGCGAGCATGAGCGCGACCGACGCAACGCCGGAGGCCGCGAAGAGGCGGTCGTGGATCCGTTCGGTCATGCGATTCCTCCTTCGATAGCTGACGCAATCGACCGTATTGCGAGGCCCGTGCGAAATCGTCGGCGGGTCGAGCGGTCTTCGGCTCAGCCGACCGGCTGATCTTTCGGATCACCGGAATCGGCCGATCGGCTGATGACAGCGATCGCTGCCGGGTTTACGGTGACGACGTGCCGGTCCTTCGTCGCATTTTCCGACGGCTGCGCGACGCCCGTTACGGCGATCCCTTCCTCGCCGCGACCCTGCTCGTCGCCGCGGAGCTTCAGGTCTCGCTGACAGCGGGCGCGGGTGCGCATCGCGTCGTGGCGGCGTTGCTCGCCCCCGTCGAGTGCGCCGCCGTTGCGATCCGACGCCGCTACCCGGCGCTCGCGGGTGTCGGCGCCCAGGCCGCGATTGCGCTGGTCTTTGCTTTCTGGTCGGACACCGAGATCTTCGGTACATCGATCGCGTGGTTCTGCGCGCTCTACGCGCTCACGGTGTGGACACCTGCGCCGCAATTCGTCGCCGGTGCAGCATTCGTGGCCGTAAGCAACCTGGCGGCTGCCGTCGGGCCGAGCGGGACGCTGGACAAGAGCGTGCCGTTCGCGGTCGTCACACTCGTCGTCATGGTCCTCGTGCGCCGCGTGATCTCCGACCGCGAGCGCAGGGCTGAGCTCGCTGAGCGGGAGCGCGACGTGGTCGCTCGCGAGGCGGTCGTCGAGGAACGTGCGCGGATCGCGCGGGAGCTGCACGACGCGATCGCACACAACGTCTCGATGATGGTCGTGCAGGCGGGAGCTGAGCGGCGAGTGGTGGGGGAGGGGAACGGGTCGACGCGAGAAGTCCTCGAGACGATCGAGCACATCGGTCGCGGCGCGCTCACCGAGATGCGGCGTCTCGTGGGGATGCTCCGCAGCGATGCAGTGGACCCGCTCGAGCCGCAGCCGGGCCTCGATGACTTGCCAACGCTCGTCGCGCAGGTCGGCGACGCCGGCTTGCCGGTCGAGTTGCACGTCGAGGGTGAGCGACGCCGCTTGCCGGTCGGGATCGAGCTCTCGGCGTACCGGATCGTGCAGGAGGCGCTGACGAACGCCCTCAAGCACGCCGGCGATGCGACCGCCAGCGTCAACGTCCGTTACGGGCGCGACTCGCTGGAGCTCGAGATCAGCGACGACGGCGGGGAAGCGCGGCAGCCGGTGATCACCGGCGGCCACGGCCTTGTCGGCATGCGCGAACGCGTCGCGCTCTACGGCGGGAGCCTTCAGGCAGGCCGGCGGCCCACCGGGGGCTTCACCGTCCGCGTGCTGCTTCCGATCCGATGACCGGCGTCCTGATCGTCGACGACCAGGCGCTCGTTCGCGTCGGCCTGCGCAAGATCCTCGAGAGCGAGCCGGAGACGTCGGTGGTGGGCGAGGCGGCGGACGGTGAGGACGCGGTCGCCCAAGCGCACCGCCTCCGCCCGGACGTCGTGCTGATGGACATTCGGATGCCCGTCCTCGACGGGATCGAGGCGACGCGTCGAATCGTTCTCGCGCAGCCCGTAACACGCGTGCTGATCCTGACGACGTTCGGCCTGGACGGCTACGTCTACGACGCGCTGCGCGCCGGCGCGAGCGGATTCATGCTGAAGGACGCGCCTCCGGAGGAGATAGCCGCGGCGGTGCGAATCGTCGCGAGCGGCGACGCGCTCCTCGCGCCGGCGATCACGCGCGCCGTCGTGGAGGAGTTCGCGCGCCAGCGCCCTGCCGCGCCGCCGCCGCCTCGCGCCGTGGAGGAGTTGACGCCGCGCGAGCGTGAAGTGCTCGACCTCGTCGTGCGCGGGCTGTCGAACCCCGAGATCTGTGAGCGCCTCGTGATCACCGAAGCGACCGCGAAGACGCACGTCGCACGCATCCTGCAGAAGCTCGGGCTCCGCGACCGCGTGCAGGTCGTGATCTACGCCTACGAAAGCGGTTTACTCAGCCCTGGGGCGACGTAGCGATTTCCCGAGCGCTTACGCTGCTCGACTCAGAGTTGCCCGGACCAGCCGCGCCAGTCGCCGACCGCGATCACCATGAGAGTGTCCTGACTTGCCGCATAGTCATTCCTTCCGCAGTTGTGACTCCATGGTGCACCGAGTTGTCCGGCGTGGCGTCGCCCATTTGGGGGATGGTGCTCGATCGATCGCGAACCTCGAACAAGGGACGCAGCCCTAGCACGACGCCTACGGAACGTGGACCGGCAAGGGGGGCACGGTCACGGTCACGGTGACGCTCGGTGCGACGGGGGCCGACGTCGTGGTGCTGTCGACGGCCGATTGAGCGGTGTCTGTGACCGTGGTGACGGCTGAGGTTGCGGTCGTCACCACCGTCGTCGCCGCGGTCTGCGCGGTGTCGGTGGCCGTTTGGACGACCGGCTCGACGGTCGTAGGCACGGTCGTCACCGGCTGGTCACGCGTCCCGGGCGCCGACGCGGCGGGTGGCGAAGCGCCGGGCGTGCTCGCAGGCCCGTCTTCGACGAGAGGCGCAGGAGGCGAGTCCGGCGGAGTCGACGTCGCGGGGGGCGTTACGACCGCGGAGCCACCACCG
>Ga0207657_10004732_pt1 | contig 14368 bp, 9 predicted proteins | sample KBSC33metaG_FD_184316 | JGI IMG/M metagenome (GOLD analysis project Ga0207657, IMG submission 184316) | Corn rhizosphere microbial communities from Kellogg Biological Station, Michigan, USA - KBS C3-3 metaG (SPAdes) (version 2) | ecosystem: Host-associated > Plants > Roots > Rhizosphere > Soil ... | reverse complement strand
ATGGCCAATGGCGCTGACAGCTCGCAGGGCGATCGCCGCATGGCGGGCGCCCCGTCGCGCGCCGAAGAACCTTGGACGCATCTCGTCGACCTGGATCGGCTGCGAGGCTGGATGGATGCCCGGGGCCTGGGGGAAGGCCCGCTGGAGGACGCCCGGCGTCTCTCCGGGGGCACCCAGAATGTACTGCTGCGATTCACCCGCTCGGATCGCGCCTACGTGCTTCGTCGGCCGCCGGAGGACCCGTACCTTGACGGCAACGAAACGATGCGGCGCGAGGCGCGGGTCCTGCGGGCGCTGGCGAACAGCGCAACGCCGCATCCCCGGCTGATCGCCGATGAACCGGACGCGGCCGTTCTGGGCGCCGCGTTCTACCTGATGGAGCCCGTGGACGGGTTCTGCCCGCCGCAGGGCTTGCCGGCGCCGCACGCGGAGGACCCGGCGCTTCGCCATGCGATGGGCCTGTCCGCAATCGACGCGCTGGCGGCGCTGCGGCGCGTGGATTGGCGCAAGGGCGGGCTCGAGGGCTTCGGCCGACCCGACGGGTTCCTGGAGCGCCAGGCGCCGCGATGGCTGCGCCAGCTCCAGAGCTATGAGAGCTACGCCGGCTGGGAGGGTCGCGCCGATATCCCCGGCGTCGAGGCGATCGCGGCCTGGCTGGCCGCCCACCGGCCCGCCGACTTCCATCCCGGGGTCATCCACGGAGACTTCCACCTCGGGAATCTGCTGTTCGAGCGCGCAGGGCCGCAGGTCTCCGCCATCGTCGACTGGGAGCTGGCCACGCTCGGGGATCCGCTGATCGACCTGGGGTGCCTGCTGGCGACCTGGGCCGATCCTGACGGCGCGCATCCGGGCTGTATCGACGTCACGCCCTGGGCGGGCTTCCCTAGCGAGGCGGAGCTGGTCGCGCGCTACGCCGAAGCCACCGGGGCGAGGGTCGTCGACGTCAACTGGTACGTGGTGCTGGCCTGCTTCAAGCTGGGCATCATCCAGGAAGGCACCTACGCGCGAGCCGCGGCCGGCCTCGCCGAGCGGGCCACGGCCGACTGGATGCACGCCACCACGATCAAGCTTTTCGAGCGCGCGTTGGCGCGGATCTGAGGAAACGTCATGGCCTGGGAATTTGAGACCGACCCCGAGTTCCAACGCGAGCTCGACTGGATCGACAGCTTCGTCCGCCAGGAGGTGGAGCCGCTGGACCACGTCCTGGGCAGCCAGTGGGACATCCACGCCCCCGGGTTCAAGACGCTGGTCCGTCCGCTGCAGAAGCAGGTGAAGGATCGCGGCCTCTGGGCCTGCCATCTGGGCCCCCACCTGGGGGGCAAGGGCTATGGCCAGCTGAAGCTGGCGCTGATGAATGAGAAGTTCGGTCAGTCGCGCTTTGGACCCATCGTGTTCGGGGCCCAGGCGCCGGACACCGGCAACGCCGAAATCCTCGCGCACTACGGCACGCCCGGCCAGAAGAAGCAGTTCCTGGAGCCCCTGCTCGAGAACGAGATCGTCTCTTGCTTCTCGATCACCGAGCCGCAGGGCGGCGCGGACCCGCTTCAGTTCCGGATGAGCGCCGTCCAGGAGGGCGACGAGTGGGTGCTGAACGGGGAGAAGTGGTTCGCCTCGAGCGCGCGGTTCGCCAGTTTCTTCATCGTGCTGGCGGTGACCGATGCGGACGCCAGCCCGCACCAGCGGATGTCGATGTTCATCGTGCCCGCCGACACGCCCGGCATCGAGATCGTGCGCAACTTCGGCTTCTACGGAGAGGTGGAGAAGATCCACGCCCACGTGCGCTGGTCCAATGTCCGGGTGCCGCTGGAGAACATGCTGGGCGGACGGGGCGAAGGCTTCGTGGTGGCGCAGGTGCGCCTGAGCGGCGGGCGGATGCACCATGCCATGCGCACGATCGCCCAGGCCTCGCGCGCCTTCGAGATGATGTGCGAGCGCGCCGTGTCGCGCTTCACCAAGGGCGAACAACTTGGACAGAAGCAGATGGTTCAGGAGAAGATCGCCGACTCCTGGGTCGAGCTGCGCCAGTTCCGGCTGCTGGTCCTGGAAACGGCATGGCTCGCCGATCGCGGCCACGACTGGAAGGCGCTGCGCAAGAACGTCGCCGCCGTGAAGTCGGTGATGCCCAGGTTGCTGCACGACATCGCCTCGCGCGCGCTGCACATCCACGGCTCCCTGGGAATTTCGGACGAGATGCCCTTCGCCGAGTGGCTGGTGAATTCCTACCACGTCGGCCTCGCCGACGGGCCGACGGAGGTCCACAAGGTCACTGTCGCGCGGGAAGTCCTGAAGGACTTCCGGCCCGCCAATGGCATGTTCCCCAGCTACATCGGGTACGAGCAACGCGAGCGCGCGCAGGAGAAGTACGGCGCCCGGCTGCGCGCGGCCGAGGTCTGACGCCGGCCAACCCGCGCCGTGCGCGGGCCGCTCGATCTCCTTGGCCGCCGGCGGCCGGTCGGAACGGACCGGGCGGCGTCGGACCGCGCACGCCTGCGGCCGGCCGGCGCGACCGGGCGGCGGACTTGGGACCGCCCTCGCGGGCCTTGCGCTGCGGAGGGCGTCGGACCTGCGGACTTGGGCGGGCGCCTGCGGCTCGCGGCGTCTCCGCGGGCCAGCCAGATCCTTCGGGCCGAAGGTGCGTGACCCGCCTTGAGGCGAGGTCAGGGCCGTGGGCGGGACGCCAGCCTGGCCTGGACCCAAGGGCGCAGTTCACGCTTCAGCACCTTGCCGGTCGGGCTGCGCGGCAAAGGGTCGTGCCGCACGAGGAAGTCGCGCGGCGCCTTGTAGCCGGCGAGGCGCTCCCGGCAGGCGGTCTCCAGCATCGCCACCTGCGGTTCGGCGCCCGGCCGGGCCACGACCACCGCCACCGCGCGTTCCCCGAAGCGGTCGTCGGGGGCGCCGACGACCGCGGCCTCGACCACGCCGGGCAAGGCGTGCAGCACGTCCTCGACCTCCTTCGGGTAGATGTTGAGGCCGCCGGAGATGATCATGTCCTTGGTGCGCCCGACGATGAAGGCGTAGCCGTCCGCATCCACCTCGGCGAGGTCTCCGGTGCGCAGCCATCCGTCGATGAAGGCGTCCGCCGTCTTCTCCGGTGCGTTGTGATAGCCCGTCATCGTGGCGGGCGAGCGGATCAGGAGCTCGCCGCGGCCGCTTCGGCGGATCTCGCCCGCGTCGGTCATCACCGCCAGCGTCGTGTGGGACAGCGCCCGGCCGGCTGATCCGTTGCGCGCGAGGGCCTCGTCGGGCGACAGCACCGTGCAGATCGTCGGGAACTCCGACAGGCCATAGCCCTGGCAGACGCGGCAGTCGGGCAGGGCGGCGCTCAAGCGGGCGACCAGTTCCATCGGCACGGGCTCGGCGCCGGTGACCACCCAGCGCAATCGTGTCGCCCGTAGCCGCGCCAGAAGCGCCTGGTCGGCCGCGATCTGGCGGATCAGCGTGGGGACCAGCATCACGTGGGTGGCCTGGCCGGCCTCGATCGCGTCGATCAGGCGGCCGGCGCCGCCGCCGGTGGGGGCGATCACCGAAACGCCGCCGACCCACAGCAGGGCGAGCACCAGGTTGTGGAAGCCGGCCGCCCAGGAGAACGAAGGGGCGATCAGATAGGTGACCGAGCGGTCCAGCTTGAGGTCGTCGATCTGGGCGACCGAGTTCCAGAGCACGCCGTCGTGGGTGTGCATGGCGGCCTTGGGCAGGCCAGTGGTGCCGGAGCTGTAGTAGTAGATGAAGACGTCCTGCGCCCCGGGCTGGGCCGGCGGATCGGCAGGCGCCGAAGCCGCGAACAGGCGCTCGTAGGAGGTCGCGGCCAGACCCGCCGGCGGCTGCGCGCCGCCGACGGCGACAAGCAGGCGCGGCGGATCGGGCATCGCCGCCAGCGCCTCGGCGCCCAGCTCATCGAAGATCATCGCCCGCGCGCCGCTGTCGGCCATGACATGGGCGATCTCGGGCGGCGCGAGCAGGACGTTCACCGGCACGCAGATCGCGCCGGCGGCGGCCAGGGCGAAGAAGGCTTCCGGCCATTCCAGGCGATTGGACAGCAGGACCGCAACGCGATCGCCGGGCGCGACGCCCAGAGCGCGAAGCCCGTTCGCCAGGTTCGCCGCGCGGTCGCGCAGGCCGCGGAAACTCAGCGTGGCGTCGCCGAAGACGATCGCCGGATCCTCGCCGTAGGCCTGCGCTGAGCGGTCGAGCATCCAGAACACGTTGGCGGCGATGGCCATGCGGGGGCCTCCTTTCCAGGCCGGGACTTAGAGGACGGAGGTGGCGGCGCGACGGCCTTGTTGCTGCAGCCTCCACCCGCCGCCGTCGCGCGCAAGCGTCGTGATCGAGGCGAAGTCCGGTTCGAACACCACCACCCTGTCGGCGCCGATCAGGGTGGAGACGATGGCGTTGATCGCCACGAAATGGGTGAACACCGCAGCGCCCTCATGGCCCAGGGCCGCGGCGGTGACCTGCGCCTTCCAGGCGTGTAGGCCGGTCTCCGGCGGAATCTGCGACCAGCGCGCATTGAGCACGCCCTTCAGCCAGGCGGGGCGGTCGGCAACCTCCGCCGGCGTCGGGACCTCTCCCACCCGCGGGTCGATGACGAGGGGCAGGCCGGATCGCGCGGCGAACGCCTCGGCGGTCTCGCGGCATCGGGCCATCGGCGAGGAGACGATGCTGAGCGGCCGCTCGGCCAGGCTCAGCAGACTGCCCGCCGCGTCCATCGCCTCGCCGCAGCCCAGGGCGCTCAGTCCCGGATCGTCGCCGCCGCCGTTCCAGGCCGAAAGGGGCCGGGCGTGGCGGATCAGGTAGATGCGGTCGGGCACGCAGGGCTCCTCGAGAATGTCACGGCCGCCTAGGCCGGGCGCCGGCGGAACATCGGCCGGGTGATGAAGTCGGCCCACTCGTCGTCGCTCAGGCGCCGGCGCTGTTCGGCCCCGCGTTCGCAGTCTCGGCCGACGAAGACGCGGGCAGGCGGATCGTCGCTGTGCAGGCACGCCGCGATCGCGCCAGCGACCAGCGCCGGGTCGCGGCCCGTGACGATCTGGTTCCAATCGGCGAGCGTTTCGGCGACGGTGGCGGCGTAGGAGGGTTCATCCGACGCACGGCTGGCGGGCCACAGCTTGCCGCCGATGCCGGTGGCGAAGACGCCGGGGGAGACGATGCTGACGCGGATGCCGAAGGGACGGACTTCGGCCCCGATCCCGAAGCTGACGCCGTCGAGGGCGTGCTTGGAGGCGACATAGGCCGTCTGCCAGGCCATCGGCATGAAGCCCGCCCCCGATGAGACATTGACGATGCGCCCGGCGTGCTGGCGGCGCATGTGCGGCAGGACAAGCTGCATCAGGCGCACGGGGCCGATGAAGTTGATCTCCATCATTCGGCGCACGTCGTCGATGGAGACCTCCTCGAAGGCTGCGAACATCGACACGCCCGCACTGTTCACCAGCCCGTCGATGCGGCCCGTGTCGGCGACGATGCGCGCGACCAGCGAGGCGGCGGCCGGATCGTCGGTCACGTCGAGCGGGACGATCTCGATGGGCAGGCCCGCAGCGCGGGCGGCCTCGATGTCGGCCGTTCCCGTCGGGTCGCTCGCCAGCACGGTGGCGTAGACCCTGTCGCCACGCTGGGCGAGCACCCGCGCCGTCGCGAGACCGAAACCGCTGTTGCATCCCGTGACGAGGACCACACCCATGCCGTCAATCCCTGGATCGGTCGCCGCGCCTTGGGCTGGGCTCGCGCCCGGGGAGGAGTCCCGCGCCGCGGCGATCACGTCTCAGGACTAGCCGCGGCGTTTTTCGGGAGACAGCGCACAAGTTCGAAGAGCGCTTGCGCGGCGTGCAAGTCCTTCCGGCCGCGCCTAGAGCGCGGCCGGCGCCGCGATCTCGGCCTGACGGGCGGCGCGCGCCGTCTTCCACCAGTCGTCGAAGGACCTGGCGCCCGCGTCCGCCTCCCCGATCAGCCACTCCGCCACCGCGCGCACATGCCGCCGTCGGGCCATCTCGGGACTGCAGTAGTAGAGGTTGTAGGAGAGGCCGAGGGGCAGGCGCAGGTCGGAACAGAGCTGCAGGCGCGCATCGTCCAGGCAGCGATCGGTCAGCAGGGGCACGGCGAGCGCGACCCCCAGGCCGCTGACCGCGGCCTCGTAGACCATGAACGGGTTGTCGAAGGCGCTGACGAAGGTCGGCGGCGGCCCGTCGTAACCGGTCGCGGCGAACCAGCCCTGCCAGATGTCCGGCGGCTGGCGGGGGGTCAGCAGGCGATGCTGCAGGAGTTCCTCGAAGTCGCGCGGCGCATGGCTGCCGTCCAGCAGCACCGAAGTGGACACCGGCACGCCGTCCAAGTCGATGATGCGGTCCGAGGCCGTGTTCTGGCCCACCTCGGTCCCGGCCCAGATGGCCAGGTCCAGGCTGCCGGAGCGCAGCGCCTGGTAGCTGCGCGTGATGACGAGTTCCACCTCGACGCCGCAGTCCTGGTAGATCCGCGTGAGGCGGCGCATCAGCCAGGTGACGGCAAGCGTCTGCGAGACGCCGACCCGCAGCTTGGCGCTGGCGCCCTGTTCCCGCAGGCCCTCGGTCGCCCGGCAGATCGCCTCCAGGGCCGGCTCGACCTCGGCCAGGTAGCGGCTCCCGGCGTCGGTGAGCGGCATGCCCGACTGCGTCCGGTCGAACAGCGGAGCCCCCACGAAGGTCTCGAGTTGCTGGATGCGTCGCGAGAAAGCCGAAGGGCTGAGCGCCATCTCGTCGGCGGCGACCCGGAAGCTGGCCGTGCGGGCGGCGAGGACGAAGGCCTCGGTCGCGCCCAGGGGAGGAACCTTGCGCAGCATGAGTCATGAGCGCCCATTTCGGCCGGGAACTCAAGCGTCCCCAGGTGGCGCCGGGGCTTGTAGGATGTGCAATCGGGGTTGCGCTCCGTGCGTTTCTCCGCCGCGGTCCGAACTGCGACAACCCGGGGCAAAGAACGAGAACAGGGCGAAGCCGTGAACCTGCAGTCCCGAAGCCGGACGACTTTGGGCTACAGCTATGTCGTCGTCGGCGTGCTGACGCTGATCTATACGTTCAACTTCCTCGACCGGAAAATCCTCTCAATCCTGGCGGAGCTGATCCGCCGCGACCTGCATCTCTCCGATACCGAACTCGGCCTGCTCAGCGGGTTCGCCTTCGCCTTCTTCTACACCACCCTGGGCCTGCCGCTGGCCTGGCTGGCCGACCGGGCCCGCCGCGTATGGATCGTGGCCGCGGCGTGCGCCGTCTGGAGCGTCTTCACCGCCTGCTGCGGGATGGCGACAAGCTTCGTCCAACTGGCGCTCTTCCGCTTCGGCGTGGCCGCAGGCGAGGCCGGCGCAGGGCCGCCGTCCTTCTCGATCATCTCCGATTACTTCCCGCCCGAGCGCCGCGGAACGGCCATGGCGATCTACGCCATGGGCGTGCCGATCGGGCTGATCCTGGGCTCGGCCCTGGGGGGCTGGGTCGCCGCGACCTGGGGCTGGCGCTGGGCGTTCGCGGCGGTCGGGGCGCCGGGCCTGCTGCTGTGCGCCCTCCTGCTCCTGGTGGTCCGCGAGCCGGTGCGCGGCGGCATGGACCCCGCGCGCGCCGACGGCGCAGCCCACGCCCCGCCGCTTCCCCTGGCGGCCTCCATCGCCCTCTTCCTGCGAAACCCCACCCTGTTGCTGACGGCGGCGTCGAGCGCCGGCACGTCGTTCGTCGGCAACGCGGTGATCAGCTGGGCGCCGGCCTACCTGATGCGCGCCAAGGGCATGCAGATGGCCGACATCGCCGTCTATTACAGCGTCGCGACAGGCGTCGCCGGGGCGATCGGCTCGTTCGGGGCCGGATGGCTGGTGGACCGGCTGGCGCGGCGCGACCCGGGCGCCTACGCCCTGGTTCCGGGCATCGCCTGTGCTGTGAGCCTACCGGCCTTTGTGGGATTCCTCTGGGCGCCGACCTGGCCCCTGGCGCTGGCCCTCGTCTCCATCCCGTTTGTCTGCAACAGCGCCTATCTCGCGCCGGCCCTGACCGTGGTCCAGAACAACGTGCCGCCCGCGCAACGCGGCGTCTCCTCGGCCATCCTGATGTTCCTGATGACCATGGTCGGCATGAGCGGAGGGCCGCTGCTGGTGGGCATGATCAGCGACCGGGTGAAGCCGGTGGCGGGGGACGATTCGCTGACCATCGGTCTGGCGGCCCTGACGCCGCTGATCCTGCTGACCTTCGCCGCCCACATGGGCGCCGCCGCCTCCATGCGCCGACGCTCGGCGCTCGCGGCGGCGAGCGCCTAACGGAGCTGCGGATAGAGTTCGCGGAAGTCGCCGATGCTGTGGCGCTCGACGCCCGGGACTTCGACATAGTCGAGGCTGTAGCGGTCCGGCGTCAGCGTCAGGGTCATGAGGCCGACGATCTTGTCGCCGATCCGCTCCTGCATCCCGTCCGGGATGATGAAGGCCGTGGACGGCGCCCAGACGTGCTCGACGCCGTCGATGCGCACGCGGCGAAGCTGGTGGGTATGGCCGCAGAGCACGAAGCGCAGGTCCTTGGCGGCGAGGCGCTCGGACAGGTCGAGCCTTGCCGGGATCGGAAGGTAGCGATGGTGCCGTTCCGTGTCGGCCGGGCCGTTCCGGTACAGCGGCTTGTGCAGCATCAGGCCGAGCGGGCCGCCCGTCGCGGCCAGCACCTCGTCAAGCCAGGCAAGCTGGGCGCGTTCCTCATCGCTGCCGGCGCCGAACAGCAGGGCGTTGAGGCCGACGATGGTCCATCCCTCGGCCTGGAACGACCACCGGTCGGCTCCGAAGGCCTCGTGATAGCGGGCCAGCCGCGCCGCGTTCACCCGCGCTTCGTGCGCCGAGTGATGGTGCGGGTCGACGTTGTCGCCGATGTCGTGGTTTCCGGGCAGGAAGCGCAGCGCGCTCGGCCAGTCGGCGAACACGTCGCGCGCATAGGGAAGCTGCTCGGGATACTTCGAGCCGTCGACGGTGATGTCGCCCAGGTGCACGGTCAGGTCCGGCCGGGCCCGCGCGACCCAGGCGCGGGCGGCGTCGGTGTTCTCCCGGAACGCCGCCGCCGCCGCGGACAGGTGGGTGTCGGTGATCAGGGCGATCTGCATGGGCGCTCCGCAAACAGCCGCACTCCAGGCGGACGGCGGGTTTTCGCCCGCCCGCACAGCCGGACGAAACGCAAGCTCCGCAACGCGTATTGCGCGCCCTACAACCCCGACCCGCGAGCTTGCGCGACGCGCAAGCGCCATTCGAACCTATGCGTTATCGGCCTGACAGTCAGGCCTGCTACCCCCACGCTGAAGCCGTCCAGCACGAGACGAGCATAGGGGAACGCTCATGAAACACATGACCGGGCGGGTGATCGGCGTCCTTGCGGCGTCCTTGGCGGCCAGCGCCGCGCAGGCGCAGACCGAGACCGCAAACCTGGACGAGGTGATCGTGACAGGCACCCGGGCCGCGGGGCGGTTGGTCACCGACTCCCCGGCGCCCGTCGACGTCATCTCGTCGGAGACCATCGCCGCGCGCGGCGCACAGGAGCTTTCCCGCGTCCTGCAGATGGTGGCGCCGTCCTTCAACTTCCCGCGGACGGCGACCGGGCCGTCATCGACCGGCATCCGGGCCGCCACGCTGCGCGGCCTGTCGCCCGATCAGGTGCTGGTGCTGGTCAACGGCAAGCGCTGGCACGGCTCGTCGGTGATCAATTTCAACAACGTCATCGGCCGCGGTTCGGTGCCGATCGACCTCAACGCCATCCCGGTCAGCGCCATCGGCAAGGTCGAGATCCTGCGCGACGGCGCGGCGGCCCAATACGGATCGGACGCCATCGCCGGGGTCATCAACATCCAGCTGAAGACGGCGTCCGAGGGCGGCGAGGTCTCGGTGCAGGCGGGGCAGACCTCCGAGGGCGACGGCCAGAACGTCGCCATGACCTACAACCAGGGCCTGAAGCTGGGACAGGGCTTTGCGAACATCACCGCCGAAATCCGCTCGCGCAACAGCACCAGCCGGGCGGCCGTGGACAGCCGCTTCGGGCGCGTGACCAACGAACACGGCGACCCCGATGCGCTGGACGCCATGTTCACCATCAACGCCGCCCATCCGATCGGCGAGGCGGAGGTCTATGGCGACCTGAACTACAACCGCCGCAAGTCGATCAGTCCGGGCCAGTATCGTGCGCCGACGATCGCCCCGTCGCTGTACCCCAACGGCTTCGTGCCCCACATCCGGGTCGATCTGGATGACCTGGGCGGCAGCCTCGGGGTGCGGGGCAAGCGGGGGGCGTGGGCCTGGGACCTCAGCAACACAATCGGCTACAACAAGGCTGAATTTGAGAACAACTCGGTCAACACCTCGCTGGTTGGGTCGACGCAGAAGATCTTCGATGCGGGGGCGACCCGCTACTTCCAGGATCTCGTCAACCTCACCGTCTCGCGGCCGTTCCAGGTGCTGTCCGGCGCCAACCTGGCGCTCGGACTGGAGGGACGCTACGAGGCCTACAAGATCCGGAGCGGCGAGCCGAACTCCTTCTTCGGGGCCGGCGCACAGGCCTTCCCGGGCTTCAACCCGCCCACGCCGGTCGACGAGAGCCGCCGGGCCTTCAGCGCCTTCGCCGACGGCGAGCTCAGCCTGACCTCGCAGATCAACCTCGGCGCGGCGCTGCGCTACGAGCACTATTCCGACTTCGGTGACGCGACCGTGGGCAAAATCAGCGCCTTCTACCGCCCGTCGCCGATCATCGCCTTCCGGGCGACGGCGGCGACCGGCTTCCGGGCGCCATCCCTGCAGCAGACCTTCTTCAGCACGATCTCCAGCCAGCAGAGCGGCGGCGTGCTGGTGAACGTGGGCACCTTCGCCGTGGACGATCCGATCTCGCGCGCCCTGGGCTCGCGTTCGCTGAAGCCGGAGAAGACCCAAAGCCTCAGCGCCGGGATCGTGCTGACGCCCGCGCCCGGCCTGGTGATCAGCGCCGACCTGTTCCGCATCGATATCGACGACCGCATCGTGCTGAGCGAAACCCTGCTGGGGCCCGCGGTGACCAATGTGCTGCGCGCCGCCGGGGTGACCAACACCTCCCAGGTCCGGTTCTTCAACAACGCGGTCGACACCCGAACCGAAGGGTACGAGATCACCGCCGACTGGCGCACCTATTTCGGGGAGGCCAAGTTCAACGCGACGGCCGCCTACATGCTGGTGGACACGGACATCACCACGCTGCGCGCCAATCCGGTGATCCCCGCGCTGCCGCTCCTCGCGCCCATCTCGATCGACCTGCTGACCAAGGCGCAGCCGCAGAACAAGCTGACGCTGGGCGGGCGCCTGGAATGGCGTCAATGGACCGCCAGCGTGGACGTCACCCGGTACGGGCCGTTCCGCTACATCGCGGTGGCGGCGGAGCAGACCTATGATCCGCGCACCGTCGTCGACGCCATCGTCGATTTTGCCGCGACCGACAGCATCCGCCTGGGCGCGGGCGTGCTCAACATCACCAACCAGCATCCGGCGCGTGTGGCCGACCGCGCGCGCACTCAGGGCGGCAGCCTGCAGTATCCGGAGGTCGGCGCGCTGGGGATGAACGGCCGCGAATACTACGTGAAGGTCTCGAAGCGGTTCTGAGGCCGGCCATGGACCCGCCCGCCGGTCCGCTGGTCGGCCTGAAGGTGCTGGAGTTCGCCGGCATCGGTCCCGGCCCGTTCTGCGCGATGATGCTGTCGGACATGGGCGCCGAGGTGCTGCGGATCGATCGGGCCGGGTTCGAGACGCCGGAGGTCGATCTGCCGTCGCGGGGGCGGCGATCCCTCGTGCTCGACCTCAAGGCCGCGGCCGACGGGGCCACGGCGCTGGCGCTGATCGAGAAGGCCGACGTGCTGGTCGAGGGCTTCCGCCCGGGGGTCATGGAGCGCCTGGGCCTGGGCCCCGAGGTCGCGCTCGTCCGCAATCCCCGCCTTGTCTATGGACGTATGACCGGCTGGGGACAGGAAGGACCGCTGGCGCGGGCGGCGGCGCACGACATCAACTACATCGCCATCGCCGGCGCCTTGGCCGCGATCGGACCGCGTGACGGGCCGCCGGTTCCGCCCCTGAACCTGGTGGGCGATTTTGGAGGCGGTGCGCTCTACCTGGCCTTCGGTATCATGGCGGCGCTGTTCGAGCGGAACGTCTCAGGCCGCGGCCAGGTCGTCGACGCCGCGATCGTTGATGGCGCGATCTCCCTGATGACCGCCTACCAGGGTCTGGCCAGGAGCCGCGGCTTCTCCGGTCGCCGCGGGGCGTTCCTGCTGGACGGCTCCGCCCCCCACTATCGCTGCTACGCCTGCGCCGACGGCCGGTTCGTCGCCCTGGGCGCCGTCGAGCCGCACTTCTACGCGGAGTTCGTGCGTCGGGCCGGGATTGAAACGCGGGACCTTTTGGACCAGGCCCCGCCGTCGGACTGGCCCGCGGCGTCCGAGCGTCTCGCCGAGGTGTTTCGCCAGCGCACGCGCGACGAATGGTGCGAGCTGCTGGAAGGCACGGACGCGTGTTTCGCGCCCGTGCTCGAGATCGAAGAGGCGCCGGCGCACCCCCACAACCGCGCCCGCGACGCCTTCGTGGACGTGGGCGGCCAACTGCAGCCGGCGCCGGCGCCTCGGTTCTCGCGAACCCCCGGCAGGATTCAGGGCCCGCCGCCCGCGCCAGGCGAGGGCGGCGAGGGGCGGCTTACGGCCTGGGGCGTGACGCGCGCCTAGGCGCTGCGCAGCCGGCTCGGCAGCAGTTCGCCGCGCGCCTCGAGAATGGGATAGGCCGCCGCCTCGGCAAGGTGGGCGTTCACGCGCTTCAGGTCGCGCAACGCGTCCAGGTGCAGGGAACTCGTCTCGTGACTGCTGACGTTGCCGGATCTCAGCCGTTCGAAATGTGCGCGGACCGCGTCCATCTCGGCGGCGCGGAATGCGTCCTTCTCCGCCACCAGCCCCTTGGCGGCCCCGGCGTCGCCACTGACGAAAACGGACGCGGCGAGCCGCACGTTTCCGGCCAGCCGTTCGATCAGGGCAAGCAACTCGGCTTGGCCTTCGCCCGAGAAGGTCACCCCGCGCTTCAGCCGCCGCGCGGCCAGGCTGAGGAGGCTACGGCTGACCAGGTCGCCGGCGTGCTCAAGGTTGGTGGAGAAGGCCAGAACCTGCGCCTGTCGCTCGGTGGTGGCCGCGTCCAGATGCTCGCTGGGGATCGAGATCGCATAGGTCTTGATGGCGTGGTTCAGCCGGTCGATGTCGTCGTCGAGGCGCCGTGCGGTCGCGATCTGCAGCCGATCGGGTTGGATCAGGGCGGCGCGCAGGTCCGCCAGCATGCGCTCCAGGGTGTCGGCCATTCGCAGAGCCTCGCGCGTGGCCAGCGCCAGGGCGACGGCCGGCGCCGTCCGGGAGGCGGCGTCGAGGTAGATCGGATCGCCTTCCGACCGTGCCGGAGGAGGATCCGGCAGGATCCGCGTGAGCAGCGTTGCGCTGATCCGGGTCCAAGGCAGCAAGGCGGCCGCCACGATCAGGTTGAAGAGGAGGTGCGCGTTGACCATCGCGCGGCCAGGGGTGGGCCCCAGGCTTTCCGCCAGAGGCGCGAGGTAGGGAAATGCGGCCAGCGCCGCGCTGACGCCGAGGACGCGGCTCATCAGATTGCCCAGTGGCGCGCGCTGGCTGGCCGGATCGCACCGGCGCGCGCCTTCGAAGAGCGGATTGAGGGCCGAGCCCAGGTTCGCCCCGAGGACGGCGGCCAGGCCGACGTCAAGGCCGATGACGCCCTTGGCGGCCAGCGAGGCGCTGAGCAGGATCGTCACCAGGCTGGCGTGCGCGGCCCAGGTGAGGAGGGCCATGCCGATCACCACGAGCGGGATATAGCTCTCCAACGCCGCGAAGAGACGAGCGCTGGCCGGGGCGTCGGCCAGCGGCGCGGTGAGGCCCATGAATCCGTGCAGGGCGGTCAGGACGAGACCAAGGCCGATCAGCACCCGTCCGAAGGCGCGGACTCGTTCCCGTGGCCGGCGGAAGACCATGACACCGGCCAGCACCAGTATGGGAGCCGCCGCAGCGGTGTTGAACGAGAGGATCTGCACGACCAGGGCCGAGCCCACGTTGGCGCCCAGCATCACGGCGAGCGCCGTCGACAGATCGATCAGACCTCCCGCGGCGAAGGCGGACAGGATCAGCCCGGTGGCGGTGCTGCTCTGCAACGCGACCGTCGCAGCTGCGCCGGCCCCGAAGGCCGCAAGGCGGTTTCGAAGGGCGCGGCCAAGGAAGCTTCGCAGCTGCGGGCCGAACGTCCGCTGCACCCCCGTCTGCACCATGTGCACGCCCCAGGCGAGGAGCGCCGCAAAACCCGCGAGTTGAAGGACCGTAAGCGTCACGCCGTTCCACCCTACCTGAGGCGCATGGC
>Ga0207657_10004731_pt1 | contig 14370 bp, 15 predicted proteins | sample KBSC33metaG_FD_184316 | JGI IMG/M metagenome (GOLD analysis project Ga0207657, IMG submission 184316) | Corn rhizosphere microbial communities from Kellogg Biological Station, Michigan, USA - KBS C3-3 metaG (SPAdes) (version 2) | ecosystem: Host-associated > Plants > Roots > Rhizosphere > Soil ... | reverse complement strand
GGCCCGACGTGCTCATGGCGCACTTCGTTCACATCCCCTGGCCCGAGACGGATTACTGGAGCGTGCTGCCCCCGCAGTTGCGGGTCGCGATCCACGAGGGCGTCCTGGCGAGCGACATCGTCGGCTTCCACACCGACCGGTGGCGCGAGAACTTCCTCCGCACGTGCGAGGACGTGCTCGGCGCGGAGGTCGACCACGCCGCCGCGACGATCGCATATGCGGGTCGGCAGACGCTTGCGACGAGTCACGCGATCGGCGTCGACGTGGAGGACTTCGACCGCCTGCGCGAGAGCGCCGATGTGCTGGAGGAGGAACGCGCGATTGCCGCGCGCCGGCCCGAGCATCTCGTCGTCCGCGTCGATCGCACGGATCCTTCGAAGAACGTCGTGCGCGGCTTCCGCGCCTTCGGGCTCTTCCTCGAGCTGCACCCCGAGTTCTGCGGCCGGGCACAGCTGCTCGCGCTGCTCGATCCGTCGCGCCAGGACATTCCCGAGTACACGGAGTATCTCGCCGCCATCCACCTCGAGGCGCGCACCGTCAACGAGCGCTTCCAGACCGGCACGTGGACGCCGATCGACCTGCACGTGGCCGACAACTTCGCGCAGTCGGTCGCCGCGTACAAGCAGTACGACGCGCTGCTCGTCAACGCGGTCTTCGACGGGTTGAACCTCGTCTCGAAGGAGGCCCCGCTCGTGAACGGACGCGACGGCGTGCTCATCCTCTCCGAGAACGCGGGCTCGCACGACGAGCTCGGCTCCTGGGCGCTCGGCGTCAATCCCTTCGACGTGTACGGCCAGGCTCAGGCGATCCACGCCGCGCTGACGATGGAGCCTGCGGATCGCCGCCGGCGGGCGACGGAGATCTGCGAGCACGTCCGCGAGCACGATCTTGCCGCCTGGGTTGCCGCGCAGCTCCACGACTTCGACCGGGTCGCGTCGCCTCCGGCCTCCGGCGAATACGATTCGCGCGGATGAGCGAGCTCAGTCATGTCGACGAATCCGGTGCGGTGCGCATGGTCGACGTCGGCGACAAGCCTGTCTCGCGCCGGCGTGCGGTCGCGCGGGCCGAGGTCGCGATGTCGGCCGGAACGGCGTCGCAGCTGCATGACCTGCCGAAGGGCGATGCGCTCGCCACCGCGCAGCTCGCCGGCATCATGGCGGCCAAGCGGACGAGCGAGTTGATCCCGCTCTGCCATCCGCTGCCGCTTTCGAACGTCGAGGTGTCGCTCGCCGTTCGCGAGGACAAGGTCGAGATCACCGCCGTCGCGGAGACGACGGCGCAGACCGGCGTCGAGATGGAGGCGCTCACGGCGGCCTCGGTGGCGGCGCTCACGATCTACGACATGTGCAAGGCCGTGGACAAGGACATGGTGATCGGCGCCGTGCGTCTGCTCGAGAAGACGAAGGAGCCGGTGTGAGGACGGCGGTCCTCACGGTGTCCGATCGTGTGTCGCGCGGCGAGGCCGACGACGGCAGCGGCGATCTGCTCGAGGAGCTCCTCCGCGAGGACGGTCACGAGGTCGAGCGACGGACGGTCGCCGACGAGCGCCCGTTGATCGCTGCGGCGATCACCGAGCTGGCGCATGCGGCGCGGCTCGTGCTGACGACGGGCGGCACGGGGCTCGCCCCGCGCGACGTGACGCCCGAGGCGACGCGCGACGTCCTCGAGCGCGAGGCGCCCGGCATCGCGCAGGCCCTGCGCGCCGACGCCCTGCATCACACGCCGTACGCGCAGCTCTCCCGCGGCATCGCCGGCACGATCGGCACGTCCCTCGTCGTCAACCTCCCCGGCTCCCCGGGCGGCGCCCGTGACGGCTACGCCGTCCTCCGCCCGGCCCTCGAGCACGCCCTAGATCTCCTGTCCGGCGAGCACACGCCCCACAAACAGACCTGACCCGACCGGACATCTCCTGGTGTCAGACGACGGTGTCGGGAACCGCCTGGTTGAGCGGGTGACCGTCCGGTGCGGACAGTGTCCCGACGTCAGACGTGACGGTTTCGTGACGATGGCGTGACGCTTTTCCGGGCGTGGCTCGTTCGGCCAGGACGTAGCATGGCGGCCGTGACCGCTTCGGCGACAACGCTCGCGCCGCTGCCGGCCCGCTTCGCGCGGCTCGTGAAGATCGAGCACACCGTCTTCGCGCTCCCGTTCGCCTACGTCGGCGCGTTCCTTGCCGTCGGCGGCTCGCCGTCTGGGCACGACCTGCTCTGGATCACGCTCGCGATGGTCGGCGCGCGGTCGCTCGCGATGGCGTTGAACCGGCTGATCGACGCGCGGATCGACGCGCGCAACCCGCGCACCGCCGGCCGCGAGCTGCCGAGCGGCCAGCTCTCCGCCGTGCAGGTCGCGCTCTTCTGCGCCGGCTCGCTCGTGCTCTTCCTCGTCGCCGTCTCGCAGCTCGCGCCGAAGACGCACTGGCTGTGGCCGATTCCCGTCGCCGGCTTCGTCGTCTATCCCTATCTCAAGCGGTTCACCTGGCTCTGCCACCTCTGGCTCGGCGCCGTCGACGGGCTCGCACCCGTCGGCGCCTGGGTTGCGATCACGAACCACCTGCCCTGGCAGGCGTGGCTGCTCGGTGCCGCGGTCGCGCTCTGGGTCGCCGGCTTCGACCTGTTCTACGCGCTCTTCGACGCCGACGTCGACCGCTCCGAAGGGCTGCACTCGATCGTGACGCGCTTCGGCGTCCGTGGCGCCTTCGCCGGAGCGCGCATCGCGCACGCCGCCACCGTCGCCTGCCTCGTCGTCGCCGGCCTCGGCCTCTCCGTCGGCGCCCTCTACTGGGTCGGCGTCGCCGTCGTTGCGGCACTGCTCCTCTACGAGCACTCGCTCGTGCGCACGGACGACCTCCGTCGCCTCGATGCCGCCTTCTTCACGATGAACGGCGCGATCAGCGTCGCCTTCGCCGTCTGCGTCATCGCCGACGCGGTCACGTGATCGCCGCCCGCGCGCTCGGCAAGACGTTCGGCGAGAAGCGAGTCCTGCGCGCCGTCGACCTCGACGTCGAACGCGGCGGGTTCGCGGTCGTCACCGGCCCGAACGGATCGGGTAAGACGACCCTCCTGCGTATCTGCGCCGGACTTGCGATCCCGACCGACGGCCGGCTCGACGTCGACGCGCAACGCGCGCAGATCGGCTACCTCGGGCACGAGCCGCTCGTCTACCGCGAGCTGAGCGCGCTCGAGAACCTCGACCTCTACGGCCGCCTCTACCACGTCGTCGAGCGACGCGAGCGCATCGGCATGCTGCTCGAGCGCTACGGGCTCTGGGACGTGCGGCACGACCGCGTCTCGTCGTACTCGCGCGGCATGACGCAGCGGCTCGCGCTCTGCCGCGTGTTGCTCCACGATCCGACGCTCCTCGTCCTGGACGAGCCGTACACCGCACTCGACGCCCAGGGAGCGGAGCTCCTCGACGCGCAACTCGCCGAGCTGCGCGGGGACCGCACGTTCCTCCTCTCGACCCACGACCCCGACCGCGTCGCTGCGCTCGCGACGACGCGCCTCGCCCTCGCATGACCTACCTCGCCGACGTGCGTGCGCTCGCGCGAAAGGATCTGCTCCTCGAGCTGCGCGCGCGCGACACGCTGCCGGCGATGCTGCTCTTCGTCGTCGCGGTCTTCGTCGTCTTCCACTTCTCACTCCCCGCCCGGTCGTCCGATCTCGCGGCCGGCGGCCTGCTCTGGGTCGCGGTGCTCTTCACGGCCCTGCTCGGCCTCGGCCGCGCCTTCGTGCCCGAGCGCGAGCAGCGCATGTTCGACGGGCTCGTGCTCGCGCCCTCCGACCGCAGCGCGATCTGGCTCGCGAAGGCGCTCGCCACCTTCGCGTTCCTCGCCCTCGCCGAGCTCGTCGCGCTGCCCGTCTTCGCCCTCTTCTTCCACGGGATCGGCGGCGCCACGATCCTCGCCTTCCTCCTCGCCGACATCGGCATCTGCAGCGTCGGGACGCTCGTAGGCGCCATGGCGGTCGTCACGCGGGCCCGCGACCTGCTCCTTCCGCTCCTCTTCCTGCCGCTCGCGATCCCGATCCTGATCGGCGGCGTCGGCGCCTCGGTGGTCGCCGCGCCCGGCCGCTATCTCGCCTTCCTCGCGCTCTACGACGCCCTCTTCGCGGTCCTCTGCTGGGCCTCGTTCGAGTACGTCGTCACCGAGTAAGCCCCGCTCCGGGCACAATGGTGGGGTGGGTCGCAGTCACCGCATCCCGCTGCCCGCCCTCGCGACGGCGGCGTTCGTCCTCGTCACGACCGCGGTCGCGCTCGTCTTCTTCGTCGCCCCGACGGACGCCGACCAGGGCTTCTCCCAGCGGATCTTCTACTTCCACGTCTCGATCGCGTTCACGGCGTATCTGTGCTTCGGCCTCGGCGCGTGGAAAGCGCTCGTCCACCTGTGGAAACGCGACCCGAACGCCGACCTCGAGAGCTACGTCGGCATCCACCAGGGCCTGATCTTCGGCTCGCTCGTCCTGATCACCGGCTCGATCTGGGCGCGCATCTCCTGGGGCCACTGGTGGCTCTGGAGCGAGAACCAGCTCGTCCTCTTCCTCGTCCTCTTCCTCTTCTACGCGGCCTATTTCATGTTGCGCTTCTCGATCGACGCAGGCCCGCAGCGCGCGAACCTCTGCGCGGTCTACGCGCTCTTCGGCGTCGTCCTCATCCCGGTCAGCTTCTTCGCGATCCGGCTCGCGCAGCGGTTCATCCACCCGGTCGTCTTCACGCGCCACGGCGCCGCCTTCGGCGGCTGGATCATGGTGACGTACCTCGTCTCGCAGGCCGCGATGATCGTGCTCGCGTACACGCTCTACAGGGTCGAGCTCTCCGGGAAGCGGCTCGACGCGCGGCTGCGTGAGCTGCGGAGGGCGTACGCGTGACGACGGCGGAGAAATACGTCACGGCTGCGTACTGCGTCGTCTTCGCGCTCGTTCTCCTCTACGTCGTGATCATCGCGCTGAAGCTGCAACGGCTCGAGCGCGAGGTCGCGGAGCTCGCCGACCGGAGCGAGCAGGACGCGACGGAGCCCGGGCGAGAGCCGGCCCAGGTTGGCTGAGCTCCTCTTCTGGCCGGTGCTCCTCCTCTACGGCGAAGCCGCCGTCGGCTACGTCGGCGAGGCGCGCCGCCCCGGCTCGGCCGGCCGCGCGGCGACGTGGGGCGTTCGGCTCGGCTGGCTCGCGCAGACCGCGCTCCTCGCAGTGCAGGCGGCACGCGAGGACGGCTTCCCGTGGGCGACGTGGGCCGGGTCGCTCAACCTCTTCGTCTGGCTCGTCGTCGCCTGCTACCTGATCTGGGGATGCCGCGGCGCGTATCGCCTGCTCGGGCTCGCGGTGATGCCGCTCGCCGCCGTGCTCTTCGTCGTCTCTCGCGCGGGCGGCGGCACGACGGTCGGCACGCGCAGCCACTACTCGAATCTCTTCCTCGTGCTGCACGTCGGCCTCGTGCTCGTCGCGTTCGCCGGCTTCACGCTCGCGTCGGCTCTCAGCGGCCTCTATCTCTGGCAGGAGCGCCGGCTCAAGCGGCGCGCCGTCACGATCCTCCGCCGGCCGGCGCCGTCGCTCGCGACCCTCGACCGGCTTGCGGCGCGCACCGTCGCGTTCTCGCTGCCGCCGCTGACGCTCGGGCTCGCCGTCGGCATCGTCCGCCTCGTCGAGCGAGGCGAGCGCGTCGACGCGCTCGTGATCGCGACCCTCGTGACCTGGGCGGCCTGGACGCTGTACCTGCTCGTGCGCGCGCTCGGCTGGTCGGGCCGTCGCTCGGCGTACGTCGCGCTCGCGGGCTTCGCCCTCCTCGTCGTCGTGCGTCTCGCGCTGCCGGCGGTTCACTTCAGCTGATGCGCCTCGTCCTCGTCGGCACCTCGCACCACCACGCGCCCGTCGAGCTTCGCGAGCGCGTGGCCCTCGACGCAGAGCACGCGGCCGCGCTCGCGGCGAGCCTCGGGAAGGCGGTGTGCCTCTCGACGTGCAACCGGACGGAGCTGTACGTCGCCGCGGAAGACATCGAGGCCGCGGAGCAGCGTGCGGTCGCCGCCCTCACCGGGCTCGAGCCCGAGGTCGAGCCGGCGCTCTACCGGCTCCGCGACCAGGCGGCCGCCCTCCATCTCTTCCGCGTCGCTGCCGGGCTCGACTCGCTCGTGCCCGGCGAGGGCGAGATCCTCGGGCAGGTGCGGGCGGCCCACGAGACGGGAACGCCGGGCCTGCTGCTCGACCGCGTCTTCCGCCAGGCGCTCCACGCCGGTCGCAAGGTGCGCGCGCAGACGGCGATCGGTGAGAGCCCGGCGTCCGTCTCGTCTGCGGCAGCGGCGCTCGCCGAGCAGGTGTTCGGCGATCTCGAAGGCCGGACGATCCTCCTCGTCGGCGCCGGGAAGATCAGCGAGCAGGCGGCACGCAACCTCCTGACGCGCCGCGCGCGCATCGCGTTCGTCGCCAACCGGACGCTCGACCGCGCCGCCGAGCTCGCGGCGCGCTTCGGCGCCGAAGCGATCCCGCTCGAGCGCATCGGCGAGCAGCTCGCGCACGCCGACGTCGTCGTCTCGTCGACGAGCGCGCCGGGCTACGTCCTCGACGCCGCGACCGTCGAGGCGTCACGTCGCGGGCGGCAGCTGCTCTTCATCGACCTCGCCGTCCCGCGCGACCTCGACCCGGCGATCCACGACCTCGACGACTGCTACCTCTACGACATCGACGACCTCGAGGCGATCGTTTCCGAGACGCTCGCCGGCCGGCGCGGCGAGGCGGTGCGAGCCGAGGCGATCGTCGCGGCCGAGGCCGAGAAGTTCCACGAGTGGCACGCGTCGCTCGACGTCGTGCCGGCGATCGCGTCGCTTCGCGCACGCGCGGAGGAGATTCGCGAGGCCGAGCTGCGCAAGGCGGACGCGCTGCTCGGTCGGCTCGACGACGGCGAGCGGCGGGCCGTCGAGTCGATCACGGCGCAGATCGTGAACAAGCTCCTGCACCTGCCGACGGTGCGCATGAAGGAGGCCGCGGTGTCCGCCGACGGGGTGATCTATGCTGAGGCGGTGCGCCACCTGTTCGGTCTCGGTGAGGACGAACGCTGAAGCTCGGGAAGTTGACGGGCCGTCCACTGCCGTTGCAGGCGCCCACCGCCTTCGTCCGGGTGCGGCCTCGCGGCTCGTCGTCGTGCGGGCAGCCCGTGAGGCGGCGATCGCGCTGTGCTGATTCGCGTCGGCAGCCGCGGCAGTAGGCTCGCGCTCACGCAGGCGGAGCTTTCCGCGACGCGTCTGCGCGCGCCGGGCGTCGAGATCGCTCTCGTCCCGATCACCACCGCCGGGGACCGCGACCGCTCGAAGCCGTTCGGCGAGATCGGCTCGCGCGGCGTGTTCGTGAAGGAGCTCGAGGAGGCGTTGCTCGAGCACCGGATCGACGTCGCCGTGCACTCGGCGAAGGACATGACGTCGACGGATCCGGCTGGGCTCGCGGTGGGCGCCTACGTCGTGCGCGACGATCCGCGCGACGCGCTCTGCGGCGCTACCGAGGTGAGGCCCGGCATGCGCATCGGCACCGCGTCCGCGCGCCGCAAGGCACAGCTCCTCGCGCTCGAGCCGTCGCTCTCGATCGAGCCCTTACGCGGCAACATCGACACGCGGCTGCGAAAACGGACCGAGCGCGGGCTCGACGCGATCGTGCTGGCTGCGTGCGGTCTCGACCGGCTCGGCCTCGGCGGGGAGATCGGTCTCCGCTTCGATCCCGAGCAGCTGCTTCCCGAAGCGGCTCAGGGCGCGCTCGCGCTGCAGGTGCGCGCGGGTGAGGAGGAGCTCGTCGCGGCGGCAGACGACGAGGAGACGCGCCGCCGGGTCGAGGCGGAGCGTGCCGTCGTCGCCGCGGTCGGGGGCGGCTGCCTCGCACCGGTTGCGGCGCATCACGACGGCACGACCTTGACGGGGCTGATCGCCGCCGAGGACGGATCGTGGCTGGAGCGGCGCACGGGCGACGACCCGCACGCGCTCGGCCTCGAGCTCGCCGCGCTCGAGCGGTGAAGATCGTCGTCACACGGGCCGAGGCGCAGGCCGACCCGCTCGTCGCGCGACTCGAGTCGCTCGGCCACGAGGTCGTGCGCTGCCCGCTGATCCGGATCGAGTCGCTGGGCCACGAGGCGATCGATCCGTCGCCGTACGACTGGGTCGTCGTCACGAGCCCGAACGGTGCGCACGAGCTCGCGCGCCGGCTCGCGACGCCCCCGCGCCGGCTCGCGGCGATCGGACCGGGAACCGCGGACGCGTTGCGCGAGCGCGGCCTGCGTGTCGATCTCGTCCCGCGGGTCGCCACGCAGGAGGGCCTGCTCGCCGAGCTGCCGGCGGGAAGGGTGCTGCTCGCCGCGGCGGAGGGCGCCCGCAGGCTCCTCGTCGAGGAGCGCGACGCCGACTTCGTCCCCCTCTACCGCACGCTCGAGCTGCAGCCGCCCGCACCCGACGGCGACGTCGCCCTTCTCGCGTCTGCCTCGGCCGCCCGTGCGTTCGCGGCGACCGGCGCCCGCATCCCCGTGGTGGCGATCGGTCCGCAGACTGCGGCGGAGGCGCGGGAGCGCGGGCTCGAGCTCGCCGGTGTCGCGGAGTCGCACGATCTCGAGGGATTGCTCGACATAGTGCGTACGCTCCCCTTCTGATGTTCATCACTTTCCTCACCGACTTCGGGCTCGAGGACGACTTCGTGGGCACGTGCCACGGCGTCATGAAGCGCATTGCGCCCGATTCCCAGATCGTCGACCTGACGCACGGCATCCGGCCCGGCCGCATCCTGCAGGGCGCACTCGCCCTCGCGAACGCGCTGCCGTACATGCCGTCGGGCGTGCACCTCGCGATCGTCGACCCGGGCGTCGGCAGCTCGCGCCGGCCGCTCGCGCTACGGGACGGTGAAGGCCGGCTCTACGTCGGGCCCGACAACGGGCTACTCCTGCCGGCCGCGGAGCGGTTCGGCGGCGTCGTCGAGGCGCACGAGCTCGCGAACCCGGCGTACGCGCTCGACTCGGTGTCGCGCACCTTCCACGGCCGCGATCTCTTCTCGCCGGCGGCCGCGCACCTGTCGGCCGGCGTCTCGCTCGGCGAGCTCGGCCCGCCGATCGACCCGGGGGCGCTCGTACGGCTCGACCTGCCGGTGCCCGAGGTCGGCGCGTCGCGGATCCGGACGACCGTGCTCGCGGTCGACCGCTTCGGGAACGTCGCGCTCAACCTCACCCGCGACCACCTCGACCACGCCTCGATCGTGCCGGGGACGCGTGTCGAGCTCGCCGCCCGCGGCAACCGCTACTACGCGGTCGCGGCCCGCACGTTCGCCGACGCGACCCCGGGCGAGCTGATCCTCTACGAGGACAGCTACCGGAACGTCGCCGTCGCGGTCACCCGCGGCAGCGCCGCCTCGCTCCTCGGGGTCGAAGAGGGCAGCGAGCTCGTCGTCGCGGTCGACGCGATCTAGGTCGACGTTGTAGTCTCCCGGCCAAGGGAGTTCGCGACACGGTCACACCGGTCCGGACACCTGAAGCCCCCAAGGACGCGTGAGCGTGGTTGGGGGCTTCGCTTTGGAAGGAGGGTCTGCGGGCGACGCCGACCGTGGCCGGCGCCGCCCACGTCGCCCGGCTAGATCCAGCTGATGTGATCCTGGAGCAGGGGCACGAGGAAGTAGAGCGTGAACGCTCCGGCCGCGACCCACATCAGCGGGTGCACGTCCTTCACGCGGCCCTGCGTGCCGCGGATCAGCACGTACGCGATGAAGCCGAAGCCGATGCCGTTCGTGATCGAGTAGCTGAACGGCATCAGCATGATCACGAGCGCGGCGGGCAGCCCGATCGCGAGGTCGTGGAAGTCGATCCCGGCGAGCCGCGAGCGGCCGGCCGTCGCGACGCCCTCCTCGATCTCCGCCTCGCCTTCCGCCTCGGTCAGCTGGCTGACCATCAGGTAGCCGACGATGATGAGCGCTGCCGCCGTCGCCTGCGCCGGCACCATCGAGATGAGCGGCGCGAAGAAGAGGAACGGGATGAAGAGCGCTCCCGCCACGACTGCGACCCAGCCGGTGCGGCCGCCCGCGGCGACGCCGGAGCCCGACTCGATGTACGTCGTCGCCGACGACGTCGACGAGGCGCCGCCCGCCATCGCGGCGAGCGAGTCGATCAGGAGCGGCTTGCGGATCTCCGGGAACTCGCCCTGCTCGTTCAGGTAGCCGGCCGGCTTGCCGACGCCGACGAGCGTGCCCATCGTGTCGAAGAAGTCCGACAGGAAGAGCGCGAACACCCAGACGAGCGCCGAGACGACGCCGAGCTTCGAGAACGCATGGAAGTCGAAGTTCCCGAAGAGCGACCAGTCGCCCCAGCCCGCGATGTGATGCCAGCCCGGCCACGTCGCGGTCGTCGTGCCGAACGCCTTGTGGCTCGTCGACGCGTTGACGATCGTCGCGATCACCGTCGTGCCGAGGATGCCGACGAGGAGGTCGCCCCTGAAGCCCCGCGCGCGCAGCGCGAGCGTGATGACGAGGCCGACGATCGTCACGAACACGGGCCACGTCGTCCAGTGCGCGAGCGCGACCGGCGTGCCCTGGCCCTGCACCACGAGGCCGGAGTCGTAGAGGCCGATGAACGCGATGAAGAGGCCGATGCCGATCGCGATCGCCTTCTTCAGCTCGAGCGGGATCGCGCGCATGATCTGCTCCCTGACGCCGGTCAGCACGAGCGCGGTCACGACCGCTCCTTCGAGCACGATCAGGCCCATGGCCGACGCGAACGTGAGGCCGTTCTGGCCGACGAGCTGGAAGGCGACGATCGCGTTGATGCCGAGGCCGGGCGCGAGCGCGTACGCCTTGTTCGTATAGAGCCCCATCAGGATCGTCATCACCGCGGCGACGACACAGGTCGCCGTGACGACGCCGTTGAACGCGAGCGTCTTGCCGTCGGCCTGCTTGACGCTCGTGAGGATGATCGGGTTCAGGAAGATGATGTACGACATGACGATGAAGGTCGTCATCCCGGCCATCGTGTCGCGCGCGAGCGTCGTCCCGTGCTCGGCAAAGCGGAACCGCCGCTCCAGGAACGACTCCCGGAACGTCGCGGCCATGGTGCTCATAAGACCGTCCCTCCCCTGCTAGTCAAGGACACGAAGAAGGGCCGAATCTAGAAGGTCCGGTGGATGGACCTCGATAGGCCGTTGGGCCTAGTCGCCCGCAAATAGCGAGAGATTTCTCCCCGAGCGCCTTTTTCGTCGCGGCGACCGACATGCGCGGGCGCCGCACTGTGCGGCTCCGCCGTGAGCAGGATCGGCTGAAGATCGTCATGCCCGCGCGGAGCGCGGGCGGATCTTCAGGCGTAGAGCTGAGCTACCTCGCCGCTGGCGCCGGCCAGTCTAACGAGTGCCGGCGGCCGGCCGACTAACCGCGGAAAGCCGCTCGACGAGGGTGTCGACGAGCTCGCCTTTCTGGAGCACGGCGTCGGCGCCGGCCTCGGCGACGGCCTCGTGGAGCTCGTGGTCGGGGTCGCCGGTGAGCGCGATCAGGCAGAGGTGCGGGTGGTCCTTGCGGAGCCGCGCGACGGCGGTGACGCCGTCGACGAGCGGCATGTGCAGGTCGATCACGACCGCGTCGGGCTCGAGCTCGTCGGCCAGCTCGATCGCGTCGAGGCCGTTCTCGGCGGTCGCGACGACCGTCAGCTCCGGCTGGCGCTCGATCAGCGGCCGCAGCGATTCGAGAAAAGCGAAGTCGTCGTCTGCCAGGAGGACACGAACCGGCGCCGCCGGCGCTTCCTCAACCCCATCCGGCTGGTCGATCAAGGCTCGGACGTTAGCCTTGCTGCCGTGGCGGTGCAACCGGCCCGGCGTCAGGTGGCCCTCATCGGCGCCCCGCTCGACCTCGGGGCGGGCAGGCGCGGCGTCGACATGGGCCCGTCGGCGATCCGCTCGGCCGAGCTGGCCGAGCATCTCGCCGGGAAGCTCGGTATCGAGACGGACGATCGCGGCAACGTCGCGGCCCCCGTCGTCGAGGCGCTCACGCGAGAAGGAGACGGGCGTGCGCACTTCCTCGCGCAGATTCTCGAGCTCTGCGACCGCGTCGCGAAGCTCGTCGCCGAGGCGGTGCGTGCGGGCGAGCTGCCGCTCGTGCTCGGCGGCGATCATTCGGTCGCGCTCGGATCGCTCGTCGGGCTTGCCGCGGCGCGCGGCCCGGGCGGTGTGATCTGGATCGACGCGCACGGCGACCTCAACACTCCCGAGACCTCGCCGAGCGGCAACGTGCACGGCATGGTGCTGGCCGCCGCACTCGGCCTCGCCGGCGCCTCGTTCGCCTACGACGACTGGACGCTGCCCGCGATCGAGCCGGGCAGGCTCGCGCTCGTCGGGGTGCGCTCGCTCGACGACGGGGAGCGCGCGCTTCTGAAGCGCATCGACGCGAAGGTCTTCACGATGAGCGAGATCGACCGGCTCGGCATGGAGCATTGCATGCGCGAGGCGATCGAGCACGCGGGCGGGGGCGCCTTCCTGCACGTGAGCCTCGACATGGACGCGATCGATCCGGAGTACGCCCCAGGCGTCGGCACGCCCGTCCGCGGCGGCTTCAACTACCGCGAAGCGCACCTCGCGATGGAGATCCTGGCCGAGAGCGCCGCCTTCGACTCGCTCGACGTCGTCGAGGTCAATCCGGTGCTCGACCGCGAGAACGCGACCGGCAAGCTCGCCGTCGAGCTCGTCGCGTCAGCCTTAGGCGCCCGGATCCTCTAGGAACCTCTCGACCGCGCCCGCGACCTCGTCGAAGGCGTCCCACATCACCATGTGCATGCCGGGGACCGCGACGATCTCGGCGCGGCCGGCGTACGCCGCGAGCTGCTCGTCGCGCACGAGCCCGTACGCGGGAGCGTGCAGGAGCAGCGCCGGCACGTTCAGCGTCGCGACCGGCGGCGGGTCCGACGCGAGCTCGCCGTAGATCGAGACCATCGCCGGCTGGGACGTTCGCCTGCGAAGCCGTCCGTCGCTCTGCACGTCGCAGTGCAGCAGCGCGTCCTCGAGCACGAGGTCGCGGCGCTCCGTCTGCTCGCGCCGGTCGGCGTAGTCGTCCGCGGACAGATAGATCGGCTCGGCCCGCTCGTGGTCGGCAGAGAACTCGGCGACGTGCGGCAGGATCTGGATCGCGGGATCGAGCAGCACCGCACGGCGTACGCGCTCGGGCCACCGCGCTGCGACCTCGAGCACGAGCCGGCCGCCGAACGAGTGCCCCACCCAGTCGGGCTGCTCGAGGCCGAGCGCGTCGATGGTCTCGATCAGGTCGGCGACGTGCGTCGCGAACGTCCACGGCGGCTCGTGGCCCGAGCGGCCGTGACCGCGCAGATCCGGTGCGACGACGTGGAACCGCGACGCCCACCGCTCCTCCGCCAGGCGCCTGAACCGCTCGCCGTGCCCGGTGACGCCGTGCACGCAGACGACCGCCGAGGCAGTACCGGCGGCGTCGGCGTCACCCCACTCGTGAACGTGCAGCTTCACGCGCCGTCTCCGGAGCCGTCACTCGGCTTCCTCGCCGTTGCCGGACGGCGTGTAGTAGGTCGTGCCCTTCAGCTCGTCCGGCAGGTGGTCGACGTCGAACCCGCGCGCGTCGTCGTGCGGGTAGACGTATCCCTGCCCGTGGCCGAGCTGCCGCCCGTAGTAGGAGCCGTCGCGCAGCGGCTTCGGCGGCGGGAAGTTGCCGCGCTCCTGCACGTCGCGCATCGCTGCCTTGATCGCGACGTAGCTCGCGTTCGACTTCGGCGCCCGCGCGAGATAGACGACCGCCTGCGCGAGGTTCAGCCGCGCCTCGGGCAGTCCGACGTGCTCGACGGCCTGCGCCGCGGCGACCGCGACGAGCAGCGCGCGAGGGTCGGCGTTGCCGATGTCCTCTGACGCGAGCACGATCATGCGCCGTGCGATGAAGCGCGCGTCCTCGCCGCCCTCGAGCATCGCCGCGAGGTAGTACAGCGCCGCGTCGGGGTCGCTGCCGCGCATCGACTTGATGAACGCCGACGTGAAGTCGTAGTGCGCGTCGGAGCTCTTGTCGTAGACGATCGGCCGCTTGCGCGCGGCGTCGTCGACCGCCTGCTCGGTCAGCTCGCCCTGCGCCGTCTCGCCCGCAAGCTCGACGATGTTGAGCGCCGAGCGGGCGTCGCCGCCCGCGCGCTGCACGATCAGGTCGACGATCTCCGGCGGCGCGGTCGCGCCGATCTCGTCGAGCCCGCGCCGCACGACGACGGCGAGATCGTCCGGTGAGAGCGACTCGAGCTCGTACACCTGGGAGCGGGAGAGCAGCGCCGAGTTCACCTCGTAGTACGGGTTCTCGGTCGTCGCGCCGATCAGCGTCACGAGACCCTCCTCGACGGCGGGGAGGAGCGCGTCCTGCTGCGCCTTGTTGAAGCGGTGGATCTCGTCGAGGAAGAGGA
>Ga0207657_10004729_pt1 | contig 14373 bp, 16 predicted proteins | sample KBSC33metaG_FD_184316 | JGI IMG/M metagenome (GOLD analysis project Ga0207657, IMG submission 184316) | Corn rhizosphere microbial communities from Kellogg Biological Station, Michigan, USA - KBS C3-3 metaG (SPAdes) (version 2) | ecosystem: Host-associated > Plants > Roots > Rhizosphere > Soil ... | reverse complement strand
AAATTCGATTCCCTGATGCCGTCTGTTTCCAGCGGCGTCAGCGCGTTCCTCACGGTGCAGGAAGGCTGCGACAAATTCTGTACCTTCTGCGTGGTGCCTTACACCCGCGGCTCCGAGCAATCCCGCCCGCCGCAGGACATTCTGCGCGAGGCGCGGCAGCTGGCCGCCAAGGGCGCGCGCGAGATCGTGCTGCTGGGCCAGAATGTCAACGCCTATGCGGCAGAGGGCTGGGGCCTGGCGAAACTCTGTGACGCGATTGCGGATATCCAGGACATAGCCCGCATCCGCTACACCACCAGCCATCCCCGCGACATGGCCGATGACCTGATCGCGGCGCATGGTTCCAATCCCAAGCTGATGCCCTATCTGCATCTGCCGGTGCAGTCGGGCTCCGATGCCGTGCTGGAGGCGATGAACCGCCAGCATAGCGGCGCGGATTATCGCCGCCTGATCGACCGCATCCGCGCCGCGCGGCCCGACATCGCGCTGACCTCCGATTTCATTGTCGGCTTTCCCGGCGAGAGCGATGCGGATTTCGACGCCACGCTGAATCTGGTGCGCGATATCGGCTATGCCACGGCTTTTTCCTTCAAATATTCCAAGCGTCCCGGCACGCCCGCCTCCACCATGCGCAAGCAGATTCCCGAAGAGGTGAAAACCGCGCGGCTGGAGATGCTGCAAAGGCTTTTGCTGAAACAGCAATATGATTTCGACGATTCACAGATCGGCAAGACCGTGCCGGTGCTGTTCGAGAAGCGCGCCCGCGATACGGGCCAGCTCATGGGCCGCACGCCTTATCTGCAGCCGGTCCATGTCCAGGCCGATGCCGCGCTGATCGGCCAGGTGGCCGAGGTGAGGATCGCGCGCCGCACCGCCAACAGCCTGCATGGCATGCTGGCCAAAGAGGACGTCCTGGCGTGAGCGCCAAGAAGACTTCGGTCACGACCTTGGAATTTCCCGACAACAAATTGCTGCGCGCCCTGGGCGGGCCGCATGCCAAATATTTCGCGCGCATCGAGCAAAAGCTGAATGTCGCAATCGACATGCGCGGCAATCTGGTGGCGATCGAGGGGGCGGACCGCGAGCGCGCCGGCGCCATCCTGCGTTCGCTGTATCTGCGCCTGGTGGCGGGGGAAAGCGTCACGCTGGCGGAAGTCGATGCCGAGATCCGCTTCACCGACGAAGCCCGCGTCCAGGCGCCGGGTGCGATCAAGACGTCGTCCTCGCGCGCCGTGCGGCCCCGCTCGCCCGCCCAGGCGGGATATCTGGAAATGATGCGCCAATGCCCGCTGGTGTTCGGCATCGGCCCGGCGGGCACCGGCAAGACCTATCTGGCGGCGGCTTTTGCCGCCCATATGCTGCACGAAAAGCGGGTCGACCGGCTGATCCTGTCCCGCCCGGCCCTGGAGGCGGGCGAGCGGCTGGGCTTCCTGCCGGGCGACCTGAAGGAGAAGATCGATCCCTATCTGCGCCCGCTTTATGACGCGCTGTTCGATGTGTTGGGCGATGGGGCGGGGCGCTTGATGGAGCAGGGAATCATCGAAGTGGCGCCGCTGGCCTTCATGCGCGGGCGCACCCTGAACCGGGCCTTTGTGATCCTGGACGAGGCGCAGAACACCACCCAGGCCCAGATCAAGATGGCGCTGACCCGGCTGGGCGAGGACAGTCACATGGTCGTCACCGGCGATCCGTCGCAAAGCGACCTGCCCGGCGGCGTGGCCCAGGGCCTGAACGAGGCGCTGGCCTTCCTGGAAGGCGTGGAAGGCGTGGGCGTGACCCGCTTTTCCGACAAGGATGTGGTGCGCCATCCCCTCGTCGCGCGCATCGTTGCCGCCTATAATAGAAACGGCAAATCATGAGCGGGATCACCCTGCTGGTCGAAGACCCCAACTGGCGCACCCATCGCGGCCTCCAGGCACGGCTGAAACAGGCGGCGGAGGCGGCGCGCCGCGCCGCGCGGCTGAAAGGCGGCTTTTGCATCCTGCTGGCCGACAACAAAACCTTGCGCCGTCTCAACCGCGATTTCCGCGGCAAGGACAAAGCAACCAACGTGCTGTCCTTTCCTGGATCGGATGGCTATGCCGGCGACATCGCCATTGCGCATGGCGTGACAAAAGCCGAAGCGAAAGCGGCGAAGAAGACATTCGCCGACCATGCCGCCCATCTGGTGGTGCATGGCGTGTTGCATCTGGCAGGCCACGACCATGAACGGCCCAAGGACGCCAAAGTGATGGAGCCCCTTGAAGTGAAGATTCTCAAGCGGCTGGGCATCGCCGATCCCTATGGGGCCGCTGCATGAGCGACCATCCTTTAAGACGGCTGATCCAGAAGATCACCGGCCAGGACACCGAAACCGCCGCCATCCGCGAAAGCCTGGAAGAGGTGATCGAGGAAAGCGATCGCGAGTCCCCCGCGCTTTCGGCGCAAGAAAGGGTGATGCTGGGCAATATGCTGAATTTCGGTGAGCTCAAGCTCGCCGATGTGATGGTGCCGCGCGCCGAGATCGTGGCGGTGGATGAAACCATCGACTTGGCCGCGCTGCTCACGCTGTTCCGCGAGGCGCAGCATTCCCGCCTGCCGATGTATCGCGAGACGTTGGACGATCCCACCGGCCTGATTCATGTGAAGGATGTTCTGGGCCTGCTGCAGCCGGAAGCCGGCGGCGCTTATTGTCTTTCGCCCCATGCGCGCATCACCAGCCTGCGCCGCCCCATCCTGTTCGCGCCGCCTTCCATGCGGGCCTTGGACCTGCTGCTCAAGATGCAGGCAACTCACACCCATCTGGCCTTGGTGATCGACGAATATGGCGGCACCGACGGCCTGGTTTCTATTGAGGACATTATCGAGGAGATCGTGGGCGATATCGCCGACGAGCATGACGAAGAGACCGCCAGCGTGAAGCCGGACGGCAACAGCTTCATCGCCGACGCCCGGATCGATCTGGACGATTTTCGCGCCCAGACCGGCCATGATCTTCTGGTGGATGACGGCGATCAGGAAATCGGACGCGGTATCGACAGCCTGGGCGGGCTGGTGGTTTCGCTGTTGGGGCGGGTGCCGCAACGCGGCGAGATCGTGGCCCATCCGGACGGGACGGAATTCCTGGTGATGGAGGCCGACCCGCGCCGGGTGAAGAAGCTGCGGGTGACCTTGCCCAAATCCCGCGCCACGGAATGAATTTACTGACTCGGACGGGTGATGGAATCCGCGGCCTGACCGGCTGGCGCGGATTGCTGCTGGCCTTTGCCGGCGGCGCGTTGTCGGCAACCGGCTTTGCGCCCCTGGAATGCTTTCCCGCACTGCTGGCGGGCTATGCCGTGCTGGTCTGTTTGCTGGATGGTGCCAGCGCATCGCCCCGGCCGGTGCGCCGTGCCGCCGCCCTGGGCTGGGCCTTTTATTTCGGCCAGTTCCTGACCGGCTGGCATTGGATCGTCTATCCCTTCCTGATCTATCCCGACGTCAATTTGTGGGAGCTGCCTTTCGCCAGCCTGCTGCCCGCGGGCGTGGCGCTATTCGGCGCGCTGGCTTGCGGCGTGGCCGCCCTGCTATGGCGCCAGGGGCCGGGGCGCATTCTTGTCTTCGCCGTATTGCTGGCGCTGTCGGAATGGCTGCGCGGTCATCTCTTCACCGGCTTTCCATGGAACTTGTCGGCCTATGGCTGGGGCGCGTCGCTGGCGATCCTGCAAGCGGCCAGCCTGATGGGGGCTTATGGGCTTTCTTTCCTGACGATCCTGCTGGGCGCGTCGCTGGCGGAACTTTTTTCCGGGCGCTGGCGCATGCCCTTGGCGATGGTTCTGTTGTTCGCGGCGCTTTGGGGCTACGGCGCGCAACGCCTGGCCACCACACCCATGTCCGACGTGCCGGGTGTAAGCGTGAGGCTGGTACAACCAAATATTCCCCAGGCCGAAAAATATGTTCGCGCGCTGTTGCCGCGGAACTGGCGGCGCTTGATGGAACTTTCCATCCAGCCGGCCGGGCCGCATCGCAAGGATCCCACCCATATCGTCTGGCCGGAAGCCGCGCCCGGATTTCCCCTCGCCCGTTCGGCCCAGGCACTGGACCAGATCGCGCAACTGACCGCGCGGGGGCAGACATTGATCACCGGTTCGGATCGCGTGGTGGCGGGCACCAGAAGCGTTACCGCCTACAACAGCCTCTATTTGTTTGGGCCGGGCGGCGCGCCGCCAACTGTATACGATAAATTTCATCTGGTCCCTTTCGGCGAATATCTGCCTTTCGCCGGGCTGCTGAATGCTTTTGGCTTCAGCCAGTTGACCGTGGGTTCCGGTTTTGCGGCGGGCGATCATCCGCATGTGCTGGACGCGGGCATTGCGCCGCTCATGACGCCGTTAATTTGTTACGAAGTGATTTTTTCTCATGACGTTGTCGATCCCACAGGCCCCAGGCCCGGCTGGTTCGTTAACATCACCGATGATTCCTGGTTCGGGCCCTGGGCGGGGCCGCAGCAGCATTTGTTAAGCGCGCGGGTGCGCGCGATTGAAGAAGGCCTGCCCATTGCGCGCGCCGCCAATACCGGCATCAGCGCCATGATCGATCCCGTCGGCCGCATACGTGTTGAGCTTGGTCTTAACAAATTAGGCGCGATTGATTCGACCCTGCCGCGGGCGCTTGCGCCGCCGATTTATGCACGGTTTGGCGACCTTGTTTTTCTGATATTTTTGGTAATCGCGATCTTAACCGTTTCGTTTTTTGGTCGCGCCGCGAAATAGCCGAAATTAGTTGTTTGCGTAGGCCTTGAGATGAGGCAAGTTCCTGCCCGGCAAACAGACGAGACGCGCGTGGCAATCGCAGCCAAGAAACAAGCCAATCCAATCGACATTCAAGTCGGCAATCGCGTGCGCATCCGGCGCATGCTGATCGGCATGAGTCAGGAGCGGCTTGGCGATCTGTTGGGACTCACGTTCCAGCAAGTCCAGAAGTACGAGAAAGGCGTCAACCGCATCGGCGCGGGACGGCTGTTCGAAGTCTCCCGCATTCTCAATGTGCCGGTGGATTTCTTTTATGAAGGCGTGAATGAAGGCGTACCGGGCGGAAGCGAGATGGACGGCGCGCCGGTGATGGATTTCGTTTCCAGCGGCGAAGGGCTGCAGCTGTCGCTGGCCTTCATGAAGATCAAGGACGCCAAGGTGCGCAAGCGCGTGCTGGATCTGGTAAAGAGTCTCGCCGAGGAAGAAGCGCAGAAGCAGTAGGCGCCGGCTCAGCCCTTGGGGCGTGAGGCTTTCTCTTCCAGGCCCGACTGGCTCTCGCGCGATTTGAGAACCGCATAGACATCTTCGGGGGTGATGCCGCTGGCCGCCCACAACACCGCCAGGTGATACAGCACGTCGGCGGATTCCTTGGCCAGCTCGGTCTTGTCCTTCTGGATGGCGGCGATCACCGCCTCGGTGGCTTCCTCGCCGAATTTCTTGGCGCATTTCTCCACGCCGCCCGCCAGCAATTTGGCGGTGTAGGACTGGGACGGGTCGGCGCCCTTGCGGGACGCGATGGTGGCGAAGAGTTTGTCTAGGTCGGACATTGCGGCACTCTTAGCACAAGCCGAAAGCTAAAGACCAATCCGGGCCCTGATGTCGGCCGGGGTCTCGCCGGCCTCTCTCAGGCTCTGCAGGCTGACGGCGCCATCGCGCTTGGAGAATTTCTTGCCCTCCTCATCCAGCACCAGGGAATGATGGGCATAGGCCGGTTCGGGCAATTTGAGCAGCGCCTGCAACAGCCGCTGGATATGGGTCGCCGACAGCAGGTCTTCGCCCCTTGTCACCAGGCTGACTTGCTGATGGGCGTCATCCACCACCACCGCCAGATGATATGACGTGGGCAGGTCCTTGCGCGCGATCACAATGTCGCCAAAACAGAATGGGTCCACCGCATGGATATGGCCTTGCTCGCGGAAGGTCAGCGGCCCGGTCAGCGCCACCGCCTTGGCCACGTCCAGCCGCAGGGCATAGGACTCGCCCCCTGCGATCCGCCGCGCGCCTTCGTCCGCCGACAAAGCGCGGCAGGTGCCGGGATATTTTGGCCCATCCGGTCCGTGTTGCGCTTCACCGGCGCGCGCGATCTCGGCGGCGATTTCCGCCCGGGTGCAGAAACAGGGATAGACCAGGCCGCGCGCCTTCAGATTCACCAGCGCCTCGGCATAAGCACCCATGCGGGTGGATTGGCGCAGCGACGGCTCGTCCCAGGACAGCCCCAGCCATTTCAGGTCGTAGAAGATCGCCTGGATGAATTTGTCGCGCGACCGGCCCTTGTCGATATCCTCGATCCGCAGAAGAAAATCGTCACCGCTTTCATACGCGGTGATGGCCGCATAGGCATGGCCCAGATGCAGCAGGCCGGTTGGACTGGGTGCGAACCTTGTGACAATCATGCTTTTCTCATGGTCGCGCCGCGAGGCCCTCCGCTACGCTTCGGGTTCGCGGTCGCTCCTTAACTCTAACGCATAGATTTACACATGGCACTTTCCGGTCCGAGCCTGCCGCCCGCGCGCGGTTCCGCCACCCACCTGGTGGTGCTGGTGCACGGCTATGGCGCCGACGGCCAGGACCTGATCGGCCTGGCGCAGCATTGGCGGGACCTGTTGCCGACGGTGGCCTTTGCCGCCCCCAACGCGCCCATGCGCGTCCCCGGCAGCGCGGGCTATCAATGGTTTCCCATTTCCCGCATCGACCCGCATGAGATGCAAAAGGGCGTGGAGGTGGCCGGTCCCGCGCTGGACGACTATCTGGATGGCGAACTGGCGCGGCTGGGCCTTGGCCCCGAGCGTCTGGCACTGGTGGGTTTTTCGCAAGGAACCATGCTGTCCCTGCATCTGGGGCTGCGCCGCAAGGTCAAGCCGGCGGCGATCGTGGGCTTTTCGGGGTTGCTGCCGGGCGCTCCGCCCACGGACGAAAGTCCCCCGATCCTGCTCACCCATGGCGACAGCGACACCGTGATCCCGCCCCAGGCCATGTTCCTGGCGGCCAACCAGCTGGGCCTGGCCGGGGCCAGGGTGCAATGGCATCTGGCCCGGGGCATGGGTCACGGCATCGACCCGGAAGGATTAATGATGGCCGGGCAATTTCTGAATCTGGCCTTTGCCGGCCTGTTGAAAACCAGCGGCGAGGCGCGCTGCGTCTACAAACCGTCATAACGAATCGGTTAAGCTCTTGAGAAGTCGCAGGGTCCGGTCCTAAACTTCACGTCTTGGGATTACCCGCAACAAAGGGGAATTGCTTTCACAGGATTTCTTCCGTGTTAGCCGCCGCTGCCCTCTCCCGGCCCGTGCCGCATTGCCCGGCGCTGGTGCTGAACGCTGATCATCGTCCGCTCAGCTATTATCCGTTGTCGCTCTGGTCGTGGCAGGACACGATCAAGGCGGTCTTTCTGGAACGGGTGAATATCCTGGAAGAATATGACCGGGTGGTGCACTCGGCCCGCTTCGAGATGAAGCTGCCCTCGGTGGTCTCGCTCAAGACCTATATCCGCCCCGCCCGCCGTCCCGCCTTCACCCGGTTCAATGTCTTCCTGCGCGACCAGTTCGAATGCCAATATTGCGGCGACCCCAAGGACCTGACCTTCGATCACGTGATCCCCCGCAGCAAGGGCGGCCGCACCACCTGGGAGAATGTCGTCACCGCCTGCAGCCCCTGCAATCTCAACAAGGGCGGGCGCATGCCCAACCAAGCCAAGATGCATCCACGCATCCGCCCGCATCAGCCCACGGTCAATGAACTGCGCGAGCATGGGCGCAGGTTTCCGCCGAATTATCTGCATGAGAGCTGGGCAGATTATTTGTACTGGGATTCGGAGTTGGAGCCGTAACTCCATTGTCATGCCCGCGAAAGCGGGCATCCAACTTTTGTGCGGGCGGAGAAATGGATTCCCGCTTTCGCGGGAATGACAATCAAATTCTTTCCGACAATTTTATCGCGATCCGGCAGCCGGCCTTGATCGTCTCGCTGAGAAATTTGTAGCCCGGCGCCTGCTCTGCGCCCCGGTCGATCGCGGTTTGGCGGTGCGCGGCCTCGTCGGCGCGGAAATCTTCCACCGCGGCTTTCAGCGCCGGGTCCTTGTCCTGCAGCGCCTCGATCTGGGCGGCGTAATGCTCGTCGATCACTTCTTCCACCGCGGCGGTGCAGGCGAAGGCCGCCTTCTCGCCCAGCGCGGCGGTGGCCGCTCCCAGGGCAAAACCGGCGATGCGCCATACCGGCTCCAGCGCGGTGGGCCGCACCCGGCGCTCATTCACCATTTTGTCGAAGGCCTTGAGATGGCGCTGTTCCTGTTCTGCCATGTGCTGGATGGTCTCCACACTGGCCGCCGTGCCCTTGCGCCGTTTCAGGACGGCCAGCTGGCCTTCGTAAATCCGGACCGCGCCATACTCCCCCGCATGATCCACCCGGATCATGGATTCGACATCCACGGGAGAACCCGGCGCGGCGGGCTTGGATTTACGCGGCATGGTTGCGTTTCAACATCAGGATACCCGTGCCCGCGATCAGGAAGGCGAAGATCGCATTGTAGGCCGCCAGCGACAGGCCGAACAGGCTCCAGGTCACGGCATTGCAGCTGATTTCCGGCGATGGCGCACCCGAGCCCATCACATAGGCATGATCGACGGTGCAAGCACCGGGCCCGGGCAAAAGTCCTATCTGCATGCCGGTCTGATAGGCGCCGATCAGGCCCGACAGCGCCACCAGTGCAATCGTAAGTTTTGCCAGCAGACGCATATCCTTTTTCCAGAATGAGACAAGGACAAGACCGATGACGGCCGCGGCAATATAGGGCCAGCGCTGCCAGTGACACATTTCGCAAGGCGCCAGATGCGCGAAATATTGAAAGCCCAGCGCGCCGAGCAACAGCGCCAGCGCACCGGCGCCCATCAATCTTGCAATCTGGTCATCACGAATCATGACGGCAATAATTCTTTCGACTGGCTGGCAAAACGGAAGTACAAATATCGCTCATATGCACAGTCTAGGCAAACTGCCCGTGTTTTTTAAAAAAGTGTTCTTTAAGAAAAAGCAACCTTCCACCACGCGCCATGAACTTCTCAAGATCGATGGCCGGATGCTGGAAGTGCGTGTGCGCCTCAATCCGCGCGCCCGGCGGATGATCGTCAAGGTCAATCCCGCCACCGGCGAGATCAGCGTCACCGCGCCGTCGCGGCGGGGCCTGGCCCATGCGCTGGATTTCGCGCGCGGCGAAAAGGACTGGATCGCCGGCCAGTTGGCCAAGGCGCCCGGACCGGTGAGCCTGGCGGCGGGCGCGGTGATCCCCTTCCGGGGCGCTGACCACGAAATCCGCGCCACCGCCAAAGGCCCCTCGCCGGTATGGGCGGAAGACGGCGTCATCTGGGTCAGCGGCGGGGCGGCGCATGCGCCGCGCCGGATACTGGATTTTCTCAAGCGCGAGGCACGCAAGGCGTTCGAAACAAGGGCGTTGGACCATGCCGCAAGTCTGGGCGTCAAACCCTCCCGCATCACGGTGCGCGATACCGCCAGCCGCTGGGGCTCCTGCTCCTCGGGCCGCTCGCTGTCCTTTTCCTGGCGCCTGATCCTGGCGCCGGATTTCGTGCTGGATTATGTGGTGGCGCATGAAGTGGCGCATTTGCGCGAAATGAATCACAGCCCGCGTTTCTGGGCTCATGTCAAAAGCCTGGTGCCTGACATGGACGTGCCGCAGGATTGGCTCAAGCTGTATGGACGCGAACTGCAGCGCTACAGCGTTTAGGTCCCGCCGAAGATTCCATTCAATAATTTCTGCAAAGTATCGGGCTTGTCGTCCGCCGGCGCGGGCGGCGCTTGGTCCAGGGTCTCAGGCGCTTGCGCCGATGCCATCACGGTGCTGCCGGCCAGCGGCCGCACCGGCATGGATTCTTCCGCGCCGCTCATGAAGACGTGAAAGATGCGCGCCGGCAGGGTGCCGCCCGTGGCCTTGCGCATCGGGGCATTGTTGTCGTTGCCGATCCACACGCCGCAGACCAGATCGGCGGTGAAACCCACGAACCAGGCGTCCCGGAAATCCTGGGTGGTGCCGGTCTTGCCGGCGGTGGGACGGTCGTCCAGCCGCGCGGCGCGGCCGGTTCCGGTGGCGGTGACCTCCTGCATCAGTCTCGTCATCTGCATATTGTCATTGGCGCTCATCACCGCGCCCAGGCCGGAGGGCTTGCGCTGATAGAGGATTTTCCCCGACCGCGTCCTGACCCGCAGCACGCCGAACGGCGTGGCGGCATTGCCGCCATTGGCAAAGGGCGCATAGGCGCCGGTCAATTCCAGCGGCGTGACGCCGGACGTGCCCAGCGCCAGGGATGAGACTTCCGCCAGCGGCGAAGCGATGCCTAAGCGGTGTGCGGTGCGCGCGACTTCCTTGGGGCCCACTTCGGCGGTCAATTGCGCCGCGACCGAATTGGACGATTCCGCAAAGGCCTGGATCAGCGGGATCTCGCCCTTGAAGCGGCCTTCATAGTTCGCCGGCCGCCAGCCATGAATATCCACCGGGCCGTCATTCACCGTCTCGTCCGGCGCATGGCCATGTTCCAAGCCGGTGAGATAGACAAAGGGCTTGAAGGCGCTGCCGGGCTGGCGCACCGCTTCGGTGGCCCGGTTGAAGCCGGAGCCGCCATAGGTCTTGCCGCCCACCATGGCGCGGATCGCGCCATCGGGGGTCATGGCGACCAGGGCGGCCTGGCTGGCCTGGAACTGCTCGCCTTCCGCCGCCAGGCCATGCACCACGGCCTGTTCCGCCAACACCTGCGTTTCCAGATCGAAGCTGGTTTCGACAATCACCGGCTGGCTTGCGGGCGCGACAATGTCGGGTAGGTGCGCCATCACCCAATCGGCAAACCAGCCCGAGCCTGGTGTGCCGTTGGCGCGCACGATGCGCGGCCGGGTTGCCTGCGCCAGGATGCGGGTATTTTCGTCGATGAAGCCCGCGCTCTGCATGGCGCCCAGCACGATCCGCGCGCGCGCAAGCCCTGCGTCGGAATCCGACAACGGGTTGTAGCGGGCCGGCGCCTTGACGCTGCCCGCGATGATCGCGGCCTCAGTCAGGCCCAATTCGCTGGCATGCTTGCCGAAGAATTTCTCCGACGCCGCTTCGATGCCATAGACTCCGGCGCCGAAATAGACGCGGTTGAGATACAGGGTCAGGATCTGATCTTTCGAGTAACGCGACTCCATGTACAGAGCCAGCATGGCTTCCTGCATCTTGCGGTCGAAGGTGCGGCTGGGACTGAGGAACAGATTCTTGGCAAGCTGCTGGGTGATGGTCGAGCCGCCCTGCACCACATGGCCCGCCAGCATGTTCTGAAACGCCGCGCGCGCCAGTCCGATGGGATCGACGCCGATGTGAGAGCGGAAGCGCCGGTCTTCGATGGCGATGAAGGCGCCGGGCACGTAATCGGGCAGGTCCTGCGCCCGCACCATCCGTCCCTGGGTAAGGCCGCGCCGCGCGATCAGGCGGCCGCGGTCATCCAGGATGGTGACATCCTGCGAAGGGCCGCTGACCATCAGGTTGCCGACATCGGGCAGGCCGGAGAGATAATGCGAGAAGATCAGGCCGGCGAAAATCACTGCCCAGCCGCACATCATCAAAAGCACATAGGGCCAGGTCGCGCCGCCGCGCTTGGGCCCAGCCTTGGCCGTGGACTTGGCCGCGGACTGGGGCGCGCGTGGCGGCACGTTGCGCGCAATGCGTCTTCTGGGAATGGCGGGGGATTTGGGGGGCTTTTTTCCCATCCCATGGTTCTAGGACGGGGTGGTTAACGAGCATTAAACAATTCGTAAACAGCGCTTCGGACCCGTTAATTTATGCGCTAAGGCGATAGCCGCCGCCTTCGGTCAGCAGGATCTGGGCATTTGCTGGATCTTGTTCGATTTTCTTGCGCAGGCGGTAGATATGGGTTTCCAGCGTGTGGGTGGCCACCGCCGGGCTATAGCCCCACACCTCATGCAGCAGGATATCGCGCGGCACGGTTCCCGAACTGGCGTGCAGGAACTTGAGGATATTGGTCTCTTTCTCGGTCAGCCGCACCTTGCGTCCGTCGGCCTGCAGCAGTTTGGCGGACGGATGGAAGGTATAGGGCCCAATGCGCACCGCTGCGTCGTCGGCGGGGGCGTGGTGGGTGTTGAGGGCATGCAGCCGCGCCAGCAGCGCGGAAATCCGGAACGGCCGGGCCAGGCTTTCCGGCGTCGCGGGCGCATCGCCGTCGGTGAGAAACAGCAGGGGGCACGTCAGGCCTTCCGTGCGCAATTGTGCCGTCAGCAGCTCGCCATCGGCCAGGCCGATAATCGCAAAACCCAAGGGCTCGCGCGCCGCCGCGCCGGCTTCCTCGCCATTGCAAGCCGTCACCACGTCATAGCCTTCCTGCTCCAGCTGCTCGGCCAGGCTGGCGCGCAGCACGTCGTCACTCTCGGCCAAAAGGATTCGGGTTGGCATGATTCGCTTAATAGGGTTCGGGGCGCGGCAGACTAGCGCGTCCGGCGGCGGGTCGGCAAATCTTGCCGGTCCAATCCGTCCGGCCGCGGATAAAATTCCAGCAATGGCGCGGAAAAAAATTGGCGCGGTGCTTGCTTTCAGACAGGGTATGACCGTCTACAGCTTGCAATATCACGCCATGGTCGCCTCGCCCGGTCCGGCTCGAACCGACTCCCGGGCCGAGTCGGTGACGTCCGTAGCGGCCAAGCCGGCGGATGGCGGCGTCAAGCAAGACGAAAGCTTCTTCGAACATGTGCTGGATGTGATCAATCCGCTGCAGCACCTGCCCATCATCGGCACCATCTATCGCGCCATCACCGGCGACAAAATGGGTCCCATCGAAAAGATCGCGGGCGACACGCTGTATGGCGGCATGTGGGGCGCCATCGCCTCCATCGCCGATGTGGCGTTCGAAGGCATCACCGGCAAGAGCTTCGAAGACACCGCGCTCGCCCTGTTCAAGGGTGACGGCAAAGCCAAGACCACCAAGATTGCGCAGACACAAGTCACCACCAGCCCGTCATTGCCCACGCCCTCTTTCGCGGCCCTGCCGTCTGTCACCGAGGCAAGCGCTCCCGAAGGTCTGGATGTCGCCGCTTTCACCAATGCCTTGTCCAGCAAGGGCGTGGACGGCGACACCGCCAGCCGCGCGCTTTACGCCTATCGCCGGTCGATGGGGCTCGTTGCTCAGCCATTTCTCGCCGGCGTCCACTGACGCTATAACGTTTCCATGAATTTGATCGTCACCGTTGGTCCTGGCGGCGCCTCGCTCGATTGGGGCGCAGGCGCGCGCCGCGCCGCCATCGGTCCCGGCGGCATCGCGATCAAGGGCGGCGAGGGCGACGGCATCACCCCGCGCGGCCTATTCCCGGTGCGGGAAGTTTTCTATCGCGCCGACCGGATGCCGGCGCCGCGCACGCAGTTGCTGTTGCGTGCCATCCAGCAGGACGACGGCTGGTGCGACGCGCCGGGCGACCCCAATTACAACCGGCTGGTGAAGCTGCCCTATCGCGCCAGCGCCGAGAACATGTGGCGCGAGGATCATCTCTACGATGTGGTGGCGGTGCTGGGTTATAACGACGATCCGGTGGTGCAGGGCAAAGGCAGCGCCATCTTCCTGCACTTGGCCAAGCCGGATTATTCCGCCACCCAGGGCTGTGTGGCGCTGGCCCAGGATGATTTGCTGGCAGCAATCGAACAGCTCAAGCCCGGCGATCAAATAGTGATTGGCTGATCGTCTTTTTGCCGGACGCCAAAGATTGCGGTCCCAACCCGCACATGCGTCGCGCCGAACTTGATCGCCAGTTCGAAATCCCCGCTCATGCCCATGCTGATATTTTTCAGCCCGTGATCGCGCGCCAGCTTGGCGAGAAAGGCGAAATGCGGCGCGGCATCGTCCCCGGCGGGCGGGATGCACATCAGCCCCTCCAGTGGCAGATCCAGTTTGCGCGCATGATCGATCAGGGCTGCGGCTTCGCGCGGCATCACGCCGGCTTTTTGCGGCTCCTCGCCGGTATTGACCTGCAGGAACAGGCGCGGACATTTCCCCGATCTCTCCCGCTCCGCCGCCAGCGCATCCGCCAGCTTGACGCGGTCCAGGGTTTGGATGACATCGAACAGCGCCACCGCTTCCTTGACCTTGTTGCTCTGCAAGGGGCCGATCAGATGCAATTCCAGGCCGGGATGCCGGCTTTTGAGGAGCGGATATTTGGCCTGGGCCTCCTGCACCCGGTTCTCGCCGAAGATGCGCTGGCCTGCTGCAATCGCCTCGCCAATGCCGTCTTGCGGCACGGTCTTGGACACCGCCACCAGCCGGGTCGCGGGCGCCGGCGCAACCGCGGCCTTTCGCGCCGCATCGATGCGCGCCAGTATGTCCGCGAGATTCTGTGAAATCGTCATGGCCGC
>Ga0207657_10004728_pt1 | contig 14375 bp, 8 predicted proteins | sample KBSC33metaG_FD_184316 | JGI IMG/M metagenome (GOLD analysis project Ga0207657, IMG submission 184316) | Corn rhizosphere microbial communities from Kellogg Biological Station, Michigan, USA - KBS C3-3 metaG (SPAdes) (version 2) | ecosystem: Host-associated > Plants > Roots > Rhizosphere > Soil ... | reverse complement strand
TCCAGCGACATCCTCCGTTGGCAGTCGGTAATCGGCATCGCCGCACCCAACAATGTCGTGGGGACCGGCACCGGCGCGGTCGCCGGTGGCCCGACGCCGTGGTCGACGCTGGATGGGCATGCCATTGTCGATCTGACCAAGAACAAGATCACCTTCGACGTGCGCGGACTCGTGCTTGCCGGTGGAAATTCGATCGGCACGCCCGGGGCGGTCGCCCAGGTCAAGGGCACGCTGGTTTGCGACACCGACGGCAGCGCCGGAGACACGGTGCTCATCGACACGCCGCTCGTCGATCTCAGCGAGCAGGGAGAGGCACAGTTCAACGGCAGGGTCGGTGCCTTTCCGGCCGTGTGTTCGACCGAGCCCGACGTTGCGTTTCTGGTTCGAGTCGGCGCGGGCAAATGGATTGCCAGCGCCACGGTGCTGCGCTAGCGGTACAGGGAGAAACGATGCGCGATCACTTTCATCCATCGAGTACGGGTAAAAGGCTTCCGGGTCGCAGCATGCACGGCTACGACCATTCGACACCTCGCGCTGCATTGGGATTGACCGCTGTCTTCATGGCGGCGATCACGATGAGCGCGATGGTCGTAGTGCCGGCCAAGTTTGATTCGGTCCACGCTGGCCCGACGATGTTGGCGACGGCAAAGACGATAAAGTCAACGGTGGCCGCCGAGGGCAGTCAGGCGTGCAGCGACGAGGCCGATGCGATAATCACGCCCGAGAGCGTCCCGGACGATCGTTCTGCGCGAGGCCCGCAGAGGTTTCCGGGGAACCGCAAGGTCAGCTCGCGCCGCATCAGCAGCATCTGACGCGACACCGCACTCTGAAGTGGAACTTGCTGGGCTGGAACGAAACTCTCACATGACCATACAGGATGAATCATGAGCCAAATGCACAAGGGAAGCTGTTTCTGTGGTGCCGTCGAGCTCAGCGTCACCGGCGAGCCCGTCGCCGCGGGGTTCTGTCACTGCTCCTCCTGCCGGAGCTGGTCGGCTGCCCCGGTCAACGCGTTCAGCCTCTGGAAGCCCGACGCGGTGAAGTTCACCAAAGGGGAAAGCAACGTCGGCGTCTATCACAAGACCGAGAAGAGCTATCGAAAGTTCTGCAAGGTCTGCGGTGGACATCTGTTGGCGGACCATCCGCTCTGGGGCGTCGTCGATGTGTACGCCGCGACGATTCCCACCTATCGGCACGAGCCGAAGCTGCACGTCAACTACGCCGAGACCGTTCTTCGCATCAAGGACGGCCTGCCCAAGATGAAGGACATGCCCGGGGAAATGGGCGGATCGGGCGACACGCTTCCCGAATAGCCATCATCGCTTCCCGCGCTCGCGTCAACCCGGCATCGGGATTTCCGGACCCCTGATTTGCGGCGGGCCGGCTGATCAGGAGGTGTCGATCTTCCCGTCGCGCGGGCCCGGCGGCCTCGCGTTTTCTATCAGCATCCAGGCGCTCGCCGCGCTCGCCAGCGCGAGCACCGCGCCAAGCAGCATGATCGCGCGGAAGCCGGTGACGAATGCCGCCGCGATCGCCTGTCTCGCCGCCGCCTCGGCATCGGCGCCGATGCCTTCGGGCAATTCGATGGCGGCGAGCTTGTTGCGCTGCCGCTCAATCGCCTCGGCCACCCGGGGCGCCACCGCCGAATGCTCGAGCCGGCTGTGGAGACTTCGTTCGAACATCGAGGTCACGATCAGCCCGAACACGGCAACCGCAAGCAGCGAAGCGACGCGCGATGCCGCGTTGTTGATGCCCGACGCGGCGCCGGAAAACCCGGCTTCGACGGCGTTCATCACCGTCGTCGTCAGCGGAGCGACGCTGATCGACATGCCGATACCAAGGACGGCCGCTGCCGGGAAGAACGTGATCCAGTAGCTGCCGCCGATGCCAGGAATGGCGAACAGCGCGAAGCCGACGGCCGCGATCGTCGGGCCGATGACCAGCGGCGCTTTCGCGCCGAAACGGTCGACCAGGCCGCCTGACCATCGCGACAGCAACGACAGCAGGACGATCAACGGCAGCATCGCTGCCCCCGCAGCGGTCGTCGAATAACCCTGCACCTGGATCAGATTCAGCGGAACGAAAAAGAGGCTTCCGCCAAGCGCTCCGTAGAGCAGAAACGTGAGCAGGTTCGCCCCGGTGAACGTGCGCGAGCGAAACAGTCGCGTCGGCATCATCGGCGCTTCCTGGCGAACTTCCACCGCGATAAAGCCTGCCAGCGCCACGACGCCCACCAGCAGCGAAGCGAGAATGCCCGGCTGCAACCAACCCGCATTCGACGATTCGATCAGGGCGTAGACGACGCCGCCCAGGCCCAGCGTCACCAATAGCGCGCCCAGCCAGTCGAGCTTGCCCTGTATCCGGGCACTGCGGCTTTCGGGCACATGTCGCAAGGCGATGGCGATCACCGCTGCGGCCAGCGGCAGGTTGATGAAAAAAACCGCGCGCCACGACCAGTGATCGATCAACCAGCCGCCGAGTATCGGTCCGAGTGCGGCGGTGATCGCCGTCGCGCCGGACCACGTCCCGATGGCCTTGCCGCGCTCGTGCTCGGCGAACGACGCGCTGATGATGGCGAGGCTGCCGGGAACCAGCAGCGCGCCGCCGATGCCCTGCACGGCGCGGGCGAGAACGAGCTCGCGGACGTTGCCGGCGAGTCCGCACCCGAGGGACGAAAGAGCGAACAACGCGACACCGAGCAGGAAGACGCGGCGCCGCCCGAAACGGTCGCCGGCCGCGCCGCCGACGAGCAGCAGCGCCGCGAGGAACAGCGCATAGGCTTCGATCACCCACTGCACGTCGACGAGGCTGGCATTCAGCTGCCGTTGCAGCGCCGGCAAAGCGACGTTGACCACCGTCCCGTCGATGAACGCCATGCTGGAGGCGAGGATCGTTGCGGCGAGGATCCACGAGGCTGCGGCGGGCTCGCAAGGCGAGTCGCACGGCAAAGCGCGAATGACGCCGGCGTCCGAGGGCGGTGCCGTGAATCCGGTCATTGCGCGTCAAGCCGGCCGAAGCTCATGCTTTGATGTCGCTCGGCCGCGGCGCCCGGTGCGGAAATTTGTCCGCGAGCTGGCGGCCTTCGTTCCCCTTACTTGGCCAGCGCCGTCTCCACCGCCGCGAACAGCGTGGTCAGGCCGAAGGATACGTCCTGAATCCTGCCGTCGAGAAAGAACGTCGGCGTAGCACGGACGCCGCTCTCCCGGCCGCTCTGCATGTGCTCTCGCACGCGCTGCAGGTAGACGTGATCGTCCATTTCGAGGTCATAGCGCCCCATGTCCAGCTCCAGCCGCTCCGCATAGTCTCGCAGCTGGTGCGCCTTCAGGTGAGCCTGGTTGGCGAACAGCAAATCGTGCATCGGCCAGAACTTGCCCTGGCCGCCCGCGCACTCGGCTGCCTCCGCGGCGTGCAGAGCGTGCGGATGGACCTCTTCCAGCGGAAAATTGCGAAAGATAAAGCGGATGCGTCCGGTGAAGCGCTCGAGCAGCAGCTTGATCACCGGGGCGGCCTGCTTGCAGTTCGGACATTCGAAATCGCCATACTCGACGAGCGTGACCGATGAATGCGCCGGACCGATCGCGTGATCGGAAGCGTTGGGCGGAACGGTCAGGTCAAACACGTGAGGTCGTCGTGGGCGCGCCAATATTAACGCACGGCAGCGATGGCAGGCCGTCGTCGGCCGATAAAAAGAGGCGGCCCGTTGCGCGCTAGCGTCATGCGGGCACAGCGGCGCGTGTAATCGAAGCTTCGCGGATCGGCAAGTTGACCAGCGCGGCCGCGGCGGCGAGCGCCATGTCCGCGTACCACATCCATTGATAGTTGCCGGATTGCTCGATCGCGACGCCGCCGAGATACGCGCCGAGAAATCCGCCGACCTGGTGGGAAAGCAACGTAAGGCCGAACAGGGTCGCCAGATACCGGACGCCGAAAAGCTTGCCGACGATGGCCGCCGTCGGCGGCACCGTGGCGAGCCAGGTAAGGCCCAGGCCCACGGCGAAGAAATAAAACGTCCACTCGGTCTTCGGCGCCATCAGGTACCAGCCGATCAAGAGCGCGCGCGAGCCGTACATCAGGGCGAGGATGTATTTGCTGCGGAAGTGTCCGGTGCTCGTCCCGGCGATCAGGCTGCCGACGATATTCGCGAGGCCGATCAGCGCCAGCGACCAGCTGGCAACCGACGGCGGCAGTCCGCAGAGGTTCACCTCGCCCGGCAGGTGCGTGACCAGAAACGCGATGTGAAACCCGCAGGTGAAAAAGCCGGCATGCAGCAACAGGTAGCTGCGGTCGCGCATTGCATGGCGCACGGCGTCCCACGGCGCGGAGCCGCCGGTGGCCTGGTGATGGACCGGAGCCGACGGGCTGACCACGCGGGCCAGGGGCAGGGCGCCCAGCGTGACCACCGCGAGCGACCACATCGCGCCCATCCATCCCAGCGCCTGGATCAACGCTTGCGAGATCGGCGCGAAGACGAACTGCCCGAACGAGCCGCCGGCGTTGATGATGCCTGCCGCCTTGCCGCGCCTGTCCTCGGTCAGCTGGCGGGCTGCGGCGCCGATCAGCACCGAGAAGCTGCCCGCACCCGAACCGATCGCCGACAGCAGGCCAAGCGACACGATGAGTCCGAAGCCGGAAGACATGAACGGCGTCAGGGCGGTGCCGATCGAGAGAATGATCAATCCGGCGACCAGCACCTTCGCGGGACCGTACCGGTCCGCGACCGCGCCGGCCACCGGCTGAACCGCGCCCCACATGAATTGACCGACCGCGAGTGCCAGGCTGATCGTCGTAATCCCCAGCCCCGTCGAACTGTTCAGGGGCGAGACGAACAGTCCGAGCGACTGCCGCGCGCCCATCGTGACCATCAGGATGGCCGCCGCCGCGAGGGTGACGACCCACGCGTTGCGCGAAACGGGTGGATGGTTGGCGGGCACCAAGAGAGCCTAACGCAGGTACGCGAGCAAAGGCGAGCCGACCTGGCGCTTCACCAGCGCATCCTCGGCGGCGCGCCTCTCGGCGGGCGCGAGATCCTCGAGCCACGTGATCTCTCCCCCGGTCAGCGTGGCGATCGCCACGCCGTCGCGATAGAGCACGCGGTTGCTCAGCAGCGCCGGCACTTTCGCGCCCGGCGCAATGACGCCGACCAGGTTCAACGGATCCGCGCCACTGACCGACACCAGCATGCCTGACGTCTCCGCGCGGCGCGTCTCGCGCAGCATCGTGATCGCTTCGGGAAGCGCGAATTGCTCGCCCGACGGTCCCGCCACAAAGCGCCCGCCGCGGATGTCGCCGCGCGCCTCCAGCCTTCGCAGCACGCGCAGCATGTCGCGCCAGGCGGGCAGCCATGCGGCTTCGCGTTGCAACAGCCGCCAGAACACCACGCCATAGCGCCGCAGCAGCGCGTGCACGATGTGCTCGACCATGTCCTGGTCGGGCTCGTAGTAAGCGCGCTTGGTTGTAGCATCCGGCGGCGTTCGCTTGACCAGAGACCATCGGCCGGCCTCTTCGATGCCGAACAACGGCGAGCGCCGGTGGCGTCTTGCCTTGCCCAGCGGCTTGCGCTTTTCCGACGGCGTCAGCAGTGCGCGCAAGCCGGCGAAGCTGTCCGATGCCACCAGTCCCGCCGCGACCAGCTCGGCCAGCGCGTCTTCGACCTGCGTGCGCAGCAAACCGGTGGCCTGGACGATCTCGTCGTAGAACGACGCACCGTGCGAGCGCAAGGTCTCGACGACCGCCCGGGCGCGCGCACCCAGTTCCTCGATCTTGATGACGGGCGGCGGCGCGGCACGCGTCCACAGCGGAGCGCTGCGGCGCGGCAGCAAGGTGACCGGCGTCGTGCGGATCGGCCCCCGGCCGCCGGCCGCCGGATTGGCGGTATGGCTCAAACGCGTCCAGACGACACGGCCGGAAAGGCACAGATCGTCCAGCCAGGTGAACTCGTAATCCTCCAGACGCGCCGGAAGAATCTCCGATTCCCATGCCGCCGCCGGCGCTTCGAAACCCTGCAGCTGCGCGATGACCGCATCGAGCGCGTCAGGCCCCTGGCGCTGTTCGTTCGGAATGACATGCTGCCAGCGGAACAGAAAGCGGAGGAAATCCCGGCTCGACACCGGCTCGATCTCCTGGCGCAGCCGCTTCACCGTATAGCGGTGAATGCGCGCGAGCAGCGCGCGGTCGCACCACTCGGTCTCCGCTGCGCCCGGCGTGAACGAGCCGCTCATGATCGAGCCTTCGGCCACCAGCCTGGCCAGCGCTGCCTCGATTTCCTCGCGCCTCAGGGCCATCGAGTCGGCGATCGCGCCGGCCGTGACGGGCCCGAGGCCTTCCAGCCGGCTGCGGACGATCTCGGTCAGCGCCTCGTCGCGCGTCCATCGCCGCTCGCCGAACTCCGCGGGCGCGTCGATCGGCGGCGTGAGCCGCGCACCCGGATACACGGCGTGGAATTGCGGCAGGCGCTCCGCTGCGACCCACATCGACCGCGCGTCTGGCGCGCTGGGCGCAGCGTCGGTACCCGCCAAAACGCAAGTCGCGCGGCGCTTCAGCGCAAGGGAGTCCATCAGTGCGCGCCACGGAGCTTGCCCATCGACCTCGTTCGGCGTGACGAACCCAAGCCCGAGCAGGGCGTCGTGCAGCTCGTCGATGTTCTCCGCTTCGGGCCATGCTTCGGCGCGAACCCGCTCGATGGCCGCTATATCGAGACGGCCCAGGTCGGCCGCGGTCGCGTCGTCGAGCCAGCGCCGGCCCATCACCGCCTGCGCGCGTCGCTCTTCCAGCGGTGCATCGTCGAGGTACGCGTACGGCCGGGCGGTGAGGATTTCCAGCGCGAGCGGCGAGGGCTCGGTCAGGTCGCGTGCGATGACGGCGACCCGGCCCGATTCGATGTCGGCGAGCAGGCGCTCCAGACCTTCGATGTCCATCGCCTCGTACAGGCAGTCGTGCACCACCTGCGTCACCAGCGGGTGGTCGGGAATTTCGCGGGGGCCGGAAAGATTCTCGGCGCAGGCGATCTGATCGGGAAACACCGCCGCCATCAGGTCCTCGGCGCGCATGCGCTGCAACGGCGCCGGCACCTTCTTGCCGCCCTGGAAGCGCGGCAGCGCCAGCGCCGTTCCGGCGATCCAGCGCCAGCGCGCGCCGAACATCGGCGCGTCGAGCATCGCCTGAACCAGAAGCGGCCGCACCGTCTTGGCGTTCAGATAATGCGCGATACTCTCGAGCGGAAAACTGTGGCTGGTCGACAGCGACAGCACGATCGAGTCTTCGGTGGCGGCTGCCTGCAGCTCGAAATTGAACTTGGTGCAAAAGCGCTTGCGCAGCGCAAGCCCCCAGGCGCGATTGATGCGGCTGCCGAACGGCGAGTGGATGACGAGCTGCATGCCGCCCGATTCATCGAAAAAGCGCTCGAAGACGACCGTCTTCTGCGTCGGCAGCGTACCGAGCGCCGCGTGGGCCGACGCCAGATAATCGACCAGCTGCCCGGCGGCCTGCCCGGACAGGCCGATGTTCTCGACGGCCTCTTCGAATGCGCCTTGCTTGTCGTTTTGTCCGTTCAGCCGCCGGGCTATGTCCTCGCGCAGGCGCGAGACCGCATGCGACAGCTCGTCCGTGCGCGCGGGCGCTTCGCCCAGCCAGAACGGAATCGTCGGCGGTTGCCCGTGCGCGTCGTCGACGCGCACGCGGCCGGCTTCGACGCGCAGGATGCGATACGAGCTGTTGCCCAGCTGAAAAATGTCGCCGGCGAGACTTTCGACGGCGAAGTCTTCGTTGACGGTGCCGACGATCTGCCCGGCCGGCTCGAGGACGACCTCGTAATCGGCGTTGTCGGGAATCGCCCCGCCCGAGGTCAGCGCGGTCAGCCGCGCACCGCGCCGGCCGCGCAGCACGCCGTTGACCGCGTCGCGATGAACGTACGCGGCACGGTGTCCCCGGCGCGTGCTGAACCCCTCGGCCAGCGTTCGCACCACGTCCAGAAATTCCTCGCGCGTCAGCGCCGCGTACGGATACGCGCGGCGGACGAGATCGAACAAGGCGTCCTCGGTCCACTCCTGGGCCGCGACCTCGGCCACGATCTGCTGCGACAGCACGTCCAGGGGCTTGGGCGGAATGTTCAGCCGGTCGAGCTCGCCGCGGCGCACCGCGTCGAGCAGCGCCGCGCACTCGACCAATTCGTCGCGCGACAGCGGAAAGATGCGCGCCTTGGGCACGCCGCCGACCTGGTGGCTGGCGCGGCCCGCCCGTTGCAGGAATGTCGCGATCGATCGCGGCGAGCCCAGCTGGCAGACCAGCTCGACGTCGCCGATATCGATACCCAGCTCGAGGGAAGCGGTGGCGACCAGCACCTTGAGCTCGCCGCGTTTCAGGCGTTGCTCGGCTTTGAGGCGCAATTCCTTGGCCATGCTGCCGTGGTGCGCGGTGACGTGCTCGCTGCCGAGCAATTCGGACAGGTGGCGCGCCGCGCGCTCGGCCATCCGGCGCGTGTTGACGAAGATCAGCGTCGTTCGGTGCGCGAGGGCAAGGTCGGCGAGCCGCCGGTAGACCTGTTGCCACACGTCGTTCGACATGACCGCCTCGAGCGGTGCGGGCGGCACCTCGATCGCGAGATCGCGCGCACGGATGTGCCCGGCATCGACGATCGCGCAATCGCCGCGCTTGCCCTTCCGGTTGCCGACCAGAAAGCGGGCGATCTCCTCGATCGGCTTCTGCGTGGCGGACAAGCCGATGCGCGCCGGCGGGGTGGTCGTCAGTGCCGCCAGACGCTCGAGCGACAGCGCGAGATGGCTGCCGCGCTTGTTGCCCGCGAGCGCGTGGATCTCGTCGACAATGACGGTTTGCGTCGTCGCCAGCATCTTCCGGCCCGACGCCGAGCCGAGCAGAACGTACAGCGACTCGGGCGTCGTGACGACGATGTGCGGCGGCCGCTTGCGCATGCCGGCGCGCTCGGCCTGCGGCGTGTCGCCGGTTCGCACCAGCGTGCGGATCTCGACATCCGGTAAATCCAGCGTTTCGAGCTCTTGTCGAATACCGGCAAGCGGCAGCGAGAGATTCTTCTGGATGTCGTTGGACAGTGCCTTGAGCGGCGAAACATAGACGACCAGCGTTTCGTCGGGCAGCGGCGCCTCGACGCCGCGGCGGACCAGGTCGTCGATGGCGGCGAGAAAGGCGGCCAGCGTCTTGCCGGATCCGGTCGGGGCGGCGACCAGGACGTTGCGGCCTGCCTGGATCGCCGGCCAGGCCCCGGCCTGCGCCTCGGTCGGGGCGGCAAAGTGCTTGCGAAACCAACGGTCGACAGCCGGGTGAAACGAAGCGGTTTTCTTCACGGGAGACAGGCAGCCACGGCGGGAGGTACAACTACATAAGATAGGGGATAACCGAAAAAGTGCAAGCCCCGAGCGCAACCCGGCTGCTTGTCCCAGGTGAAACCCCGCTTTGGGAGCGCGCTGCGTTATCGCCGTGGCGACGAATCGGGCGCAGCGCGGTCGATCATCGCGCTGTCGGCGCGTCTCCGCTGCCGGTGCGGGCAAGACAGGCACGCACGCGCGCGGCGAGCTGCGGAATCGAAAACGGCTTGGTCAGGAAGTCCGTCGCGCCGAATTCGAAGCCGGCGCGCGTCGTGCTCTCGTCGTCCATCCCGGTCAATACGATCACCGGCAGCGCGGCGGTCGCCGGCCTGGAACGAAGGATCCTGAGCACTTCCAGCCCCCCCTGCTTAGGCATCAGCAGATCCAGCAAGACCAGATCGGGCATCGCGGCGTCGATCAGCGCGAGCGCCTCCTGGCCGCTGGACGCCTCGACAACGTCGTGTCCGGCCTGGGTAAGCGCAAGGTTGGCGAGCGTGCGCAGGTCCGGTTCGTCGTCGACGACCAGGATGCGCGCGCCCCGGCTCGCATCCCGGCCGGACGGTGCCGTGGGCATCGTGTCGGGCAGGTGCCGGGCGCTATGCGGCTCGACGGCCACATCGAGCCCCTCGTACGCGCAGCAGACGTGGATGGCGTACCCGAACTGTTTGGCATAAGCGCGGGCGCGATTCTCGACCTCGGCGATGAAAGCATCGTCGTGTGCGGGATCGTGATGGGTGAGCGCGAGCGCACGCACCCCTGCTGCCGCGGCGATATCGACGGCGTACTCGTAGGTGCTGTGACCCCAGTTCTTCTTCGACGGGTATTCCTCCGGCGTGTACTGAGCGTCGTGAATCACCAGGCCGGCGCCCGCCATGAATCGCGCGTGCCGCCGGTCCCCTTCGTGCGCGATGTAGTCGGCGCCAAGCTGGGCGCGGTTGTCATGCGAGAAGGTTTCGGAGAAAGGCTCGTGGTCGCAGAGGTAGACCAGTACCGCATCGTCCGCCTCGATGCGATAGCCGAGGGTCATCGCCGGGTGATGCAGGTATTGGGCGATGATGCGCACGCCGTTCATTTCGTGCGTTCCTTCTTCGAGCTCCAGGAAGCTGATCGTGGCGGGAAGCTGTCCGATCTCGACGGGAAAATAAGTAAATTCCATCTGGCCGGAAAGGACTTCGCGCAGCGAACCGGCACTGCCCTCCGGGCCGCAGACGGTGATGCGGTTGCCGGCGACAAAGAGCGGGACGAAAAAGGGAAAGCCCTGAATGTGGTCCCAATGGGTATGGCTGAGCAGGATCGTCGCCGTAATGGGAGCTGAGCCGCGCGCCATCATCGCTGCGCCGAGCGCGCGGGCGCCGGTGCCGCAATCGAGGATAAAGGTCGCGCCGGCGTTCGTCGTCACTTCGACGCACGAGGTGTTGCCGCCGAATCGGACCGTGCCGGGGCCCGGTGTCGCAATCGATCCCCGGGTACCCCAGAAGCGTACGCGCACGCGTCCTCCCGTGTTGCCTATGGATATTCTACGTGAAGACCGGTTTCACGAAAGCCCGCGCGCGCCCCCGCGGTCGCTGCGCGAAAGCCAACGCCGGTTGCGCCGCAAAAAGCGCTTGAGCTCGCGCTGTGATTCCTCTCTCGCGATGCCGGACCGCTCCTGGATCCTGCCGGCGAGCTGCCCCTGGACGCCTGCGATGACGCTCAGCCGACTGGAGGTCAGCACGCCCCATCGCTGCTTTAATCTCCCGCGAACCTGCTTCCACACGCCTTCGATGCGATCACGGTTCATGCTGTGATTGTCCACGTTTACGCAGCCGCCTCCGTGCGATAGCGTACATAGTCGGCGAACAGCTACCGAACGGTCACGGCAGCGATCACTTGCGGCACCGGCCGCGTGGAACGAATGTGCACGTCGACCTCGTGCTCCTGCCGATCGTCGGCGAGCACAATGACGTCGCGCTCTTGGGCGATCCCATCGATCGTGACGCTGATCGCGTTCATCATTTCGTCGCCGTCGATCTCGGTCCGCCATACGGTGATTTGATAGCTGGTTTCGCGGTAGCGGTAACGCAACGCGAACCTGCTCCAGTCCGGAGGCATGCAGGGCGCGACCCGGAGCGTGTCTCCTTCCAGCTTGAGGCCGAGCAGCGCTTCGACGACGAGCCGGTACATCCAGCCAGCCGAGCCGGTGTACCAGGTCCAGCCGCCGCGGCCGGTGTGCGGCGCCAGCGCGTAGACATCGGCGGCAACGACGTAGGGTTCGACCTTGTAAACCGCAACGGCCTCGGGCGTTCGAGCGTGGTTAAGGGGGTTGATCATCTGCGTCAGCTCCCAGGTGCGCGCATTGTCGCCCAGCGCCGCGAACGCCATCGCGGCCCAGATCGCCCCATGGGTGTACTGGCCACCATTCTCCCGCACACCCGGCACGTAGCCGCGAATGTATCCGGGCTCGAGATCGGAAGTATCGAACGGCGGATCGAGAAGCTGGATCAACGCGTGGTCGCGACGAACCAGGCGCGCGCTGACCGCGTTCATCGCAGCCCGCGAGCGCGCGGCATCCCCCGCCCCCGAAAGTACCGCCCAGCTCTGGGCGACCGAATCGATCTGACACTCGGCGTTGGTGATCGAACCCAGCGGCGAGCCGTCGTCGAAGTACGCGCGCCGGTACCACTCGCCATCCCAGCCGCTCTTCTCGATCTGTTGGCGCAGCTGCATCGCTTCCCTATCGCAACGGTCGGCGAACGACGGGTCATTGCGCAGACGCGCCACCTTGGCAAATTCGCCCAGAACGTGACAGAGAAAAAAGCCGAGCCATACGCTCTCGCCCTTGCCGTACCGGCCGACGAGGTTCATGCCGTCATTCCAATCGCCCGACCCGATCAGTGGCAGGCCATGGACGCCGAACCTCAAGCCATGTAGAAGCGCCTGGACGCAATGCTCATAGACGGTCGCGCGCCGGTCGGAATGCGCCGGCAGGTCATAGTACGAGTCGTCTTCGGCATTCACCGGCCGGCCGTCGAGGTAACGGGCAGTTTCGTCCAGAATCGAGAGGTCGCCGCTGGCCAGGATATAGCGGGATGCCGCGAGAGGCAGCCAGAGATAGTCGTCCGAGCAATGCGTGCGCACGCCGCGGCCCGATCCCGGATGCCACCAGTGCTGGACGTCGCCTTCGATAAATTGTCGGCTCGCGCAAAGCACGATCTGATCGCGCAGCAGCTGCGGTTTGGCGTGCACCAGCGCCATGGCGTCCTGCAGTTGATCACGGAACCCGTAGGCGCCGCCCGACTGGTAGAAGCCGCTGCGCGCCCAAAGGCGACACGCGATCGTCTGGTAGATCAGCCAGCCATTGGTCAGCACGTTGAGCGCGATATCCGGCGTGTCGATCTGCACGGCTGTCAGCGTGTGCCGCCAGTGCTCGATCACGCCGGCGAGCGCATCTGCGGCGGCTGCGGATCCGCGGAAGCGCAGCAGCAGCTGGCTGGTCGAGTCGGCGTTGCCCGCCGCACCGAGCCGGAAAACCGTCTGTTGGTGCTGTCCGTCGGCGAGGTCGAACGCGACCTGCATGGCGGCGCACGGGTCCAGTCCCGCGCCGGTCTTGCCGGATAGCCTCGTGCGATGCATCGCGGCCGGGTCGCGGAGCGTGCCGTTGCGGCCGAGGAATTCGGCCCGCGAACCCGTCACGGTTCGCGTTGGTTCGTCGACGTCGAAGAATGCGACGCAGTCCGAGAATTCGCTGTTGTAGGCATTGCGCGCATACAACGCCCCATGCCTGGCATCGATCTGGGTCGACACGTGCATCGCGGACTTGGCGCGGAGGTCCCCCAGGACCCACTCGACGTAACCGGTCGCGGACAGCCGTCGCATCCGCCCCGAGTCGTTGTGCACTTTCAAGCTGAAAAACTTGACCGCTGCGTCAATCGCCACGAAGACGGTGAGCTCCGAGCGAATCCCGTCCTCGGTATGCTCGAAGACGCTGTAGCCGAATCCGTGCCGGGTGACGTAAGGATTCGAGCCGGGGCAGGGAGAGGAAGTCGCTGACCAGAAATGGCCGGTTTCCTCGTCGCGCAAGTACACCGCCTCTCCGCTCGGATCGCTGACCGGGTCGTTGTGCCACGGCGTGAGCCTGAACAGATGCGCGTTCTCGCTCCACGTGTAGCCGAGCCCGCTTTCCGACACGACGCTGCCGAAGCGAGCGTTGGCAATGACGTTGACCCATGGCGTAGGCGTTGTCTTTCCCGCGCCGGGCGCAATGACGTATTCGCGTCCATCCGGCGAGAATCCTCCGATCCCGTTGAACAGGATCAGATCGTCTTGCGGCGGAGCGACTTCGCTGGAGCCCTGTGGCCGGTAGGCGTGGATCGGAGCGAGCCGCGGGATTCGTACCTCGGCGGGCACGCGACGGTTGACCTGTTCGGCCAGCGTCCCGCGGCTGTCGACGATGATCGCGCGGGCGACCGACTCGAACAGCGTGCGGTCTTCGGAGGAAATCTGCTCGGCGTGGCGCACGAAAATGCCGCCGGGCCGATCGACGAAGCGGGCTTCGACGCCGGCAGCGATCAGGCCCAGGATCTGTTCCTGCAGCCGCTGCCGGTAGACGTCGTGATCTTCGTTCCAGATGACCAGGTCGACCGACAGTCCCTTCAGCCGCCAATAGGCATGTGCCTGCACGAGCTGCCGAACAAGGTCGATGTTGCTGGCGGCCGATATCTGCAGCAACACGATCGGCAGGTCGCCGGAAATCGCGTAGCCCCACAGCCCGGATTGCCCCCGGCGATTCCTGACCAGAACACTCGCGGCTGCGCGCAACGATGCATTGGCGTAGATGACCGAACTGGCAAGGCGGCCATACAGCTGCGAATCGGCTTCGGTGGCGTTGAGCTGCTGCAGCACCACCTGGCTGTGCGTCCAAGTCAGCTCGAAGACGCGGTCCACCAGGCGGCGATCCTGATACTTATCGACCAGACGCAATACGCCGTCGCGCGTCTCGCTGGCACCTGAGACCATGTCGATCACCACCGTGGCGCCGGCGTCGACGATCATTTGGTGGCG
>Ga0207657_10004727_pt1 | contig 14376 bp, 8 predicted proteins | sample KBSC33metaG_FD_184316 | JGI IMG/M metagenome (GOLD analysis project Ga0207657, IMG submission 184316) | Corn rhizosphere microbial communities from Kellogg Biological Station, Michigan, USA - KBS C3-3 metaG (SPAdes) (version 2) | ecosystem: Host-associated > Plants > Roots > Rhizosphere > Soil ... | reverse complement strand
GAAGACGATCCGTGGCCGCTTCGAGCGCATCGACACCGCGGCGAAACGTCTCGTCGACAACGAAAAGAGCCTCACGACGCTCGCGCGCGGCCTCGCCGCCATCAATCAGGGCAACAGCGCGCTCCTCGAGCTCGCGCAGCAGGCCGCGCACGAGATCGGGCAGGGCGGCGGGAGCCTCCGCGAGGTCGACTACGCGAATCAGCTGGCGGTGCTGTCGCAGCGGATCGCGAAGAACGCGAACACGCTCGCCGCCGCCGACGAGATCGATCCCGAGGTCGCGTTCCTGCTCGGCAAGGACGATGTCGCATTTCGCGACGTCGTCAACGGGCTCGCGAAAGGCAGCGACGCGTTGCGGCTCTCGGCGGTGAAGAGCGACGACGCGCGCGCGACGCTCGCCGAGCTCTCGAAGCGCTTCGGCGATTACGAGGCGGGCGTGAACGGCATCCTGTCGAACATGGCGAACCTCGTCGTGGCGAAGCAGGCCGCCCGCAGCATCAACAACGAAGCGGAGCCGCTGCTCGGCGACACGACGACGCTCGCATCGCAATACGAGCAGGGCGCCCACACGCGCGCGCTGACGCTCGGCCTCGCGGGCGCGTTCGGCGTCCTCGCGCTGCTCTGCCTCGCGCTGATCGCGAAGGTGTTCCTCGACGACGCGCGCATTCGCGCCGAGGACAGCGAGCACGAGAACAAGCGCAACCAGGAAGCGATTTTGCGACTGCTGAACGAGATGGGCAATCTCGCCGACGGCGACCTCACGGTGCAGGCGTCGGTGACCGAGGACGTGACGGGCGCGATCGCCGACTCGATCAACTTCACGATCGAGGAGTTGCGCACGCTGGTGAAAGGGATCAACTCGGCGACCGATCAGGTGACGAAAGCGACGCAGGAAACGCAGGCGATCTCGAACCGTCTGTTCGAAGCTTCCCAGCGGCAGAATCGCGAGATCCAGCAGGCGTCGGCGTCGGTGCTGACGATGGCCGAGTCGATCAACGAGGTCGCGCAGAACGCCGTGCAATCGGCGCGCGTTGCCGAGCAGCAGCTCGCCGCGGCCGCGATGGGCGGCAATGCCGTGCAGAACCAGATCGCCGGGATGAACGACATCCGCGCGCAGATCCAGGAAACGTCGAAGCGCATCAAGCGACTCGGCGAATCGTCGCTCGAGATCGGAGAGATCGTCGAGCTCATCTCCGACATCACCGAGCAGACGAACGTGCTCGCGCTCAATGCCGCGATCCAGGCGGCGTCGGCGGGCGAAGCGGGACGCGGCTTCACCGTCGTCGCCGAGGAAGTGCAGCGGCTCGCGGAACGCTCCGGCGAGGCGACGAAGCAGATCGACGCGATCGTCAAGACGATTCAGGCCGACACGCAGGACGCCGTGGCGGCGATGGAGAAGTCGACCGTCGGCGTCGTCGAAGGTGCGAAGCTGTCCGACGCCGCCGGCCAGGCGCTGCACGAGATCCAGCGCGTGTCGCGCGAGCTCGCCGAGTCGATCGGGCGCATCTCCGCGCAGACGCAGCGACAGTCCGCCTCGGTGAGCGACGTGACGCGCGGCATGCAGGGCATCCTGCGCATCTCCGAGGAGGCGACCGAGGGCACGAAGCAAACCAACGTGTCGATCGGGCAGTTGACGAAGCTCGCCGCCGAGCTTCGCAGCTCGGTTGCGGGCTTCAAGGTGTGAGGCCGGGCGCGCCGCCCGAAAGCCGCCGAACGAGAAAAGCAAACGCGACGGAGAGCGTCCGGTGTTGACTGAAACCGCCACGGAATTCGACGCCGGACCGCTCACGTGGGTCCAGGGGGAAATCGACGAGGCGCTCGCGCGTGCGGGCGAGGCGCTTGCGCGCTTTCGCGCGCATCCGGCGGACACCGCGTTCGTCAAGCACGCGCGCGCGTACACGCATCAGGCGGCGGGCGCGATCCAGATGGTGGGCCTCGACGGGGTCGTCGCGTTCACCGACGAAATCGAGCGCCAGCTCGTGCGCATGGAGGAGCTCGCGCCCGCCGACGTGCCGACGCTCGTCGACACCGTCGACCGCGCCATCAACCGGCTGCGCGTGTTCCTCGATGAGATCGGCGACGGAAGCGCGCCGGCGCCGCTGGCGCTTGCGCTCGAATACGAGGCGATGCGCAAGGCGCGCGGTGAAGCCAACCCGTCGCCCGCGGATCTCTTCTATCCGGATCTCGGCATCCGGCCGCCTCGCCCCGCGCCCGGTGAGATCATGCCGGCGGCGCGGCTCGCGTCGCATCTTCTGAAGGCGCGCCGCCAGTACCAGCGCGGGCTGCTCGAGTGGTTGCGCGGCGCGCGAACCGGCGCGCAGGCGATGCGCGAAGCGCTCGCCGAGATCGAGGCGGTGACCGCTCAACCGAACCTCCGCGCGTTCTGGTGGACCGCAGGCGCGCTGCTCGAAGGCCTGGAGTTGCAGGCGCTCGAGCCGTCGTTTGGCGTGAAGCAGCTCGTCGCGCGCATCGACCTGCAGATCCGACGCGTGACCGAAGGCAGCGCGAAGGTCGCCGACCGTCTGCGCCGCGAAGTGCTCTATTGCATCGCGGTCGCGGCGCCGACCGCGCCGCAGGTCGAAACGGTGCAGCGCACGTACCGGCTCGCGGCGCTGATCCCCGCGCCGGCGACGCTCGACGTCGACGCCGTTCGCGTCCGCCCGCTCGTGCGCGAGGCGCGCGAGCATCTGGCGAGCGCGAAGGACGCGTGGCTCAAGGCGGCCGCGGGGCGCGGCGACAACGCGCAAAGGCTCGGGCAACTGCTCGTGGCGACGCACGCGAACGCGCGCTCGATCGGCGAGCCTTCGCTCGTGAAGCTCACGAGCGCGCTCGTCGACCGCTTCGCGGCGATGCCCGCGCAGGGGGTCTCCGAGCCGCTCGCGATGGAGTTCGCGACGGCGCTGCTGCTGGCCGAAAGCGCGTTCGAGAACTTCAACAAGCTGTCGCCCGACTTCGCCGGGCAGGTCGACTCGATGCTCGCGCGGCTCGATGCCGCGCAGGCGGGCAACGCGCCCGGCGACGGCGCGCCCGCACTCGACGAGATGTCGCAGCGCGCGCAAGAGCGCGTGCTGCTCGGGCAGGTGATGCGCGAAGTGCTGGCGAACCTGCGCCACATGGAGCAGGTGCTCGACGCGTTCTTCCGCGACCACACGCGTCGTCAGGACTTGGCGTCGCTTTCGCGCGACAGCCAGCAGATCCGCGGCGCGTTGCGCATGCTCGAGCTCGACGACGCCGACCGGCTGCTTGCGCTCTGCCAGGCGCAGATCGAGTCGTACGCCGATCCCGCGACGCATGTCGACGAGGATGGCCTCGAGTTGCTCGCCGAGTCGCTTTCGGGTCTCGGCTTCTACATCGACGCGGTGCTGCATCAGCGACCCGATCGCGATCGCATCATCGCGCCGCTCGTGGCGAAGCGCCTCGGCGAAGCGCCGCAGGTCGCGATCGTCGAGCCGCCGTCGGTCGAGGATTCGGTCGCCGAATTGCGCGCGGCGCTGCCGCGGCTCATCGCCGACGTGCGCGCCGCGCCTGCCGACGCCGCCGCGCGCGCCGAGCTTCGGACGAAGCTCGTCAGCCTTCGCGACGACGCCGATCTGATCGGCGACGTCGACCTCGTTGCGCAGGTCAAGGCGGCGCTGCGCGACATCGACGAAGGAACGCAGGATCAAGCGCTGTCGGAGCGCGTCGACGTCATCGCCGAGTCGGGCGCAGCGCGTGCGCCCGAACTCTCCCTGGAGACGCAGCGGCTGCTCGCGACCGATGCGAGCGCGCTCGACACCGAGCTCCTCGACATCTATCTCACCGAAGCCGACGAGGTCCTCGACACGGTCGCCGAGCACCTCGCCGTGCTCGAGCATGCGCCCGGCGATCGCGATGCGCTCGTCACGATTCGCCGGCAGTTTCATACGTTGAAGGGCAGCGGCCGCATGGTCGGCCTGACCGAGCTCGGCGAGCTCGCCTGGGGCGTCGAGCGCGTTCTCAACCGCCTGCTCGAGGAGGAACGTCGGGTCACGCCCGCGCTCCTCGTGCTCGTGCGCGTGGCCGAGGCGTCGTTTCGCAGTTGGGTTCACGAATTGCGCGACACCGGCCGCTTCGCGACCGATGCCTCGCCGCTGCTCGCCGCGATTCGCGCCGTCGAATCCGAGTTTCCGGCCGATGCGCACGCGACGACGGCCCAGGCCACCGTCGTCGTTTCGAACGTGCCGGCACGCCCGCCGGGCGAGACGGGATTGCACGCCGACGCCGCACCGCCGTCGGCGACGAATGCCGATGACGACGCGTTGCGCGCGCTCGAGCACGACGACGTCGCCGGCGCGTTCGTGCCCGACCTCGAGCTCGTCACGTTTCCCGAGCTCGGTGCGCCGGTTGCCGACGACGATGCACCCTCGGTCACCGTCATCGAGGAGTCGTTCGGCGAGACGATCGACGTGGGTCTTCCGTTCGAGGGGCGCGACGCAGGCAAGCCGATCCTGCGCGTCGTCGCGGACAACACGTCGACGCTTGCGCACGATGCGCGCGGGCGCGGCGCGCACCCCGACCTCACACTGCTGACGGAATCGCCGCGTGCGCCCGCGACGGCGAGCGCCGGCGATGCCGACGAAGTCGAGGTCGGTGACGTTCGGCTGTCGTCGTCGCTGTGGCGGATCCTGTGCGACGAGGCGGACCAGCACGTCGCGCTGCTGCAGCACGAGGTGGCCGCGCTGCAGTTCGATCCCGATCAGGCGCGCATCGAGCCGATGACCCGCGCGAGCCATACGCTCTGCGGCATTCACCGTACGGCGAATCTCGCGCTGGTGGCGACGACCGCGCGTGCCCTCGAGCAGGCGCTGCTCGCCCTCGAGCAGTGCGGCACGCCGTTCCCGGGCGTCACGCAGCCGGTCCTCGCGCGCGCGACTGCGGGACTCGCGCATTTCGTCGCGCGCATCAGGGATCGAGACGCGTTCACGCCGAACGACGCGCGCGAAGCGGCGGAAATCGAGCGCGAGCTCGACGATCTTCGCCACGAGGCGCTCGCGAACGTGCCGCCGTCGGAGCCGCTCATTCCGGCCGAAGACGGCAGCGATCATCTGGAGCTGGTCGCTGACGAGCCCGAGCTCGAAGGGGTGGCGCCTGAGGGTGCGATCGTCGGTGACGCGGACGATGCGCTCGCGCCGGTGCAAGCGGTGCGGCCGCCACCGTTCGCGCCCGACCCCGACGCGCCGCTGCTCCTCGGCTACAGCGAACGTGCGACGATCGACGAAGTTGCAAGCGTCGCCGGCGAGATCGCCGTCGGCGATGAAACCCCGACCGGCGACGAAATGGCGGCAACGGCCGTCGGCGAGGGTGCGCAGCCGTCGCTCGAGCCGAGCGAAACACCGGCTGTCGCCGATGCCGACGACACGCGCGCCGAGCCGGTGGCATGGACGCCGCCGAGTGAAACGGCGGCGGTGCCGGTCGTGCAGGCGCCGACCGAGGAATCGCTGCTCGACGTCGTCGACGATCTCGACGACACGATCCTGCCGATCTTCCTCGAAGAGGCGGCCGAGCTCGTCCCGCAGGCCGGCGAGTTGTTGCGCGGTTGGCGACGCGAACCGGACGACGCGACGGCCGGCGCGCAACTGCGGCGCACATTGCACACGCTGAAAGGCAGCGCGCGCATGGCGGGCGCGATGCGCCTGGGCGAGCTCGCGCACCGGATGGAGGCGCGGCTTTCGATCGGCGATCGACCGGTCGCCGCGGGCGACGAGCTCTTCGAAGCGCTCGACACCGACCTCGATCGCATCAGTTTCGTGCTCGACGCATTGCGCGAAGGCCGTGGCAACGTGCCGCTTCCCTGGCTCGCGCCGATGCCGGCGCCCGCAGCGGCGCCGGCGTCCGTGGACCCGAGCGAGGCTGCGCGCTCGCCCGGGATCGATCGACCCGCCGCGCCGGACGCGACCGGGATACCGGCCGTGCGGCGGCGGCGCGCCACCGATCGCGGCGAACCGCCGGATGCCGGCCGCGCAATGCTGCGTGTGCGCGCCGATATCGTCGATCAACTCGTGAACGAGGCGGGCGAGGTCGCGATCGCGCGCGCCCGCGTCGAAGGCGAATTGCGCGCGCTGAAGACGAATCTGCTCGAGCTCACGAGCAGCGTCATTCGGCTGCGCAACCAGGTGCGCGAGATCGAGCTCGCCGCGGAGACGCAGATCCAGTCGCGGATGTCGGTCGTCGATCCGTCGCAGCAGGACTTCGATCCGCTCGAGCTCGATCGCTACACGCGCTTCCAGGAATTGACGCGCTCGCTCGCCGAAGGCGTGAACGACGTGTCGACGGTGCAGCAGTCGCTGCTGCGCAATCTCGACGACGCGAACGCGGCGCTGCTCGCGCAGGCGCGCCTGTCGCGCGACGTGCAGCAACGGCTGTTCGCGATCCGCACCGTCCCGTTCAACAGCCTGTCGGAGCGGTTGTACCGCGTGCTGCGCAACACCGCGCGCGAGCTCGACAAGCGTGCGAACCTCGAGATCCAGGGCGGACGCACCGAGCTCGATCGCTCGGTGCTCGAGAAGCTCGTCGGGCCGCTCGAGCATTTGCTGCGCAACGCGCTCGACCACGGCATCGAATCGCGAGAGGCGCGTGTCGCCGCGGGCAAGTCGGAGACGGGCGAGATCGCGCTGACGGTGCGCCAGGTCGGCAACGAAGTGACGGTCGAGCTCGCCGACGATGGCGCGGGCATCGACTTCGAGCGCGTCGCCGCGCGTGCGCATGCCGCGGGCCTCGTGCCGGAAAGCGGCGAGCCGACGATCCATCAACTGGTCGAATGCCTGTTCCAGCCGGGCTTCACGACCGCGAGCGAGGTGACGCAGATCTCGGGACGCGGCATCGGCATGGACGTCGTGCGCAACGAGATCGCCGCGCTCGGCGGACGCATCGACGTGCACACGACGCCCGGCAAGGGCACGCGCTTCAATCTGTTCCTGCCGTTGACGCTCGCCGTCGCGCAGACCGTGCTCGTGCGCGCGGGCGGCCGCATGTGGGCCGTGCCTGCCGCGATGGTCGACCAGGTGCAGCAGGTCAAGCCCGACGTGCTGCGCTCGCTCTACGCGGACGGCCGCGTGCAGTGGCAGGGTCGCGCGTGGCCGTTCCACTACCTGCCGCGGCTCCTCGCCGACACGGCGAGCGTGCCGCAGTTCGTCCGCTACAACGCGGTGCTGCTCGTGCGAAGCGGCCAGGGCGTCGTCGCGATCCACGTCGACGAAATGCTCGGCAACCAGGAAGTCGTCGTCAAGAACATCGGCGCGCAACTCGCGCGGGTGTCGGGCATCTCGGGCGCGACGGTGCTCGGCACCGGCGAGATCGTTCTGATCATCCACCCCGTCCAGCTCGCGCAGCGCGCCGACGTCGTGCGCTACGACCCTGCCGCCGACGAGCGCTTCGACGCCGGGGTCGAGACCGCGCCGGCGGCGCTCGCACGGCCGCTCGTGATGGTCGTCGACGATTCACTCACCGTGCGCAAATTCACGACGCGCCTTTTGTCGCGCGAAGGCTTCGACGTCGCCACGGCGCGCGACGGCATCGACGCGCTCAAGGTTCTCGCCGACCAGACGCCCGCGGTGATCCTGCTCGACATCGAGATGCCGCGGATGGACGGCTTCGAGTTCGCGAAGACGATCAAGGGCGACACGAAGCTGCGCGGGATTCCCATCGTGATGATCACGTCGCGCACCGCGGACAAGCATCGCAACCGCGCGATGGAGCTCGGCGTCGACCGCTTCCTCGGCAAGCCGTATCAGGAGGACGAGTTGCTCGGCGCGATCGGATCGTTGATCGCGAAATAGGATTCAGGAGTCACGATCCTCACGCGGTGTGCAGCGCCCGCGGTTCCTTCGCCACCGGCTCCCACTCGATCCGCTCGTATTCGGCGATCACCTGCGCGCCGAACAGCAAAACGATCGCGGCGAGCTCGAGCGACAGCAGAACGACGATCGCCGTCGTGAGCGAGCCGTACACCGTCTGGACCTGCGACAACGTCGCCAGATACCAGACCAGGACGTGCCGTGAAATCTCCCACAGGATCGTCGCGCTGACGCCGCCGATCAGCGCGTGCCGCCACGAGAGCCGGCCCACGGGCATCACGAAATAGATCGACGCGAGCACGAGCACCTCGCCTGCGATCCCGATCAGGTACAGGAGCGCGCGGGAGACGATCGACAGCGAAAGGTCGTGGCCGAGGAGGTCGAGCGTCGTGAGGCCGAGCGATTGCAGCGCGCCCGCGACGAGCGTGACGACGAGAAGCCCGATTCCGAGGAACAGGATGTAGAGGTAGGGGATCAGCGCCGACACGATGAAGCGCCGGTGCTTGCGCAGCACGCGGTGGTAGAAGATCACCGACATCGCGTTCTCGAGCACGGAGAACGCGAGCGAGCTGAAGAAGATCAGCGTGATCGCGAGCGTCGGCCCCATCAGCTCGCGATGCGCGATGAAGCCGTGCAGCTCGTCGATCAGCGGGCGTGCCTGCCCCGGCACGACGATGTCGAGATAGCGCGAGAGCGTCGCCATCAGCCGCTCGGCATCGACGACGTGCGACAGGATGATCACGAGCAGGATCATCAGCGGCACGATCGACAGCAACGTGTAGTACGCCACGCCGCCGGCGAGGATGAGACCCTGGTTCGCGCGAAACGCGCGCACCGTCTGCGCCGCGAACCCGAGCGGATCGCGGGCGATCTTGCGCGCGGCGCGTGACAGCCCCGGGCGGGCGGGAGGGCTCGCGAGCACGCGCGATCATCGCACGCGCACGCGGCCGCGGGCTATCGGGCCGCAGCCCGCGATCGCGTAGGACAAACGCCGAACGCATGCATCGCGGCTGACAACGTTCGCGCATCGGCGGTACATTTCCCCTGATTTCACCGATCGGAGGAGGCGGCGATGGCGGATTTCGCGACGGACAGCATTCGTACCGTAGCGTGGGTGGGCGACGGGGGCGCGGGCAAGACGACCCTCGTCGAGGCTCTCCTCGCGAAGGCCGGCGCGATCCAGGCCGCGGGCAGCGTGGAGCGCGGCAGCACGGTCAGCGATTTCGACCCGCTCGAGAAGACCTACCAGCACTCGTTGCGCGCATCGCTCGTTCACCTCGAACGCGACGGCACGCGCGTGCACATGATCGACACGCCCGGCTATCCCGACTTCATCGGGCAGGCGATCGGCGCGCTGGACGCGGTCGAGACGGCGGCGATCGTGGTCAACGCGTCGACGAGCGTGCAGATGATCGCGTCGCGCATGATGCAGTGGGCGGGCGAGCGCAATCTGTGCCGGCTCGTCGTCATCAACAAGATCGATGCCGAGAACGTCGATCTCCCCGGTGTGCTCGCCGCCGTGCAAAGCACGTTCGGCAAGCAGTGCCTGCCGATCAACCTGCCTGCCGACGGGGGCCAACGCGTCGTCGACTGCTTCTTCAATCCCAGCGGCGACGCCGATTTCTCGTCGGTCGAAGCCGCGCATTCGGCGCTCGTCGACCAGGTGGTCGAAGTCGACGAGGACCTGATGTCGCTCTACCTCGAGCAGGGCGAGATCGCGCCGGAGCAATTGCACGCGCCGTTCGAGGCGGCATTGCGCGAAGGCCACCTGGTGCCCGTGTGCTTCACGTCGGCGCGCACCGGCGCCGGCATCGACGAATTGCTCGACGTTCTCGTGAAGCTCGCGCCCAATCCCGCCGAGGGCAATCCGCCGCTCTTCACGAAAGGGGCAGGCGAGAGCGCGACCGAATTCCATTCGGCGCCGGACCCCGGCCTGCACGTGCTCGCGCACGTCTTCAAGGTCGTGATGGACCCGTTCGTGGGCAAGCTCGGCGTCTTCCGCGTGCATCAGGGCACGATCACGCGCGACACGCAACTCTTCGTCGGCGACGGCCGCAAGGCGTTCAAGGTCGGGCACCTCTTCATGCTGCAGGGCGCGAAATACGTCGAGGTCGACAAGGCGGTGCCCGGCGATCTCGCGGCGGTCGCGAAAGTCGACGAGATCACGTTCGACTGCGTGCTGCACGACTCGCACGACGAGGATCAGATTCACATGAGGCCGCTCGAATTCCCGGTGCCGATGCACGGCTTCGCGATCACGCCGAAGCGCCGCGGCGACGAGCAGCGGATCTCCGACGTGCTGCACAAGATGACCGCCGAGGATCCGACGCTCGTCGTCGCGCACGATTCGGTGGGCAACGAGACGGTGCTGCGCGGGCTCGGCGAATTGCACCTGCGCTCGGTGCTCGAGCGCATGGCGAGCCAGTTCAAGCTCGAGGTCGAGACGCGGCCGCCGCGCGTGCCGTATCGCGAGACGGTCACGTCGAAGGCCGAGGGCCATCATCGGCACAAAAAGCAGACCGGGGGCGCCGGCCAGTTCGGCGAGGTGTACCTGCGCATCGAGCCGATGCCGCGCGGCGGCGGCTTCGAGTTCGTCGATCAGGTGAAAGGCGGCGCGATCCCCAACACGCTGATTCCCGCCGTGCAAAAGGGCGTCGAGCAGGTGCTGCACTCGGGACCGATCGCGGGCTTTCCGATGCAGGACGTGCGCGTGATCGTCTACGACGGCAAGTACCACCCCGTCGATTCGAAGGAGGTCGCATTCGTCGCGGCGGGACGCAAGGCGTTCCTCGATGCGATCACGAAGGCGAGGCCCATCGTGCTCGAGCCGATCGTCGGCGTCGAGATCAATTGCCCGGCGAACAACATGGGGGATATCGCCGGCGATTTGTCGTCGCGCCGCGGGCAGGTCACCGGCACGAAGACGCTGCAGGCAGGCATGCTCGCGGTGAACGGCCTCGCACCGCTCGCGGAGTTGGAGGGCTACGCCGCGCGGCTGAAGTCGATGACGGGCGGGCACGGCGCGTGGACGATGTCGCTCTCGCACTACGAGCAGGCGCCGGCGAACCTGCAGAATCAGCTTTCGAACGAGTACGCGAAGCATCGCCGCCACGAGGAAGACTAGGCCAATGTGAACGGGCCCTAGAACTCGTACTCGATCTGCGCACGCCATGTCTGTCGCGGCGCCGCGTCCGAGAGCTTGAACAGCACCGCGGCGTCGTACTTGATCGCCTGCCGGCCGCCGAGCTTCAGCTTGCCGAAGATCGCCGGACCGGCGATGTGCTCCTGCGCATGCGCGCTCGCCCAGTCGTTCCACTTGCCGACGTCGCCAAAGCCCTGCGCGCCGAACTCGAACGATTCGCGCCAGCGGTACTTCAGCTGCCACTGGTAGCCGAGCTCGGTCGCCTCCGGCTCGCTCGACCGGTAGTGACGCTCGAGCAGCACGTTGAAGTTCGTCTGCACGGCGCCGATGTCCTTCTGCAGCAGCGGACCGATGCGCAGCTCGTAGCCTTCCGCGCGATCGCGCGGCCGCTCGATTTCGACGAGGAAGCCGAGGTCGGCGAAATACTGCCCGGGCTCGGTCAACTCGAACCGGTTCTCCCATTCGATGGCGTCGAAGCTCGTCGCGCCGTTACGATGCCACTTGCCGTAGATTTCCGTCGCCCACCATGGCGTCACGCCGTAGCCGAACGCGATCGACGCGGCCGACGCGCGCGGCTCGCCGCCTTCGCCACTCGCCGTCCCGATCCGCAACTCGATTTCCCGCTCGCCGTATTCGACCGTCGGCATCACGACGTAATCGTCGGGACCCGCGTGCGCGAGCGTCGAACCGGCGAGCCACGCAAGCGCGGGCAGAAGGCGCCGCGACTTCATTGCGCAATGACGGCGCCCTGCGCCGTCGCTGCGTTGAATTCGCCCATGAACGGGTAGCGCCCCGGCGCGAGCGGTCCGACGAAGATGACCGCCTTCGAGCCGCCCGGAATCACCTTCTCGCGGTTGAGCGCGTGGCTGTCGAACTCCTCGGGCGTCGCGTCCTGGTTATCGACGACGAGGCGCACCTTCTGGTTGGCCGGAATGCGGATCTCGGCCGGCGTGAAGCGGTGATCGCGAATCGTGAGTGCGAATTCGGGCTCGGCGGCAACCGCGCCGCCGGCCACGGCGAGCAGGCAAAGCGAGGCGATGCGAAGCATCGGAGACTCCTTTGAACGAAGAAGCAACGAGTGTAAATGATAATGATTCCCATTTGCAATGATCGATCCCCCTCGAGTTGTCGACTCCCCCGGCGACCGCCGGCCCGGGACGTACAATGGCGGGCGTGGGCGATACGGTGAATCTCACGCACCACTTCCTGATCGCCATGCCCGCCATGGCCGATCCCCACTTCGCGAACTCGCTCACGTACGTCTGCGAGCACAATCCCGAGGGCGCGCTCGGCATCGTCGTCAACAAGCCGATCGACATGACGCTCCAGGCGCTTTTCGAGCAGATCGAGATCCCGCTCGGCGACCACGCGCTCGGCGATGCGCCGGTCCACTTCGGCGGCCCGGTGCAACTCGATCGCGGCTTCGTCCTGCACCGTCCCGTCGGCCATTGGCAATCGACGTTGCCGATTCAGGACAACGTCGGCCTCACGACGTCGAAGGACGTGCTCGAGGCTGCCGGCCGCGGCGAAGGCCCGAAGGACATGTTCGTCTCGCTCGGCTACGCCGGCTGGGAAGCGGGTCAGCTCGAGCAGGAGCTCGCGCGAAACGCATGGCTCACCGTCGAGGCCGATCCCGACGTGCTCTTCGATCTGCCGGCCGAGCACCGGCTGCCCGCCGCGGTGCGCCTGCTGGGCATCGACTACTCGCGGCTTTCCGATACCGCCGGGCACGGGTGAGCGGCCGGTGCGAGCCCAGGCGGACGCGACGATTCTCGCGTTCGATTTCGGCACGCGGCGCATCGGCGTCGCGATCGGCAACACGTTGACGCGGAGCGCGCGCGCCTTGACGACGATCGATGCACGCGACGAAAGCCGTCGACTCGCCGCGCTCGACCGCGTTGTGCACGAATGGGCGCCCGCGCGGCTCGTCGTCGGGTTGCCGGTTCACGCCGACGGCCGCAAGCACGCGATGACGGCGCGCGCCCGCGCGTTCGCCGCGACGCTCGCGTCGCGCTACGCGCTGCCGGTGTCGCTCGAAGACGAGCGGCACACGAGCGAAGTCGCGCGTGACGCGCTGGCGGGCGGCGGTCGGGCGGGGCGTTCGCAACGCGACGAAGTGGCCGCGCAGATCATCCTGCAGGCGCATCTCGACAAGCATGACCCCTGAGTCGCTACCCGACGCCGAAGGCGCGCTGCGCGCGCTGATCGAGCGCATGCACGGCGCCGTCGCGCACGACGCCGCCTTCGTCGGCATCTATTCGGGAGGCGCCTGGATCGCCGAGCGCCTCGCCGCCGAGTTGCCTGGCGACCACAAGCTCGGCTTCATCGACGTCGCGTACTACCGTGACGACTACGAGATTTCCGGGCTCAAGCCGAACACGCGCCGCACGTCGCTGCCGTTCGACGTCTCCGGCGCGACGATCGTGCTCGTCGACGACGTGCTGTTCACCGGGCGCAGCGTGCGTGCGGCGATCAACGAGCTCTTCGATTTCGGGCGGCCCGAGCGCATCGAGCTCGCCGTGCTCGTCGATCGCGGCGGGCGCGAGCTGCCGATCGAAGCGACCTACACCGGCGCGCGTCTGGCCGTCGCGCGCGACCTGTCGGTCGTCGTGTCCCGCGATCCCGGCGGCACGCTTTCGCTCGCCGTCGAACCCGTCCGCGGCGCCGCCTGACCACCATGTCAGGTAATCCGCAGCTCAACCGCAACGGCGAGCTGACGCATCTCCTGACCCTCGAGGGGCTGCCGGCGCCGATCATCACGCAGATCCTCGATACGGCGGAGCCGTTCGTGTCGATCGCCGAGCGCGAAGTGAAGAAGGTGCCGCTGTTGCGCGGCAAGGCGATGTTCAACCTGTTCTTCGAGAACTCGACGCGCACGCGCACGACGTTCGAGATCGCCGCGAAGCGGCTGTCGGCCGACGTCATCAACCTCAACATCGGCGTCTCGTCGACCGCGAAAGGCGAGACGCTGCTCGACACCATCGACAACCTGTGCGCGATGAACGCCGACCTCTTCGTCGTGCGGCATTCGCAATCGGGCGCGCCGCACCTGATCGCTTCGCACCTGACGGCGACGGGACGCTCGCACGTGCACGTCGTCAACGCCGGCGACGGGCGACACGCGCACCCGACGCAAGGGCTGCTCGATCTCTACACGATCCGGCACTACAAGACGGATTTCCGCGGCCTGACCATCGCGATCGTCGGCGACATCCTGCATTCGCGCGTCGCGCGCTCGCTGATCCACGGCCTGACGACGATGCAGGTGCCCGAGGTACGCGTGATCGCCCCACGCACGCTGCTGCCGACCCAGGTCGAGTCGCTCGGCGTGCGCGTCGTCAACGACATGCGCGAGGGCCTGCGCGGCTGCGACGTCGTGGTGATGCTGCGCCTGCAGAACGAGCGCATGAAAGGTGATCTGCTGCC
>Ga0207657_10004724_pt1 | contig 14377 bp, 15 predicted proteins | sample KBSC33metaG_FD_184316 | JGI IMG/M metagenome (GOLD analysis project Ga0207657, IMG submission 184316) | Corn rhizosphere microbial communities from Kellogg Biological Station, Michigan, USA - KBS C3-3 metaG (SPAdes) (version 2) | ecosystem: Host-associated > Plants > Roots > Rhizosphere > Soil ... | reverse complement strand
GAAGGCTTCGCCAGCGTACTTGCGAGCACCAGCAGAGGCTTGCATGATCACCGGCGCGCCGACTTCATCGGCAGCTTCCATGATGGCGGTGACCTGTTCCAGGTTGTTGACGTTGAATGCCGGCAAACCGTAGCCGTTTTCAGCGGCGTGGTCGAGCAATTGACGCATGGATACGAGAGGCATGTTGTTTCTCCTAATGTAAAAATCGGTATGTATGCGGTTCAGTATTCGCCAATTTTCATGATCTTCAAGGCATTGGTGCCGCCCACTTGCCCCATGGGCTCGCCCCAGGTGACAACAATCATGTCACCCTTCTGCACGACACCTTTGGCGAGAAGCAAATCTTGCACAGCTTTCAGCGCCGTCTCGCGATCGGTCGAAGGCATTATTTCGAAAGTTTGCACATTGCGATAGAGCGCTGCCTTGCGCTGGGTGCCAAGGACAGGCGTCAGGGCATAGATCGGTATGTCAATGTTATGGCGGCTCATCCAAAGCGGCGTCGAACCGGATTCGGTCAAGGCGGCAATCGCCTTTACCCGCAGGTGATAGGCGGTGAACAAGGCACCATAGGCAATCGATTGGTCGATGCGGGTGAACGTGGCGTTCAGGAAATCGGTATCAAGCTTGATGACATCAGATTTTTCCGCCTCCAGACAGACCGCCGCCATCGTCTCCACGGTTTCGATCGGATACTTGCCGGAAGCGGTTTCAGCCGATGCCATCACGGCGTCAGTCCCATCGAGAACCGCGTTCGCCACGTCCGATACTTCGGCGCGTGTCGGCACCGCGTTGACGATCATCGACTCCATCATTTGCGTGGCCGTGATCGCCAGCTTGTTCGAGGCGCGCGCCATCTTGATCATGCGTTTCTGCAAGGCCGGGACAGCGGCATTGCCCACTTCCACGGCAAGATCACCGCGTGCGACCATGATGCCATCGGAAGCATCGAGAATATTCTGCAGGACAGGAATCGCTTCAGCGCGCTCGATCTTGGCAATCATCCGCGGCTTGTGGCCGCTCGCTTCGCCGGCAATATTGGCGAGTTGGCGCGCCATGATCATGTCGGTATCGCTTTTCGGAAACGAGACAGCGATGTAATCGGCCCGGAAGCCCATCGCGGTCTTGATGTCTTCCATGTCCTTGGCAGTGAGTGCCGGTGCGGAAAGCCCGCCGCCAAGACGATTGATGCCTTTGTTATTGGACAACTCACCGCCGATCTTGACGGTGGTGTGAATCGCATTGCCGACAACGCGATCAACCACCAGCACAATCAAGCCGTCGTTGAGCAGCAGTACATCGCCCGCCTTCAGGTCGCGCGGCAATTCCTTATAGTCGAGCCCCACCCGGGCCTGATCGCCTATCTGGCAATCGGCATCGAGAATGAAGTTGCTGCCGTTCTCAAGGAATATCTTGCCGTTCTCGAACTTGCCAATGCGAATCTTGGGGCCTTGCAAGTCGGCCATGATGGCAACTTCGCGCCCACACTTCGCGGCGGCCTCGCGCACCAGGTTGGCGCGGTCGATGTGATCCTGCGCCTTGCCGTGTGAAAAGTTGAAGCGAACGACATCAACGCCCGCCTGAATCATTTTGGTCAGCGTATCGAGATCGCTCGATGCGGGACCGATGGTAGCAACAATCTTGGTGGCTCTATGCATGAGATACCTCAATCAACCGTGACGATCTTTTTGCACGCCGTTTCCATGCGCGCCACAGTCTTCAAATCGGCCCCTGATCAAACTGCGCGCTGCTGCAGGATTTCCACTGCCGGCAGCGTCTTGCCTTCGAGGAACTCAAGGAAGGCGCCGCCGCCGGTGGAGATGTAACCGACCTTGTCGGCAATGTTGTACTTTGCGATTGCCGCCAGCGTATCGCCGCCGCCCGCAATCGAGAAAGCCTTGGAGTTGGCAATCGCCATTGCCAACGTCTTCGTGCCTTCGCCAAACTGATCGAACTCGAATACGCCGACCGGGCCGTTCCAGACGATGGTACCTGCCTTGGCAATCTGTTCAGCAAGCTGGGCAGCAGTCTTCGGGCCAATGTCGAGAATCATGTCGTCGTCGGCCACATCCTTCACATCCTTGACGGTAGCGGCAGCCGTTGCGGAAAACTCCTTCGCGCAGACCACATCGACCGGAATCGGCACCGATGCGCCACGCTTGGCCATCATGTCGATGATGGCTTTCGCTTCACCGACCAGATCGGCCTCGGCCAGCGACTTGCCGATCTTGAGCCCGGATGCGAGCATGAAGGTATTGGCAATGCCGCCGCCGACGATCAGGTTATCGACCTTTTCAGCCAGAGACTTCAGGATAGTCAGCTTGGTCGACACTTTCGAGCCGGCGACGATAGCCGCCAGCGGGCGCGCCGGTTGGCCGAGCGCCTTGCCGAGCGCATCGAGTTCGGCCGCCAGCAGCGGGCCGGCGCAAGCGACTGGCGCGAATTTAGCGATACCATGCGTGGTGGCTTCGGCGCGGTGTGCGGTGCCAAAGGCATCGTTGACGTACACGTCGCAGAGCTTGGCCATCTTTTGCGCCAGTTCGTCGCTGTTCTTCTTTTCACCCTTGTTGACGCGGCAATTTTCCAGCAGCACAACCTGGCCCGGCGCCACATCGACGCCATCAACCCAGTTCTGTTTCAGTTCGACCGGCTTGCCCAGCAGTTCGGACAGGCGCTTGGCGATAGGTGCAAGTGAATCTTCCGGCTTGAATTCTCCTTCAGTCGGACGGCCGAGATGGGAAGTCACCATCACTGCCGCGCCCGCCTCCAGCGCTTGCTGAATAGCCGGCACGGAGGCACGAATACGGGTGTCTTCGGTGATATTGCCGGCATCATCCTGCGGCACGTTCAAATCGGCACGGATGAAGACACGTTTTCCCTGGAGCTGGTTGCGGGCGATGAGGTCGCTTAAGCGGTTGAATTGCATGGCTGCCGGACAGGTAAATTATTAAAACAATGGAAAAACCGCTATTTTACCGCAGCGCACACCCGCGAAAAACCGTTTTGTTTACCGCGGATTGATATACAGCAAGACGGCAAGCCCATGCCGATAACAAGGGCGGAATTTTCCGCCCCGCCGGAGTAGGCTAAAATCGAGGCTTTGCGACAACATCTGGAGAACTCAACATGTCCATGGCCGACCGCGACGGGAAAATCTGGAAAGACGGCGAGCTGATCGATTGGCGCGACGCCAAGATCCATGTGTTGACCCACACACTGCACTACGGCATGGGCGTTTTCGAAGGCGTGCGCGCCTACAAAACGGACAAGGGTCCGGCGATCTTCCGCCTCAAGGAACACACCCAGCGCCTGTATAACTCCGCCAAAATCTTCCAATTGAAGATTCCGTTCGAGATGGAGCGAGTAATCGAAGCGCAACTCCAGGTCGTGCGCGAGAACAAGCTGGAATCCTGCTATATCCGCCCGCTGGTGTGGATCGGCTCCGAAAAGCTCGGCGTCTCCGCCAGGGGCAACACAATCCACGTTGCCGTCGCTGCCTGGCCGTGGGGCGCTTATCTCGGCGAGGATGGCATTACCAAGGGCATCCGCGTCAAGACTTCTTCGTTCAGCCGTCACCACGTCAACGTATCGCTGGTGCGCGCGAAGGCTTGCGGCTACTACATCAATTCGATTCTCGCCAATCAGGAAGCATTGGCCGACGGCTACGACGAAGCATTGCTGCTCGACACCGATGGCTATGTATCCGAAGGCTCCGGCGAAAACGTCTTCATCATCAAGAACGGCAAGATCTACACGCCCGACCTCGCGTCCTGCCTCGACGGCATTACACGCGATGCCGTCATCACCATGGCGCGCGACCTCGGCATTGAAGTGATCGAAAAGCGCATCACGCGCGACGAGATGTATTGCTGCGACGAAGCCTTCTTCACCGGCACTGCCGCGGAGATCACCCCGATACGCGAACTTGATAACCGCCAGATCCGCGAAGGCAAACGCGGCCCGATCACGGAGAAGCTGCAATCGCTGTTCTTCGACGTGGTTGCCGGCAAGGTACCGCAATATCAGCACTGGCTGACCCTGGTTTAATTTTCACATCACCACACCATGACCCAAGCACAGCAAAACATGAGTTACGTCGAACTCGACGGCAAGGACTTGCCGGCATACTGCCCCAATCCGGCCATGCCGATCTGGTCTTCGCATCCGCGCGTCTACCTGCCGTTGGAACAGCACGGCGAAGGCAAGTGTCCCTATTGCGGCACGGTGTACCGGCTCAAGCCCGGCACCGTGGTCAAAGGCCATTGAATTTGCACCAGGCCTGCGCTCCTAGATCTGATTGCTCTTCGACGGAAAGTAGGGTGCGCTTCGCGCACCAGTTCCCGCACATGGGTATTGGCGCGCGAAGCGCACGCTACACTGATTCACAAACTGTTCTAGAGCGCAAGGAACGCCGTTACGCATTCCCATCCCGCTGCGCCTCTGCATCGGTATTCGTCTCCCCGTAACCACCCGACACCATCAACAGTGTGACCGGGCACATCCCCACCCTCGCATGACCACTACGGCACACAGCACAACCACCCCTGATGACACTTCGCTGATTTTTTCCGCAGCATTGTTCCTGCTGCCGGCGCTTGCGCTTAACACGCATGCCGGCATCACACTCATCGAACTCGCCATTCTGTGCGGCAGCATCTTTTACTCGCGCCGCTTGTGGCGGGAGCGCACAACCCTGTTCGGCTCCACCGGCGCCATCATGGCGGCGTTCGCATTGACTTTCGCGCTCGGCCTGGCATCCCTGCTGACGACTGGACTCGATTTCAAATTTATCGAGAATCCGCTCAAGGCCTTGCTGGTGATGCCTGTCATCGGCCTGGTGGTCATAGGCAGACCCAAGGGAGACTGGTTCTGGTACGGCCTCTGCGCGGGAACAGTCGGTGCGACCTGCCTCGCCTTGTACCAGCGCTTTGTCCTGCATGAGCCGCGCGCGGAAGGCTTTCATATGGCAATCATGTTCGGCGATGTGGCCATGGCAATGGGTCTGATGTCGCTTGCCGGCATCCAGCGCTTTGCGCGCACGCGACTGTCGCTTTTGCCCCTGTTGACATTCGCCGCCGGCATCACGGCATCTATCCTCTCGGGAACGCGCGGCGGCTGGGTGGCGCTGGTGCTGTCCGTCGTGCCGCTCTACTCTTACGGCCGGCATGCTGCAGGACGCCGTATCATCGTGTTCGCGCTGGCCGGAGTGAGCTTGCTTGCGGCATCGGCCTGCGTGCCGGAACTTGGTGTGCGCCAGCGGTTCGCCGATATTGCCGGCGATATTCAGAAATACCGCGACGGCAATCCGGATACCTCGATCGGCTTGCGCCTCGAAAACTGGAAAGGGGCAGTCAGGATTTTCTCCGAACATCCGCTGACCGGTATCGGCCGCGCTAATTACGAACAGGGATTGAATGACCTCGTCGCGCGCAAAGAACTTTCGCCGGCAGTATCGGGCTTGAAGCATGCACACAATGAATTGCTGAACGCCTTCGCCACCGAAGGCATCCTCGGCGGCTTCACGCTGATCTTCCTGTACGCCGCGCCCCTGGCATTCTTCGTGCGGCGATTGCGCCACGATCCGGCGTGCCGGCCGTATGCGCTGGCTGGGTTGCTGCTGGTCTTGTCTTTCATCGATTTCGGCCTGACACAGGTGCTCTTTGTGCATCACATCGGTTCCGCTTTCTATGCGATTACAGCGGGCGCGCTGGCCGGCTTGTGCATCCGGCATGGCCACCGCCGTCAAGAGTAAGCCCCGAATGCAACACCATCGACTGCTCGCGCCGGTTCTGCAGCCGCCGTTTGCCAACGAGATTCCAATTGATCTCGGTCCCGTCCAAGGCAAGTCCGCCGTAAGCCTGTTGTGGCGCAGGCTGCGTCCCGCCGTCAGCCTGGCCTTGCGACGTCAATTCCCGTTGCAGCGCGAACAGATCGGTCGCAATCTGCGCCGTGCACTATGGATCTACAAAGGCTCGCCGCAGATCGGCGACTCGTTGATGGACCTCGCCAGCCGCGTGCTGCTCGCCCAACATGGCATCAAGGTCGATCTCTGCACCGACCTTCATCTGGCCAGGCTCTATCATGCCGACGATGTATTTAGCAACGTGTTTTCCGACGCCTCGCAACTTGCCCCGCACGACTACGATCTCGTTATCCTCGACTCCTTCAAAGGGCGCTGCCTCGAAGACAAATTCAGGTATCTGCCGCATCTTCCCTTTGTGACGATGCGAGGTTATTTTTCCGGCCCGGAATTCAATCGGACACTGTTCAGTTTCTGTAGGATGAATCAGTTGCTCGACATCGGGGTGAGCGACGCCCAACTCCACGCACGCGCGCTACCCCACCTGTGCAGTTCGCAAGCAGACCGTGAAGCAGTTGCAGCACTCATGATTCCAAATGGCAGTATTGCTCTAGCTATCGGCGGCGCCTCCCCCGGCCGTACTTACCAGCGCTGGGATCAAGTCGCGGCAAAACTGCTTCAATCAAATACGAGCAACAATCTTGTTCTTCTCGGCTCAAACAATGCAAATGCAATGCGCGATGCCATCCTGCATGCATCGAAGGAGCATGCAATACGCATCATTGACTGCGTTGACCGTCATACGCTAACGCAAACCTTCGAGATCCTGCGCCGCTGCACGCTGGCAGTGGCTGCGGACGGTGGCCTGCTGCACATCGCCAATGCCGCCGGCATTCCTACCGTAGCGCTATTCGACCGACATATCGCGCCCGCCTTGCGTCTGACAGCCGCCAACCGGTCAATTACGGTGCAATCGGCCGGCACGATCAGCGATATTGGCGTAGACGAAGTCGTGCACAGTATCGAACAGGCAATAGCGCGCGAACAGCCGGTGCGATGAACGCCATGCCGGCGTATTAAAATGAAGCGTGCTGTGCCAAATTGACATCGGACAAGAGCAACCGTCATGCCTCAACTCAATAAAGTTTTAGCGTCCCCTGAAGAAACCGAAGCAGCTTTCTACGATGCGATCAGTCGCGCCGACATTGATGGCGTGATGGCATTGTGGGCGGATGACGAGGACATCGTATGCATCCACCCCGGTGCACCCCGCCTTGTCGGCCACGCTTCGATTCGCGCCTCGTGGGAATCGATCTTCGAACAGGGCGGTGTGCATATCCGCCCGGTGCAAATACATGTCACGCAGAACGTCATGACGTCGGTACACAACATCATCGAGGAAGTGCACCGCACCGTGACGCACCGGCAGGACATTCACATTCTCGCCACCAACGTCTACATGAAGACGCCGCAAGGCTGGCGCATTGTCGCCCATCATGCCTCGGTTGTGCCTGGCGAAGCGCCCCCGAATGTACCGATCGCCGCGCTGCTGCATTGAATGAAGTACCTTGCCCCGCACTGGCTGCCAGGAGGCCATCTCCAGACCATTTATCCCGCGCTCTGCATCCACAGGCCGAAGATTGTTTTTCGCCGCAAACGTTGGCATGCTCCCGACGGCGATTTCATCGATGTCGATTTCGTCGATGGCGAACCGGGTCGCCCCTTCGTCGTACTTTTCCACGGCTTGGAAGGTTCGTCCGGCAGCCACTATGCTCGAGCACTGATGACCCAAGTGCAGGCTTTGGGATGGTCCGGCGCAGTACCGCACTTTCGCGGCTGTTCCGGCGAATTGAATCACGCCCCGCGCTTTTACCACTCCGGCGACGCGGAAGAAGTGGGCTGGATCATCCGCCGCCTGGCGCAAATGCACAAGCAACATTCATCCGCAAGATTCTTCGCCGCCGGTGTTTCGCTCGGCGGCAATGCCCTGCTGCGCTGGCTGGGCGAGTCGCAGCATCAGGCCGAGATCGTCGATGCCGCCTGCGCCATCTCAGCCCCGCTCGACCTCGCTGGCGGCGGCGCGGCCTTATCGCGCGGCCTCGGCATGATTTATACCCGCCTCTTCCTGAAAACGCTCAAGCCGAAATGCCTGCAAAAGCTCAAGCAATACCCTGGCCTGTTCGACCGCGAAACGATGCTGAAAAGCCGCGATCTCTACGAATTCGACAACGTAGTCACCGCGCCGCTGCACGGCTTTCGCGATACTGATGATTACTGGAACCGCGCCAGCGCCAAGCACATTCTCTCCGATATCACCGTACCGACCCTGGTCCTGAACGCGAAGAACGATCCCTTCCTGCCTGCCCGTCACTTGCCGCGCACTGCTGCGGCATGCGTCACCCTGGAGTATCCTGAGCACGGTGGACACGTAGGCTTTGCAAACGGCGGCCCGCCGGGACGTATCGACTGGTTGCCGCAACGCATACTGCATTTCTTCCAATCTGCATAAATGGTAGCGATGGACGAAATCGTCAAACAGGCGATGGCCAAATGGCCGAATGTGCCGCACTGTTACGGCTGGCTCGCGCTCGATGCGCGCGGCAACTGGCGCATGCGCGATGAACGCGCTCAAGCACTGCAACTCCCCGGCGACAAGATCACCAACCCCGCCCTGCTCGCCTTCATCAACCGCAACTACATGCATGACGACAAGGGCCGCTGGTATTTCCAGAACGGCCCGCAGCGGGTGTACGTGAACCTGGAAGCGACTCCCTACATCGCACGCACCGATCCCGTACATGGATTCATCATCCATACCGGAGAGCCGCTTTCCACTATCGAGTCAGCATGGATGACCGATGAGGGCCAGTTGCTATTCCAAAGCGGAGAGATCGTTGCCTTGCTCGACGACCGCGACACTGCATCTTGTCTGCCACATGTGCGAATCGGAGACGCCCTAGCAGACGATGAACAATTGCTGGCATGGATGGACGGTTCCCTGCCAGAAGCAGAACCAACCTTGGAGCATGCCGGACGGCGACTGAAGCTCGAACGCATCGCGCGCAATGAATTATCTGCACGCTTCAGCTTCACAGCATCGCCACAGCCCGATTAGCGCTCTCGCTGCCCTTCCTTCATCTGTTCGCGCCATTGCGCCTTCAGATCATGCTCGCGCGCATCGATCACCGACTGATCGTAGAAAGAAGCATCCGGCGCACGCCGGGCAATACCGAGCTGATCCAGCGCTGCAGGGAGCACACCGTTGAGCGCATAAGACTCGGCCAGGGCGAGATGCTGCAGTGCCTGCTTTCCTTGCCCCGCATAAGCCTTCGCCAACAGGTCCTGCAACTGAGGCTCCTGCCGATACAACTGCGCCTGGTCGCGCAGGTAATTCACCGCTTCGTCATAACGTCCGGCCTCGATAAGACTGTCGGCATACTGACGTGCGATGCCGCGTGACAACGGGAATTTCACACGTGCCGCATCCGCCTCCTTCACAGCATCGGCGGCACGTCCGGCCGCGAGCTTGATATCGATCGACAGACTGCTCAGCATCGGATCCTGAATCGGGGACGACGGGCCTTGCGCCGCCGCATAGGCTTCCTGCAACAGTTCCTGAGCCTTGCCGAGCTTTCCCTGTTTCAAAGCAATGAATGCAAGACCATATTTCGCCGCCGCCATCTGCACTCGTGCCTTGCTCTGCAACTGCGAGTCGAATACATCCGCCGTATCCTGCAGCCCCTGCCGCGACAAGTCCTGCAACACACGAATACGTGCGCGCATCAGATGGAAATCGAGGCTGTCGGCACGCTGCTTGTAGCGCTGATTGCGAGTACGCGCCTGGATATCCGCGATCCGCTCCGTGGTCAGCGGATGCGACCGAAGATAAGCGGGAGTGGAATCGTTGTATGCACGCGTGGCCTGCTGCATCCGCGCAAAGAAAGCGATCATTCCGGAAGTATCGAAACCGGCATCCTTGAGAATGGACAATCCGACCCGATCCGCTTCGCGTTCGGCATCGCGGCTGAAATTAAGTTGACGCTGCGCCGCCACCCCTTGACCGCCCACCGCCATCGCCATCGCGGCATCCGGACTCGAACGCGCAGCCAGTGCAGCCAAGACCATAGCCGCCAGCGGAATCAAGGAATCCTGCCGTTGCTTGCCAAGCATGCGCGCGACGTGACGCTGAGCCACGTGACCGATTTCGTGGGCAAGCACCGATGCCAGTTCCGACTCGTTCTGTGCAGCCAGAATCAGCGCCGAATGCACCCCGATGAATCCCCCGGGCAGCGCAAAGGCATTGATCATCGGATCGCGCACTGTGAAGAAGTAAAAATCGTACCCAGCTTCCCCCCGCACCTCCGGCCTCGCCGCCAGCAGCGTCGCGCCAAAGTTGTTCAGGTATTCGAGGATCGGCGCGTCATCAAGATAGTCCCGGTCATGCCGGAACTCGCGCATGATCTGCTCGCCAAGCTTTCGCTCCATCAAAGGAGAAAGCTCCTCGCGCTCGGTATCACCGAGGTTGGGGAGATTTTGAGCAACAGCCAAAGATGGAGAAATAGCGGCAGGCGCCGCGAAGACGGCGGCAAGAACGGCGATCCCGACAAGCCGTTTTGCCGACAAAGAATGCAATGAAGTAGATATTGATTTCACGGTGCTATGATACCCGCACCGCTGCATCGTTCAAGCTGAGAGACATTACGTTACCGATGGACAAGAAAGACCTTGAAAAGCCCGCTGAAAACCAGGGCCTGACACACTTCGACACATCCGGCCAGGCGCATATGGTGGATGTCGGCGCGAAAGCCGAAACTCACCGCGTGGCTGTTGCTACCGGCATGATACGGATGAAACCGGAGACGCTGGCGATTATTCAATCTGGTACGGCGAAGAAAGGGGATGTGCTGGGGATTGCGCGGATTGCAGCGATTATGGGCGCGAAGCGGACGAGTGATCTTGTTCCCTTATGTCATCCTTTGGCTTTGACTAAGGTAGCAGTTGAGTTTTCCGTGGATGCTGCGCAGTCGCAGATTTCCTGTACCGCACATGTGGAAACTTTCGGAAAGACCGGCGTAGAAATGGAAGCCCTGACTGCCGTGCAAATTGGATTGTTGACTATTTACGATATGTGCAAAGCAGTTGATCGATATATGGCGATGACTGACATTAAGCTACTCAAAAAGCAAGGCGGAAAATCAGGACACTGAGCGGCAGGTTGATACGACATCAAGTCTTCATTAAGACAACACCCCGATGCTCTACAAGACCGGGGTGCCAGAAAAACGATGTAGCAATTCGCCACATCGAATTATATAAGGGGATTAGCAAATTCTCGGTGTGCCTGTCGAACAGGTTCCGCCAACCGCCCAAGTAACCCCAGTAGTAGCACTATATGTCGGGGTCAGCGTATATGTTTGCCCCGTAAGACCGTTGTTACTGGTTGCCGTCCCAGTGATCACTCCAGCATCCGAAATAGTCACTGATGCCAAGTTAGCCGTAGCAGCCGGGGCAGCAGGAATATCACCAGCACCAGCAGCAATACCAGCGAGTGCACCAGCAGTAATGCACGAACCATTCTGTGCGCAAATCTCCACTCCAGTCTTTAATGCTGAAGTAGCATTGACGACTTCTGTGAAACGCGCCTTCAGCGTGTATTGCTGATACGCTGGAATCGCTACCGCTGCCAAAATACCGATGATCGCCACCACAATCATCAATTCAATCAGAGTAAAACCAGCCTGAGCACGTTGCTGCATCATTTTCATTGATTTCATTTTGATTCTCCTTTGGGAAAGTAGGCAGGATGTCTGCCTTGACCTTCCATACAGCAAGGCCTGTGCCAAGGAGAATCATGAAGAAAACCAACAAAAATAGCGCCAGAAAAGCATTTTCCCAGATGATTGGCTGACTAAAATTGTCAGCGCCAATCAATTATTGTCAGTAATTGAAAAAATACTCACAAATCCTGTCAAATTCAGTCAATCGAAAACCTCATCCTGGCATCAGCTATCTCAATCAGGTCTCCGTGCACCATTTCACAAGCCTCAGTCCCGATAAAGCTGCCGTTAACACAAGGCGGCATACTCCCCTCAACATGCATCAGAGAGTATCCTTGCCCCCGTTTTGCAATAACGGCAACCTGCGTCCCAGGCAAGCCTATCGTCGTCAAGGCCTTGGCAAGCACAATATCCCTGCCCGCAGCGGGGCCGCTGAGGACGGTTATTTTTGCAGTCGGGACGGCAGCTTGAGGCAGAGGACTTGCCTGACACCTGATTCTGTACCCTGCGATTTCAATGATGTCGTCATCCTGCAGGAAGTGCTTGCGGATGGGTTGGCCATTGATCTGAGTGCCGTTGGTACTGTTGAGATCTTCCAGAACGTGGTCGTTGTCGACGGTGGCGATCACGGCATGTTCCGCGCTTACACCAGGAGAATCGATGACAAGGTCGTTGTGGGGGGCTCGTCCGATCGTGATCCGCTTCTTGGCAAGGGCCACCTCCTGCAGCACCTTGCCGTCTAATGACAAAGTAATCATCGCCATCCCCTACCCCCTTCCTCTACGCCTGCTATCGGAACCAGTCGAGCACTCTGCTGAACAGCGTCCACGATTTCAGAGGTGGCGGCACGATGCGGACCAGGATAACCGATATGTTGTCGCGGCCGCCCTTGCTGTTTGCATGGTCCACCAACGCATTGCAGGCGGCATTGAGCAAGCCGCCTTTCGTCGCAAGAATCTCGCGGATTTCGGCATCGTCGAGCATGTCCGACAAGCCGTCCGAACACAGCAGATAGATGTCTCCTGGCAGCAAATGATGCTCGTGGATTTCCACGTCCAGCATCGCGGTATCGACGCCGACTGCGCGTGTCACCAGGTTCTTGTTCAACGACAACCGGGCATCATCGACTGTGATCAGTCCCGCATCGATCTGCTCTTGCAGCAGCGAATGATCCCGGGTGATTTGTTCGAGTACGCCATTCCGAAAACGATAGGCACGTGAATCGCCGACATGCGCAACGAAAATGGTATCGTCTTGCGCCACTGCTGCGACTAGCGTGGTTCCCATGCCATCCCATTCCGGCTCGGTTTGGGACGCCTGCACGATCTTGGCATTGGCAGTACGGATCGCTTCCAACATCAACTCGCGCACCTGTTTCGCGCATTCCAGCCGCGATTGAGGTTGCTGCGTTTTCAGCCGTTCAATTTCATCGTTGAAAGCCGCGCCGACGATCTCGATTGTCATTCGGCTCGCTACTTCGCCGGCACTATACCCGCCCATTCCGTCAGCGAGAATTGCGTAGCCGTGTTCAACGCTGAACGCAACTGCGTCCTCGTTTTGCTCCCGTACAAGTCCGGTATCGGTCCTGGCGGCGATTTCGAGTGCTGGAATAAATGCCATGTGCCGATTATACGTGCACCTGGATTACCAACACCCGAAAGGCTCGGGTCTATCCCTTATGCTCCCTTCGCTTCGCAAGCCACATACCGCTTACGATGACAACCACTGCGGACAGGATGCCCGGGATGCTTAGATGAAGACCGGTTCCAGGAATCGCCATGTCAATCAGCGACACGTAGCCGGCACTCCACGGAGCAAGCGCGTGATCGGAAATCACCATGCCGGCGGCGAGATATCCCAGCAGCGCCGCACCCAGGGTAATAATGATAGGAAAGCGCTCCATGAGCTTGAGCACGAGAGTGCTGCCCCAGATAATCACGGGAATGCTCACCAGGATGCCGAACACCACGAGCAGCATGGAGTTTTCACCCCCGGTTTGCTCCGCCGCGCTGGCAACCCCGACGACATTGTCAAGACTCATGACGAAATCAGCGACGATGATGGTTTTGATTGCGGTAAGAAGACGGTCGCTCGCATGTATGTTGTCGTGATCGCCATCCTCCTCCGCAAGCAGCTTGATGCCGATCCAGAACAACAATACGCCTCCCACCGCCTTCAGATACGGTACTTGCAGCATCGTCATGGCAAATGTGATGAGCCCGATACGAAGGCCAATCGCCCCGACCGTCCCCCACAGGATTCCCTTGAGTCTCAGGTTGTGCGGGAGATTCCGGCATGCCAGTGCGATCATGATCGCATTGTCGCCACCGAGCAGGATGTCGATGAGGATGATTTGCCCAATAGCAACCCAATTAAGATTCAGCAATATATCCATGCTCTTTTGATAACTTGCTAAAAAAAACGGGGAGCCGCAGCTCCCCGTATATGATGCCTGATTCGCCTGGTGGCGACTCAATATCCTTACAGCGCAGCCTTCAACAGGCGGCCCATTTCAGATGGGTTCTTCGTGACTTTGATGCCGCAGGCTTCCATGATTTCCAGCTTGGCCTGTGCAGTGTCAGCACCGCCGGAGATCAGCGCGCCGGCATGGCCCATGCGCTTGCCCGGAGGAGCGGTGACGCCGGCGATAAAGCCGATGACCGGCTTCTTCATGTTGTCCTTCACCCACTGAGCGGCATTGGCTTCGTCCGGACCGCCGATCTCGCCGATCATGATGACAGCATCGGTATCGGGATCGTCGTTGAACATCTTCATGACGTCGATGTGCTTCAAGCCGTTGATG
>Ga0207657_10004723_pt1 | contig 14377 bp, 15 predicted proteins | sample KBSC33metaG_FD_184316 | JGI IMG/M metagenome (GOLD analysis project Ga0207657, IMG submission 184316) | Corn rhizosphere microbial communities from Kellogg Biological Station, Michigan, USA - KBS C3-3 metaG (SPAdes) (version 2) | ecosystem: Host-associated > Plants > Roots > Rhizosphere > Soil ... | reverse complement strand
GGGCGACGGTCAGGGCAGCGAAATAGCCGTAAACGACGGTCGGCACGCCCGCGAGGATCTCGAGGATCGGCTTTAACCACGAGCGCAGCCGCGGCGGTGCATATTGAGTCAGATAGATGGCGCTCATCAGGCCGAGCGGAATCGCCACGATCATGGCGATGATGGCGCCGATGAAAAAGGTGCCCCACAACAACGGGATCGCGCCGAATGCTCCGGACGACCCTGCCTGATCGGCGCGGATCGCGGTCTGCGGGCTCCATTCCAGGCCGAACAGGAAGGATTGAAGGGGAACGAGCCTGAAGAAGCGCAGGCTTTCGAACATCAGCGACAGCAGGATGCCGAGCGTGGTCAGGATGGCGATCAGCGACGCAGCGAACAACAGAACCATCAGCCAGCGTTCGACGCCCGTCCGGGCGCGGAACTGGGGAGTGCTGCGGCGAAGCGCGAGTCCGGCCGCGCCAATGCCAATTGCGATTGCCGCAAGCCCGCCAAGCAGGGCGTAGCGTTGTTCGGCTGATCGGATTCGCGGCGCGAGGGCGGTCGATTGCGGGTTGTAGCCCTGCTGCAATCGGCCATGCGCAATGTCTGTCGCTTCGGCGATGATTGCCTCGCGCTGCATGTCGAACGCGGGCAAGGCGCGGCCTTCGGGGCTGGCCAGGATAGATTGGTTGACGAGACTCGACTGGACCGGCGCCCAGGCGGCAAGGATCAGCAGCGCCGGAAGCGCTGCCCACAGTGCCGCATGGGTTCCGTGATAGACGGGCAGCGAATGCAGCCGGCCCGCTGCGCGCATGCCGCGGGCCCGGCTGAAGCCAAGCCAGCCGGCTCCCAAGGCAATGAGCAGGACCGCGACGAGCGCGATGCCAAGGCTCATGTCAGGTCCCTCGCAATCCGCTTATTTAAGCGCGCTGGGATCGAGCGCCTTGAGCGCCGTCGACTGCTGCGTTGCCGCGGTGGCATCGGCGCCGGCGAACGGCACCAGCCCGCGACGCTCGAGCGGGCCCCCAACGCTCCACATCTTGGCGAACTGGGCGACGAAGTCGCGCAACTTGGGCTTGGCCGCGATGTGCTCGCCCTTGAGGTAGATGTAGAGCTTGCGCGCGCCAGGATAACTGAGGTCGGCGATGGTCGCCTCGGTCGGCGCGACACCGGCGATCTTCACCGGTCGAATCTTGTCGGCATTCTGCTCGAGGTAAGAATAGCCGAGAACGCCGAGCGTCCCCGCATCGGCCGCCACCTTCTGCACAAGCAGATTGTCGTTCTCGCCGGCCTCGACATAGGCGCCATCCTCGCGGATCTTGGTGCAGGTCTGCTTGTGTTCACCCTCGTTGCTCTTCTTGAGCGCCTGCATCGCCGGATCGGTGTCGCAGCCCTTTTCGAGGTACAGGTCGGCAAGGCTGTCGCGGGTTCCCGAGGTCGGCGGAGGACCGAGTACGCGGATCTTGATCGCCGGCAGCGACGGATTGACGTCCTGCCAGGTCTGCGCCTTGTTCGGGCCCTTGCCGAACGGATTGGCCGCCAGCGCCTTGTAGATGTCGGCCTGGGTCAGGTTCATCGCCGGGCCCTGATTAGATTCGATGAGGGTCAGCCCATCGATACCGACCGGGACCTCAATGACGTTTTTCACGCCATTCTTGAGACATGCCTCATATTCGCTCTTCTTGATGGCCCGAGACGCATCCTCGATATCCGGAAACTGGCTGCCGACACCGGCGCAGAACAATTTCATGCCCGCCCCCGTGCCCGTCGATTCAACGGTCACGCCAACACCCGGATTGGCCCGCATGAACTCTTCCGCCACGGCCTTGGTGAACGGATAGACGGTCGACGACCCGACCACGCGGATGTCGCCCACGGAACCGCTCGATCCGCCACCATTGGAGCCGCAGGCAGCGACCAGCGCAACCAGGGGCATCGCAATCATCTTCTTGTGCACGAACCATTCTCCGCGTGATTTGCTGGCTCGCCCTAGCGACACTTCGGCGAAAGCCGTGTGACGGTTCGATTGCGCTTTTGTGACAGCCGGGGTTGGCGATTGCGCTTGGCGCCGCAACGGGCGTAGGCGGCGCTGATGGCCAGCAACTTCGACCGCTTCGCCGCCCTGCACGTGCCGGGCAACCCTGTCATCCTCTACAACATCTGGGACGTCGGCAGCGCGCTTGCGGTCGTCGAGGCCGGCGCGCCGGCACTCGCGACCGGCAGCCACCCCGTCGCCGACGCAAATGGCTGGCCGGATGGGCAGCAAGTGCCGCTTGATTTCGTATTTGCCAATGCGCGGCGCATCGTCGGTGCGGTGAACATACCGCTGACGGTCGATTTCGAGAGCGCTTATTCCACCGACCCCGCCGACGGCGCTGCAAATGTGACGCGGCTCAAGGAAACCGGCGCAGTCGGCTGCAATTTCGAGGACCAGGTGATTGGGGGCCAGGGCGTCCACCCGATCGACCTGCAGGCCGCGCGCATCCGCGCCATCCGGGATGCGGTCGGCGCCGACTTCTTCATCAACGCCCGCACCGATCTGTTCCTGAAGACGCAGACCTATGACGATGCCTTGGTCGAGCAGGTCATCGAGCGCGGCAAGGCCTTTGCCGATGCAGGGGCCAGCGGCTTCTTCGTTCCCCGCCTGACGGACGCTTCGCAGATCGAGCGTGTCGTTGCGGCGGTGCCGCTGCCACTCAACGTCATCGCCTTCCCGGGCGCGCCCGACAAGAAAGTCTGGACCGATGCCGGCGTTGCCCGAATCAGCCATGGGCCCTTCCCGCACCGCGCCTTGATGGCCAAGCTGACCGAAATGGCGCGCGAAGCGATCGGCTAGGCGCGGCCGAACTTCCACCACGGTTGTCGCGGGCCCGATTTCAGCACGGTCTTGCGGAACAGCTGCGCGCCGAAGCGCAGGATGACCGCGATCCAGATCGCCTGCCAGGCGATGCCGGCGAGGTGAGGCCACAGGCGCGGATCCTCGGCTGCGCGCGCAATCATCGCCATTGGCGACGACAGCGGAAATACGGCGGCTGCAATGCCGCCGAGCGAATCGGGATTGCCGACGGACCCGGCCGCGAAGCCGAACAGCAGCACCTGCGCGAAGGTCGCGGGCAGCGACATCGTCTGCACTTCGCGCGCCGTCGAGGCTTGGGCGCCGATCATCAGGAAGGCGGCGCCGAACAGCAGATAGTTCATGCCGAAATAGATCACCGACAGCGCCAGGAACAACGGCCAGCCCACGGCAGGGATCGGCAGCGTCGCGACCCCGCCATGCTTTACGAACTGGATCAGCAGCGCGCCGCAGCCCATCCACACCAGCAGCGCGAGGATCGAGGCCGAAAGCATCGCGAACAGCTTGCCGACGAACATGGCATCGATCGGAATTGCCGCCGCGATTACCTCGATCACCTTGTTCGATTTTTCCTCGATCAGCTGCGAAAGCACCATGGTCGAGAGCATCAGCGTTAGGATGAACAGGATCGTCTGGGCGATCTGCGCGGTGTCCGTCCGCTGGCTGTTCAAAGCACCGGACGATGGCGGCGCGTTCTCGTGGATCGGGAATTCGGGTTCGCGCGCCGCGGCGCCGGCGCGGGCGTTGGAGATGATCAGCTGCAATTGCCCGATGATGCCGCCGTCGTTGGCAAGGGCGCCGGCCAGTTGCGGATGCGCGAGACCGCCGCTCAGGACCGCGCGAATCGGCGGCGAAGGACTGGCTAGGAGGTGTTTCTGTTGAGAGGCGAGGTCCGCCTCGGGTCGATAGCCGACCAGCACCACGAGGTCTTCATCGCCAACCGCGCGCGCAACCTGCTCGCGGGCGGCGGCGAGCGCATCGTAATCGGCCTTGTCGCCGATGACGGCGACGACCGGCCGATGATTCTGCGAAGCAACGCGGGCGCTGATCGAGCTGAACACGCCACCGAACAGCAGCGGGAACAAGGGCGCCAGCAGGAAGAAGATGAAGGCCTTGGACAGCACAGTTGCGGAGAAATCGCGCCGGGCGATGACAAACGCTGAGCGGAAAAAGCGCGTCATGCGGCTTTCTCCTCGCCCATTTCGGCTGCGGCGGCATCGCCGGCGATCGACACGAATGCGTCGTGAAGACCAGGGCGTTCAATCGCCAGCGTCTCGATTCCCGCGCCGCCGTCGATGAGCGCCTTGAGCAGCGGCTCGGGTCCGCCAGGGGGAAGCTCGAAGACGAATTCACCACCCTCTTGCCGTGAACCCGCGGGAATGGCGGAACGCCAGGCACCGTCAGTAGAGCGCGTGCGGAGGCGAACGATGGGACGCAGCTTGGCCCGCGCCTCATCGACGCGGCCGTCGAAGGCCACCTTGCCTTTGGCGATGATGGCGATCTGCTCGCACAGCCGTTCGGCGTGAGCGATGACGTGAGTGGAGAAGATAATGGTGATGCCGGTCCTGGCCTCGCGGCGGATCATCTCCTCGAGACGCGCCTGGTTGATCGCATCCAGCCCTGAAAAGGGTTCATCGAGGATGATCAGGCGGGGCTTGTGGACGATGGTACCGAGGAGCTGGACCGTCTGCGCCATGCCCTTGGACAGGTTGCGAATGGGCTTCCTGGCCCACTCACCGAGATCATGCTCGGCAAGCAGGGCATCGGCGCGGCGCCGGCCCTCGGCAATCGGCAGCCCGCGCAGCGCGCCCATGAAGGCGATGGCGTCGCGCGCATGCATCGCCGGGTACAGTCCACGCTCTTCCGGCAGATAGCCGATCTCCTGCGCCGCTTCTAGCGGACGCTCCCGGCCGAGGACCAGCCGGCTTCCGCTCGATGGGTCGATGATGCCGAGCAGCATGCGGAGCGTGGTCGTCTTTCCGGCGCCATTGGGCCCGAGCAGACCGAAAATCGATCCCGTGGGAATGGCCAGGCTGACGCCGTCGACGGCGCGTGTCTCTCCGAAGTCCTTGACGAGATTGCGGGCCTCGATCGCCAATCCATCGCGCGCGCCCGGCACTGGCGCATCCTTCATTTGGATCAATGATCGAACTCCAACCGACCCGACTGGCCCTCTGAGACTCACTCCACCGTAATCGCTGAAGGTCAACCGATGTTGAACAGAATATGCCCAGAGGACGGCAGCAGTCTTGCTCTTGGAGCCGGGGACACGCAGTAAGAGCAGCCGTTAACCAAGGGGCTACTCGCGATTCCTTCCGGTTCTGTAAACGCGGACCTGCAGCAAACCCGGCAACGCCTGCTCGCGGAAGCGCGACGAATTTTCCTGGAGAGGGGGTACCAGGCCACCAGGCTCGATGAAGTCGCTGCTGCGGCCGGCTTCACCAAGGGTGCCGTCTACTGGCATTTTCCGAACAAGCGGGCGCTGTTTCTCGCGCTAGTAGCCGAGAGCGTGGAATCGAATCTGCGAACGCTTGAGGCGTTTCTCGCCTCGGCGACGGCCCAGCCCTCCGAGCTCAAGCAAATGCTGGGAGAATGGATCGACGGCATCGACGAACGCGAAAGCCTGCCGGCCTTCGGCGCGGAGCTTGAGATCGAATCCCGCGGCGATGCCGAAGTTCGGGCGATTCATCAGCAAATGATCGTCGCGCATGAAGTGAAGCTGGCGGCCTATCTCGATCGCTATTTCGAAGCGGTCGGCGAAGAACCGGCGCTGCCGCCAATAGAATTGGCGCGAGCGCTGGTCACCATATTCAAGGGCTTCGCGCTGTCGCGTCAGAACCGGCCGGTCGACCCGCCCAACTCCGCCAGCGTGGTTCGCCTCTTGCTGGGGCTGCCGCTCGTCCCCAATGACGGATTGGATGAACGAGCTTGAGGATCTGATCCGGGCGGAAGCGAAGCGGCTTGGCTTTGCGGCCTGCGGGTTCACGCACGCAGAGGCGGCGGACGATGCCGGACTTGAACTGATTCAATGGCTGGACGCCGATCGTCACGGCACGATGGAGTGGATGGAAAGCCGGGCTCACCACCGGGTGTCGCCGCGATCATTGTGGCCGGAAGCCCGGTCGGCGATCGCGCTTGGCATGAGCTATGCCCCCGCGTCCGATCCACTGGCACTGGCCGCGCATCCGGACCTGGGACGCATTTCCGTCTACGCGCAGGGCGGCGATTATCACAAGACGGTCAAGAAGGCGCTGAAAGCACTCGCGCGTTTCATCGTTGCCGAGGCGCCGTCCGAGCTGAAAGTTTTCGTCGACACGGCTCCGGTGATGGAAAAACCGCTGGCGCAGGCCGCGGGCATCGGCTGGCAGGGAAAAAACACCAACCTCGTGAGCCGCGAACACGGCAGCTGGCTGTTCCTCGGTGTGATCCTGACCAGCCTGGAGCTACGGCCGGACCCGCCGGCGAACCAGGGGCATCACTGCGGCAGCTGCACCCATTGCCTGACCGCCTGTCCCACCGGCGCCTTCGACGGACCGCACCGGATCGATGCGCGCCGATGCATTTCCTACCTGACGATCGAACATGATGGACCGATCCCGGCCGAGTTTCGCCGGGCAATAGGCAATCGCATCTACGGCTGCGACGATTGTCTCGCGGTATGCCCATGGAACCGGTTTGCCGACGCAGCCGCTGCCAACCGCGCCTTCCTGCCGCGAGCCGAGCTTGCCGCGCCGCGTCTCGCCGACCTCCTCGCTCTCGGGGACGCCGCGTTTCGCGAGATGTTCGCCGGGTCGCCGATCAAGCGCATCGGCCGCAACCGCATGATCCGCAACTGCCTCGTCGCGGCAGGAAACAGCGGGGCGGCCGCCCTGATCGATTCAATTCGGCCGCATCTGGACGATCCGGACCCGGTCATCGCCGAAGCGGCGCGCTGGGCGCTGGATCAGATCGCCGCGCTGCGCAGCGAGAAGATGCAGGCCGCCTGATCCATGTCCCCGCCCGTCAGGTTGCGGGTGTCGACGTGGGTGACCTTGAGGTTCGCCGAGCTGCCCGACGGATAGAGATAGGCGTCCATGATACAGCGGCGCCCGCGAAACTGAAGCTTGAGGCTCGACCCTTCACGGATCTGGAGCGCCGGCGCGCCGAAGCGGCCTACCAATTCCTGCGTCGTCAGGCCGGTCAAAGCATTGCCCGTCTCGGGCGCCGGGGTCTGAACTGGCGGACTCGGTGTCGACACCGCTTGCGGTCTGGGTGCGCAGGCGGCGAGTGACGACAACACGGCAAGGGCGATGAGATGGCGCATGCTCGTAAAGATGGCCTGCGATCCTCGCCGACGCAATGTTGCGAGCCGGTGAACAGGCCGCTAGGCGGCGCGCTTTCCCCATCTTCCGGAGTATTTGATGCCCGAACCGCGCCTCGATGTCCTGTGCATCGGCAATGCCATCGTCGACGTGATCGCCAATGCCGGCGACGATTTCCTGTCTCAGGAGGGCCTGGTCAAGGGATCGATGCGGTTGATCGATGCCGAGGAGGCGGAGCGCCTCTACGCCCACATGGGCCCTGCGCACCAGGTCAGCGGCGGATCGGCCGGCAATACGGCTGCCGGGGTTGCCGCTTTGGGCGGACGAGCAGGCTTTATCGGTCAGGTTGCACCTGACCAGCTTGGCGAGTTCTACCGGCATGATCTGACCGCGACGGGCGTCGAGTTCATCACCGCCGCGGCCGAGGTCGGCGAGCCGACCGCGCGGTCGATGATCCTGGTCACGCCCGACGGCCACCGGACGATGAACACGTTCCTGGGCGCGGCGCAGCATTTGCCGCCGACAGCGCTGGACGAAACGCAAATCCGCGAGGCCGCGATTCTGTATCTCGAGGGCTATCTGTGGGACCCGGAGACGCCGCGCTCGGCGATGGTCCGGGCAATCGAGGTCGCACGCGAGGCTGGCCGCAAGGTCGCCTTCACCTTGTCCGACACCTTCTGTGTCGACCGTCATCGCGAGGGTTTCACCAGGCTGATCGACGAGGGCCAGATCGACATCCTATTCGCCAACCAGGCGGAGATCGAGGCAATGGCTGGCGTGCCGCACCTCGAGACTGCGGTCGCGGCGTTCGCCAACAAGGTGGAGACCCTGGTTGTGACTCGCAGCGAGGACGGCGCGCTGGCGACGCGGGGGAGTGCGCGGGCTGAAGTCCCAGCCCAGCCGATTCGGGCGCTGGTCGATACCACCGGCGCAGGCGACCTGTTCGCGGCCGGCTTCCTGCTCGGCACTGCCCGTGGCAGCAGCCTCGAAGATTGCCTCCGGCTCGGCGCCATCTGCGCCGCCGAAGTCATTCAGCACTATGGCGCGCGCCCCGAGGCGGACCTCAGGGCGCTGGCCGGATCACTTGTCTAGCGGCTGGGCCAGTTCCGGCTGAAGGTTCGGGTCGGGAACCACCTCGGTAATTCCGCGGCCGACATGGCTGCGGCTGCGCGAATAGCCGAAATAAATCAGCAGCCCGATAGCGCCCCAGCCGATCAGCACCATCTGTGCGATAAGCGGCAGGTTGAGGTACAGACCGATGCAGCCGATGATTGCCAACGGGGCAATAACCATGACCGCCGGGGTCCGGAACGGACGGCGGCGGCCTGGATCTTTCTTGCGTAGGACCAGCACCGCGAGCGCAACCATGGCGAATGCGAACAAGGTTCCCGAGTTCGAATAATCGGCCAGCTTGCCGACCGGCAGGAACGCCGCGGCCAGGGTCACCACAATTCCCGTGAAGGCGGTCACGATGTGCGGCGTGCGGAACTTCGGGTGCACGTCGGCCAGCCGCTCCGGCAGCAGTCCATCGCGCGCCATGACGAAGAAGATGCGGGTCTGGCCGAACATCATCATCAGCACCACCGATGGCAGCGCGATGAAGGCCGCGATGCCCATCATGTCGCCAAGCCGCTCATAACCGATCGAGCGCAGCACATGCGCGAGCGCTTCCTTCGAGCAGACGAGCGGCTCGGACGCGCCGGAACTGACGATCGCGCGGCACTGGGCGGCCATTTCGGACGACCCCGGCGGCAGGACCGCTCCCGAGGCACTGCGGACCGGATCGGCACCGAGCGCACCGATCGCGCCGGCGGCAACCAGCAGGTAGAAAATCGTGCAGAACAGCAGGCTCCCGATCAGGCCGATCGGCACGTTGCGTTGCGGATTGACGGTTTCCTCGGCCGCGGTGGAGACCGCGTCGAAGCCGACATAGGCAAAGAAGATCGATGCCGCTGCGCCGACCACTCCGTAAGTGCCCCAGCCGTTTGGAATGAAGGGTTCGAAATGGGCGCCGTTGAGCACTGGCAGCGTCAGGATCACGAACACCGATAACGCGACGACCTTCACCAGCACCAGCGCGGAGGTAAAGCGCGCGCTCTCCTTGGTGCCGATGATCAGGAGCGCCGTCACGAGCATAGAGATTACCACTGCGGGCAGGTTGAGCACTCCGCCCTGGCTTGGTCCCACCGCCAATGCCGTGGGGAAAACTATGCCCCAGCTTTTCAGCAGCCCGACGAAATAGCCCGACCAGCCGACCGCCACGGCGCTGGCGCCGACGGCATATTCGAGAATCAGCGCCCAGCCGACCATCCACGCGAGAAGCTCGCCCATCACCGCGTAGGTGTAGGTGTAGGCCGAGCCCGAGACCGGCACCATCGATGCCAGTTCCGAATAGCAAAGCGCAGCGACGGCGCAGACGAAGCCGGCGATCACGAAGCTGATCATCATGGCCGGACCGGCCTTCTGAGCCGCCTCTGACGTCAGCACGAAAATGCCTGTGCCGATCACGGCGCCGATCCCGAGGAGGGTCAGCTGGAAGGCGCCGAGCGACCGATGCAGCCCCTTCTTCTCCGCAGTGGCGAGGATTGCATCCAACGACTTTACGCGGCCCAGAATCAGGCCCTCTCGCGGTGCTGCACTGGCCATAAAATTCCCCTACCAACCCATATTTCTGCCGCGACCCTAGCGGCTGTCATCATCAGGGCAATCCCCCTTCGACAGGCGGTTCTACCGAGCCAGCATCGGCCCCAGTGGGCGCCCCGCGAAAATGTGGACATGGAGATGCGGCACCTCCTGGCCCGAATCCATCCCGACATTGGCAAGCAGCCGATAGCCGCTCTCGACCAGTCCGGCCTCGCGGGCAATCTTGCCGACAGCACGGACGAAGGCGCCGATCTCCGCCTCCGAGGCACGCGCGGAAAAGTCGTCCCACGAGACAAAGGCGCCCTTGGGAATGACGAGGATGTGCGTCGGCGCCAGCGGATTGATGTCGCGGAAGGCGAGCGTGTGCTCGTCCTCATAGACCGTCGTCGACGGAATCTCGCCGCGCAGGATGCGCGCGAAGATATTGCCGTCGTCATAGGGCTGGGTAGCATCGATGGGCACAGGGAGGACTCCGCTTGACCGCGCTCGCTCGCCCGCTACCACAAAAGCGATGACGGACGAGACCCCGGAAAGCCTGATTCCGTACGATGAGATCGTGCAGGACGCGCTGCGCGCCGTGGTCAGTCGTGTCCTTCGCGAGGTCGAGCAGACCGGCGCCCTGCCCGGCGAGCATCATTTCTACATCACTTTCAAGACCCGCGCAGCGGGAGTCTCGATTCCCAAGCATTTGCTCGAGCGGTTTCCGGACGAGATGACGATCGTCATCCAGCATCGGTTCTGGGACCTGAAGGTGGAAGAGGACAATTTCTCCGTCGGCCTGTCGTTCGGCGGCGTTCCCGCCATGCTGCACGTGCCGTTCGCCGCAGTGACCCAGTTCCACGATCCGGCGGTCGAGTTTGCGCTGACCTTCCAGGCGGCGGCCGAAATGCAGCCCGAGGAGCACGAGGCGGCGGAAAATGACACTCCGGGCGAGAGCGAGAACGCCCCGGAAGCCGAGGCTCGCGACGACGGGTCCAACGTCGTGAGCGTAGACTTCACGCGGAAGAAGTAACGAGTAGTCACGCTCGTGATCCCGGACTTGATCCGGGGTCCGCCTTCCTTCAATCGCGCCCAACAAGAAAAGGTGAATTCCCTGCTTTCGCGGGGATGACGATTCATGAGGAAGTCCATGCCCAACGACACCCGCAGCGAAACGGACAGCTTCGGCGCCATCGAGGTGCCCGCCGATGCTTATTGGGGCGCCCAGACCGAGCGGTCGATCGGTAACTTCCCGTTCGGGCCGCGCGAGCAGATGCCCGTGGAGATCGTCCATGCTTTAGGCTTCGTGAAGCAGGCGGCGGCACGGGTGAACGCGCGCATCGGCGGGCTCGACCCCAAATTGGCCGAAGTCATTCAGCAGGCGGCCGCCGAAGTGGCGCGCGGGGATCTCGATAGCCAGTTTCCGCTGGTGATCTGGCAGACCGGCTCGGGCACTCAATCCAACATGAACGCCAATGAGGTGATCGCCAGCCGCGCCAATGAAGTGCTGACCGGCAAGCGCGGCGGCAAGGAGCCGGTTCACCCCAACGACCATGTCAACAAGAGCCAGTCGTCGAACGACAGCTTCCCGACCGCGATGCACATCGCCGCCGCGCGCGGGGTTCACGACAAGCTGATTCCGGCGCTGCGCCTGATGCACGCGCGGCTGGCGGATCAGGCCGAGCGCTGGGACCGAATCGTCAAGATCGGACGCACCCATTTGCAGGACGCGACGCCGCTTACCCTGGGGCAGGAATTTTCGGGATATGCAGCGCAGATCGCCGATTGCATCGACCGGGTCGAAGGCGCGATGCCGCGCCTGCTCCGCCTTGCGCAGGGCGGAACCGCGGTCGGAACTGGGCTCAACGCGCCGGCGGGCTTCGCCGAGGAGTTCGCCAGGGAAGTCGCCAATCTGACGCAACTCCCCTTCACCTCCGCGCCCAACAAGTTCGCGGAATTGGCGGCGCACGACACGCTGGTCGAGCTGTCGGGCATCCTCAACACAATCGCCACCGCGCTGACCAAGATCGCCAACGACGTCCGCCTGCTCGGTTCGGGTCCGCGCTGTGGGCTGGGCGAACTCAAGCTGCCGGAGAATGAGCCGGGCAGCTCGATCATGCCGGGCAAGGTTAATCCCACGCAGGCGGAGATGCTGACGATGGTCGCGGCGCAGGTCGCCGGCAATTGCGTCGCAGTGACCATCGGCGGCATGCAGGGTCACCTTGAGCTCAACGTCTTCAAGCCGATGATTGGCGCCAACGTCGTGCGGTCGATCAATCTGCTGTCGATCGGCATGACCAGCTTCACCGAGCGGATGCTCGACGGCACCGAACCCGACGAGAAGCGCATCGCCGAGCTGATGAACCGCTCGCTGATGCTGGTCACCGCGCTCGCGCCGGAAATCGGCTACGACAATGCCGCGACCATCGCCAAGCACGCGCACAAAAAGGGGCTGACCCTCAAGGAAGCAGGGCTGGAGCTGGGTCTGGTCGATGCCGAGACCTTCGACCGAGTAGTGAAGCCGGAGACGATGCTCGGCCGCTGAAGCGAGGCCGAGCATCTTTTCCTGACGAAGTTCAGGCGGTCCGAAGCTGCGGCTTCGGGCGGCGGCGCATCGTCAATCCGACGGCTGCGAAGCCCAACAGCATCATTGCCCAAGTCGCCGGCTCGGGAACCGCCGCCGGCAGGTTCACTGACGCCGTAATCGCCTGGCCGGGCGTATTGTTAAACACGACGCCGTTCAGCAGGGTGTTGGTGGTGAATGCGTAGCCGAAGAACACGTCACTGCCGATCATCGCGCGCAAGCCGATAAAATTGTCACCATTCGAAAACCGAATGGTGGTCGGCGACGTGAACGCCGCATACATGTCGCCGGGCCCGAAGGTGACGATCCCGCGATCAACGAAATTTGTCGTCGGCGAGCCAAAGATCGTGTTCACCTGACCAGTCCCGCCAGTACTGATTGCAAGGGGTCCAAATGGGTCGCCAGTCGGGGTGAAGGTGAAGGTGCTACTGCCGAATGTGGCAGTGACCGGCGTGCTGGCGAAGCTCGCGCTCCCTTGAACCAAAACCGGGGCGGCAATTGCAGGAGTGGTCGCGAGAATGCCAGTCGACAACGCAAACATCACGCCATGAAAACGCATACTGAACCGCATACTCGCTCTCCCAAGAATAGTTAACGGAAGTTAACCGGTGGTTTAGCGAGCCGGGAATGCATTGGTTCCAACCCTCTGTCTTGAATGGGTATTCTTGCAGTAAGTTACGGGGCAAGACCGAGCTCATGTCAGCCATCAAAGCGCCAGGTTCAACCGCACGCCGAGATTGTCGATCCCCGGATTTTCGCGGCCGCGAAGCTGCGCGTGGCTCATATGCACCCAGCTGCCCTCAATGCTGAGGCGATCGTTGATCCGCTTGCCGATACCGACTTCGGGCTCGAACAGGACGCGGCTGCCGAACGCGATCCTGTCGGTGCGATAAAATTTGCCGGCCGAGCCATTATGGATGGCAATGCCAAGGCCGGGACGAACGTACCATCCGCTGCCGAGGCCGAACCGCGCAGACAGGCCGGCCGCGGCGTAGCTGGTATCGCCGGCGGTGTTCAGTGCGCCGAACGTATAGAATTGCAGCGGGGTCTTGCCGATCCGGCCACCGCGATACCCGACCTGAAGATCGAGGCCTTGCTCGAAGCCGCTGAGATCGGTGGGCAGCTTGACGTCATGCACATAGACGCCGCCGAAGATTTCGCCGGCATGAGCGCCACTGGACGCCGTCACTGCCAGCAGGACAGCACAGCCCACCGCCAATCTCTTCAACCGAGCTCTCCCAACAATGTCGGCGACAGAACACGCCACAGCGGCAATGGTGCCTTAGCGACCGGCCTGCCATGCCTGCAACGCTTCGTTAGGCGCAATTAACGCGATGACGTTGAGCGTCAGGTTATCGCGGATGGCAAACAATGGAATAACTTCCAGCGCGATCAGCAATGCGATGCTCGTCCAGACGGGCAGCTTGCGCGCGATCGCGAAACCCAGCGACATCATAACAATGTCGGACAGGGAATTGAGCACGCTGTCGCCGGTGTAGCCAAGCGCGGCAGTGGTCGCCCGATAGCGATCGATGACCAGCGGCGTGTTCTCGGCAACCTCCCAGGCCGCCTCGATCAGCAGCGCCATGACAAACCGCCACTCTGCCGGCCAGCGGCGCGCGACCAGCCACAGCGCCGCATAGAAGAGCAACCCGTGGACGACGTGACTGAAACTGTACCAGTCGGCCAGCATCTGGCTGGTGCGCGGACTGTCGCGCGAGCCGACCCATAACTCCACCGCCCCGCAGGTGCAGATCGGATGGCGGCCCATCAGCAGCAGCGCCGCGCCGGCGGCGGCAACGATGAGAACGGCGGCAGTCAGCGCTCGGCGATCTGTCATGATGCGACTGTGCAAATCCTTCGGGCCGGACGCAATCGTCCGCCGCATTGCGCCAGAACGAGGTCGGTGACAGGGTGCGCGCCATGCTGCGTGCCTACGGACCCGGATGCGATGGAAGCCTCGTCGAGGCCAAGCTGACCCGCATCCCGGACACGGCGACCTGGGTCGACCTCGAAGAGCCGACCGAGGAGGAAGAG
>Ga0207657_10004722_pt1 | contig 14377 bp, 7 predicted proteins | sample KBSC33metaG_FD_184316 | JGI IMG/M metagenome (GOLD analysis project Ga0207657, IMG submission 184316) | Corn rhizosphere microbial communities from Kellogg Biological Station, Michigan, USA - KBS C3-3 metaG (SPAdes) (version 2) | ecosystem: Host-associated > Plants > Roots > Rhizosphere > Soil ... | reverse complement strand
CGCAGTCGAGGGACCCCCATGAGCGCAACAAACGACGGCGCGGAAGATATCAGTGCGCGCAACGATGGCGTTTGCCGGAGGTAGGGGTCCTTCGACTCCGTTGATCCGTTCGCAAGCGAACGGATAAGCTGCGCTCAGGATGACACTGGCGTTGAGAATCGCTGGAAGTAAAACTCGTTGACAAGGACGCAGCAGGCCTGCAATCGTTTACACCGTTTGCCGGAAGGACGAGTTTTCAGTTCAGCTCACGATTCACGAAGGAGAATTAATTCATGTTGAGGACCATCGATTGGACCATCATGATCGTGTATTTCGTCTTCGTGCTTGGAATCGGAGCGGTCCTCAAGCGCTACGTCAAAACCAGTACGGACTTCTTCCTCGCAGGGCGTTCCATCCCCGCATGGGTTGCCGGCCTGGCCTTTCTTTCCGCCAACCTGGGCGCGCAAGAAGTGATTGGCATGGGCGCTTCCGGGGCGAAATACGGTATTGCCACCAGCCATTTTTACTGGATTGGCGCCATTCCGGCCATGGTCTTCGTGGGCGTGTTTATGATGCCTTTCTATTACGGCTCGCGGGCGCGGTCGGTGCCCGAATATCTACGCCTGCGCTTTGATGAAAAGACCCGCGGCCTCAACGCCGTTTCGTTCGCCATCATGACTCTTTTTTCTTCCGGCATTTCCATGTATGCCATGGCGAAGCTGATTCAGATCCTGCACATTTTCGACGCGCCTTTCGCCTGGCTGGGGCTGCCGCAGGCGTGGATCTTTCACTTCTCCCTGGTGATTTCGGCGCTGGTGGTTCTGGGATACATCCTGCTTGGGGGACTGACCAGCGCCATCTACAACGAAGTGGTCCAGTTTTTTCTGATCGTCGCCGGATTTCTTCCGCTGGTCTGGCTGGGCTTGAAGAATATCGGGGGCTGGCAAGGGCTGAAGGCCAATCTGGATCCCTCTTACACGCACTCCTGGCTGGGCATGAGCAATCCCCACACCAACCGCCTGGGAGTGGAATGGTTCGGCCTGAGCATGGGGCTTGGGTTTGTGCTGTCGTTTGGATACTGGTGTACGGATTTTCTGGTCATTCAGCGTGCCATGGCCGCCAACTCCATGAATTCCGCGCGCTGTACGCCGCTCATCGCAGCTTTTCCCAAAATGCTTTTTCCTTTCCTGGTCATTCTGCCGGGATTGATCGCGATTGCCCTACCCACCCAGAATCTGGCGAATCTGGCGGGCACACATGCGGCCACCACCATCGAAGGACGAGGCTTGATTCCGGCAAAGATGGATGCGTCAGGTCAGGTCATCCGGGACAAGGACGGGACGGTCGAACTGGATTATGACCTGGCAACTCCCAACATGCTTCTGCACTACTTCCCTACCGGAATCCTGGGCCTTGGCCTGACCGCGCTGCTGGCCAGCTTTATGTCCGGCATGGCGGGAAACGTGACTGCGTTCAACACCGTGTGGACGTACGATATCTACCAGTCGTACATAAATAAAAAGGCCAGCGACGAACACTATCTGTGGATGGGACGTATGGCCACCATCTTCGGCATTGCTCTGTCCATCGCAACCGCTTACATGGCAACGCGCTTCAACAACATCATGGACATGCTGCAACTGGTGTTCGCTTTCGTGAATGCCCCGCTGTTCGCGACGTTTCTGCTGGGCATGTTCTGGAAGCGCACGACCGGTCATGGCGCATTCACGGGGTTGCTGGGTGGCACGATGGCGGCCGCCCTGCACCACGGGCTAACCTTGCCGCAGGGAGGCGTCCCTGGCGTGAAAGGCGGATGGATCGCCGCCCTGCACATTTATCCCAGCGAGATGGCGCAGAATTTCTGGACCGCTATTTATGCATGGACCACCTGCTTCGTGATCACAATCGTAGTCAGCCTGCTGACCCGGGCGCATGACGAAAAGGAACTGAAGGGCCTGGTGTACTCGCTGACCGAACGTCCGACGCAGCAGGGCCTAAGCTGGTACCAGCGGCCCGTGGTACTGGCCGTGGTGGTGCTGGCGGCCACGGGTTTGTTGAATATTATTTTCCGATAGGAGAAGTGATGGGACTCGACATCCGGGTGCCGATTGGTTTCCTGTTCTCGATCTTCGGGGTGCTGCTGATCGCCTTCGGAGCGCTGAGCGACAAAGCCATTTATGAACGCTCGCTCGGCATCAACATCAACCTGGAGTGGGGAATCGTCATGCTGCTGTTCGGCGCGCTGATGCTCTTCCTGGGCCGGCGCGGAACCAAAGTCTGAGTGGACGGCGGACCTCGGACGTCAGACTTCGGACGTCGGATCTCAGAGAGCGGAAAGGCCTCACTTTTCAACCAATGTCAGGAGTCATCATGCGCACGATTCGATCGTCACAGGGTTTACAATTCGCGCTCTTTGGAACTGTTGCTGCCCTTCTTCTGTTAGCGCCCACCCTCAGTGCTCAGGCACCGCCACCGCCGCCCATTATGCTGGGGACCGCGTGGTATCCGGAACAATGGCCGGAGTCGCGCTGGGACGCCGACCTCACATTGATGCAGCAAGCCGGAATCCGCATGGTGCGCGTGGGCGAGTTTGCATGGAGCCGCATGGAGCCCAGCGAAGGCCAATACGATCTGGACTGGCTGGACCACGCCGTCGCCGCCGCCGCGAAGCACGGCATCTACACCGTAGTAGGCACTCCGACCGCTGCCCCGCCGGCCTGGCTTACGCAGAAATATCCGGAGACCCTGCGCGTCGATGAAGAAGGCCACCGCGCCGAGCATGGCAACCGGCAGCAGTTCAACTTCGCCAACTCAAAGTACCGCGAGCTGGCTCGCAAAATCGCCGAACAGCTCGCCAAACGTTTTGGCCACAACCCTTACGTGCTGGGCTGGCAGATTGATAATGAGTATTCCGACATCTCATTCGATCCCGACACCAAGTCACAATTCCAGCAATGGCTCAAGGCGCGTTACGGCACCCTTGATAACCTGAATGCACGCTGGACCACTTCCTACTGGAGCGAAACCATTTTCGACTGGAGCCAGATTCCGATTCAGACGCAATACGGAAATCCAGGATTGCTGCTGGCCTGGAAGCGATTCGTCAGCGATACCTGGCGCAGTTATCAGAAGAACCAACTGGAGGTCATCCGCGCCAACTCCGATCCCAAACAGTTCATCACCACAAACACCATGGGCTGGTTTGACGGCTTCGATCACTACGTGGTCGAGAAAGATCTCGACCTCGCCGCCTGGGACGACTACGTGGGGCAGGGACATCTCGATCCCGCCAAGAATGGCTTTGCCCACGATCTGACTCGCGGATTCAAAGGCAAGAACTTCTGGGTCATGGAGACCCAGCCGGGATCGGTAAACTGGGCCCCGGTCAACAACTCCCTGGACAAAGGAGAAGTCAGGGCAATGGCCTGGCACGCCGTGGGACACGGCGCGGACGTGGTCAGCTACTGGCAGTGGCGCAGCGCGTTGAATGGCCAGGAGGAATATCACGGCACGCTAGTGGGAGCGGACGGAACACCGGTGCCCTTATATGCAGAAGCGCAGCAGATTGGCCGGGAGTTCGCCAAAGCGGGCCCCGCACTGGCGGGAACGTCGGTCAAATCCGAAGTTGCAATGCTGCATTCTTACGACAGCCGCTGGGCCATCGACTGGCAGCGCCATAATAAGAACTACGATCCAGCGGCAGAACTGGTCAGCTATTACGGGCCGTTGCGCGCGGTGTGTCAATCCATCGACGTGGTTGAACCAGTTGCCCCGCTCAGCCAATACAAACTGGTTGTGGCGCCCGGACTGAACGTGCTCTCTGATGCAGCGGCGAAGAATCTTATTGCCTATGTGCGCGGGGGCGGACACCTGGTGCTGGGTCAACGCTCTGGCATGAAAGACGAAGACAACGGGCTGCAGCCGCAGCGCCAGCCCGGACCGCTGGCCGACCTGCTCGGTGGACGGGTTGAGCAGTACTACGCGCTGACCGATCCGGTGGCGATCGAGGGGAAATTCGGCTCCGGACAAAGCAAGCTATGGGCTGAGCTTTTGAGTGCGAATGATAAAGACACCGAGGTGCTCGAGACCTATGGCAAGAGCAACGGCTGGCTCGATGGCAAGCCCGCTGCTATCACGCGCAAAGTCGGGAAGGGGCGGATCACTTACATCGGCGCCTGGCTCGATGGCTCGGCCATGAACGCGGCGGCCAAATGGATGGCGGAAGTGAGCGGCGTGAAACCCGCACTGGGTACGGTTCCTGACGGGGTCGAAGTTTATCCCCGCTACGGCGACCACGGAGCCGTGTACATTCTGGTCAACCTGTCGAAGGCGGAGCAGACCGTGGCATTGCCATCAGCGATGACGGACGTGCTCGACGGCGGATCAAAGCAATCGGTCAGGCTTCCCGTCTATGGGGTAGCGGTACTGTCGAAATAAACAAGAGCGCTTCTGGCTTCTAGCTCCTAGCTTCTGGCCAATCCCGGCTGAAGAGCCCTGAGCTAGAAGCGAGAAGCCAGAAGCCAGAAGCTCTCAGCAATACTAGCTTATCCAGGTAAGCAGTTGATTGAGGTTGGTGGGAGTGGACGATGCGGTGCCGCGCGGCAATGCCGGGCCGATGGCCACGGCTTCATTGTGGCCTTCGAACCACACCAGGAAAGAAGATCTCTCTGCCCCGGTCAGGCGCTGCTGATTCAGATAGGTGTAGTACGAGCCCATGTCGGCATCCACCAGGGAACCCGCGGGATCAAGTTCGGCATCGGACCTTATCCCAGACAGCAACTCGTTCATCGGCTGCTGCCGCTGCCGTGGGGCAAAGCGGACCAGCAGGGTGAGAGGCTGGGCGCGGCGCAGGGTTTCGCGGGCCGCCCACTGCGCGAAAGTGGTGCTGAAAATCTGGGTCCCCGAACCTTCGGTCAGAAGCTTGACCTGAAAGCGGTCCAGCACTGCATCTCCTGAGGGCGCCATCCCCAGGTCCACGGGACGCATCTGCGCCAGCAGCGTGCGCAGGGTCTCGGGTCCCATGCCGGGCTTTTGGATCTCTCCGTGCATCTTGCGCAGCAGGATCGCGCGCACCGGCTCCAGCGCTTTGTAGGAAACGCAGGTCAGCGCAGGATCGTGGGCCATCTCCTGGCCGCCATCGATGTACCAGTGAGCGTAGGGGGCAGGTTGCGCTTTGGCTCGAGCGGCCACTGCGTTCAGCAGCGTCTCCACGCCATGCTCGGGATTGACCTGGCTGAAGTATCCGCCATGAGCGCGCAGTTTGCGAAACAGAGGTTCGTCGTGCGCAGCCGCGCCCTGGCCGATGACCGCAATACCGAGACGCGGCGCTGCAGGCGGCTCGGGCGGCACAGCTGCTTGCAGACGGTTGGCATAATCTATCGCCGCCTTGCGAAAGGCATCCAGTTGATGGGTGCTCCACAAATGCGCCGAGAGCTGCTCGACAAACTGGGCGGGCGAGTTTATCCAATCAAGTTTTTCAAGCTTCCCCGACGAACTTATCTGGGCGAATCCCTGAAACCATTCTTTTGTCTGTTCCGGGGAGAGAGAGCTCAGGTTCGCCAGTTCCTTTTCGATCGCCTTGCGCTCGGGAGGAAACTTGAAATCGTAATCAATGACCTCGCGCAGCAGGCTGGCCACGAAGGTCAACGGCAGCCGCTGCAGCGCTGCAACGTAATCCGTCGCCAGCTTTCTGGCCTCTGGCGGATAGTTCTTGAACTGCTCCGGCTTGAGATCGCTTGGAAGCATAAGCGCTACAACAATTCTGGTATCGGCCTGCCCTGCGCCAGAGAGGCTGAGAAATCCAGCATGGACCCGAGAGTCGGAACCAGATCGGTGGACTCCGTGGCGCGGTCGTAAACTACACCCGGGCGTACGCCGGCGCCCAGCGCCATCATCCAGGTGGTGCGGGAGAGCGCGTCGCCGGTGCGATGGTGTTGAAACCCGTTGCCCCCGGAATCCTCGTCCGAATCCCGTCCGAAATCGGGCAGGATAAATAGCGTCGTGTTGCCGGCGTATTCCGGCTCGGTCTGGATCGCCTGCCAAATCTCGGCGCACAGGCGGTCGGTACGCCGGATGCCGTCGATGTAAAGCGAGTAAGCTCCGGCGTGCGCAATATCGATGTCGTGCATGGTGATCCACAGCAGGCTGGGCGCCACCTGGCGCATCAACTGGCGCGCGATATACACCGAGAGCTCGTCGGGGCTCGACAACGTTCGGGCATGGGCCTTGAAGTCATCTACTGATAGCTTCAGTAGCATTTCAAGTTGCTGCAATTCGAACTCGCGGCCGCCCAGCTCGGGGGCGTAGAACGGCGTTTCATAGTTGTCCCGAAGCAGGTGCTCGTAGTCGCCGCTGCCGCCCGCCAGGGCCGCGGTCAACAGGTGCTTGGGCAGAATTACTGTCGCTCCCGTCCCCACGCCATAGGAAGGATGGCTGCTTTCGCCAATCCGGTTGAATCCGTTGCTGGGAGCCACTACCCACGCATCCGAGCGGGGACGCTTCAAGTCTTTGCGGAAGTATTCGAAGACGGTCGGGTTGGCGGGGGGAACGGCGGCAAAGTTGTTAAAAGTCTCGTACACCCCAGTGACCAGGCTGGCGGTTGCGACATAATGGCCGAGGATTCCCCGGTTGACCACCTGGGTAAAGAAGGCCGACTGCGGGATGAGTTCGCGCATCAGGTGCGGGATGTTCTCCTGGCCCTCGGGTGCGAAGGTCTCCTGGTCGCGCGCGCCGCCGCCAAAGGTGATCACCACTACTTTTCTCTTCTTGCGAGTGGCCGCCGCTTTGGCCATCGCGCTCGGACCCAGCAGAGCGCTTCCCAGCGCCAGTCCGGCGGCAGTCCGCAGAAATTCGCGGCGATTGCAGGCCAGCTGCCGGGCCAGCTCTCGAGGGCTCGAAGCCGCCGTAGCGGCCCAGAGCTTCTCGGTTCGCGTTGAAGAGCTGTATGCCATTGCAAGTCCAGTTCTGACAACCTATATGTGGGCGCGAGCGTCCCGCTCGTGCACGCCAGCACGAGCGTGGACGCTCGCGCCTACATTAACCCGATCACTTCGCTGTCTGGCCGCCTTTCGCCGAATAGACGAACTGCCGGATGTCCGCTCTTTGCTTATCGACCTCCGCCAGGTGCTCGGCCCGGAGCCGTTGATATACCTGCAACTCTGCCTGCGCAAGTTCATTCTGTTTGGTGTGCACGTAGGCCTGGCCCAGCCGGTAGTGCACGTCCGCCAGGTCCGGATTCAACTCACGCGCCCGGACGTATTCCGGAATGGCCTCGGCATACCGGGTCTGGTCAGAATAAAGATTCCCCAGTTGCAGGTGGGCCTCGGCCAGCTTGTCATCGAGTGCGATTGACTTCTTCAGCAGGCCTTCGATCTGTTGCAAATTCATCCCAGTATCCTGCGCCCGCTTTCCCTTCCATAGGCTCATCGCGTAGTAGTAGGATGCGCGGGCATTTTTCGGCTGCAGTTCGGCGAAACGTCGGAAGCGTTGGATGACCTCGTCGGCCTGCCCCGGCGAGCTGTCATAGGCCTTGGACAGAAAAAGATAGCAGCTGGGATCGGAAGGGTCGAGGTCGGCCCCGTGCAGCAGGGCCTTCACCGCGTCGTCGTAATTGCCGCGCGAGTACAGAGCCATGCCCAGGCCGATGACCAGCCGGGGCGACTTGGGATAACGCTCAGTGGCGTGCTGGAAAACTTCAATGGCAGGGCCGAGGGTGCGGTGAATCAGAAGTTCGCTTCCCCAGTCGAAAAGGTTGCTCTCGCTCGGGTCCATGTGGGCGGCGGTTTCGTATTCATTGGCCGCCTCGACGAATTTTCCGTCTTTCTCTTCAATCTCGCCCAGCAGGTTGTGCAGCTCCGCGGTGTTCTTTCTTTTCAACAGATCCTGCACCAATTCCCGGGCATCCGCGAGCCGTCCGGTCAGGACGTAGGCCAGCGATAAGTCATATCCGTTGTCATAGGAAGACGGATCAATTTTCTGGGCCTGACCGAGAAAGCGAGCGGCTTCGGCTACTTTTCCCGAATGGACATAAAACTCGCCCAGATTGTGGTTGGTGTCGAAATTTTTCGGATCGAGCTCAACCGCCTTGCGGAATTCCACTCCTGCCAGTTCCGTCTTTCCCAGTCGCATCAGGTTGGCCGCCAGGTTGGTCCGGGCGGATGCGGAATCCGGCTTCAGGCGCACTGCCTTCTGCAGATGCGGGCTGGCTTTCGCGTCCTGCGATTGCGCGGAATAGACCAGGCCCAGGAGTTCGTGGACATCGAAGCTGGAGGGAACCTCGCGCAGCAGGCTTTCCAGTTCTACCGCAGCCTCAGCGAAGCGGCCAGATTCGTATTGAGCTACAGCGGACTGGAATTTGCGGTCGAGATGTTGGCTGGACTGACTTCCTGCTGCCGCCATGGGCACGCATACCAGAAGAGCCAGAACAGCAGACCAAATCGACAGGCGTCTCATGGCCACGTCTTCGTATGTTACCACCGCGCTGGGCAGGCGGGAGGGCTGGGTTTTGAAAGAGATCCCCCGGCAGGCGCTCGTAAGCACCTGGCCGGGGGAGGTAAGTTCGTAGCCTAGAAGTACAGCTTCAAAGCGAACTGGATCTGTCTCGGATCGTAAGGAGCGTCGCGAGTCGATCCAATTTCTCCGAAGGACGAACTGCTGAAGTTGTTGGAGCCGCCGATGGCCACAACGCCGTTGCCGCCGAATCCGGGCGCGTTGAAGTTCGGGTGATTGAGAATGTTGAAGAACTCGGAACGGAACTGCAACTTGAAGCGCTCCGAGAGCTGGAAGTCCTTGAAGAGAGATATATCAAGTCTCTTGAAGGGCGGTCCGGCAACCTGGGAGGGCGCCCCCCCCAGGGCCTGGAAGCCCGTACACCCAGGATCGCCAAACGTGCAGGGTGAAGAGAAAGCTCCCGGGTTGCCGAAGAAGTTCAGTTGATTGTGCGAGTCAATGTACAGTCCTCGTTTCGGATCTTGCCCGGTCACGTTTGCGTAGCAGCCCGTGCCTGCGGTTGAACTAGAGGGGCAAGAAAGGGTCATGGGCTGGCCACCCTGCAGGGTGGCGCTCCAGTTGACGCTCCATCCTCCGACCAGTTTGTCCGTCAAACCAGGATCGGTCATGTAACGCTTGCCCTTGCCGAAGGGAAGTTCATAACCCCCGCTGAAGTGGACTACGTTACGAATATCGAAGGGAGCCAGGCCGTAATCTCCATGAATCCCAAAGCCCGGGACACTGGGAGCACGGTAGCCCTGTCCGCTGCCGCCGTTGAGCAAGTCGAGGGCGTCGGACCGGACCTTCGAATAGGTATAGGTGAACAGGAAATTCAATCCGCTGGCAAACTGCTTCTCGAGCTTGGTTTGCAGTCCGTGGTAGTAGCTGTTCCCGTCCGTGGTCGCGTAACTCGATCCCTGACCGAAGTCCGGGAACGGAATCACCTGGGGCTGACCGGATGCGATCAACTGGGTAACGTTGTTCGAGCCTGGGAACACTTCCAAATGACGTCCCAGCGAAGTCACATATCCAGCTTGAATCGACATCGAATTGGTCAGCTGATATTGCAGGGTAAAGTTGCCACCCATGGAGTAGGGAGTGATGTAGTCGAACTGAATTCCGCGCAAGGCCAAGCCGCTGGCGTTGACCAGCAGAGGATCCAGCGGAGTGCAAGAGAATCCCGTCTCGAGAGTCGCGCTTCCGATGGGAGTGGCGTCGGGACTGGTGCAACCGTTGTAAGTGATGGGGTGATTGTCGTCCGCTGATTTGAACTGGAAGTTGAACTGGAAAGGATAATTTTCACCCAGGTTCGGCGAGAATCCGCGGTTTTCGAACCCGTTGTAGAAGATGCCAAATCCGCCCCGGGCTACGAGCTTCGGCGTAACTTGATAGGCAAAACCTACGCGGGGAGCAAAATTAGTTTTCTGTGAATTTCCCAGTCCTTTACCGTACTTATTGCCGATCGTCAGGGCGATGCCGTCTTTGGCCAGAAGGTCCGTAAAGCAAGTGGGGCAACCGGAAGACAAGTTTCCGGAATTCGGCCCATTCGGAATCAGGTACATGGGGCCGCCGGTGGGAGGTCCGCCGGGCACGAAGTTGGCCTGGTTGCCGTGGTGCTCAAACACCAGACCGAAAAAGTCCCAGCGCAAGCCCAGATTGACGGTCAGCTTGGGAGTGACCTTCCAGTCGTCGTTGATGTATGTGCCGTAGTAGTTTTTCCCGTTGTCGGTCAATGAGATATTCGAAACGAATACCGCATTGCCTCCGTTCTGGGCTCCTGGACCGCCCACATAGTCGGGTCCTCCCACTGTGGAGGCAATCGGAGTCAGGAGAAATTGCGCGATGCCCGTGTTTTGGGAAGAGGGGCTCGCACCCGGGATGTTCGTGTACACACCGTCGAAATTGAACTGCCCGCGCGACCACGGTGGTTGCAGGGTCGAGAACTTTACGTGCTGGAACTCAAAACCCATCTTAAAGGTGTGCTTGCCATAAATCTTCGTCAAGTCGTCGGTGACCTGGAAGGTAGAGCTGACTTCGTCCGAGGGCAGGAAAGCGTTGCTGCCCAGAGTTTGCAGACCCTGGATTCCGAACGCGGGGAGGCCGCCATTTTCGTGTTCCTGAGGTATGCCGGCAATGCCAAACTGCCCCGGCAGATCGCTCAGATCATTGGCCGCTGGTGAAACCCGGGTGGTGTGAAGGTAATTTAATCCCGCTCGCGCCACGTTGACCAGCGACGGGGAAAACACATGGGTCCAGGCCAGGGCGCTCTGCTGCGCGAGTGCGGTCTGAGGGCCTTCCTGGAAGCCGCCGCCATCAGCCACGCCCCCGAAGATGCCAGGGATAAATTGCGGGTCATCCACGTAGCTGAAGCGGTAGAAAATCTGGTTCTTGTCGCTGAGGTTGAGGTCCATCCGGGTGTCAAAAGCGTTGCGGTTTTCGCTGATCGCCGGCGAAGTAGTGAAGTTGGACGATATGCCGCCGCTCGTCGGGGCGGGATACAGATTCAACAGCTTGATGGCATTCGCATCCAATCGCCCAGCCGGCAGTATGTTCAGGTCGCAAGCTGCTAAGGTGTAATTGAAGTTGGCCGGAGCATTGGCAGGACAGGTACTGGCGGGTCCCAGGAACGGGTCACGGACAAAACCTCCCGCAACAGCACGCGTGGTTGCAGGATCCAGAATCGTTCCGATGGGCATGGTTCTATTCAAAGCATCGGTCTGTGGTGGACCCGACTGTCCTGTAATCAACTCAGTGAAATTGGTATATCCGCTGCTGCGCTCCAGGTTCGTCGGAACGCCACCGGTATGCGGTGATCCCTGGCGGCGGCGCAACCCTTCATAATCTCCGAAGATGAAGATCTTGTTCTTGATCACCGGCCCGCCGATGGCCACACCAAACTGATTCAAGTTCAGTTGTCCTTTGCGAGTTGTGGTTGTGCCGTCGCTGGCTACGTTCCGCTCGAAATAATCGGCTGCGTCCAACTTATCGTTGCGGAAGAATTCCCAAGCGGCGCCATGCCATGCGTTCGTACCGGATTTGATCGTGGCATTCAGAACGGCAGCGCCAGAACGTCCGAACTCGGCGCTGAAGTTTGTGGTTTGCACCTTGAATTCCTGAATCGCGTCCACTGGGGGCAGGACGACAAAGTTCGTGCCGTTCAGGAAGTCAACTGTGTCGGAGTTGTTGTCGATACCATCGAGCAGGTAATTGTTCTGCGCCGGACGGAGGCCGTTAGCGGCAAAGGCGCCTGAGGCTGCGTTGCCTCGGGTGTCCGCCTGCGGCGAGTTCACGCCGGCAGCGAGTTGAGCGAGGAAGGTGAAATTACGGCCATTCAGGGGGAGATTGTTGACGCTGCGCGAATCGACCACCTGGCCGACGGCAGCACTCTGGGACTCGAGCACCGGAGTTGTGGTGGTCACTTCGACCGTCTCACTCACCTGGCCTGGCTTCAGGGTGAAATTGATCACCACGTTCGAGCCGACGTTCACCATGATGTTGCGCTGCGTCGTCGTCTGGAACCCGGCGTAGGTCGCGGTCAGCGAATACGTGCCAATCCTGACTGGCGTGAATTTGTAGGAACCGTCGGTTTCCGCCGTGGTTGACAGGGTGGCACTGGTGCCTTCGTTGGTCAGGGTCACGGTGGCTCCGCCGATGACGGCACCTGAGGCGTCCGTGATCGTTCCCAGGATGCTGCCGGCATCCACTTGGGCCAAGAGGGGTCGCGGGATGAACAGCATTGCGCCGACTGCAACAGCCAGCGACGTTCGTAGCATCCAAGTGAAAAGGGCCTGTAGTTTCATGACCTTCCCTCCTAAGCCTTCGTGGGCAGCACTGAGGTGTTTTAATGTAAACGTGTACATTGGCGAAACGGGACAACCTTAAAACAGGTTCGGAGAACTTGTCAAGAATAAACTAGTGCCTTTGTACTATCTCCCGCCGCTAGCCCAAGTCCGGGGCTTTTCCGGGTTGCGAGTCCTCTAAAATCCTCCCGGAGCCCTGGAGGCTGCTCCACTATGCGTGCGGCCGGGTTTCTTTTCGGACTTTGCGCCGGCTTTGCGGTTGTCCTTCGATGGCGCGCAACCCACGAACCCCTTAACCGCAGAGGGCGCGAAGGAAATCCGCAAAGGGCGCAAAGGGAACATCCCCTGCGGTCCGTCGTTTGGATTAACTTTGCTGCGAGTGCTAACATGCGCTGCGGTGGGCCGTCATGGCGGGAACGCTTGAGGATGGCGCGTCCCAAAGACCAAAGACGAAGACCACATTGTTTTCACGTCGAACCTTCTTAAGAGGAATACGGTGGGCGCCTGCACTCTTTCTTCCCGCGCCCTTTCAGAGCGCGCCTTTCCGGTTGCCGCTTTTCGAAACGTCCCGGGGCCGTTCTTCTTCGTTTCCCTTTACTGATTTCCGTTTGACTCCGCACTATCCCGCGAAGTCCGCGCTCGATGATGTTCTCCTGAAGGTTGTACCCGGCGCGGACGAGTACCTTACCGAAAAATACGCATTTGAAATCATGGCGCTGCTCAAGCAGTGGAGCGCGGAACTCACGACGGCGCCTCCCGCGCTGGCCTCGCTGACGAAGTTTCTCGACACTTCCATCGCGACTTCTGCGCTGCTTCCAACGCGGGAAGTGGCGCGGCGTTCGGACCACGGCATCGAGATCTTACAAAGACGTTTCGCGAGGGATGTCATACCGGGCCGCGAGCGCTTCCTCCGCGAGATGGAGAATTATCTGGCCCCGATGTCGCGAGTGGAGACGGCGGAGTTCGAAATCGTCGGCATCAGGGGAATTGCGGGCTCCGAGGCTGCGTTCGATATCGACATTCGTTATGACCTGGTGGGCATGCGGAAGAACGGCGGTCGCGAGCAGCGTGTGGGACACTGGCTGACCCGATGGTCGCGCGCTGAAACCCAGGACTGGCGCGTGCTGCGCTGGGAGGCAACCGAAGAGACTCTCGCCCGCGCCCGCGAACCCGTCTTCATTGACATCACGGCCCAGGCGCTGGGCCAGACCGCGTCCTACAAAAATCAGATGCTTCGCGGAGTGGACCACTGGCGCACCGTGCTCGACGGAGCCTCCGGGATCGACGTGTATGGCAACAACGGGCTGGCCGTGGGAGATATCGATAACGACGGATTTGATGATCTATACGTGTGCCAGCCCGCGGGGCTTCCCAACCGCCTCTATCGCAATCGCGGCGATGGCAGCTTCGAGGATGTGACAGAAGCATCTGGGATTGGCGTGCTCGACGACACGGCCTGCGCCCTGTTCGCTGATTTCGAAAACAAGGGAGTCCAGGACCTTCTGGTGGTTTGCGGCGGCGGCCCGTTGCTGTTCATGAATCAAGGAAAAGGAAAATTTTCGCTTAAGCGTGACGCCTTCAGGTTTGCCCAGCTCCCCCAGGGAACATTCACCCATGCCGCCGTCGCGGACTACGATCGTGACGGGCGACTCGACATCTATTTTTGCCTGTACAGCTACTACGCCGGCCTCGACCAGTATCACTATCCCGTGCCTTACTTCGACGCGCGCAATGGGCCGCCGAACTTCCTGCTGCACAATGAAGGCAACGCGACTTTCACTGACCGGACTGCGGCTGCGGGGCTGAATGTGGACAACGATCGCTACAGTTTTGCCTGCGCCTGGGGCGATCTCAATTCCGACGGGACGCCCGACCTTTACGTAGCCAATGACTTCGGACGCAGCAATCTTTATCGCAACAACGGCGATGGGACTTTCGCGGCGGTCTCGACTGATGCAGGAGTAGAAGACGCGGGCGCAGGCATGAGCGCCTGCTGGTTCGACTTTGACAATGATGGGAACCAGGACATTTACGTGGCCAATATGTGGTCGGCCGCCGGCCAGCGGGTTTCAGAGCAAACAATCTTCCACGAGAAAGATCCCGAAAACATC
>Ga0207657_10004721_pt1 | contig 14378 bp, 12 predicted proteins | sample KBSC33metaG_FD_184316 | JGI IMG/M metagenome (GOLD analysis project Ga0207657, IMG submission 184316) | Corn rhizosphere microbial communities from Kellogg Biological Station, Michigan, USA - KBS C3-3 metaG (SPAdes) (version 2) | ecosystem: Host-associated > Plants > Roots > Rhizosphere > Soil ... | reverse complement strand
TTCTCCATCGCACCCAGCGAACCCATGCCGCGATAGCTCTTGTAGCTGCGACCCTGGAACAGTTCGACTTCGCCCGGCGCTTCCTCGGTGCCGGCGAACAGGCCGCCGACCATCACCGTCGATGCGCCAGCGACGATCGCCTTGCCGATGTCGCCGGAATAGCGGATGCCGCCGTCTGCGATCAGCGGGATGCGGTCCTGCAGCGCCTCGGCCACCATCGAGACCGCGGTGACTTGCGGCACGCCCACGCCGGCGACGATGCGCGTGGTGCAGATCGAGCCTGGACCGACGCCGACCTTGACCGCATCGGCGCCCGCGTCCATCAGTGCGAGCGCCGCGTCGCCGGTGACGATGTTGCCGCCGATCACCTGGAGCTTGGGGAAGCGCTGCTTGGCCCAGCGCACGCGGTCGATCACGCCCTGCGAATGACCATGCGCGGTATCGACGATGACGACGTCGACACCGGCTGCCGCCAAGGCTTCGATGCGCTGTTCCGTATCGCCACCGACACCCACCGCCGCGCCGACCAGCAGGCGTTCGCTGCTGTCGTAGGCAGCGTTGGGGTTGTCGGATTTCTTCTGGATGTCCTTGACGGTGATGAGCCCGCGCAGCGCGAACTCATCATTCACGACCAGCACCTTCTCGATGCGGTGCTTGTGCAGCAGCTGGATGACTTCGTCGTCCGACGCGCCCTCCTTCACCGTGACCAGCCGATCCTTCTTGGTCATGATGTGGCGGACCGGATCGTCGAGCTTCTTCTCGAAGCGCATGTCGCGCCCGGTGACGATGCCGACGAGGTGGCCGTCGCCGTCGACGACAGGCACGCCGGAAATGTTGCGTGCGCGGGTGAGCTTGAGGACTTCGCCGATCGTCGTTTCCGGGCCGACGGTGAACGGCTCGCGGATGACGCCGGCTTCGAAGTTCTTGACCCGGGCGACTTCGGCCGCCTGGCGCTCCAGCGTCATGTTCTTGTGGATGATGCCGATGCCGCCGAGCTGGGCCATGGCGATGGCCAGGCGCGCTTCGGTCACCGTATCCATCGCCGCGGCGAGGATCGGCAGGTTCAGGCGCAGGTCGCGGGTCAGGCGCGTGGCGAGCGAGACATCCTTGGGCAGGACGGTCGAATGCGCGGGGACGAGGGAAACGTCGTCGTAAGTGAGCGCTTCAGCCTGGATGCGCAGCATGGGCGGGTCCGGGGGGAATGAAGCGCGTCATTGTACCGCGCCGGGCGGGTCCGGCGCTGGCTTCCCATTGCAACGGCTTCAGCGCGAACTGCGCGCCCACGGCCGAAGCCGCCTTCGCGCACGCTACGACGAGCGGTCGGCCGCCTGGGCGGCTTCCAGCGTGTTCTGCATCAGCGTCGCCACCGTCATCGGCCCGACGCCACCCGGCACCGGCGTGATCCAGCTGGCGCGCTCGACGGCGGCTGCGAATCCCACGTCGCCGACAAGGCGGCCGTCGTCCAGCCGGTTGATGCCGACGTCGATGACGACCGCGCCCTCCTTCACCCATTCGCCCGGGATCAGCGCAGGCCGGCCCACGGCCACGACGAGGATGTCGGCGCCGCGCACGCTGGCCTCGAGCACCTCAGGCGGCGTGAACTTGTGGCAGGACGTGACGGTGCAGCCTGCGATCAGCAATTCCAGCGCCATCGGCCTGCCGACGTGGTTGCTCACCCCGACGATCGTCGCGCTGGCGCCGCGTACCGGTCGATCGGTCCACGCCAGCAGCGTCGTGATGCCGCGCGGCGTGCACGGGCGCAGGCCGAACTGGCGCAGCGCGAGATGGCCGACGTTTTCCGGGTGGAAGCCGTCGACGTCCTTGCGCGGATCGATGCGGTGGATCAGCGCGGTGGCATCGCGCCGGTCGGGCAGCGGCAGTTGCACGAGGATGCCGTGCACGTCCGGATCGGCGTTGAGGCGATCGATCAGCGCCAGCAGTTCGGCGTCGCTGGTGTCGGCCGGCAGGTCGTGATCGATCGCGCGGATGCCGACCTTCTCGGCGGCGCGGCGCTTGTTGCGCACGTATACGCTCGACGCCGGATCGTTGCCGACCAGCACGACGGCCAACCCTGGACGTGGCTTGCCGGCGGCAATGCGCGCATCGACCTGCGCCTTCAGCGTATCGAGCAGCTCGTCGGCGATGCGCTTGCCATCGATGATGTTCGCGCGTGGCGGGGTGTGCTTGGTTGCCGTCATGCAGGCCATGCCGCGGAGTCCGGCGCGCATTATCGCCGATCCGCATCGGCGGCCGGAAACAACTTGGAAGCTAGCGACCCCCGCAGAACTGCTGGTAGTCGATATACCCGGGAAACGCCTTGCCGGCTGCGCACACTGCGCAATCCGGATCGGCAGTGAGCCGCGTCTCGCGGAAGCGCATCGCCAGCGCATCGAACTGCAGCAGGCGGCCCGCGAGCGATTCGCCGATGCCCAGCAGCAACTTGATCGCTTCGGTTGCCTGCAGCAGTCCCACGACTCCGGGAAGCACGCCGAGCACACCGGCTTCCGAGCAGTTCGGTGCGGCTTCCGGTGGTGGCGGTTCCGGGAAGAGGCAGCGATAGCACGGCGCCTCGCCGCGGTGCCGGCCGGCATCGAACACGCTGAGCTGGCCGTCGAAACGATGCACGGCGCCGTAAACCAATGGTTTTGCAAGTTGCACGCAGGCGTCGTTGAGCAGATAGCGCACCGGGAAATTGTCGGCGCCGTCGATCACGACATCGACCGCATCAAGCAATCGCTCGACGTTCTCGCTGGTCACGCGCTCGTGCAGTGCCTCCACGCGCGTGCGCGGGTTCAGCGCGCTTAGCGCGACTGCCGCCGATTTCACCTTCGACATGCCGATGCGATCGTCGGCGTGGAGGATCTGGCGCTGCAGGTTGCTGCGGTCGACCACGTCGTCATCGACCAGGCGCAGGGTGCCGATGCCGGCAGCGGCGAGATAGAACGCCGCAGGGGACCCTAGCCCGCCGGCGCCCACCACCAGCACGCGCGCCTGCTGCAGTCGCTGCTGGCCTTCCAGGCCGACTTCAGGCAGCCGCAGGTGTCGCGAATACCGCTCCGCGAAATCACCATCGATGTCCGCGCGCACCATCGGCAGGCCGGCCGCCTCCCATGCGGACGTGCCGCCCACGATCGATGACACGTTGCGGTAGCCGCGCGCGGCGAGCGCCTGCGCCGCAAGCCGTGAACGCACGCCGCTCTGGCAGATCAACAGGACTTCGGCGTCCGCATCCGGAAGATGGCTGGACGCATCCGCGGCCAGCGTCTCGCGATCGATGCCAACGGCGCCCTCGGCCATGCCCAGCGCGCGCTCGTGCGCCGCGCGCACATCGACCAGCCGCGCGCCCGCGCGCAACCGGGCCAACGCCTGCGCCGGGCTGAGGTCGCGAATCTCGAATGCGCCGATGTCGGAACCTGGAGTCATGCGGCGATTATCGGCCAGCCGGGCGCGACTCGCTTATCGGATGCCCGCGGCATGCAGGTCCGCTGGTGTGTTGAGGTTGCCGAAACGCACGCCCGGAAGCCGTACCGGCTGCATGCCCAACGACTCCTGCAAGCGATGCACGGCGCGGTCGCCGGCAGCAATGGCCGATGCAAGGTCCGCGCGCAACAGGGCCAGGTTCCAGAGCGCCACCAGCGGTTGCGGGCCGTCGTCATCGACCGCGAATGCGCCCCGGCCCGCGGCGTGGGCGCGCAAGGTCTGCAGCAGGCACTCGTTGACGCCGACGAGGTCGACGGGGACCGTCAGCAGCCATGGGGTGCGACAGGCGCGCGCGAGTGCGTCGAGGCCGCCGATCGGGCCCGCGCCAGTCGCCACGTCGGCAATCGCGACCAGTCCATGGACCGCGTAACGCCCGGGGTCGCCATTCGCGCTGACCAGGATCGCGTCGACCTCGGCTGCGAAGCGCTTTGCGATGCGCACGACCTGCGGCACGCCATTGCGCTGCAGCCAGGCCTTGTCGACGCCGCCGAGCCTGGTGCCGCGACCGCCGGCAAGGATGCCCAGCGTTGTGGCTGTTGCGTCGTGCGTGGAGCTCATCGCTGGCAGCGGTCCGGCATGGCGACACGCGGATGCGTCATTTGCCGCGCTTGACGTGCCGGATCAGGCGGCGCTTCTTCGCGACCTGCTTGTCCGTGAGCACGTTCTTCTTGTCCTTGTAGGGATTCTCGCCTTCCTTGAACACGAAGCGGACCGGCGTACCGACGAGCTTGAAGCGCTTGCGGAAGAAATTCTCGAGATAGCGCCGATAGGTATCGGACAGGGTGCGCAGGCGCGTGCCGTGCACGATGAACGTCGGCGGATTCTCGCCGCCCGGGTGCGCGAAGCGCAGCTTGGCGACATGGCCGCGGACGACCGGCGGCGGATTGGTTTCGTAGGCGATTTCCAGCGCCTTGGTGACCTCGGCGGTGCTGAAGGCATGCGTCGCGGAGGCATGCGCGCGATGGATCGCCTTGAACAGTTCGCGCAGGCCGGAGCCATGTAGCGCGGAAATGTGGATGGACTCGGCCCAGTCGACGAAGCCGAGCTTGCGCTCGACAAGCCCATCGGTCTGCTTGCGCTGGTAGTCGCTCTGCCCGTCCCACTTGTTGATCGCCACGACGAGCGCACGGCCTGCATCGAGCACCGCGCCGAGCACCGTCGCATCCTGGTCGGTGACGCCTTCGCCGGCGTCGAGCATGATCACGGCGACCTGGCAGTGTTCGATCGCCTGCAAGGTCTTCACCACGGAGAACTTCTCGACCGCCTCTTCGACGCGGCCACGACGGCGCAAGCCGGCGGTATCGACGAGCCGATACTTGCGGCCGTCGCGATCGATATCCACGGCAATCGAATCACGCGTCGTGCCGGGCACATCGGAAGCGATCATCCGCTCCTCGCCGAGGATGCGGTTCACCAATGTCGACTTGCCGACGTTGGGGCGGCCAACGAAGGCGATGCGTACCCGTTCCGGATCGTTGTCGAGGATCTCGGCATCGCCGTCTTCGGGCAAAGTCGCCAGCACTCGCGCGAGCAGCGCATCGATGCCATGCTTGTGCGCCGACGAGACGGCAAGCACGTCCTTGATGCCGTAGCGCGCGAATTCGCCGAGCGCCGACTGGACATCGATGCCGTCGGTCTTGTTGACGACGAGGAAGGTCGGCGTCGCGACCTTGCGCAGCCAGGCGAGGATGTCGTCATCGAGCGCCGACGGACCTTCGCGCCCATCGACCACGAACAGGATCAGGTCGGCTTCCTCGGCCGCGGCACGCGACTGGCGGGCCGTCGCCCCGGCCAGGCCCTCCTCGCTGCCAGCGATGCCGCCGGTATCGACGAGCACGAACGGACGCGCTGGATCCAGGCGACACACACCGTAGTTGCGGTCGCGCGTGACGCCGGGCTCGTCGTGCACGAGCGCGTCGCGCGATCGGGTCAGTGCATTGAACAACGTCGATTTACCGACGTTGGGGCGACCGACCAGGGCGACGAGAGGAAGCATTGCGGATCCGCGGGTTGGGAGTCAGTCGGAGCTGGCGCCAAAGCGGCGCGACGGGAACATCGCCGCCGCGCGTTCGCCTGTCGAACGTCCCGGTACGCGACTCGTGCTTACTGGCCGAGCTGGAACGCGCTGATCCGGCCGCCGGTATCTTCGGTGACGAGGATGCCATCGCTGACGACCGGAGCCGCGCGCAGCGGATCCTTGCCGGCGCGCATCCGCGCCGCGAACGCACCGTCGGACAGCTTCAACCAGTGCAGGTATCCCTCGAAGTCGCCGACGACGGCGTAGTCGCCCTGGATCGCGGGACCTGTGACATTGCGGCGCAGCAGTGCGTCCTGCTGCCACAAGCCGGCGCCGGTCGCCCTGTCCAGGCCCCAGACGGTTCCGGAGGTGCCGGAAACGACCACGCGATCGGAAGACACCGCGACATTCCCCGCACCGCCGCTGTCATGCGACCAGACCGGACGTCCCGTCGGCGCATCGATCGCCGTCGTCTGCCGCTTGTAGCTGCTGGCATACAGCGTGGTGTCGGCCAGCACCGGGGTGCCGTCGACATCGGCCATGCGTTCGAGTTCGGTGCGTCCCGAGGCTTCCGCCACGGTCTGCTCCCAGATCGGACGGCCGTCGGCCACGGCCAGCGCACTCATCGTGCCGTCGTCGTTGCCGACGAACACATAACCCGGGCCGAGCACGACCGAATCGTTGCCGCGCACGGTCAGCGCCGGCAGATCGTGGGACCAGAACCAGCGACGCTCGCCGCTGGCTTCATCGAACGCCGTCACGCGGCCGTCGTTGGAGTGCACGAACACCATGCCCTGCCCGATCACCGGCGCGGCGATGATTTCGTTCCCGACCTTGGCCTTCCACTTCTCAGCGCCGGTCGCGGCGTCGAGCGCGACCACGTCGCCTTCGAGGCTGCCGGCGACCACCAGTCCATCGCCCACGCCCGGACCGCCGGAGAGCGGAAGCTTCGAGTTGTAATGCCACACGCTGGCGCCGGTCTTCAGGTCGAACGCGCGCACACCGCCGTGGACCGCGGCTGCATAAACACGACCGTCGGCAATCGCCGGTCCCTGGCGGGCGCCGATCAGACCCTCGCCCTTGCCGGCCTTGGCGCTCCACAACCGGGTTACCGACACCGATGGCGTGATCACGGCCAGTTCCGCGGGCTTGAGGGCGCGGTCCTTCCTGCTCGTGAAAATGTTCTTGACGCTGCTGCAGCCGCCGAGCGCGACCGCACAGGCGACCAGCAGGACGAGCACGATGCGCGGGCTTACCGGCCTGCGGTTGGCGCCACCGTGCTGCACGCGTGCGTAAGGGGCAGGCTTCATCAAATCTTCGCCTCGGGCTTGGGGGGAGTGCCGCCGACTTCGGAAAGTTTCAGTTCGACCAGGCGCCTCGCGGGCGCCGCGGCGTCCATCGTGGCCAACGCCTGCGCGTATGCAGCGCGGGCCTGGTCGAGATGGCCGAGTGCGTAATGGGCATCACCGCGCAGTTCCAGCGTCTGCGGATCGCTGTCTCCGGCGGGCAGCTGCTTGAGCGCTTCCTCGGCCTTGCCCGCATCGATCAGCAGCAGCGCAAGCCGTTGCGAGGTGATGGCCGCCAGCGCGGCATCCGCGGGATGGCTTGCGCGCAAGGTGGCGATGGCATCGTCGCGATGTCCCGCCGCCATCTGCGCCTTCGCCAGCGACAGTGCGCCGAGGGTGGCGTACGCGCCGGCGGGCAACGCCGCGACGGCGGATTTCGCCGGCTGCAGCTTCCCGGCCTGGATGTCGTCGACGGCAGACTGGTAACGCTCGCCGGCCTGGATCTGCGCGCCATGCCGTTGCTTCTGCCACCACTGCCAGCCGCCGATGAGGGCAAGTCCAAGGACCACGCCGCCGATCAGGCCGAGTGCGTTTTCCTGCAGCCAGGTGCGTACTTTTTCGCTTTGCTCATGCTCGTCGAGCAGGTCGTCGATTGCCATCGGGGGATCGTGCTGCCGGTTGCCCGGCGCCAGGTGCGGCGACCGGTGGGTGGACTGACTCGCGGCCGCGAGGCCGACATTGTGTCAGTCGGCAATCGGCTCGAGGGAACCGTCAGAGGATACCGTAAAGCGCGCGACATTCGAACGCGCATAGCGCGCCAGGTCGACGTCCCGGCCGTCATTGCGCACCCGCACCGCGCCGGAATTGCCGATGACGATCCGGCCGACATCACCCGCGTCGTAACTGCGCTCGTCACCGGCATGCAGCATCGATTCCTCCAGCTTCCGGCCATCGGGCGCGGTCACCTGGACCCAGCTGTCGCCATCGAACTCCAGCGACAAGGTGGGCGCGGCGGCGGCGTGCGGGGGCAGCGGCGCCAGCGATGCCACCAGCGGACTCGGATCCGCCGGGGAGGAAGCAGTGTTCGGTACCTTGTGCCCCGCAACGCCGACGCTGGCAGGGATATCCAGCGGCGCCGCGTCATGCGCGACGTTGCCGAGGTGCGGGCGCGTGGCCAGCCAGACGGGCACGGCAATGGCGGCGGTCAGCACGATATAGACCAGGCGACGTGCGACCTGCTCCGCCAGCCGCTGCATCGGCGGGGTAAAGGTGCGCGGGACCAGTACGGGCGGCTCGATCGGTGCGACCCCGGAGGCCGCCACCATCGGCGCCGTGGTCAGGCCCAGCAACCGCGAATAGCTGCGTAGTTGTCCACGCACGAACACCGGCGCCCCGAGGCGGCTCCAGTCCTCCGCCTCGAGTGAACGCACGACGCGGATCGGCATTTTCAGGCGCTCGGCGACGTCGGCTTCGGTCAGCCCCGCTGCCTCGCGCGCCTTCCGCAACCTGGCACCGCAGCCGCGGCTTCCATCCGGAATCGCGCCCTGCGCCAGGGTATCGCCCGGCAACCTGGAATCTGCCTGCATCATCGTTGTTTCGCATCCCCGGGCGGCACGGTCCGCTGCTGCGGGAACTCCGTGCCGATGCGCTGAACATAGCGAGCAGCCGCAACGGTGTCGCCGAGTTTCTGCTCGATTTGTGACGCCAGTTGTAACATTTTGACGCTGGCGGGCGCTACGGCCAGCCGACGCTCGGAAAACGCGCGCGCTTCCATGTATCGGCCGGCCCTGAACTCGCTTTCGGCCATTGCCTCCAGCGCGACCGGGTTGGCCGGGTCCAGCTCCAACGCCTTGGCGAGGTTCTGCGACGCCAGTTCACCCTGCCCGGCCGCCAGCGCACAGGATCCTGCATTGGCCAACGCGGAGGCCGGAGTGGGATAACCCGGATCGGCCAGGGCGCGATCGAACAACGGGAGCGATGCCGCAGCCTGGCCGTTGCTGCACAGCCAGGCCCCGTAATTGTTCAGGAGCACGCCACGCGTCGGCGCCAGGGAAACGGCCTTGGCGTAGAGCTGCCCTGCCTGCGGCGCATTCCCGCGCTGCTCCTGGATCAGCGCGAGCAGCATGTAGGCGTCGGGCGAAGCGGGATCGGCCTTGACCGCCGCGCGCGCATGCGTCTCCGCGTCGTCGAGCTTTCCCGTCCGATAGCCCTGTTCGGCCAGCGCGACCTGGTCGATCGCGGTGATGCGCTGGACGTCGCGCGGGTCGTCGCGCACGGTGTAATCCGGACCGGTCTGATGGAAGTCGCGCTTGAATTTCGGCTTCACGAACGAAAGCCTCGAGCATCCGACGCCGGCCACCAGCGCCAGCAGCACCATCGCGACGATCACCTTACGCAGCGGCATCACTTTCCCCTTGTGCTTGCAGCTTGCGACGGAAATCCGCCTGTCGGCGCGTCCGATCCATCACCTGGCCCTTGAGCTGGCCGCAGGCGGCGTCGATGTCGTCCCCGCGCGTGCGCCGCACCGGCGCGATCATGCCGGCTTCGTTCAACAGTTTCTGGAATGCGCGGATGGCAGCTTCGTCCGGTCGCTGGAAACGCGTGCCGGGGAACGGATTGAACGGGATCAGGTTGACTTTCGCCGCGTCCTTCATCTGCACGGCGTTGTCGAACCCGCGCATCAGCCGCACCAGCTGGCGTGCGTGCTGCGGCTGGTCGTTCACGCCCTTCATCAGCGTGTATTCGAACGTCACCGACGTGCCGCGCTTGCGCAACGCGTAGCGCACGCAGGCATCCAGCAGTTGTGCGATCGGGTACTTGCGGTTGAGCGGCACCAGTTCGCTGCGCAGCTCGTCGTTGGGCGCATGCAGCGATACGGCGAGCGAGACATCGCTTTCCTCGCCGAGGCGGTCGATCATCGGCACGACACCGGCGGTCGACAGCGTCACGCGCTTGTTGGCCAGGCCATAACCCAGGTCGTCGCGCATGATGCTCATGGCGCGCACGACGTTGTCGAAATTCATCAGCGGCTCGCCCATGCCCATCATCACGACATTGGTGAGTCGGCGCTGCTGGTGCGGCACGTTGCCCAGGTGGCGCGCTGCGACCCAGACCTGGCCGATGATCTCGGCGGTCGAAAGGTTGCGGTTGAAGCCCTGGGTCGCGGTCGAACAGAACTGGCAGTTGAGCGCGCAGCCGACCTGCGAGGACACGCACAGCGTGCCACGCCCCTTGTCGGGGATGTAGACCGCCTCGATCGCGTTCTTCGGATCCATGCCGAGCAGCCACTTGTGCGTGCCGTCGGCAGATGCCTTGTCGAGCAGCACCATCGGCGCATGCACGACGGCGCGCTCCTCGAGCTTGGCGCGCAGCACCTTGCCGAGGTCAGTCATCGCTTCGAAATCGGTGACGTGGCGATGGTGGATCCACTTCATCACCTGGTGCGCGCGGTAGCGCTTTTCGCCCAGCACCTGCTCGAAGAAATCCTCCAGCCGCACGCGGTCGAGGTCGAAGAGGTTGGTCTTCGACCCCGCCGCTGCGCTTGCCTCCGGCGCGCGCGCAGCGGTCGCCGTCGCCTGGTCGGCGAAAGCGATCTCGATGCCCTTGTTGCGCGCGTCGGTCATTTGCCGATCAGCGTGCGTAGACGTCGGTGGTGGGGAAGAAATACGCGATCTCGATCGCGGCGTTCTCCAGCGAATCCGAACCGTGCACGGCGTTGGCGTCGATGCTGTCGGCGAAATCGGCGCGGATGGTGCCCGCGGCGGCGTCCTTCGGATTGGTGGCGCCCATCAGGTCGCGGTTCTTCAGCACCGCACCTTCGCCTTCCAGGACCTGGATCATCACCGGGCCGGAACTCATGAAGTTGACGAGCGCGTTGAAGAACGGGCGCTCGCGGTGCACGGCATAGAAGCCTTCGGCCTCCTGCTTCGACAGTTGCTTCATGCGGGCGGCGACGACCTTGAGGCCGGCCTTTTCAAAACGCGAATAGATCTCGCCGACGACGTTCTTGGCGACGGCGTCGGGCTTGACGATCGAGAGGGTGCGCTCCAGCGCCATGGGAATTTTTCTCCGGCAGGCGGGCGCCGCTGACATCGCGGGATGTCTATTGGCGGCCCGAGGATAACAGAAAAACCCGCGTACAAACGCGGGTTTAGCCGATATGGCTGCGGTAATTCTAACGGATCGTACAGGCCACTTGCACCTCTTCCGACCACCTCCGGTTGACGCGATTCGGCCGATCGGCGTAGGCTCAAACAAGCGTTTGATTCAGCCCCTGGAGACCCATGGCCGTCGCCGCCCACTTTTCCACCAAGGACCGCATCCTTGGTGCCGCCGAGGAGTTGTTCGCCCAGCACGGTTTCGCGGGGACCTCGCTACGCCAGGTCACCAGCCGCGCCGACGTCAACATCGCCGCGGTCAACTATCACTTCGGCAGCAAGGAAAACCTCGTCAACGAGGTGTTCCGCCGGCGCATGGACGAGATGAGCGCACAGCGGCTGTCGCAGCTGCGCGCAGCCGTCTCGCAGTCCCCATGCGAACTCGAAGCCGTGCTGGCGGCCTTCGTCGCGCCCGCACTTGCGCTGGCGCAGGACCGCCACGGCGGCGGCGCGTTCATCCGGGTGATCGCGCGCGCCTATGCCGAGAAGAACGACAGCCTGCGCCGCTTCCTGTCCGACCAGTACGGACACGTGCTGCGCGAGTTCGCCAAGGCGATCGCTGGCTGCGTCCCGGCATTGAGCAAGGAAGAGCTCTATTGGCGGCTGGATTTCCTCTCCGGTGCACTGACCTATGCGATGGCCGACTTCGGAATGATCAAGCGCCCCTCGGGCGTCTCCGAGCCGGCCCATCGCGAACGCGCCGCCCGCGAACTGATCCGCTTCGCAGCCGCCGGGTTGCGTGCGGACTCCAAATAAAACAAAGGATTGCAGAACATGCTTGAGAAATTGCTAGTGCGACGTGCTGCCGTCCTCGGTGCCGGAGTGATGGGTGCACAGATCGCAGCCCACCTCACCAATGCCGGTGTCGACACGGTCCTGTTCGACCTGCCCGCGGCTGGTGGCGGATCTGTCGACGCGCGCAACGGCATCGTCGTCAAGTCGATCGCCAACCTCGGCAAGCTCTCGCCTGCCCCGCTGGCCAGCCGCGCACTCGGCGAGGCGATCGCCGCCGCCAATTACGACGATGGCCTCGAATTGCTGCGTGGTTGCGACCTGGTCATCGAAGCGATCGCCGAACGCATGGACTGGAAGCAGGACCTGTACCGGAAGATCGCGCCTTTCGTCGCAGACCACGCGATCCTTGCCAGCAACACCTCGGGCCTGGGCATCAACGCACTCGCGGACGTGCTCCCGGAGCAGCTGCGCCATCGTTTCTGCGGCGTGCACTTCTTCAACCCGCCGCGCTACATGCACCTGGCCGAACTGATCCCGGCGCGCACGACCGATGCGGACGTGCTCGACGCGCTGGAGACCTTCCTGGTCACCGTACTCGGCAAGGGCGTGGTGCGCGCCAAGGACACGCCCAACTTCATCGGCAATCGCATCGGGGTGTTCTCCATCCTGGCCACGATGCACCACACCGCGCAGATGGAACTGGGCTTCGACGTCGTCGACGCGCTGACCGGCCCGGCCGTCGGACGGCCGAAATCCGCGACCTACCGCACCGCCGATGTCGTCGGACTCGACACGATGGCGCACGTCATCAGGACGATGGCCGATACGCTCCCCGATGATCCCTGGCACCGGTATTTCGTTGCGCCCAAATGGCTCGAAGCACTGGTTGCCAAGGGTGCGCTGGGCCAGAAGACCGGCGCCGGCATCTACACCAAGCGCGGCAAGGACATCCTCGTGCTCGACCTGCAGGCGCAGGACTATCGTCCGAGCGCAGGCGAGATCGCGCCTGAGGTCGGCGCGATCCTCAAGGAGCGTGACCCGTCGAAGAAATTCGCCGCGTTGCGCGCGAGCGGGCATCCGCAGGCGCGCTTCCTGTGGGCGGTGTTCCGCGACCTGTTCCATTACAGCGCCTACCACCTGGACGACATCGCCGAAACCGCGCGCGATGTCGATCTCGCGATCCGCTGGGGTTACGGATGGTCGCTGGGGCCGTTCGAAACGTGGCAGGCGGCGGGCTGGAAACAGGTCGCCGACTGGATCGCAGAGGACATCGTCGCAGGCAAGGCGATGAGCGACGCGCCGCTCCCCGACTGGGTGTTCGACGGCCGCGACGGCGTGCACGGTGTCGAAGGCAGCTTCAGCCCGGCGAAGAACGCCAAGCTGCCGCGATCGGCGCTGCCGGTCTACAAGCGCCAGCGTTTTCCCGATGCGATGCTCGGCGAACGCTTCGAGTCCGGCGAAACCGCGTTCGAGAATGACGGGCTGCGCGCGTGGCATGACGGCGACGGCGTGCTGGTCGCCTCCTTCAAGACCAAGCTGCATACCGTAAACGACCAGGTCATGGACGGGCTGCAACAGGCCATCGCGATCGCCGAACGCGATTTCCGCGGCATGGTGATCTGGCAACCGAAGGAGCCCTTCTCGGCCGGCGCCGATCTCGCCGGTGCGCTTGGGCTGCTGCAGGCCGGCAATGTCGCCGGGTTCGAGGCGATGGTTGCCAACTTCCAGGCGACCAGCCAGCGCATCAAATACGCGCTCGTCCCCATCGTGGCGGCCGTGCGGGGACTTGCGCTCGGCGGTGGCTGCGAATTCCAGATGCATTCGGCGCGGGTCGTCGCACACCTGGAAAGTTATATCGGCCTGGTCGAGGCAGGCGTCGGTCTGTTGCCGGCCGGCGGTGGACTGAAGGAGCTGGCCGTGCGTGCCTCGCGCGCGGCCGGCGCCGGTGGTGATGTCTTCGCGCACCTCAAGCCCGCGTTCGAAGCGATCGCGATGGCGAAGGTGTCGACGTCCGCGCTTGAGGCGAAGGAACTCGGGTTGCTGCGCGCCGACGATCTCGTCGCCTTCAACGCACATGAACTCCTGCACATCGCCAGGCAGCAGGCGCTGGGAATGGCCGAAAGCGGCTATCGGCCGCCGCTGCCGGCGCGCCGCATCACGGTCGCCGGCGATGTCGGCATCGCAACTTTCAAGATGCTGCTGGTCAACATGCTCGAAGGCCGTTTCATTTCCGAGCACGACTTCGAGATCGCCAGCCGCATCGCGACGGTGCTGTGCGGTGGCGAAGTGGATCGCGGCGCCATCGTCGACGAGGACTGGCTGCTCAAGCTCGAGCGCGAGAACTTCGTCGCGCTGGCGCAGATGCCGAAGACGCAGGCAAGGATCGCGCACATGTTGAAAACCGGGAAGCCGTTGCGGAATTGAATCCTCCCGTCTCTCCGCGGGAGCGGAAACGAACGCAGAACATTCCAGCAGGCCAAACCTGCCGACCGAGAGAAACCATGACCAGACAAACCCAGGACGCCTACATCGTCGCCGCCACCCGCACTCCGGTCGGCAAGGCGCCGCGTGGCGTCTTCCGCAATACCCGTCCTGACGACATGCTTGCGCACGTACTGCGCAGCGTGGTCGCGCAGGCTCCCGGCATCGACGTGACGCGTATCGACGACGCGATCATCGGTTGCGCGATGCCCGAGGGCGAGC
>Ga0207657_10004720_pt1 | contig 14380 bp, 15 predicted proteins | sample KBSC33metaG_FD_184316 | JGI IMG/M metagenome (GOLD analysis project Ga0207657, IMG submission 184316) | Corn rhizosphere microbial communities from Kellogg Biological Station, Michigan, USA - KBS C3-3 metaG (SPAdes) (version 2) | ecosystem: Host-associated > Plants > Roots > Rhizosphere > Soil ... | reverse complement strand
TTGTAAAGCGATTAATATGCCTGCAACCATGCTATCGCCTGCACCCACCGTGCTTTTTATTTTTATTGCAGGCGCTGCCTCATGAAAATATTCATTTGCTGTAACCAGAATTGCGCCTGCCGGTCCCATTGAAACAACAAGCACTTCACAATGGCCTGTGTTAATAATTTTTTTTGCTGCATCTACCACGTTGCCTGCATCAAGTTCTTTTACACCCGACAGGTTGCTTAATTCCCCGATGTTTGGTTTTGCAAGAAAAATTCCTGTGCTCAATGCATGTTTCAACGCATCACCTGAAGTGTCAATGACAAGCTTTCCCTTTTTTTCTTTTACTATCTCAGCAGCCTCTGAATAAAAATCAAGCGATACACCTGAAGGATTGCTGCCGCTTATAACAAAGTAAGTAAACCCTTCTGCCGCTTTCAATTTTTTCAAACAGGCACGCCAATCAGTTTCCTTTATAGTAGGGCCGGGCATTCCAAAACGGTATTGCAGATCGGTTGACTGATCGTGCACAATAAGATTTTCGCGTGTGAAACCATCAAACGGGACTACTATTGCTTCTATGCCCTCCTGCTCAACAAGTCTTTCAAAAAATTTTCCCGTATGTCCGCCTGCCATGAACATGGCCGTTGAGTGGTAATCAAAGTTTTTCAAAACGCGAGACACATTAACTCCGCCTCCTCCGGGTTCAAATGTCGGTTGCGTGCAGCGCAATTTTTTTTCCGGCAAAAGAGCAGGAATTGTGGTGCTTTTATCGATTGCCGGATTCAGTGTTACGGTTAAAACTTTTTCCATGATTCAAAATTAGAATAGCCTGAATTTTTTTTTGTACTTAACAGTTAAATCATTTATTAGCTTCAGTTGTGTCACTCACTTGTACGTTCGGAGCTTTATTCAGCAATTATTTAAAAACTTCACGAATAGCAACAGGTAAAAAAATATGTGTTGGGACGCTGTTCATGATCTTAAATTCTTCAATAAAATTTGTTTCATTATCCAGGAATTTCAAAATGCGTTGAGGAGAATTTTTTTTAAAGAGATAAGCAAAAATTTCATCCGCATCCATTTTCTTTTTGTAAAGAATATTTAGTAAAATGCTATCGTATAAATTATATCTTCTTTTAAAAAATGAAAGCGAAAGTTGCGGTGATTTGTTTTTGATTAAGGCATTTACTATTGCGTCACTTTGTTTTTGAATAAAGCTGAAAGTAAAGCCGCTGCTCGCTTTTGTTTGATTGCCTGCAGTACCAATGTTTATAATTCTTCCATCGCTTTTTTTAAATTGATTATTTGTCATTGGTATCAGGCCAAATTCTTCTTCAATGATTTTATAATTGTCGAGCTTCAAAAATTCACTGATATATTTTTTCAGCGCCTCATCATACTCATCTTTCTTTAACAATTGTTCAGTGATTAAAGTATATTCAACAATCGCTTTATTTTTTGCAACCGGAAGCACGTAGGCAAAAGCAGTTCCATATTCTTGCGTAACACGAAAGTCCATAAACGTCGCAATACGTTCATCAAAAATGTTTGAAGAAGTTTCTATCAGCCAACCTTTGAAATGTTGGAGAAGAAAAATTTTGTGGGAAGGAGTTGATGTTGGTGCATCAAAAATTATGCTGTTGAAAATATAATCTGCAGAATATTTTTTATTGTCAGTTATTGCAACTGCTTTATCATTTTCTAATGATTCAATTTTTTCGTAATAAAAATGAATGTTATCATATTGCTTCGCTTTTTGTAAAACGTAATTGTAAAAATCAATGGCGCGAATCATTTTGTATTCATAAGGAAGAATATCAAATCGTCCAGAAAAATGATTTGAATAAAAATCAAGTTGCTGCCATTTATGAAATACAATCTCCTCAAACATTCCCCGTCTTTGTTCCCAAAAACACCATGTACGGTCGTTAATATTTTTTTGTGATTGATCAACAACAAGAATTTGTTTGTTCCTGAAGAAAGGATGAAGCATCATTCTGTACAGGAGGCTAAGTCCTGCGCAACCGGAGCCGGTGATGATATAATCGAAATTTAAATTATTTAAGTAGGAGTTTGTTTTCGTATTATCTAATTGCAAAGTAGTAGTGCAGGTTACAATTTTATAAGTAATTCAATTAAAGCATGTCTCACATCTTTTTTATCAGGATTGCTGAGTGTGCCTATTTTACCAAAAACAAGACTCGAATGAATTGTCTGGATTTTGTGAACTCTTACAATTGATTCGTTTAGCAGATTTGCGTAAGACCACTCTTTAATAAGGCAATCGTAAGGCGTAGAATAAGTTTTACTTGTAATTTTTGCCACAAGAATGTCGCCATCGGCAGTATCCTTTATCACCATAACCGGTCGTCTTTTCGATGTACTTCCATTTGTAAATGCAAAATTAATAATGAGTATATCGCCAAATACATAATTCATCATAGAATCAGTTATTCCTCATCTTCATTTAATAGCAATGATAGTTTATTCCATTCATCATTTTCCCATTCATCATATAATTTTTCTCCCGTCGGTATTACAAGTATTTGAACTTTCTTGTTAAGCTCAATTTTATCTTTAAGATCATCAGGTATTCTAATCTCTGAAACGGAAGTAAGTTTTGTTTCAAATTGAAGAGTTTCCATAAAAATTCTTTAAGAAAGAATAAATTTAAGAACATTTGAAGAAATAGAATGTTAACCTGATTGCATCCACTAACTAAGCTCAAATTTTCATACAAGTAGAAAGACGATTATAAAATATATTTTTTCGTTTCTGCATCGCGTTTAACTTTCTCCCAATATTTTTTTGCAACGAAGAGCATTCCAAAACTTTCTCCGTCTTCTTTTTTCAAATGTTTGTGATGCATTTTATGTGCCCAACGAATTGTTTTTACATAACGATTGCCGCTTCGCGAAAACCATTTAAAACGTTGATGAATGATCACATCATGTACAAAAAAATATGCAATACCATATAGCGCAATGCCTGCGCCAATGCTTACAACCCACCAGCTTTGTTGCTCACTGCCAAGCATAATGCAAAGCCAGCTCGGAACCGCGAAGATGAAAAAGAATGCATCGTTTTTTTCAAAAGATTGTTTGCTGGGCTTGTGATGATCTTCGTGCAGAGTCCACAAAAAACCGTGCATTACATATTTATGCGTAAGCCACGTTATGACTTCCATTATGCAAAACGTTGCAAGCGCAATAAAAATATAGACGAGCCACATCATAAAAAAGTTTGCAATACAAGAAAAAACAACAATTGAATTATCAACAAATGTACCGCGAATTGGTTGCGTTTATCGAATTTCATCAATCGAAAGAATGTAGATAAAACAAGGCTTATGATAAACCAGCAAACAAAATTGAAAAGCGGCACTGAACCATCGGGCAACCAACGCCAAAACCCCAGTTGCGTTGCAATCGGCTCAAGTATATAATCGAAGAGCGTGGTAAGCATTGCAGCATCTATCACAAAAGCCAATAACTTCACAACAAGCGAAGGCTGCATGTCGGGCGATATTTTTTTATACAGCCATTCATTGAGCAGAAAAATAATATTACACGAACAAAAAACGGCAATGAACCAGTTGACACCAATCATCAAAGGAACATTAAAAAGTTTAACACCTAAAACATCACCATAAGTGTAGTGTCCGAAAAGTGTGCCTGTATTCACTCCAATAATTTCAGTTATCAAGCCTGTAAAAAAACAAAGCATTACAAATGCATAAAAGAAAATATTTTTTTGCTTTTGTGTAAACATAAGCAAAGCAGCCATCAATAAAAGATTGACAGGTGTGTTGCTGATGAACCATTGTTTGTAAGGTGTAAAAAGAATTCCGATCGCACCGGACACATGAAACAGCAAAGCAAGAAATAACGCAATATTATTTTTTTTTAGCTGAGAAAGTATTTGCTTATTGCTGATTGTTTTTTTTGTAGTCATTTCCATTGCATCTATTGATCTTCTGCGTTGTCAACGGAATAAATCATTTCCGGATTATGTTTTCAAATTTGTTACTCAATGCTTAAAATGCTTTACATCTTCAGCAACCAATTCGCTCACAATTTTTGCACTTCGCAAACACAAAGGAATTCCGCCCCCCGGATGTACTGTTCCACCAACAAAATACAATCCGCTTATGCGCTTAGAAAAATTGGGATGACGTAAAAACGCATTCTTTTTTGTATTAGAACTCGCACCGTAAATGGCACCTTGATAAGCTCCCGTTTGTGTTTCCAGTGAAACCGGATCTAAAGTTTCCCCAGCTTCAATCAAAGATTCAATATCGGTTTGCAATATGCGATTCAGTTTTGAAATTACGTTTGCTTTACATTCTTGTTTCAATTTGTTCCAATCTTGTCCATAATTTGCAGGAGTATTCACCATTACAAACCAATTCTCTTTTCCTGATGGCGCTTTATTGGTTTCATATTTACTTGTAATATTTATGTAAACTGTAGGATCGTTGTATAATCTTTTGTGTTTGAAGATCGAATCAAATTCTTCTTTATAATTCTTGCTGAAAAAAATGTTGTGCAGATGCAATTGAGAGAAAATTTTATTAATACCCCAATAGAAAACAATAGCGCTGCTGCTTCTTTCTTTCTTTAATAATTTAGTCGCCTTTATTTCATCATTTAATAAATATTTATAGCTCGTGACAACATCAATATTGCTTACAACAACATCAGCATAAATGTTTTGATGATTTATAACAACTCCTTTTACTTTTCCCCCATTGTAAATAATTCTCTGCACCTGAGTATTGAAGTAAAACTTTACGCCTTTTTTTTCTGCAAGTTTGAATAAGGCATTAGTAATACTTATCATTCCGCCCTCCGGATAAAATGTTCCTTCATCGTATTCAAGATGTGATAGGAGACAAAGCATACCCGGTGCTTTATAAGGATCGCTTCCCGTATATGTCGCATACCTGTTGAACAATTGTACCGTATGCGGTTTTGTGAATGACGAAGTATTTATCTCATTCATTGTGTCGAATAAATATTTCCGTCGTAATGAACCGATAGCTTTGGAAATATTGGATTTAAAAAGCGATCTTCTTTTTTGTATTGAATGGTTAAGAAAAGTAGAGCCGATGTTATTATATAATTTAGAAGAGCGTTTAAAATATTCTCTTACGCCATTAGCATCTTCACCAATCTTTTGAGACAATTCCTCTGCAAATTTTTCAATATTCGCTGCCGCTGTTAACTCAACACCATCTTCATAAAAATATTTGCAGGCCACATCAACCGGTGAGTAAGTAAAATATTCATCCATATTTTCACCGGCTGCTTGAAAAAGCTCTTCTATATTTTTTGGTTCGACAAACAAACTTGGTCCGGCATCAAAATGAAAACCATTTAAATTCAGTTCGCTTAATTTACCACCGGGATAATTATTATTTTCATAAACAGTAACTTCAAATCCTTGTATGGCAAGCCTTACAGCGGTTGCAATCCCTGCAACTCCGCTGCCGATAACAATTGCATTTAAATGTTTACTCATGTAATTGATGAAAGGAAGTTAATCAACAAAAGAAATAAGATCATTTTGTTGTTTCTTTTGAATCCATTCGTGTATGCGCGGAAAAGCAAGTGAGAACCATGCAGTGTATTTCTCAGGATGGCTTTGCAGTGATCGTTCAATTTCATCAAGAGATTTATAACAATAATCTTGTACTTCGTGAATGTTTGGATGAATATCTCCTTCGTACTTTCCAACAAACACATGATCAAATTCATATTCGGTTAAACCATTATCAAATGAAGCCTTGTAAATGAAATCAAAAACTTTTGTGAGGTCGGCTTCAAAACCAAGCTCTTCTTTTAATCTGCGCATAGCAGCCGCTTCAACTTCTTCGCCCGGACGTGGATGACTGCAGCATGCATTTGTCCATAAACCACCGCTGTGATATTTTTTGTTTGCTCTTTGCTGTAAAAGCATTTCCCATTTCTTATTGAAAATAAAAACGCTTATTGCACGGTGCAGTTCAGCCCTTTCATGCGCGAGCATTTTTTCCATTGTGCCTATTTCTTTATCCACTTCATTTACCAGTATAACATGTTCCATGCGATAAAAATAAAATAAATAAACAAGAGGCAAAAACCGATAAACAATTAATAAAAGATGAATAAAAGTTTTAACAGTGTGATGATAATATTCAATAATAAAACTTATAAGATATTCAATTGACTTCTCACACCCGCCATAGCAATGATAAACACTTTACCATAATTAGGAATTCGTACCCGCCGGGTTTTTACATGACGCGGTTGCAATCGTTGTATTTTCTTAAATAATGTGAGATAATATTTGTAGGTAACATAAACGCCAAACCTTGATTTGACGGGTAATTGCACAATGCCGCTGTATGCGTGATCAAAATCTTTTTGGATATCTTCTTCAATTTTTTGTTTATCAATGAAAGAAAAATTATTTATATCGCAATGAGGAAAATAAGTTCTGTTAAGTACTTCAAAATCATTTTTCAGGTCCCGTAAAAAATTTACCTTCTGAAAAGCAGCGCCAAGACTTTTCGCATAAGTTTTTAAGCGTTCATACAATACCATATCTCCTTCACTAAATACATATAAACACATCATGCCTACTGTTTCTGCGCTTCCGTAAATGTATGCATCATACTCTTTTGTATTATAAAGTTTTTTGTTCAGATCAGATTCCATGCTTTTTAAAAACGCATCGATCAACCGAAGATCAATATTATAATAATTCACGGTTGATTGAAAACTGTTCAGTATCGGATTTAAACTGATCTTTCTTTCAATTGCCTCAAAAGTTGATTGCCTGAACTCGTGGAGCAAAGCAGTCTTATCATAATCGTGAAACGTATCTACAATTTCATCTGCAAAGCGCACAAATCCATAAATATTATAAACATGCTGCTGCAGATCTTTATGCAAAAGTTTTATCGCACTCGAAAAAGAAGTACTGTAACTTTTTGTAGTTATCTCGCTGCACAGACTGCTTACTTTTGTAAATAACTGCATCATGTAAATATTTTTGTGGTTACCGGCTGTTGTTTTTATGGCATCGGCTGTGGAGTTTATCCTGAGTTTGTCGAAGGATCACTCACTTCAACGTTCCGAAGACAAATCGACATTTAAAAGAAACGTTTAAACTTTATCTCCGTTTTATCCAAAACTTTTCAACACTTCTTTTGCTACAACTTCTCCGCTGATCAAACTTGGCGGAACGCCCGGACCGGGCACAGTTAATTGTCCTGTATAAAAAAGATTTTTTACTTTTTTACTTCGACATGAAGGTTTTAAAATGACCGTTTGCATTAAAGTGTTTGCAAGTCCGTATGCATTTCCCTGGAAAGCATTGTACTCATTTATAAAATCACTACACGCAAAAGATTTTTTGTATACAATGTTCTCTTTGAAACTTTCACCTGTTCTCTGCTCCATTCGTTTTACTATCATGTCAAAATATTTTTCTCTCACTTCATCAGAATCATCTTTCAATCCGGCCGCAACCGGAATAAGAAAAAATAAATTTTCGCAACCTCCGGGAGCAACTGAATTATCGGTAACAGAAGTGGCACTCACATAAAACAAAGGATCGGTTGGCCATTGTTTTGTTTCATAAATTTCTTTACCATGTTTGTCTAATGAGGTATCGAAGTATAAAGAGTGATGTAAAATATTTTTCAAACGTTTATTTATTCCAACATAATAAATTAAACATGATGGCGCCATTACTCTTTCATTCCAGTAATTTTCAGAATAACTTCTAAATTCATTTTTCAATAAACCACTTTCGATGTGGTGATAATCCGCTCCTCCAATTACAACATCTGCCTCAAAATAAGTGATCGTTGAAATTTCTTCTTTTGTTTTTTTTGCTGCGACTTTTTTTGCTGAATTTTTTTCAACAATTATCTCTGTTACATTTTGCTCAAAATAAAACTGAACACCTAATTCAACAGCCAGATTATACATCGCTTTCACAATGCTGTACATTCCGCATTCAGGATACCATGTGCCTCCTTTTATTGCAGTATAATTCATAAGACTGTATAATGCCGGAATTTTTTCAGGCAAAGCACCAAGAAACAAAACCGGAAATTCCATTAATTGTTGCAGCACTTCGCTTTTAAAATATTTGCGAACATGGTTTTTCATTGAATTAAAAACATTCAAACGAAAAATGCCACTCAATACATCAACATCAAAAAATTCAGTAAAAGATTGACCCGGTTTATACACTAATTTATTCATACCAACATTATACTTATATCCGGCTTCTTTGATAAACTTGTCCAACTGTGCAGCGCTGCCCGGCTCGATATTTTCAAATAATTCTTTCAGTGCATCGTAATCAGCAGGAACATCGAGTTCATTATGCTTTGTGTAAATTCTGTATGAAGGATCTAAACGATGTAGTGTATAATAATCAGAAACTTTTTTCTCAAAGCAATTGAAGAATCTTTCAAACACATCAGGCATCCAATACCAGCTTGGGCCCATATCAAATGTAAATCCTTCTCCTTTCAATTGCCTTGCTCTTCCTCCCGGTGTCGCGTGCTTTTCAAGTACTGTTACATTCCACCCGGCTTTTGCCATAAAGCATGCGGCAGACAAACCGGCAAAACCGCTTCCTATAATTACAACTTTTCGCTCCAGAAAAAAGAATTTAATTTTTAGAATCGTTCAATTTGTGCTTTCAATAATTTTCTTGCAAAGTGAATGCGGCTCTTTATGGTGCCAAGCGGCTCATGAAGCATATCAGCAATTTCATAATACCTGAAACCTTCATAAAATAACAGAAAAGGTTTTTTGAAAATCATGGGCAATTCAAAAATTGCTTTCTGAATTTCTTTCATGTTTATAGAGGCAATTGCAGCATTGGGAATGCTGATTGAATTAAGAAGAAAGTCGTTTGGTGAGTTATCTAAAACAATCTGCTGCTTTGATTTTCTTCGATAATTATTGATAAAAATATTTCGCATGATAGTGTATAACCATGCCTTAATATTTGTACCTACATTGTATTTTTCTTTGTTGGCTAATGCACGATATAGTGTTTCCTGGAACAAGTCTTTAGCAGTTTCTGTATCATGAGTAAGTGTTACTGCAAAAGGCTTAAGCGATTCGGCGTTCGATAGGAGCATCTGGTCAAAATCGAGGGAAGCAGACATGGGGTATTGTTTAAAATTTGATATGTCAAAATTAAACAACTTAGATTAAGATTTCAAACAATCCCACATTAAATTTTCGAATGGAAAACAAAAAAAAATTTCTGTTTAACCGTATGTTATGTTTTTTGATTTTGAGCTTAAAAAGTCAAGCGTCCGCATAAGGCGTAGCCGGCACCATAAAAATTTTTACATCAGTTGTAAACAAAATTTTTAATCAATCAAAATCGCCTTCATGCGAAATCATGTATTGATAGTTGAAACATATTCGATCACTTCATGCAATGAACATTTTAAAAAAACATTTGCAGGAATTTTTTTCTTGTAATGTTGTGCAAGATGGCCTGATATAACAAATTGTACAAAAGAAATACGTGTAGAAATTTTAGCAAGATATTTTTCAAAATTAAAATTGCATGCAACCGAAGTAAGATGCGTATATAAGATTTCCGGCTTTTTTAGCTTTGCAACAAACTCAACATCTTTCATCGGCATATCTGCTCCAAGATATAAAACCTTTACACCTCTGCTTCTCAGAAGATAGTGCACGAACAATAAACCCAGTTCATGATATTCGCCTTCAGGCAAAAAAAGCATCACCGTTTTATTTACCTCTAAATGGCTGTTTGTGTTTTCAATTCCTGCAATTAATTTTTGACGAATAATGTTTGAGACAAGATGTTCCTGAGCAGGATTGATATGATCGGTAACCCATAAAATTCCGATGCGATCGAGAAAAGGAAAGATGATTTGCGTAATAGTTTTTTCAATACCACGGGCATGAATAAAATTTTCCAGTGTAGATTCAAAACTGTTGATGTCAAGATCAACCATGTGCTGGATCAACTCATTGCAAATGCGCTCCTGCTGTGCCTGGGCGACAGACAGCATCAAAATTTTTTCTCTTATTTCATTTGCAGACATGCGATCGATATGCGAAATTTTGTATCCGTATTTGTTTAGTAAAGAAATATTCAGAACGGTTTTTAATTCATCATTTGTGTAAAAGCGAATATTTGTGCCGGTTCGTTGCGGATTTAAAAAAGAATAGCGTTGCTCCCAAATGCGGATCGTATGAGCTTTTATACCCGATAAATTTTCTATGTCTTTTATGGTAAAAGCGTTCATACTAACTATACAAAAATTTTCTCTTATTGTTTAAGTGAGGGGCAAAAAATTAAACAATGCGACTTGATAAAAAATGAGAAGCATTATGTACCCGGCTGCAGTAACTCTGTTAAACTTCCGTTGCGTCGCACTCTTGTACTGAACTAAGAAATGCAGCAAATCGAGTACTGCAAAATGTAAAAGATTAAAAATGATGTGGCGGTTTTGCTTCTTTGTTTCATCTTTGACGCCTTAAAGATTAACGGTACATGACAGATTCAATAAAAGCATGGTTATATAAGAAATTGGGATTAAAAAAATACTTGCAGTTGCTGCAAACATTTTTTTTGTTTGAGTACAAAACAGGTTTATTAAAATTCAGCAGCAATTACAGGTGGCACTATTTTGTAAAAAAGCTCATTCAAAAAGACGACACAATAATTGATATCGGCGCTAACCTTGGCTACTTCAGTTATGTTTTTAGCGGAATTATAAATTCATCGGGAAAGTTATTCAGTGTTGAACCTGTAAAACCTTACAGAGAACTTCTTGAAAAAATTTTACCGAAAAAAGATAACATTATTATTTACCCGTTTGCTCTTGGCAACAACAACGAGGGCTCAGTGAAATTAGGCATGCCGCCATTGCTGCAACACTTGCATTATTTAAGACACGGAACTGTTACAATTTTGAACGAGGAAAATATAACCAACAATCAATTGATCTTTGAAAGCGACATAAAAAAAGGAAGCGAAGTTTTTGACAATCTCGAAAGACTCGATTACATTAAATGCGATATTGAAGGTTACGAAACAGTTGTGCTTCCTGAATTAAAACCTGTTTTACAAAAACATTGGCCGCTTGTTCAGTTGGAAACATGGGGAGAACAATTGCCTGTTATGTTGTCTTATTTTTCTGAGATCGGTTATAAGGCATATCATTTAAGAAACGATAAGCTTATAAACTGCAACAAACTTACATTGGCTGAAATTGCTTCATCAGACATTTTATTTGTACCCCCAAAAAGAATGAAAGCACTCGAAAAATTTATGCTGGAATAATTTCAATTTTTAAAAACTTCGTCAATTGCTTCATTAATTAATGCGCACACATGCATTAATTCATCTTCTGTTATAATTAATGGTGGCGCGATACGCAAACATTGTGGTGCAAATAAAAACCAGTCAGTGATCAATCCTTTTTCAATGCAGCGACCAATTATTTTTTTATTGGTTTCAAAACTGTCGAATTCCAGGGACGCCCAAAGCCCGGCACTTCTTATTTTAATAATGGAAGAATGATGAATATTGTTCAACAAGATTTGTTCTTTCTTTTTTACTTCTGCTATATAATTTCCATCAAGCAAAACTTCGAATGCAGCTTTACCAGCAGCGCAGGAAACAGGATGACCGCCGAATGTTGTTATGTGACCGAGCGCCGGATCATGAGTTAATGTGCTCATTAAATTTCTATCTGCAATAAAAGCACCAAGCGGCATTCCTCCGCCCAAAGCTTTACCAAGCAATAAAACATCAGGAACAATATCAAATTGTTCGAACCCCCACAACGAACCCGTTCTTGCAAAGCCCGCTTGTATTTCATCGAGTATCATTAATGCATTATGCTCATCACATTTTTTCCGAATAGATTGCATCCATCCTTTTGTTGGCTGTATCACGCCGCTTTCGGCTTGTACGGTTTCAAGAATTACGCAGGCAGTTAAATCATTAATTGCATTAATTGCTTCATCACTTCCATAATCGAAATGATAAATATCAGGGAGCAAAGGACGAAAAGCGTTTCGCCAATATTCATCGCCCATTAAACTCAATGCTCCTTGTGTACTTCCGTGATAACTTTTATTGAAACAAATTATTTTGGAACGACCTGTTGCACGCTTTGCAAGTTTCATTGCGCCTTCAGTTGCTTCCGCGCCGCTGTTGGTAAAGTAAACACAGTTAAGCTTAGATGGAAGATGATCGGTTAAAAGTTTTGCGTAAGTTACCTGTGGCGTTTCTATAAATTCGCCGTACACGATGAGGTGCATGTATTCCGCAGCCTGCTTTTGCACCGCTTCAATCACTCTTGAATTTGAATGACCAATATGGGCAACACTGAAACCGGAGATAAGGTCAACATATTTTTTACCATTGACGTCAAACTGGTAAATGCCTTGTGCTTTTACTATTTCAAGCCCGATGGGAGAAGCGGAAGTTTGAGCTATATGTTGTAAAAAAATTTCGCGTTGCGTCATACCTGTTGGTAAAAATAATTAAGTTAGCCGCAACCTTGTGTCGCCGATACCTTAATTATAACTAAAGAGCGACTATTAACTTAAACTTGTGTAATGGAAGCTAAAGAATCAGGCAAAAGCAGGAAATGGTATTATACATTAGCTCGTGTTATTCTGTTTTACATTTGCAGCATAGCTGTTTTAATTTTTACATCAATCTTTACAAAAAATGTATCAGCAAAAATAGCTGACCAGCTATCCATACTTTGCGCAACTATTTTAACTTTTATTCTGGTTTTAATATTTACACATTGGGAGAAACTTAAGCTGAAAGATGTCGGAATTATTCCCGGAAGAAAAAGCACTATGCGATTTTTTACCGGCTTCTCTGCAGGATTATTAATGGCAGTTATACAAGCACTGATAGTTTTAGGGTTTGGACATTTTCAATTAAAGCTTGTTCCAAAAATTACCATTGCAGAAATATTCCTGCCTTTACTTCTATATTTATTTGTGGCTTGCAGAGAAGAATTAGTTTTTCGTTCATATTCTTTAAGAAGCCTGGGTTATTCATTAACGCCTATCATAGCTTTGATTATTATAACTGTAATCTTTATTCTTGAACATGTAGTTTCTGGAATGACATGGAAAATGGCAATGTTAGGTTCAGGTGCCGGCGGAATTTTATTTGGTTTAGCAGCGTTGAAAACAAAAGGAATAGCCTTGCCGGTAGGACTTCATAGCGCATGGAATTTTGGACAATGGTCGTTAGGCTTTAAAAATAAGCCGGGTATATGGGAAGCGATAATTGATAAAGGTTATGAGACGAAAGTTGAAAATATTGGTTTAGCTGCGTTTTTATTTGTAATGGCATTAGCTATTGCAGGAGTTTTCATTTTCTATAAAAAGGAAAAATTACTGTAAGCAGAAATGCAGCCGCTAAAAAGTGCATTTGCAGTAAATCATTTATCAGCTTCTGTTTCGGCAGACAATGCGCCTTAGAGCATTAGTTGTTATCTTCGACTTAGCTTTTCAATTAAGGTATTTGTTCCGGCTGACAGTTCGCTATTACCATGCCTTCACAAATGCTCAACGTTAGCCGAAGTTGATTGTTCCGTTTTATATTCGTAAAAACATTTTTTCATGAAAATATTCCTCTTCTGCTTTTTGCTATTTATCGGTTGCTTTGCAACTGCTCAAAAAAAAGAAAAACTTTTTAACAGTAAAGACCTTACCGGCTGGACAATTCATGGAACAGAAAAATGGTTTGTAAAGGATGGATTGCTTATCTGTGAAAGTGGGCCGGATAAACAATACGGTTATTTATCAACGGATAAAAACTATAAAAACTTCATACTCACCTTACAATTTAAACAGGATGCCAATGGCAACAGCGGCGTGTTTTTCCGTTCGCAAATTCCGGAAGGCGTGAAGATCAGCGGCTGGCAGGCAGAAGTAGCGCCTCCCGGAGATCACACAGGCGGAATTTACGAATCGTATGGCAGAGGCTGGCTCGTTCAACCCAAACCGGAAGATGAAAAATATTTGAAAATGGGCGAATGGAACACGTACAAAATAAAAGCCGATGGCGATGAAGTGACCACCTGGCTCAACGGCCACCAAATGTGCCATATCAAAGATGAAAAGATCGGAAAGGGCGAAGGTTTTATCGCTTTACAAATTCATGAGGGCGGCGGCATCAAAGTAAGCTGGAAAAATATTGAGATCACTGAATTGAAATAGATTGAATCTTTTTCAATTTTCCAATAGTAAAGCAACAAAAAATGAAGATTTATATTCTAAGCCACCGCTTTATTCACCAAATCAGCAGCCTCACTCAACAAAATTGCTGACTCTACTTTCAATCCGCTTTT
>Ga0207657_10004719_pt1 | contig 14381 bp, 12 predicted proteins | sample KBSC33metaG_FD_184316 | JGI IMG/M metagenome (GOLD analysis project Ga0207657, IMG submission 184316) | Corn rhizosphere microbial communities from Kellogg Biological Station, Michigan, USA - KBS C3-3 metaG (SPAdes) (version 2) | ecosystem: Host-associated > Plants > Roots > Rhizosphere > Soil ... | reverse complement strand
CCTGATCCTGTCATCGGCGTTCTCGGCGATCCTGGTCTACGCGCAGGAGCTGATCCCGGGCAAGATCGGCGCGGTGTCGGGCCTGTTCTTCGGCTTCGCGTTCGGCATGGGCGGCCTGGGCGCCGCGGCGCTGGGCATCCTGGCCGATTCCACCAGCATCGACTTCGTCTATCGCGTCTGCGCGTTCCTGCCGCTGCTGGGGGTGGTGACCGCGCTGCTGCCCGACACGCGTCGACCCGCGCGTGCGCACGCGTGACGCGCCGCGCGCCCGCTCACGCCCGCGAGCGGGCCGCCGCCTTCTTCGCGCCGCGCCCGCGCCGGAGGGCCGCGCCGACCAGCGCCGTCACCAGCACGATGGCCAGGGCAATCCAGCTGCGGGAAACATGATCCTCGACGGGCGCCGGCGTGGCCTCGCTCGCCGTCGGCTCGACAGCGAAGGGACTGAACCCGCCCTGCCCCGGATCGCTGGCAGTGGCTGCCGGCCCCTCGCGCAGCGGCCACACGGGGGACTGCAGGAAGGCGGGGCCGACCCGCCCCGTGGGCGCGCCCGCCGAGCCGAAGGCCCAATGCTGGCCTGTCCAGACGACGCGCAAGTCCTCGCCGTCATTGCCTTGTTCGAGCGGACGCTGCAGCAGCAGTCTCGGCGCGGGTTCCGCCAGCGTCCAGATTTCGGCGCGACCCGGCGCGCCCGGCGCCGCGACGGACACCGCGACCGCGCCGTCGATGGCGGCCGCCAGCCCGGTGGCCGTCGAGCCGTCCGCGGCGGCCGCGCGCTGCCAGGCGCCGCGGTCGCCGAAGCCGGTGTCGAGCGTGCCGTCGGCCCGCAGGTGGAAGACGATGGCACGGGCCGGCGCCACGTTCGCCGCCACGCCGGCGACCAGGACCGAGCCGTCCGCCAGGGGCAGCAGGTCGTTGGGCTTGACGGCGATGCCGCCGGGATTCAACTGCACGCGGCCCTGCAGGCCCCACTGGATGTCCGGATGGCCGTCCGGTCTGAAGCGTTCGACCACCGCCAGCGGCTGGTCGGCGGAGATGCTCGCACCGGCCAGCCACACACGCCCGCCAGCATCGACGCGCAGGCTCGTGGGCGCATCGTTGGTGGCGCTGATCGCGACCGGCTGTCGACCCTCGCGACCGAAGCGCGGATCGGGCAGGCCGTCGGCACCGAGTCGCTCGAGGACGTAGCCCTGCGCGCCGTCGGCCGGATCCTCGATGACCCGCCACTGGCTGCCATCCGCATCCATGGCCCGCAACGAGCCCGCATGCACCGCCGCGCATGCCAGCAGCCCGAGAGCCGAGGCAAGGACGACGCACGCATGCGACCGCATGGGTGCTCCAGCCTATCTGGTGGCCGCCGGGGCCGCCGCCGCGGCGAGCCGGCTCTCGACGGCATCGGCCGCCAGGATGCCGGGCTTGCGCGTGCCGTCCGCGAAGAACAGCGAGGGGGTGACGGCGATGCGCTGCTGGCTCGCGAACGCCAGGTTGCGGTCGAGCGCGGCGCCGTCGCACTTCATCGCGCGAACGGGCGCCACGCGCTGCAGCATCCAGTCGCGCCAGGCCTTGGCCGGATCCTTCGAGCACCAGATGTCGCGCGCCTTGGTCCTGGAGTCGGGTCCGAGGATGGGAATGAGGAAGGCATAGATGGTGACGTCGCGCACGTCCACCAGGTCGCGTTCGAAGTTCTTGCAGTACTCGCAGTTGGGATCGACGAACATCGCCATGCGTCGGGCCCCGCTGCCCTGGCGGATGACGATCGCGTCCTGCAGGGGCAGCTTGTCGAAGTCCTTGACCATCAGCTTTTGCGTGTGCAGCTCGGTCAGGTTCTGGCGCGTGCGGGTCTCGACCAGCGATCCGTTGACGAGGATGTAGTCGCCCGTCTCGCTGGCGTAGAGGATCTCGGTGCCGTTGTAGCGCACCTCGTACAGGCCCGGCACGGGCGTGCGGGTGACCTCGTCGATGCGGGGCAGGTCGGGCAGGCGTTCGGACACGGCCTTGCGCACCGCGGCCTCGTCGGCCCGCACGGGGCCGGCGGCCAGAACCGTGAGCGACGCGATGAGCGTCGCCAGCGTCGATCGGAGCAGTCGCATCGATGATTCCTCAGGCGATCCGTCGCCAACGGGGGCCAGCGGCGGAACGGCCTCGAAAGCACTATAGCCAGGCACGCGCGGCCCCCGAGCGGCCAAACCCCTGGAAAACCCGGCTCGGCGCAGCCCGACAGGCGCGCCGCATACCCCGATCAGGGTATGGCACTTACCCTGCACCCGACCGTTCGGCCCCCCTGCCCGAGGTCACCGGCGCTAACGTCGAGACAGACCGGCTCCGATCGAGCCTGTCGCCCACCCACTCGTCCACCCACTACCCGGAGAGGATCGCGTCATGAGGTTCCAAATTTCTGGCCGCACCGCCACCCGACTCGCTGCGTCGATCGCGGCCATGCTGGCTTCGGTCGCCGTCTCGGCACAACAGTCTTCCGCCGCCAACGCCGCGGCCGGTCCGGCCATCGAGGCCGCGCCTCACGGGATCCACTGGAAGAACGATCCGGAATCGATCGCCGCGCATCCCGGCTCGGTCGCCGCTCAGCGCGCCGCCGCCGAGTCCGCCTTCAGTGCCGGCACCAACGCGCGGGTCTCGCGCAAGGCCCTGACCTACTACGGCGGGCCGGTCGTCAAGAACATCAAGGTGATCCAGGTGCTGTACGGCAGCGGCACCTACCAGTCCTTCGTGCAGGGCACGGGCTCGGGCACGATGGCGGCCTTCTACGGCGGCGTGGTCGGCAGCCCCTATTTCTCCTGGCTCAACGGCGATTACGGCAGCGGCAGCGGCAAGACCTCGCAGACGATCGGCTTCGGCGCCTATGCGGGCCAGGTCACGATCACGCCGGCGTCCTCGCGCAACGGCAGCACGATCACCGACGCCCAGATCCAGGCGGAGCTGACGGCGCAGATCAACGCCGGCCACCTGGCGGCGCCGAACGCCAACACGTATTACGCCGTGTTCTTTCCCAAGGGCAAGACGATCACCCAGGGCGGCTCGTCGTCCTGCGTGTCGGGCGGCTTCTGTGCGTACCACGGCACCGTGGCCGGCAGCTCGTCGACCTGGACGTACGGCGTGCACCCGGACAACAGCGCAGGCTCGGGCTGCGACGTGGGCTGCGGCGGCAGCACGGCGTACCACAACATGAGCTCGGTGGCCTCGCACGAGATGATCGAGACCGTCACCGATCCGGACGTCGGCATCGCCACGACCTACGCGTCGCCGCTGGCCTGGTACAACAAGACCTACGGCGAGATCGGCGACATCTGCAACGCGCAGCAAGGCTCCATCGTCGGCACGGACGGCGTGACCTACACGGTGCAGACCGAGTGGTCGAACTCGACGTCCAGCTGCCGCGTGCAGTAAGCGTCCAACCGCCGGCTCGCCGCGGGACGTGCGCGGGCCGGCCTCAACAGCTCCTGGCGATCCACTCGACGACGCGATCGAGCGCCGGCGTCGCGCGCGCGGCGTCGGGGTGGTTGACCATCATCGCCACCGCGAACATCCGGCCGCTGGCCGCCTGCACGTAGCCGGCCAGCGCGCTGGTGTCGAGCAGCGTGCCCGTCTTCAGGAACGCGTGGCCTTCGGCCGCGGTGCCCTGCATGCGGTGCTGCAAGGTGCCGTCCATGCCGGCCACCGGCAGCGACAGCAGGAAGTCGCGCAATTGCGGCGCGTGCCAGGCCCTGGCCAGCAGGTGGGCGAGCGCCCGCGGCTTGGCGCGTTCGCCGCGCGACAGGCCCGAGCCGTTCTCGACGCGCACGTCGTCGTCGGCCAGGCCCTGGCGCGCCAGCCACTCGTGCATGCGGGCCTGCGCGTCGGGCAGCGTCGCCGCGCGCAGCGGAAAGCCGCGCGACAGCGCCAGCATCAGGTGGCGCGCGGTGACGTTGTCGCTGACCTTGTTCATGTCGTGCAGTACCACCGGCAGCGGCTGCGACACGTGCACCGACCACGGCAGCTGCTGCCTGCCGTCCGGGCCGGTCGGAATCAGGGTGGCGCCGACCTGGCGCGGACGCTCCACGACGCGGCCGCTCAGCGAGCCACCTGCCTCGGCCCACAAGCCGGCCAGCGCGCGCGTCGTGAACTGCGCAGGCGCCGTCGGCACCAGCGTGATCTCGCGATGGCCGCAATTGCGGCCCCAGGAGCCCTGCACGTCCAGGCGCTGGCCCGAGGCGTCGTCCGCCAGGCGCGCGCTCGCGTTGCAGCCCCCGCGCATCGCAACGTTGTTGACGATGCGCAGGCCCGCCAGCGGCGGCTCCAGCGCGATGGCGGCCTTGGGGCCGCGGGCCGCGTCGATGTCGACGTGCAGCAGTCCCTCGTCGATCGCGAACGCGTCGGGACGCACGTGGTACGCGCGGCCGGTGCTGGGCGGCGGCGTGTTGGCGAAGTCGCTCTCGTTCAGCTCGAAGGCATAGCGATCGAGCACGATGTCGCCGGCGATGCGCCGGAGCCCCTGGGCGCGCAACTGCCGGAACCAGTCGCGCAGTTCGGCCGAGGTCAGGCGCGCGTCGCCGCCGCCGACGATCAGCAGGTCGCCCAGCAGCGTTCCCTCCACCAGCGAGCCGCGCAGGAAGGCGAAGGTGCGCCAGCGAAAGTTGACGCCCAGCAGGTCCAGCGCGGCCAGCGAGGTGACGACCTTGGTGGTCGAGGCCATCGCATAGCTCGCCTCGGGGTTGACCGCGATCAGGGGCGTCTCGCCGTCGACCGGCCGCACGTAGGCGCCGAAGCTGGACAGCGGCAGGCCGCTGGCGCGCAGCAGGCTCTCGCCGGTCTGCCCGGCCGACGCGTGCCGCGCCGGCGCGGCGCCGCCGGCCGGGCTCGGCGAGCGCGCCGCCCAGGCCAGCGGCGAGGCGCCCGCCGCCGCGCTCGACACGCCCGCCGCGAACAGGCGCTGCAACGCGCGGCGTCGCGTGCCGGTCGACGCCGCAGCATGGGAGGGGGTTCGGGCAAAATGCCGCATCCCGCGAGCGTAAGACCGGCCGCCGCCGCCCGGTACACCAAAAAGCGCTCGCGGCGCTCCCTACTTCGTGGTCGCCGCCACCTCCCCTGCCAGATGATTCCCGATCCCCACGCCAAGGACGCCGCCCCCCACGACGACGGCGCCGCCGCCGACACGCCGGCGGCCGACAAGCCGGACTATCCGCGCCGCGGCATCCGCAGCTTCGTGCTGCGCGCCGGCCGCATGGGCAGCGGCCAGGTCAAGGCAATGGAGACCCTGGGGCCGCTTTACATGCTGCCCTACAAGGCCGAGCGGCTGGACTTCGACCAGGCCTTCGGCCGCCACGCCCCGACGGTGCTGGAGATCGGCTTCGGCATGGGCGACGCGACCGCGCAGATCGCGGCGGCCCGCCCACAGGACAACTTCATCGGCATCGAGGTGCACACGCCCGGCGTCGGCGCGCTGCTGCAACGCATCTCCGAACGCGGCCTGACCAACCTGCGCCTGCTGCAGCACGACGCCGTCGAGGTGCTGCGCGACATGATCGCGCCCGGCTCGCTGGCGGGCATCCACGTGTACTTTCCCGACCCGTGGCACAAGAAGAAGCACAACAAGCGCCGGCTGATCCAGGCGCCGTTCGTGCACCAGCTGGCCTTGCATCTGGCGCCGGGCGGCTACCTGCACTGCGCCACCGACTGGCGGCCCTACGCCGAACAGATGCTGCAGGTGCTGGGCGCCGAACCGCTGCTGGCCAACACGGCCGAGGGCTACGCGCCGCGGCCCGACTGGCGTCCGCTGACCAAGTTCGAGAACCGCGGCATCAAGCTGGGCCACGGCGTCTGGGACCTGGTGTTCACCAGGCGCTGAGCCGAATCGTCAGTTCGACCAGTGCACCATGCCGGTCATCCACGTGGCCAGCACCACGATGCCGAAGGCGATGCGGTACCAGGCAAACGGGATGAAGGTGTGCGTGGCGACATAGCGCAGCAGCCAGCGCACGCAGACCCAGGCGGCCAGGAACGACACGACGAAGCCGACGGCGAACATCGGCAGGTACTCGTGCGCGTTGGCCGCCAGCTCGTGGCGCACCTTGAAGATCTCGAGCACGCTGGCGCCGATCAGCGTCGGGATCGCCAGGAAGAAGCTGAACTCGGTGGCCACCGGCCGCGACAGCCCCACCAGCAGGCCGCCGATGATGGTCGAGCCCGAGCGGCTGGTGCCGGGGATCATGCCGAAGCACTGGCAGAGGCCCACCTTGAGCGCGTCCAGCGCCGTCAGCTCGTCGATGTGATGGATCCGCGGCTGGCGCTGCTTGCGACTCTCGACGGCCAGGATGATCAGGCCGCCGACGATGAAGGCGCCGGCCACCACCGGCCCGTTGAACAGGTACTGCGTGATCTTCTTGTGGATTGCGAAGCCGATGACCGCGGCCGGCAGGAAGCCGATCAGGATGTTGGCGACGAGCCGGCGCGAGCTGGCGCTGGTCGTCAGCGTACCCAGCGTGCGGCTGATCAGCTGCCAATAGACGATCAGGATCGCCAGGATGGCGCCCGGCTGGATCGCCACCTCGAAGGCCTTCATGACCTCGGAGTCGGGCAGCCCCAGCAGCGACTGGGTCAGAATCAGGTGGCCCGTCGACGACACCGGCAGGAACTCGGTGAGTCCCTCGACGACGCCCATGATGGCGGCCTTGATCAACAACAACGTGTCCACGCTCGACGCTCCGTGAGCCGGAACGCGGCCCATATTTGCTTGAAGCGCGCGATGATACGCGGCCGCCATGACCGCAAGCTGAGCGCCCCCGGGCGTCCGGCGTTCGTCCGCAGGTTCTCAGCCCTGCCTGGGCGAGACCGACATGTGCAGCCCCTGCGGCGTGACCGTGATCGGCGAGGCCACCAGGTTCAGCCGGTCCATCTCGTCGGCCTGCGCGGGCTTCATGCGGTAAAGCACGAGGTTTTCCAGCGCGTTCTCGGCCACCAGCCCGCCGATGCGCTGCGCGGCGCCGTGCAGGTTGTTGGAGCCGCTGGAAAGCGACAGCTCGCGCACCCGCACCTCGGTCATGCGGATCGTGTGGTCGGACGGCTGGAAGCGCAGCCGGTAATCGAGCTTGACGTGGCCCAGCGCGGTGGAGCCGAACAGGCGGTCGATGGCGGTGACGTCGAGCTCGGTGCCGACACGGTTGGATTCCGGCATCAGGGTCAGCACGGGGTTGGTGATGTTCAGGTCGATCACCTCCATCACCTTGCGCTCCATTGGGAACTGGCGCGCCATCAGCACGGTCAGCTGCGACTCGCTGATGTCGACGTCATGCGTGCCCATCAGGCTCGTGCAGCCCGACATCGCGGCCAGCAGGCCCGCGCACAACGCGCCCGAGGCCGACGCCATGCGCAACACGGCGCGCCGGCGGTGGCGGCGCCCCACCGGCTCGTCCTTCTGATCGCCCACCCTGGTGCTGCTCATTCGTCTGCTTTCGCTGCCCGCGCACGAACGGCCGGGCTTCATTCATCAACGCACCGGCCGGCGTTTCCGCCGACAGGCGACCTGTCATCGCCCTGTCCCGGCAGTCCGATCTGGTGGGCGGGCGGGATTGCTGCTACCATTACTGACCAACGAGTCATTAACGCGATGCCGCCTCTTTCTCCCGACAATTGCCTGTTCCGACGGCGCCGCAAGGACGCCCGCCCGGCCGAATTGCTCGAGGCGGCGCTGACGCTTTTCGTCGAGAAGGGCTTCGCCGCCACGCGCAGCGAGGAGGTGGCCAAGGCCGCGGGCGTGTCCAAGGGCACGTTGTACCTCTATTTTCCCAGCAAGGAAGAACTGCTCAAGGCCGTCATCCAGCATTTCCTGGGGGCCGAGATCGAGGCGGGCACCCAGGAAGCGGCCGCGGCCGACGACGGGCCGACCGCCCAGATCCTGGAAAAGCTGCTGGTGGCGTGGTGGACGCGGATCTATGAAGGGCCGGCCTCGGGCGTGTTCAAGCTGGTGATCACCGAGATCCGCAACTTTCCCGAGATCGGCGACTTCTGGGTCGAGCGCGTGGTGCGCCCGGGCAACCAGATCGTGTCCAGCCTGCTGCGGCGCGGCATCGAGCGGGGCGAGTTCGCCGCGGTCGACATCGACTTCGCGGTGCACTCGATGCTGATGCCGATGATCCTGCTGTGCGTGCACAAGCACTCGTTCGCCGCCTGCGGCATCGCCAAGGAGCTGGATCTGGATCCGGTGGCCTTCATGCAATCGCATTTCCGCCTGATATTCACGGGCCTGCTGGCGCGCCCGGCAGAATCCATCCCACGGGCGGCGGCTTGACTGCCTGCCGGCCCGCATAGAATTTGAGGGTTTGTCTGCAGACCCCTTTCCGCCCCGAGGAACACCCATGAACATCGAACAAGCCCGCTTCAACATGATCGAACAGCAGATCCGCCCCTGGGATGTGCTGGACAAGGGCGTGCTCGGATTGCTGGCCGTCGTTCGCCGCGAGGATTTCGTGCCGGCCGCCTACCGCTCGCTGGCCTTCGTCGATACGGAAGTGCCGCTGGGCGAAGGCGAGGTCATGCTGCCACCGCGCGTGGAGGCCCGCATGCTGCAGGACCTGCAGGTGCAGCGCCACGAGCGCGTGCTCGAGATCGGCGCCGGCTCCGGCTTCATGGCGGCGCTGCTAGGGCACCGCGCGCAGAGCGTCATCTCGCTCGAAATCAAGCCCGCGCTCGCCAGGATGGCCACCGAGAACCTGCGCCGCAGCGGCGCGTCCAATGTCAGCGTGGTGCAGGCCGACGGCGTGCACGGCTATGCCGCCGAGGCCCCGTTCGACGCCATCATGATGTCGGGCTCGGTCTCGAAGGTGCCCGAGGAATTGTTGAAGCAACTCAAGCCCGGTGGCCGCCTGGTGGCCATCGAGGGCGAGGAGCCGGTGATGTCGGCGGTGCGCTACACGGCCAACCCCGATGGCACCTGGTCGCGCGTGAGCCTGTTCGACGTCAACGCGACGCGCCTTCACGGTTTCCCGGAACCGGCTCGTTTCCATTTCTGAACCAGATCACCAGACAGCGCAAACCGGCAGGGTCGCCTGCGGCTCACCGGTGCAGCGCTGCGCCCGTCGACACCGACCGCGGTCGCCCGCAGTCTGTCGGCTGAAATCGTCGTCAGGGGGTGCGCCGGCTGCAGGTCGTCGCATCGTGCGTGCAACGCGGCCCGCAAGGCCGTACAAACCTGTCCCAACGCCTTTCCGGCCAGCTCACCCAAGGATTTCGCATGTCCATTCCAGGTCTCGCTCCGATGTCGTCCGCCCTGAGGCCGCTTGCCGGCGCCCTCGTCCTGGCTTTCGGCGCCGTCGGCGCGCAGGCCCAGAGCCTGTCGGAAGTCGTGCAGGCCGCACGCAGCGTCGACGCCACCTACCTGGGCGCACGCTCGAGCGCCGATGCGGCGCACTATCGCTACGAACAGGCGCGTTCCGTCCATCTGCCCACCGCCGGCCTGCAGGTGCAGGCCGCGCACAATGACAGCAACTCGCCGCAGCTGGGCGTCACCGCGTCCGGCCCGACCGCGATCAAGGAGACGGTCAAGACCAACTCCCTGGGCGCCTCCCTCACCGCGCAGCAGAACATCTTCAACCGCGCCAACGACATCAGCATCGACCAGGCGCAGAAGAACGAGGAGATCGCGCAATCGCAGCTGGTTCAAGCGGACCAGGACTTGATCGTGCGGGTCGCCCAGGCCTACTTCGACGTGCTGGCCGCGGCCGATGCGCTGACCGCGCTGCAGGGCAACACCAAGGCGATCGGCGAACAGCTCGCATCTGCCAAGCGCAACTTCGAGGTCGGCAACGCCACCATCACGGACACCCGCGAGGCCGAGGCCCGTGCCGACCTGGCGCACGCCAAGGAGCTCGCCGCGGAGAACAACCTGCTGGTGGCCAAGGTCAAGCTTGACCAGCTGGTGGGCCGCAACGGCGTCACGCCGCACCCCTTGATCCTGCCGGCGGTGCTGCCGCCCGTCGTGCCCAGCCGGGACAGCGACTGGGTGGCCCTGGCCGAGTCCGACAGCCAGGCCCTCAGGCAGGCCCGGCTCGGCCTGGAGGTGGCCGAGCTGGCGACCTCCAAGGCCAAGGCCGGCCATCTGCCCACGCTGGTGGCCAACGCCAACTACGGTCGGACCCGCCAGCGCGAGGCGATCGACGACGTCGGCGCGTTCACGGGCAACAGCCGCAACGGCGGTGTGTCGGTCACGCTGAACGTGCCGATCTTCTCCGGCTTCCTGATCCAGAACCAGGTCAACGAAGCCTCGGCGCTCGAACGCAAGGCGCGCACCGACGCCGAAGGGGCGGAAAACACGGTTGTTCTGGGCACGCGCACGGCGTTCGTCAACGCGCAGTCGCAGGCCGCGCAGGTCAAGGCCCTCGAAGCCTCGGAGGCCTCGAGCAAGCTGGCGCTGGACGCGACGATCCTGGGCTACAAGGTGGGCGTGAAGGTCAACCTCGATGTGCTCAATGCGCAGTCGCAGCTGTACCAGACCCAGTCCGACGCCGCCGCCGCGCGCTACAACTACCTGCTGGCGCAACTGAAGCTGCGCCAGGCCGCAGGCAACCTGAGCAACAACGACCTGCTGCCGATCGACGCGCTGCTGGCCAAGTAAGGGAGCCCTGCGCGCTCGTCACCCCCATCGGGGCGACAAGGGCCGGCCGGACCGCCCCCTTCTTGGGGAGGCGGCCGGCGGCTGAACTCCTATGATCCCGGCATGACAGACAAAGCCGGGGTCGCTGCCTGGGATGGCAGTCTCGAGACGTTCCGCCTGCTCGCCAACAGCCTGCAGGCGATGATCGCCTATTACGACTCGGAACCCCTGGGCTACGGCTGCCGCTTCGCCAACAAGGCCTACGCGCAGGCCTTCGGCCTGACCGAGACGTCCATCATCGGCAAGAACTTCGTCGAGATCATCGGCGAGGCCGCCGCCCGCGAAGTCAAGCCCTCGATCGACACGGTCACGCGCGAGCGCCGCACCGTCGCCTATGTGCGCGAACTGACCACGGCCGACGGCTCGCGCCGCTGGATCGAGGTCAACGTCATTCCCAACGTCACGCCCGCCGGCGAGCCGATGGGCGCCTTCGTGATCGTCACCGACATCACCAGCCACCGCCTCGCCAACCAGGCCCTGCGCGAATCGGAAGAGCGGCTGGCCAAGTTCATGCAGGCCAGCGCCGAGGGCATCGCGTTCCACCGCGACGGCATCATCACCGACGCCAACCCGCCGCTGTGCGAGATGCTGGGCTTCACGCTGGACGAGATGCTGGGCCGCCACGCCGTCGACTTCGTCGCGCCCGACCAGCGCGCGCGCGTGCAGGGCGTGCTGGACGCGGGGCAGGACCTGAGCTACGAGAGCGCGCTGATCCGCAAGGACGGCCAGCGCATTCCGGTGGAGCTGATCGGCCGCACGCTGGTCTATGGCGACGAGCGGCTGCGCATGTCGGTCGTGCGCGACCTGCGCGACCGCCATGCGGCGCAGGCGCGCTTCCATCACCTGGCGCACCACGACGCGCTCACCGGGCTGCCGAACCGCATGTCGTTCATGGAACGGTTGGGGCACCAGATCGAGCACGCGCGCGGCGCGGAACAGTCCCTCGCGCTGCTGTTCGTCGACCTGGACCACTTCAAGCGCGTGAACGACTCGCTGGGCCACCTGATCGGCGACCGCCTGCTGCAGACGGTCGCCGCGCGCATCTCGGCCTGCCTGCGCGCCGGCGACCTCGTGGCGCGCTTCGGTGGCGACGAGTTCATCGTGATGCTGGACGACGCCTCGCGCGACGACGTCGCGCTGGTCGCGCACAAGCTGCTGCGGGCCATCGAGCTGCCGGTCGATGCCGAAGGGCGCGACCTCTCGGTCACGCCCTCGGTGGGCATCGCGATGTTCCCGCAGGACGGCACCACGCCCACCGAGCTGATCAAGAACGCCGACACGGCGATGTACATCGCCAAGTCGCGCGGCCGCGCCAACTGCCAGTTCTTCGACCCCGCCGTGGCCACCGCGGCCTACGACGCGCTGGTGCTCGAAAGCGAGCTCGCGCAGGCGCTGCAGCGCGAGGAGTTCGTGCTGCACTACCAGCCGCAGGTGCGCGCCGACGACGGCCGGCTCGCCGGCATCGAGGCGCTGATCCGCTGGATGCACCCCGAGCGCGGCATGCTGCGCCCCGACGCCTTCATCGCGCTGGCCGAACAGCAACGCGTGATGCTGCCGATCAGCCAGTGGGTGCTCCGCGCGGCGGCGCGCGCCGCGCTGAAATGGCGCTCGCAGGGGCTGATCGACGTGCCCATCGCGGTCAATCTCTCGAGCATGCAGTTCCGCGCCAACGGCTTCGTCGATGCCGTGGCGCAAGTGCTGCGCGAAGAAGGCGTGCCCGGGCACTGGATCGAGCTGGAGCTGACCGAGCGCATGCTGATGGACGACATCGGCGACGTCAAGCGCACGCTGCAGCAGCTCAAGGCCCTGGGCATGCGCGTCTCGATCGACGACTTCGGCACCGGCTATTCGTCGCTGGCGCACCTGAAGGAGCTGCCCATCGACGGCATGAAGATCGACCGCTCGTTCGTGGCCGACCTGCCGCACCTGCGCGGCTCGGTGGCGATCGCGCGGGCGGTGGTGCAGATGGCGCAGGGCCTGTCGCTGACGGTGGTTGCGGAGGGTGTCGAGAACGAGGAACAGCGGCGCTTCCTGGTCGACCACGGCTGCGACCTGCTGCAGGGCGAGTTGATCAGCCTGCCGCTGGCCGAGGCGGACCTGGTGGCGTGGATCGCACGGCACCAGGGGGCGCTCGCCGCCCCCGCCGCCAAGGCGTCCTGACGATCACCCCTGACTCAGCACCCGGCCACGCACTTGCCCGCGCCGTCGAATTCCATCGTGTGGCCGGACAAGGGCACATGCACCGGCACCTTGACGGCCTTGACGAACGCCTCGGTCTTGCTGCCCGGCCGCACCTTGCCGTCGACCGTGCCGACTTCGTTCGCATGCGAAGGAATCACCGACGCCGGCTTGACGAGGTCGTCGATGACGTAGGCCGCTTCGGCCGGGCCGGTGGTGAAGCCGTCGCCCATGTTCATCACGGCCAGGCTCGCGTGGTAGTAGTCGTGGATGACGAACTGCTGGTCAGCCAGGATGCCGGTGTCGCCGGACAGCCAGGCGACCAGGCCGTTGCTGAAGCGCAGGACGTAGCCCGTGGCCGGCCCGGCATCGCCGGCGATGCCCGCCGCCTTCATCTGCCTGCCGAGGTCACCGTCGATGAACATCGGATCGAGGCCGTTGCCGTGCAGCGCCGCGACCGTCGCGATCCGGACGCCGCCCACCGTGACGCTGCCGCCGAAGCGCGCCAGCAACGAGTTGGCCGGGTCGCCGCCGGCGGCCTTCAATTGCGCGGCGAAGAAGGTCGGCATCTCGCTGCCGGTGACGATCTTGGCTTTCTTGGCGAGCGCGATGTCGATGACGTTGGAATGCGGCGCCGGCACCGAGATGTCCGGCTTGGCGCAGCTGCCGGCACCAGCCGCCTTGATGTGGGCCTCGCCCAGGTGGTCGTTGTGCAGGTGGCTGACGAGGATCACGTCGACCTTGCCCAGCCGCGGGTCGGCGCCGCCGGCCACCGTGTGGCCCGGGTCATAGAGCAGGCGCGTGCCGCTCGGATCCTCGAATACCAGCGCGCGATCCTGCGCGCAGAACTCGCCGTCGACGCCGCCGAGCGGCGTGACCTTGACGGTGTCGGCGGCGGCGGCGGGCAGTGCCAGCGCGGCGCACAGCGCGCCGATGGCGGCAGTGGGATTCCAGCGGTACATCGTGTCCTCGCGACGGGTCGAAACAGGAGGCGCCGGCGCAGCCGGCCGGCCAGGCGGCGATCTTACGTTCAAGCTCGATGTCGTCGCTGAGCGCCCCTCGACCGCATGCAGAACGATCACCGTTCCTGCTCGACCGGAGCTAGGGATTGCGAGGTCCGCGCCGAGGATCAGTCTCGATACGCCGCAACCACGACAGCGGCGCCGCCCGATCGGTGGCGGCGCTCGCCTGGCGTGGCCTTCAAGGAGACGAATCATGCTTGCGCAAGCGCAGATCACGGTCATGTTGCCGGTCAAGGATCTTGAACGGGCCCGGGCGTTCTACGAGAAGTGCCTGGGCTTCGAACCCGGCGAGCGCCAGGCGGATGGCAAACATGTCTACCTGGCGGGGGGCACCTGCGTGGCGCTGTTTCCGAAGGAGGGAGGAACGCGGGCCGAACACACCGCGCTCAGCTTCAAGGTGCCCGACATCGCAAAGGCGATCCGCGAGCTGGAGAAGCGGGGCGTCACCTTCGCCGACTACGACTATCCGGGGCTGCGGACGGTCGACCATGTCTGCGTCCTCGGGGCAGAGAAAGCCGCGTCGTTCGAGGACACCGAGGGCAATT
>Ga0207657_10004718_pt1 | contig 14382 bp, 14 predicted proteins | sample KBSC33metaG_FD_184316 | JGI IMG/M metagenome (GOLD analysis project Ga0207657, IMG submission 184316) | Corn rhizosphere microbial communities from Kellogg Biological Station, Michigan, USA - KBS C3-3 metaG (SPAdes) (version 2) | ecosystem: Host-associated > Plants > Roots > Rhizosphere > Soil ... | reverse complement strand
AACAAGACTGAGAACAATCGTTCCGCACTCCTCTACGCAAACGGCGCGGTCTACACCGCTTTTGCTTCGATCAATGATGCGCCTATTTATCACGGCTGGATCATTGGTTACGACGCCACCACCATGAATCGCCTCTTCGTGTTCAATACCACTCCGAACAACAGCACCAATCAGAATGGCCCTGGAGAGCAGGGAGCGATTTGGGGTGCAGCGCTGGCCGCTGATCTTGGCAACACGCTCTATGCGGATACCGGAAATGGCACGTGGGACAACACGGTGAACGACTGGGGCAATACTTATCTCAAGCTCAAACCCAGTGGAAGCACGTTGAAAGTGTCCGACTACTTCACTCCCACTACTCTGGCGTTTAACACCAACGATGATGATTTGGGTACCAGCACCGCTATCCTTCTTCCCGACCAGCCGGGTTCGTTTCCCCATTTGATGATTGGGGGCGATAAGCTTGGGACGGTGTACGTGGTGAATCGCGACAGTATGGGCAAGTATCACAGTTCTGGCGATCAAATCCTGCAAGAAGTCAAAGGAGCAGTTGGAGTTCGCGTGAGCACTAGTGCGGACTGCAACTCTGGAGCAGATGACTGCAATTACAGTACGCCAGCTTATTGGAATGGAAACGTCTACTTTGCCGGCGTCAACGACAATGTGAAGCAATTCGCCGTCGCTAACGGACAAGTATCTGGACCCAGGTCGAAGTCTCCATCGACGTATGGTTACCCGGGAGCGACGCCAACTATTTCTGCTAACGGCAGTACGAACGCAATTGTTTGGACCGTTGAACCCGGCAAAGCGATTCTTCATGCCTACGACGCAACCAATCTTTCCAACGAGCTCTTCAACAGCAAGCAAGCTTCGGGTGGTCGGGACTCTCTGGGTTCGAACGTGAAGTTCGCCCCGCCCACGGTCGTGAGCGGCAAAGTGTTTGTCGGAACGCAAAAGGCGTTAGTTGTTTACGGATTGCTGCCTTAAACGACGGTACCCGCGAGGGTAAAGACTGATTCTGTGATGCCGGCACTACGTGGCGAAGGCTCGGGCTTCAGCCGAATAAATCCAGCACGCTTCCTGTCGAATGTGGCTCAAGAACCTCGGGATCTGCTTCCAGGATGCCATTAGGCGGAGGGACGCACCGCGTCGCCAAAGCCCGCGACGAAATCACGGTGCCTGTTGCGGCAAGCTTTTTGTTGTGGGCCTGTGCGGGGTCAGCGCTAAGCAGACGCGACCTGAACTCACACAGTATTGCGTCATCGTCTCGGCCGGATGTAGCCAGCAAAGAATTTCGGTGTTCTAACTCCACGAGCACTTCAGCCAAGGAGCGGTATCCGCGCGTGCTTAGGCGAAGAAATTCCAGCCCGATTCCATATTTTTCTCGCACCGCTTTCACCTCAGCCATGGCGCGAAAGCACAATGCATTGGCTTGTAGCAGCACTTCGGTTCTTGTGCCCACCGGGAACGGGGATCCCGTCTCGACGTAGCAGCCACCCAGTCCGAGATTACGGAGCCTGCCGCGGAACAGCATGCCATCGGAGGGCAAAGGGGTAATTTGCGCTTCCCCGCAGCACACGTACCGCGGCGTGAGTCGTCTGTCTCGCCTTCGCGCAGCGACCTCGAAATGGCTGTGTTCCGGCATTGAGGAGATAACGCTATGGTATGTCAGCTCCGCATCGAAGCGAATAGGGACAAAGTACCCATGTCCACGAAACCGAAGTAACTAAGAATTGACAGAGCAGCACTTTCTACCGCGTAGTCAGGCGCCGTCGCTTCATTTTGCGCACGGGTTTGCCCGGCTTGTGCGTCGCCGCTACCCCGGTGCCCGCGGCAGTTCGCAACAGCTGTAGGAACGCCAACGCATCTTTGCTGAGCGGCCGATGACGGGGATGGATCACGTCGAGGTTGCGGCGCAGGGTTTCTGCGTTGCTGATTTCGATCGCCACCAGCTTGCCCTGTTCCAGATCGTGGATGACGGCGATTTGGGGAAGAAATCCCAAGCCGAGTTTGCGCTCGATCATCCGTTTGCAGGCTTCAATCGTCTCTACTTCCAGCACGACATTAGGAAGAAGGCCCGACCGCCGGAATAGTCCCTGGGTCAGAGTCCAGTCACTCGAGCCGCGATCATAGAAAATCAGCGGCCACGATTCCACTTCTTCGAGCGCCACACGGCGTTTGCGAGCCGCAGGATGCGCTGGATGGCCCACCAGGATCAGAGGATCGTCGCGCAGAGTCATGGTCTCCACTTCCGGGTGATTCAGCGAGCGGGCCAATCCAATGTCTACTTCGCCGTCGAGCACCATTTTCAGAACGTTCAACGAATTCCCTGAGCGCACCGTAACCATCACTTTGGGGTTTGCTTGCTGATAATCGATCAGGACGTCGGGAAGCAAATAGGTACAAATTGAGAGCGAAGCAGCAACGCGAAGAGCTCCCGCAGCGGAAGGCTGCAGTTCGTGTACAGCTTGTCTGGCCATCGCCACCGTGCGCAGCAATTGTTCGGCAAGAGGTCGCAACGCCTTTCCGGCCGGTGACAGCGAGAGTGCGTTGTGGCCTCGGGTGAACAAGGTAACTCCGAGGGAATCTTCCAGGGCTCGGATACGGGCGCTAACTGCGGGTTGGCTGACCCGTATGGCCTCCGCCGCCCGGTGAAATCCGCCGTAAGTAGCTACAGCCAAAAAGGTTTCTACCTGGTCAATTTCCATCGTTCGATAACTCCCGGCGCGCCCGCTCTCCAGCGGAAACTGTAGCTTACCTGAGCCGATAACGAAAATCTATCACGCTGATAATGACAATCAGTTTGACGAACCACGGGTTTCACCCCAGAATCGCGAAAGTCTTGACGCTTGGGATGGCAGCGGCAAGAGGCGGTAGAAGCCGCGCACTTTGCGGGCAGTTGCTCGATCCCGAGTAAGTCAAGTAGCGCCCGCTTCAAGCAGCAGCCCCGTCCGCAATTCGGCCAGAAAGGGAAAGATATGGCAGGCAACGGCTCAATGAGAAACGACGAAATGAATTGGAAGGCCAACCCTCGGTGGGAGGGTGTTACGCGACCCTACAGCAAGCAGGATGTCGAGCGCTTGCGTGGATCCATGCACATTGAACACACGCTCGCGCGATCAGGCGCAGAGCGCCTTTGGGAATTGCTGCATTCCGAAACTTATGTGCCGGCTCTGGGCGCGATGACGGGTAACCAGGCAGTACAGCAGGTCAAGGCAGGTTTGAAGGCTATCTACGTCAGTGGCTGGCAAGTGGCGGCCGATGCCAACAATGCGGGACAGATGTATCCCGACCAAAGCCTCTATCCAGCTGACAGCGTCCCCAACCTGGTGCGACGAATCAACCAGGCGCTCATGCGCGCCGACCAGATCCACCACTCGGAAGGAAAAAACGGGGTGTATTGGTTTGCTCCGCTCATCGCGGACGCGGAAGCTGGTTTCGGCGGCAACCTCAATGCATTCGAATTGATGAAGGCCATGATCGAAGCTGGGGCGGCATGCGTCCACTTTGAAGACCAACTGTCCTCCGCCAAAAAATGCGGCCATCTGGGTGGAAAAGTTCTCGTGTCTACAACCGAGGCAATTCAGAAACTAGTCGCTGCCCGGCTTGCCGCCGACGTTATGGGTGTGCCGACCTTGATCATGGCGCGTACTGACGCGGACAGTGCGAATCTGCTCACCAGTGATATAGATCAGCGCGACAGGGAATTCATCACTGGCGAGCGCACTCATGAAGGTTTCTTCCGTATTCGCGGAGGAATCGAGTCAGCCATCGCGCGTGGAATCGCCTATGCGCCTTATGCCGACCTCATCTGGTGTGAGACATCGAAACCCGATCTGAAGGAAGCACAGGAATTCGCAGAAGCCGTTTTGGCCGTGCATCCCAACAAGATGCTGGCTTACAACTGCTCTCCATCGTTTAACTGGAGAAAGAACCTCGACGACGCCACCATTGCGCGCTTCCAGCGTGAACTGGCGGCGATGGGGTACAAGTTCCAGTTCATCACCCTGGCCGGTTTCCACGCGCTCAATCTCGCGATGTTTGAATTGGCTCGCGGCTACAAGTTGAGTGGAATGACTGCCTATTCACGGCTGCAAGATAAGGAGTTCAGCCGCGAGCAGGAGTACGGCTATGAGGCCGTGAAGCACCAGCGATTCGTCGGCACCGGTTACTTCGATGCCGTGCAGCAGGTGATCACGAGCGGGACTGCGTCCACCACCGCTCTCGAAGGCTCAACCGAGACGGCGCAATTCACGGACGTCAAGCCCGTGGCGTATTCCGGCCATGGACCCAATGCAGCTTGCCAGCCGATTCTGGGGGACTGTCCGTCGAACGTGGTCGGCATCAGCGGACAGAGCCCAATCGAGACTGCCGCCGGGGACTAGTCACCAACTCTTTTCCTCTCACTCGAGACGCGGCTTGCCGCGTCTTTTTTTTGCTAAGCGTCGTCCGGGCGAACAAAAGACGAATATAATATCTTGGCGTATGGCGCGACGGCGGTCCGAGAACAAGAAGGACGACATGCTCACCCGCGAGCAGCTGAAGCAAGTTCATGACAGGCTTGCGACTGCCGAGATCGCGGCCGTCGAAGCGTTTTACCGAAGCGCCCATCACCGCTGTGCATTGCAGCCCTGGTGGTTGCCCACTCCTAGAGCCATCCAGGAGCTTGTACAGGCATGGAAGATCCTCCGCAGGCGACGTCCGTAAAAAAGCAGAACTCTACGCGACTAGGCATTTGAACATCAGGAGAATGGAGGCGCTGCAAGCCTGGAACGCAGGGCAGTCCCTCTACGATGCCGTCTTCGTCCGAGCCGATACTTGCTTAGTTCGCCTTCCTGGGCCGAGGTAATTGATTGCACTTTCCGCCATCATCGAAGGCAACGTGCGATAAAGACGTCGCCGCAGATCCAAATATCCTTGTGATCCGGCGAACATGTCACACATGAGCTGCTGGAATCTCGAACTGCTGGCGGTGAACTGAACCATACGCTCAGTAACCGCTTTTCCCATCCACGATCCCGCAAAAAAACGGTCGGCAACCCGCGCCGCCATTTCCAGTTCGGGTAAGAAATCTTTTCGTAAGCGTTCTCGGTACGATGCGGGATCATCTGCGATCACGGCGTCGCAGAGTAGTTCCGCCGAGCGCAGAGCGTAGTAGAGACCTTCCCCCGTAATCGGATCCGTGAACCCGGCCGCATCGCCGATATACGCCCAGCCCTCACCGCACACAGGTCCATCGCGCAGCGTCTTGAATTGAAGGGCAGGAAGTAAATGCGAATAAAAACGCCCGCCCCGTAGATCAACTCCTGCGCTCGTCAGGCAATCTTCCAGCAAGCGTCTTAATTCGGCTGTCGTTTTATGTCCGATTTTTCCGCAGATGCCGGCAGAAAGATGATCGGTTCTGGGAAATATCCAGATGTAGCCATGTAGGCCGTTGAGAAATCGGATCTGCATGCCAGAGCCGCTGCCGGGAAGATAGTAGCCGGCGGTTGCCATCAGATCCTCACGAGAGAACGGCTGGGAGAACTGTGCGCGAAATGGACTTCGGGCGCCGCTTGCGAGAACGACAAACCTTGCTGGGATTTCGGCTTCGCGCGTCTGCAACCGCCACTCGCGCGGACTTCCAGCAATTTCGATTACACGACCTTGCACCACCTGCGCCCCGTAGCTGCGGGCCCGTTCCAAAAGAAAGCCGTTGAGCACGCGCCGGGCGAAGATTGCGACGGGGCGGCCGAGGTGAAAAGTAACGCGGCGGCCTGCCGGACTAATTAATTCGCAGTGCTCGACCCAGTTGCGTTCAAGTCCAGCATCACGCAGATATTCATATTGCACCAGCGCCTTGTCGGTGATGCCGCCACCGCAAGGCTTCTCCCATGCCAGTTTCTCGTCAAACAGAATGACGTCACGTCCGGCGCCTGCCAGTAGAGCTGCAGCGGAAGACCCCGCTGGACCTCCTCCTATGATTGCTATCAAATTGCTTTTCACTGTCGAAGGGCATCGACTCTCTTCGAGCGTTCAGTAACTGCCGTATGTTGACGCAAGCGGATATCTTTTCCTGAATGAGGAATGCCTCCTTTCGACAGGAGGCATTCGCCGAACACACACCCACGCAGCAATGGCAGCAACTCTCGTGGCAAAGCCGCTTAGAGCCAGTTCATTGCGGGGTGTTCAGTCCCTGATAAATCGCAAGTCCCGCAATCACAAGAATCAGCAGTCCGGAGGCAGCCCCTAACCAGCGCACGGCCGGCGTGAGTCTATTGACCTTGTGCAGAATCTCCGTCTGTTCCTTCTGCATGTGAGATTCCGAGTCGCTAAGGTAAAGTTGATCGTCCTCTCGCATCGTGAGAGTGCTGCGATAGATCAGAAGGACGACCAGGATACCGGTCAGAACGCCCCACGCTGTCAAGAGAGCGATCAGTGGAGACATAAAGCCACCTCGGTTCTGAGTTAGGGCCGATTCCGGCTCCGGAGGCGGGTTGGGCCAGGGGATCGGAAGCTTGGGGGCCCACCCCGGATTATAGTCCGGTTTTGGGCTAGTCAAGTCGTTCTTTTCGCAACGCGACCGTTGGGCCTTGGCCGTCATCTAACAAGCTAACGCTAGGTTCCGCTTTCTGAGCGAAAATTGCCAATTTGTTATAATCTAACCTAGCAGACTCAAGGAGATACGAATGTCCACCACGACTACGACCCCGGAAGTAAAAGCACCGCCGATTAGCCTGACCCCGAACGCGATCGCGAAGGTGAAGGAAATCATGGCACAACAGAATCCCGTGCCCACCGGGCTGCGGGTGGGAGTTGTGGGAGGCGGTTGCTCCGGCTTCTCTTACTCCATGCAGTTCGAGAACAGCGCCGGAATGATGGACAAGGTTTTCGATATGGACGGCCTCAAGGTTTACGTCGACGCCACGTCCGTCATGTATCTCAACGGTTGCCGAGTTGACTACGTCGAGACGCTCGAAGGCGCAGGCTTCAAGTTTGAGAATCCGAACGTCAAGAGCACTTGCGGTTGCGGATCATCGTTCAACGTCTAGTCGGAACCAGTCAAGATTTACAAAGCCTCGTCCCAATTCGGGACGAGGTTTTTTTTCGGCTCGTTCAGAATCAATGTGTTCATGATTAGCTAGGAACTCAGGATGCCTATTGCGGGGCCTGCGATTGATCAGGAGGCATTTGTGGAGTCATGTTAGGGGTTGGAGCCATGCCCGGGCTGCCTTGCCCTCCAAAGTTTCCTTGCTGTCCGCCCGGCGTGAGCACGGGCACACCCGAAGGTTGCTGATTCTGATTGGGAACACCCTGTAACGGTGGTTGCGCGGGAGTGTTGAGCAGTCCGCCTCGATCGCTGCTTGGGTCGTAAATGAATTGCCAATCCTTGTAGTGATTCTTCTTGTTGAATTCCCGGATCGACTGCTTCTTCGATGTGCTGACCACTCCAACAATCGGTCCTCCGCCGAAAACTTGATTGCTGAACCCGCTTTGCGCTCCAGAACCAGGCTGATTCGAAGTGCCGAACGGAGAACTGCTGCCGCTTGAAGATCCGAACGCGCTGGGCGAACTTCCCCCCGCCGTACTTGAATTCGAAAATGAAGACGAACTGCCCGTATTTATCGACGTATCAGCGGACGAATCCTGTTGATTGCTGAGCGCGCCGCGGGGATTGATCGCAGCCCCGGTGTTTGCCATCCCCGGGCCGCTGTTGAACGCGCTTTGAGCGTTCGTGCTATCTCCCGCAGGACCGGGCACTGCTCCCTGGGCATTCGCTCCCGGCGCAACACCACCCGCGATTGCGCCTGCAGTGCCCATCTGCACTTCCCCGAAATGCAGCAGCTTGAAATCTTTTCCAGTCACGGGATCTTTATAGCGTGCGCGAAGGTATCGAATATTGTTGCTGTTCTCCAGTTCTTCCAGGCGCACCGGATAACGGCCATTCTTCTTGAAGAAGCGCCGAATGGCTCTCGAGTACTGCACGCCGCGGTGGATTAGTTCCTGCTCACGATCGCGGCGAATCTGTTGCGACATCTGCGGCAGCACTACCGCCAGCATGATGACCACCAAGCTGGCGAGCAGCATCAGGGTAATCAGGATGTATCCGCTTTCAGTAGATTGCGAGCGGCGTCGTGCACGATGAAATTGGGAGCTCGGTTTCATCGTGATCAGCCCTGCGTGAGGGGAATACTCTGCCGGTTGTTGTTAAGAACGTCTTCGATTTCGACCGAAGATGGCCCGATCCGCACGACTTTGTAACGGCGGTTCACGATGTCGCCTTCACCCGCGATGAATACGTCTTCCCCTTGAGAGAGGAATATGCGCTTGGTTTCACCGGGCTTGTTGGCAAAGCCAAAAAACTTAAGAGGGATGGGGGGCGGCGGTGGCGGCCCAGGCGGAGGAAGCTGAACCTGTGGTTGCTTCACGGGACTGGCGACCACCTTCGGGATGTCGATCTGCGCCTGGAAGATGTTACGCCCCCTTCCCGTGTACTTGATGTCTTCACTTGCCCTCAGCATTGCAAGGCGCAGCGTTGGATCGATCGAAGGCGCGGGCAAGGCTTTTTTGCTTGTGCTCGAGGGTTTGGCACCAGTGTTTCGCCGAGTCGTCGGCCGTGGGCTAAGTGGCGCGGATGAATCGATACTGGATTGCACCGGAGCTGCCGCCGGGGAGGAAGACGAAGTACCCGCCGGATTGGAAATTCGGTAAATCACCATGATCACTGCGAATAGTCCCAGGCCAAGGGCAACGTAAGTTTTTTTCCGGTTCTCAGCTCCGAGTTTCACTTACGCTCCGTTCCTCAAGTAAGTCTCCAGTTTGAGTTGAAGCTTCACTGATCCGCCCTGAGCATCGCCAAGGACCACGCTGTTGACGATGAAGAAGGTTTTGTCGCGTTCCAGGCCATTGATGAAACGCATCAACTGCAGGTAATCGCCCTGGCACGTTGCTTCGATGAAAAAAGGCGTGAGCCCGACTTCTTCTGATTCTTTCGTATCGTACTTGGCTTGGCCGATTTTCACGCCGCTCTGGGAGGCGAGTTTGCCCAGTTCCTCCGATATCGTGGACTCCCGCGACGGCAACCGATCTCTGTAAAAGGCGTCGATCTCCTGGCTAGCTAGCACTACCTTCTTGTCGAGACCACGAAGGGGCTCCACCTGCCGGGTTTTCTGGCGCAATTCAGTTTGTAATTGTTGCATTTCCTGTTTGCGCGATTCCCCAGATCCCACCAGCGGCGACAGCATGATGATGACCGCGATTACATCGATCGCAGCCATGGTGATCATGGCGATCTTCAACTTCCGTCGTGTTTCTCTCAGATCGGCCATTATCTTCGGTTCTCCGCGGTCGTTCTGGTCTCCGGCGCCGAATCCGGTGCCGCTGGAACGTAGAGAGCGCTGATATTAAATTCCACGTTATCGCCTGCAATCCCACGTTGCGTCTGCTGATTTTCGGCGGTGATTCGTGGTTGCCGGAAACGCGCGGACTCCTCCATGTGACGCACCAGTTCCAGGGCGCGGTCGCGTGATTCTCCCGCCACCGTCAATTTAATCTGCAACTGGTTCTCCTCATCTAATTCAGGGTGCATGGAGACGACGTGCAGACGAGCCGGCATGATCCTTTCCAGATCCTGGAACACCTGCGTCCACGAGAAGGCTTTGCGCTCGATCAGTTCGTTTAAAAAATGAGATCGATCCCGCGTCGTTCGATTTTCCGGCTTGTTCAGCACAGCCTCGGCAGAAGATCGTTCCCGGTCTCTTTCGGCTATCAGAGCTCGGTAACTGGCAATCGTCTTCTGATCCTTGTGGGCATAAACCCAGCTGAGCGCCGTTTCTGCAATTAAAGCCAGAGTCAAGATTGCAATCAGAGCAACTGCGCTGCCCCAGCGGATCCAAAACTGCCGTGCATCTTCATAAGGCTGACTCGCGAGATTGATGTCCAGGCGCATACTTAAGACATGAGGGCCCCCACTACCCCGGCCATCCGGTAATGCGGAACCGAACTGCCGGCCGCCTTACCCAGCTTCGATTCGCTGATCAACTCTTCTACCTGCGCACCGGTTTGCGCTCCCAGCGCCTGTGCAGCTCCGCTCGACTCCGGCACCCCCGCCACTGCTATGCGCTCCAGGTTCAGGTTATAGGTGTCCTGGAAAAATACGATGGAAGGATAAACTTCCTCTGCCAGCTGTTCGCCCGTGATCGTCGCGCCGCGTGCATTTTCCAGAGTGCGAAACAGCAATAGTTGGCCGCTGTCGAGGATAGCGATGCTGGTGGTGCGCGCATCAACTTTGACCACCAACGTGGGGCGGCTAGCATCGGCTGCGCCCAACGCGGCTAACATCGACGGCAAAATGACACCCGGCTCGTAACCAGCCTCGCGGAACGCAGTTTCGTAGTCCTCGACGACGCTGGACAAAGCCACGGCTGCAACGAGCCGCAAACCTGTTCCTGAAGTCTGGGCATGGTACGAGAGCTTCGCTTTGTCCACATCAAACGGCAACGACTTCTTCAGGCGGAAACGCACAACGCTATCTGCTTCGTCGCGATTGCCCGGGAGCGCGTCGAAATCGAGCAGGACCACCCGCACGGCCGCATCAGGAACAATGGCGACCACGTCGCGAGACCGTCCGCCTACGTCCCCCAGAACCTCTCGAATGCCAGAGGCAACATCGTTTCGCCGCCGCAGATTGTTTTCGATGAGATCGGGTACCACGATGCCGGCCGAAAGGTCTCGTCCGGAGTAGCTTTCCAGGCTTGTGCCGTGGTCAGAGGCTCGCGCTGCAAATACGCGGTCAGCCGAAATTTCGCAGGCCAATTTTGGTCGCCCGCCAAGCTTGGGGTTGCTCTTCATGGCAGTTAGCGCGTGGCCTCGATGAAAGTAACTTTGTTGATTTCTTTCAGCGTAGTGATTCCCGCCCGCACCCGATCGAGAGCCGATTCGCGCAGAAACCGCATTCCATCTTCGCGCGCGGCGCGGCGAATCTCAGATGTCGGCCGTTTCGCCAGAATCATCTCACGAATGCGGTCACTGAGCTCCAGCAGTTCATGAATGGCAGTACGACCACGGTACCCGGTTCCCGCGCATTCAATACAGCCTTGCCCCTCGTACAGAGGCACCGGTCCCCACTGCTGTGGATCGAGGCCACTCGATTCCAGCACCTCGGGCGCATAGTGAACTGCGGTGCGGCAGGAGTCGCAAATCATACGCACCAGCCGTTGCGCCAGAATACAGTTCAACGCCGAGACGAAGTTGTAAGGCTCGACACCCATGTTGAGGAATCGCCCAATCACGTCCACAACGTTATTGGCGTGCACCGTCGTAAACACCAGGTGACCAGTGAGAGCGGAGTTAATCGCGATCTGCGCCGTCTCCGTGTCTCGGATTTCGCCAACCATGATCTTGTCGGGATCGTGTCGCAAAATGGAACGCAAGCCGCGCGCGAAAGTCAGACCCTTCTTCTCGTTGACCGGAATTTGCGTGATCCCGCGGATCTGGTACTCGACGGGATCTTCAATGGTGATGATCTTATCTTCGTCGGTCTTGATCTCGTTCACGGCAGCGTAGAGGGTCGTAGTTTTACCGCTGCCGGTGGGACCTGTGACCAACACCATGCCGTACGGCTCGGCGATGTACCGCCGGAACTTGCGCAGGTCTTCTTCGCCAAAGCCCACAACGTCCAGCGTAAGGGTGCGGAACTTCTCGCTCATCGACTCTTTGTCGAGCACGCGGAGCACTGCATCTTCGCCGTGGATGGACGGCATAATGGAGACGCGGAAGTCGATGGCGCGCCCGTTGTACTTCACACGGAAGCGGCCGTCCTGCGGAACTCGCCGTTCGGAGATGTCGAGCTCGCTCATCACCTTGATACGGGAAATGATCGTCGAGTGATGCTCTCTGCCGATCGGAGGCATCGCCTGGGTCAGCACACCATCGATGCGGAACTTGATCGCGACAGAATCGTCGCCGGTTTCGATGTGGATGTCACTGGCGCGCCGCTGCAGCGCAGTGAAAATGGTGGTGTCAACCAGGCGAATGATAGGACTGATGTCACCGGCTGCCGTCAGCTTATCGATCGATATGGTTTCTTCGCCGGATTCATCTTCGCGGATAACATCAAGCGTGAAGCCTTCGCTGGCTTCTTCGAGGACGCGCTTCGACTGCTCCGTCTTCTTCAGGATGTCACTGATCTGCTTGAGCGTGGAAACCTTGGTGATGATGCGCTTGCCAAGCAGCAAGCTGATCTCGTCGATCATCATCAACTGGCTGGGATCGGCAATTGCGACCGCCAGCTTTCCTTCCATCGTCTCTTCGAGGGGCACGAAGTTGTAGCGAAACATCAGATCGACGGGGATCTTCTCAAACAGGTCGTGATGAAGCTGGAATTCATTTAGGTCCACGAACTCACAACGGTAGCGGCGCGCTATGTCCTTCGCCTTCTCCAGTTCATCCGAGGCGTTAACCGGCACCGCCCGGCCGCCATTTCCACCATTGGTAACGATTGTTTTCTTTTCGGCCATTCTACTTCCAACTTCCAGTCTAACCTGCGCTGAGAACTGCGTTGTTAGAGACTTGTCAACATTCGGTCACGCCTTAGTGAATGCCGCCAGCACCCAGGCTAAATATTGGCAAATAGAGGGCTATTAAGACTCCGCCCACAAAAATTGCCATCACAATCAGGATCAGTGGCTCGATCAGAGCCATGGCGGCTCCCAGAGCCGTCTGCACGTCTTCTTCGTAGAATTCTGCAACCGACGTCAACATCGCCGGCAGCGCTCCGGTAGACTCCCCCACTTCAATCATTTCAATCGCGAGATCGGGGAAGATTTTCTCGTCTTCCAGACTCCTGGAAAGGCCACGGCCCTCGCGAACGCTACTGGTTGCATCAGCTATGCCGTTTACGATCCTGCGACTGGACATCGAGGCTCCCGCTGTTTCCATTGCGGGTACAAGAGGCAGGCCCCCGAGCAGCAGAGTCGATAATGTGCGCGAAAACGTTGCGACTTGTTGTTTCAAAACAATTGGTCCGACCACCGGCAGGCTCAATATTGCTCGATCGATCTGAGATGCGCCTCGATCCGTATGTCGCCACCGCCAAAGTAGAAATACGGTCGCGGCGATCCCCCCAACTACAAAGACTATGTACTGTCGCGTAAAGTTCCCCACCGATAACATGAACACGGTCAACGGCGGCAGCTCGGCATTCAAACTCGAGAATAGCTGCGCAAACTGGGGAACAACGTAGGTCACCAGAAAACTAAGCATCACCACCACTACGATGATTAGCAATGCGGGATAGACGAGAGAAACCGCGAGTTTCTTTCTGAAACTCATGGACAGCCGTTGAAAGCTTATGTAACGGCCGAGGACCTCTTCCATGTTGCCGCTCTTTTCACCTGCCAGCAGCGTGGTGGTGTAGAGTTTTGGAAACGCACCCTGGGCCGCAAAGGCGTCCGACAGCAGTTCACCGCTTTTCACCCGATCGCGCACGTTCTCCAGCAGGTTCCGCAGAGACTCATTCTTCTGCCGTTTGATGAGCAATTCGAGCGAATTGAGGATCGGCAGTCCGGCATGAATTAGAGTCAAAAACTGCTGGTTGAAAATGATGAAGTCAGATGGCTTAACCTTACCGCGCCGGCCCCCCAGGGACACATCCCCGCCAGCGAACATCCCACGCGGCTTAACTGAGTAGACGAGGAATCCCTGCTGAGAGTAGCGGTCGCGGACCTCCGTCTCGGAGTAACCGTGCTCAATCTGCTGCAGCATGCGGCCGCGCTCATCGGCCATTTTCACGACGTATTCAGCCATTGTTCTATGTGAAACGATTGCGCTAAGAAGGGACCTGCTTCACTCCAAGTCTATCATTCAACACCCGCTACGGTGAGCCCTAATGTTCGTAGATGCAACAGCTTGCGTACCCGAAGTACAACGCCTACAGAGGCTTGGAAACGGATCACGCTACTGCCCCAGTTCGCCTTCGATGGTTTCTACTCCCGCAGGCGGGCTAAAGCGGAACCGCGCATCTTCAACCGTCACGTTCTCTTTTTGTTGCTGGAACCTGTATTCCGTAACAGCACCGTCGGCCTCTTCTATTTCGATCCGCGCAATGCGAGAGTCTGGCGTGATCTCGAGACGCACCTGATTTATGCGGTCCTCCATGCCTTTCGGTACGCCGCGCAAAATCTTGTCGCCGGGGTTGATCGGGAGTCCATCAGGCGCAACAGACAATCCCTTCAACTCCTTCTCCAGCTTAGTCTTCCCGAGCAAGAACCCCAGTGGCGAGCGCAAATCCTCCAGCTTCTTAAAGGGCTGCTTACGAACCTGGCGCTCGCCGGGAACATAGAACCAAGCGTCCTGCCCGTCCGTTAAGAACAACTTCTCTCTAGGAGAACGGTACTCCCAACG
>Ga0207657_10004717_pt1 | contig 14385 bp, 17 predicted proteins | sample KBSC33metaG_FD_184316 | JGI IMG/M metagenome (GOLD analysis project Ga0207657, IMG submission 184316) | Corn rhizosphere microbial communities from Kellogg Biological Station, Michigan, USA - KBS C3-3 metaG (SPAdes) (version 2) | ecosystem: Host-associated > Plants > Roots > Rhizosphere > Soil ... | reverse complement strand
TTGCGCCTCTCGCCACGCATCCAGGCGCCGGCCGAGCGCTTCATCGTTCGTCGCCAGCATCGCCGCGGCAAGCAGGGCTGCATTGATCGCGCCAGGCTTGCCGATGGCCAGTGTCCCGACCGGAACGCCGGCGGGCATCTGCACGATCGAGAGCAGGCTATCCATGCCCTTCAAAGCCTGGCTTTCAATTGGCACGCCAAGCACGGGGAGGATGGTCATCGAAGCGGTCATGCCGGGCAAGTGCGCCGCTCCGCCGGCCCCGGCGATCACCACTTTCAGCCCGCGTTCGCGCGCCGAATGGGCATAGTCATAAAGACGCTTGGGGGTGCGGTGGGCAGAGATGATCCTTGTCTCGTGCGCCACCTCGAGCCGGTCGAGCGTTTCGGCGGCGTGGCGCATCGTCTCCCAGTCGGAGCTGCTGCCCATGATGATGCCGACCATCGGCGCCGTCATTGTCCCGCCTTGAACCAGTTGTAGGAAGCGGCTCGTTTAGGGAGCCGATTCTGCCTAGGCAATCGGAGCTTTCGAAGGGCGAATCGCGTTATGAATCGCATGCTGAAAAGATCCCGCGTTTTCAGGGCAGTAGAATCGCGCTATGGTCGACTCACAGGCAAGAGCAAGGCTCAGGGGCAATGTCTGACCAAATGAACGACGTCATCGACGTCGATGATCGCGAACGGCTGATCGAAGAGATCAGTTCGTTAAGGGGCAAGGTCGCGCGCCTGCAGGAGCGCGTGGAGCAGCTCGACCAACTGGCTCACCAGGATTCGCTCATCAACCTGCCGAACCGCCGCGGCTTCATGCGCGAGCTCGAACGGTTGATCGCGCGAGTCGACCGCTACGGAATCAACGCCGCGATGCTGTTCGTCGATGTCGACGGTCTGAAGATGATCAACGATACGCTCGGCCACCGCGCCGGCGACGAGGCGCTGATCCAGGTGGCGGCCCTGCTGGCAAAAGGCGTGCGCCACAGCGACGTGGTGGCGCGCATCGGCGGCGACGAGTTCGGGATCCTGCTTGAAAGCTCCGACGAGACCGACTCGCACGAAACCGCCGCACGCCTCATTCAACAAATCTCCGCCTGCGAAGTGCTCCACGACGGCGAGGCGCTACCGCTGGGCGTTGCGATCGGCGTCGGCATGATCGACGCGCTCGACACCGCGGAAGCGGTGATGGAGCGAGCCGACGAAGCGATGTATCGCCGCAAAGCCGCAGCGTAGGCTTTAACAAACACCTTGCGTCGGCACGCGCCAATATGGGAGCGCGCGCACGAATGGACCCGATCTCAAATAAAAATTGACTGAATTAACCACCAAAACGGATCAGACTTCCGTCCCCGCCTCCGGCGAACTGCTAACTTTGGTTAAGACGAAAACGCCTTAGAATCAGCGGAAAACTGGCAAAAGGTCAGAAGATGCCATAAGCAATCCGCGGTGGACTCGGCTCGGGAGTGCCGCAATGTTTCGCGGGGTGGATGTTGCATTGGACGAATCAGACGGAGCGCACGCCGCGCCTCGTGATGCGGGCGGCCCGGACGCACGCAGCCTGATGGCCGCGCGCGTCGCCCGCCTGAGTCCCGGCCAGCTCGATTGCCTGCGGCTCGTCGACCGGCATTTGAGCTCCAAGGAGATCGCTGCCGAACTTCACATTTCTCCGCATACCGTCGACCAGCGCATCCGCCAGGCGCTTGCAATCCTTGGCGTCGAGCGTCGTGCGCAGGCGGCGCGGATCGTCGCCGAGCATGCTGCGTCTTCCACGGACGCATATCAGCGGTTGATACATCAATCGCCGTACATTGAGACGGAGGCTGCTCCGGGTCACCCACAAGCCGCGGTCGGTATTCAGATTCGGCACGCTGACCGCGCAGGGGAGATCGGAGAGAAGGCTGGTTTCGAAACCGAGCAGAGGCCCGCGTCTCTCAGGTCTTCCCTGCAACTGCCGTTCGCCACGAGGAGCAACCCCCGGAATGAGATGAGCGTCGGCCAGCGGCTGTTCTGGATTGCGGCAATCGCAATCGGGGCAGCATTCTCGGCGGGCATGTATCTCGCCGGGCTGGAAAGCCTCGCACGGCTGATCAAGAGCTAGCAGGCCGACTCCCAGATCAAACCGACAGCCACTCCGGCGCCATGTGCGCCGGGGAAGGAGCAGTCATGCGCAAACAAATGATCGAAAGCGCCGCTTTTGAAGTCGCTACCCAGGTCCGGGCCGTCGAAGAAACGATCGACGCGGCGCTGACCGAAATCGCCGAGCTGCAGGCCCGCATGATGCGTGCCAATGCGGTCGCGGCGACTGGATTCGGAACGATCCATCCCGCCCTCCAACAACTCGCCTCAGCCATGGCCGCTTTGGTCGATACGCGCGGCGCGATCGTCGCCTGCCATTCGGCGCTGGCCGATGCCAAAGGGAAGGTTCCCGGGCTACGCACGGTATCGTGGGGCGATGGGCAGGAATGCCCTCCTGCGGCTGGCACGGCCCAGCTCAAGATCGTCGCCTAAGGGTTTTGACCGGACCGCTTTGATGTGGTCCGGTCGCTTACCATGATCCCGCATTACGTGATCTACTGGGCGATTCTGCTGCTGATCTGCGCCTATGCCTTCTGGCGCGGACAGCAGGAGGAGCGAATCGCGGCTACTGCATGCCTGTTGGCGACGGTCGTGACCGTGTGGGTCATTCCGCCGGTAGCGCTGCGCTATAGCGCACTCGACCCGGGGCAACTTGCGATCGATGCTGCGATGCTCGCCACGTTCGTCACCATTGCGCTTCGCTCAAAGCGCTTCTGGCCGCTGTGGGTCGCCGGGTTGCAGCTGACCATGAGCACTTCGCACCTGATGAAGGCGGTCGATGCGGACCTCGTGCCTCGGGTCTATGCCGCCGCCGCCGTGTTCTGGAGCTACCCAATCCTGCTGATCATCTTCATCGGAACGTGGCGCGCTCACCGCCTCGATCGAACTCCAAGGTCGAGATCGCTTCCGGCTTGAGCTGCCGGCGATTGCGCCGGTCCATCGCTGATGACATGGGCGAGCAATGTCGCGGCGCAAGAAATCGCACCAGAGCCACGGGACGAGCCAGCGGCCGCGCTTGTGGGGCAAGCATGCGGTCGCAGCAGCGCTCGACAATCCGGACCGCAAGGTCCTCCGGGCATGGGCGACGAGGGAAGCGGCGGCGTCGATGCAGTTTCCGCAAGACGTGGCCGTGACGCTTGCCGAGGCGGCGGACCTGGGCCGGCTGGTGCCGAACGATGCGCCGCACCAGGGTGTGGTGATCGAGGTCGAGCCGCTCGACGACGTCTGGCTCGACGGCCTGCTCGGCGAGGCGGGCGAACGCGCAATCCTGCTCGTGCTCGACCAGGTCACCGACCCGCACAATGTGGGCGCGATCCTGCGTTCGGCCGCCGCGTTCGGCGCAGTCGGGATCGTCACCCAGGATCGGCATTCGCCGCCCGAAAGCGGGGTCATCGCCAAGGCGGCATCCGGTGCGCTCGAGCGCGTACCCTGGATCCGCGTGGTTAACCTCGCCCGAGCGCTCGAGGAAATCGGCGAGGCGGGATTCTGGCGGATCGGCCTCGCGGGAAATGCCGAGATGGAGCTCAAGCAGGCATTGGGACCGCAGCGGGTCGCGCTGGTGCTCGGCGCCGAGGGCGTCGGCATGCGGCTGAACACCCGCGAGCATTGCGATGCGCTGGCGCGGCTTCCGATCGGCGATGCGATCGAGAGCCTCAACGTTTCCAACGCCGCAGCGGTCGCGCTTTATGCCGCGAACATCGCCTGATGGTCCGCACCGTGGAGTCCATTCGCACTGCGGTCGAAGCGCTTGCCGCTCGCGACCCTGCCTTTGCAGGGGTCGTCGAGAGGTTCGGCATTCCCGAGCCCCGCAACAGCGAGCGCGGCGCGCAGACACTGCTGCGTACCATCGTCGGCCAGCAGGTCAGCGTTGCCGCGGCGCGCTCGATGTGGGCGAAGCTCGAGGCCGCGTTCGGCTCGCCGCCTGCTCTCGCCAAGCTTCTCGAAGCCACCGACGAGAACCTGCGTGCCGCCGGCATGTCGCGGCAGAAAGCCGGCTACATCCGCAGCCTCGCCCAGTTGGTCATTTCCGGCGAGCTCGACCTCGAGGCGCTTCCCGATGACGACGAGGAAGCGATCGCGCTGCTGACCAAGATCAAGGGCATCGGCCGCTGGTCGGCGGAGATCTATCTGCTGTTCGCCGAGGGACGCCCCGATGTCTTCCCCGCCGGCGACCTCGCGGTGATGATCGAGCTCGGCCGGCTCAAGGGCTTGCCCGAGAAGCCGAGCGAAAAGCAGCTGCGCGAGCTTGCCGAAGCCTGGCGCCCGTACCGCGGCGCTGCCGCGGTGCTCGCCTGGCACAGCTACAATTCGGCGGTGCTCTAGGTCCGAAGCGCAGTCGGCAGCGGCCGCGCGCCGACAGCGCGGAACTCTCGCGCACCCTGGTCGAGGTGCATCGGCCCGAGCTTGTCGCTGCCCGTTTCGCGCCCGACGAGATAGGCTGCGGAAGTCTGCCCCTGGCCGCCACTCCATTCGTACAGCGCGTTGAAGGCGATCACCGGCACGAACGCCTTGCGGCCGGCAAGCTCATATTCCTGGATCGCCGCGCGCGGCGCCACGACCTGGCTGGTGAGGGTGATTCGCTTCAACGGCGGGATGGCGTCGATCCGCTGGCCGGCTCCCACGGGGTTGGAGAAGAAAGCGGACAGCTCCTGCTCCTGCGTGCCGCCGGCGTTGAGCATGCTGGCTTCGGCAAGCACCGCCCGGGCCGGCGCAGTGCCGGCGTTGAACAAATCGATCTCGAACTCGAGCGTGACCTGATCGTCGGCGACGATGCAGCGCAGCGGCTGCATGCCGATTTCGATCGAAGGCCGCAGGCGGGACGTGACGATGCCGCTTGCCGCCGCGGGGGCCGCTGGCCTGGAGGTTGCGGGCGCCGGCTTCGGTTCAGCCACTGGCGGCGCCGGACGCGGAGTCGGTTGCGGCCGCGGCGCGGGAGCCGGTTCGGGCGCTTTGAACAAGTCGATTTGGGGGCCGCCAGCGAAGACTTCGCGCGGGCGGCGGCGCCACAGCAGGAAAGCCCCGCCGCCGGCCAGCGCGAGTCCAGCGAGCAGCCACGGCAGTAGTGAAACGCGGTGGCCTGGTTCCGGCGGCAAAACCGGCGCGGGCTCGGCCGATTGCGGCGCCAAGGCGGGGCCGAACGACGGCTGAGGCACAGGTGTAGCGCTCGTTCGGGTTGCCGGAGCCGATGTCAGCGAATCCGGTTGCACGGCTGCCGGCGGAGCTTGCGTCGGACGTGCGGGTAAGGTGCCCGAAGCCGCCGTCTGGGCGGTGTTACGCTGCGCTTCGGTGCGGCCTCCAGTCTTCGGGGCCGTTGCGCCCGGTGGCGTGTCTGCCTTCGGCGCAGATGTCGGAGGCGCCTGCGGCGGCTGCTCCGCAGGCCGCGTTGTGGTGCCGGGAAGGCTGAAGTTCTGCAGCTCGCGCGGACCGACGGCGTCGGTCGCGGTCGTGTTGCTCGTGGCCGGCGGGGGCTCGGTTGTGCTCTGTGCGAGCGCCGTCACGGGCCCGAGCCCGAGCCCGCCCGCCAGCAATATCGTCGTGAAGCGCAAACCCGCCCTCATCAGCTCCCGCTCTGTGCTTGAGCGCCGTCCTTGTCCCGCAGCGCCCGAGGCCCATGCCCGTCGCGCGCCGGCAGTTCAAGCACAGGTGCGATGAACCGCGCCGGACTCAAGAGCTTAGTCGCTAGCGTGCGTCGACGAGCACCAGCTCGCTATCGTCTTCGGCCGCGATCTCGACCCTGGTCTCGCCGCTGATCGCGATTCCGTCCCGCGGGGCCGCCGCGACCCCATTCACGCGGACTCTGCCGCTAGGCACAAGATAGAGGTGACGGTCGGGATCGACATCGATCGCGATCGACTCGCCGGCGGCGACCGTTGCTCCGAGAACCTTCGCGTCGGCGTTGATGGTCAGCGCGCCGTCATCCGGATCGCCGCTGGCGAGCAGCTGGAACGCGCCGTTGCGCGATTCCTTGGGGAACGGCATCGCGCCCCAGCTCGGTGGCGCCGATGGCTTGTCCGTCTCGATCCAGATCTGGAACAGGGTCGTCGCCTCTTCCTCCAGATTATATTCTGCGTGCTGGACGCCGGTCCCGGCGCTCATCACCTGGACGTCGCCCGCGCCGGTGCGGCCCTTGTTGCCCATGGAATCCTGATGGGTGATCGCGCCGCTGCGGACGTAGGTGACGATCTCCATGTCGCGGTGCGGGTGCGGCGGGAAGCCGCTATTCGCCGCGATCTTGTCGTCGTTCCACACGCGGATACGGCCCCAGCCCATGCGGGCCGGATCGTGATAGCTGGCGAACGAAAAATGATGGCGGGCGTCGAGCCAGCCGTGGTCGGCGTGGCCGAGGCTGTTGAAGGGGCGGATGTCGATCATGCCATTGATTTGGGCAGTCCCGCAGGACCATCAAGTGTCAGGAATGTAACTGCAGCCGGCCTGGAAGCAGTATCTGTACCCCGCCCGATGCCTTACTTGTCGACCGGCTGATTGAGACCGTTCCACAAGGTGATCGGGCCCCCTGAGATCGTGCGCACGTCGACTCGCTGCTGGCCGAGCATCGCCGCACCGACAATGCCGCAAACGAACCACACGCAAATTGCACCGATGATGTACGGCTTCATCGCTTCCCCCTGCCGGATCCGGCCGGACTTGGCATCGAACCGAAATGCTCGGTGCCAGCCTACACGCAAAACTCTTTACGCCTAGTTTCCGCGCGTCGGACCTGACGACGTTTCTCACGAAATGCTCAGAACTCGCTCATGACCTTCATCTCTGTCTCGCGGCAGCCATGCTGGGCCGCAACAGGGAGATGGAAAGATGTTTTGGAGCGATGGAGAACGCACACCCGGGTTCAAGCTGGTGCTGGCAATCGCGGTCGGATTGGCGCTCACCATTCCGCTCTTTTCGGTCTGGCTGCTGGTTTACGATCGCAAGACCCAGTCGGACGAAGCGACCGCATCGATCACCGAAGGCTGGGGCGGGGCGCAGGCGATCAGCGGGCCCGTGCTGGTCGTCCCCTATCGCGCAGCGGCGACCGAAACCTTAGTCGAGAACGGACAGCAGGTCACCCGCACTAACCAGGTCCGTCGCGAGCTTACGCTGGCCCCCGAGACGGTCGACGTGACCACCGACATCGGCCCGCAGGTCCGCACGCGGTCGATTTACGAAGCGGTCGTCTATGACGCACGCGTTGCCGGGAAGGCGCGGTTTGCGCTTCCACCCGATCTCGCCAGCACCGGCATCGATTCATCGCAACTGGACCTGGGCCATGCCGAGCTTCGTTTCGGGCTCAGCGACCCGCGCGGGCTCGGCGCCAATCCGCAGGTCGTCGCCGATGGCAAGCCGTTACGGCTGCAGCCGGCCGGCGACAGCAACGGCGGCCGCGGCTTCTTCGCGTGGATCGACGCGAGCGCGCTCGGGGCTAAACCACTGCCGGTTGGTTTCGCGTTCGATTTCCGCGGCAACCGGTCATTGAGTCTGGTGCCGCAGGCGGGCGACACGCGCTGGACGGTGCGGTCCTCGTGGCCGAGTCCAAGCTTTGGCGGCGCATTTCTGCCGGCCGGCCGCACAGTCGGCGCGACGGGGTTCGACGCGCGCTATCGCATCGGCAATCTTGCGCTGGGCCGCTCGCTGGTGAGCACCGGCGATGCCGCCGCTGCAAAACCGGCAGCCCCAAGGTCCGAAGCTTCCGAGCCCGAAGGGCAGGCAGCGCAGATCGGCCTGATCCAGCCGGTCGATCCCTATGACCAGGTTAACCGGGCGACTAAGTACGGCTTCTTGTTCATTGGCTTCACCTTCCTTGTGCTGCTGATGTTCGACCTGATCGGCGGGGTTCAGGTGTCCGCGGTCGAGTATTTGCTGATGGGCGCGGCGTTGGTGCTGTTCTTGGTGCTGCTGCTCGCCTTCGCCGAGGTGATCGGCTTCACGCCTGCCTATGTCGTCGCCTCGGCAGCCATCGCCGGCCTCAACACCGCCTATTCGGCGGCTGTCCTTGCAAGCTGGCGCCGCGCCGGCCTCATCGGCGGCCTTCTCGTCGCGCTCTACGGGGTGCTGTACATCCTGCTCAGCCTTGAGGCCTTCTCACTGCTGATCGGTTCGCTGCTCCTGTTCGCGGCGCTCGCCGGAGTCATGTATGTAACCCGCGGCATCGAATGGGGTCGAAAAAGGCCGGAGCCAGCAACGGCGTGACGAGGCGAATCTTTGCCGCTAGGCGGTAGGGGATGACCTCTCAACCTCTACCGCCCAAGCGGATTTTCCCCACTTCGGAAGTCGATGCTCGCGCTGCCGAACATGTGCCACCAGTCCCGCAGACCGAGAGCGTCGCCTACAAGCTGGCGTTCCAGGATTCCGAATTCCTGCTGCGCGAAGACCTGCGTCCGGTGCGCTTCCAGCTCGAGCTTCTAAAGCCCGAGTTGCTGCTCAACGAAGCCAATATCGGATCGACTTTCGTGTTCTACGGATCGGCGCGGATTCCGTCGCCGGACATGGCCGACGCGCTGATCGCCGCCGCGACCAATCCCGAACAGGAAAAGATCGCCGGCCGCCTGAAGGCCAAGGCGCATTATTACGATGTGGCGCGCGAGCTGGCGCGATTGGCGAGCCGCTGCGGGACCGACGTGGAAGGCAAGAAGCATTTCGTGGTCTGCTCGGGCGGCGGGCCGTCGATCATGGAAGCGGCGAACCGCGGCGCGGCCGAGGAGGGTCAGGAATCGATCGGGCTCAACATCGTGCTCCCGCACGAGCAGATGCCCAACCGTTACGTCACACCCGACCTCAGCTTCCAGTTCCACTATTTCGCGCTGCGCAAGATGCACTTCCTACTGCGCGCGCGGGCGGTCGCGGTGTTCCCCGGCGGTTACGGCACGTTCGACGAGATGTTCGAACTTCTAACCCTGATCCAGACGGGCAAGGTGCGGCCGCTGCCGATCCTGCTGTTCGGCAAGGATTATTGGAACCGCGTCGTCAACTTCGACGCGATGGTCGAGGAAGGCGTGATCGCGCCGAACGACCTCGACCTCATCCACTGGACCGAGGATGCGCACGAAGCCTGGGACTACGTGACCAGCTATTACGAAGAGCATCCCCACCCCTTGCCGAGGCAGACCGCGGCGCCGGAGTGAAGCGGGCCCCTAGCGCTTTGGCGGCTTGTTCGACGTGAGGCCGGAGCCATCGCCGCCGCTGGTCTGCGGTGATTTGCCGGCGGCGGATGCGGGCAGCGTCGGCTCGTTCTCGGCTTTTTGCGGTCCGTTGTTGGGGCCGTTGCCCGGCGGGTTGCTGTTGGCCGGAACGTCCGTACCAGGCTTGGTTTCGGCCGGTGCAGCGGGGAGCGGCTTGGGCGCATCGCTATGCGTGTTGAGGAAGGCGATCACGTCTGCGCGGTCCTGCGGGTTGCTGAGCCCCGCGAACGTCATCTTGGTGCCCGGCGCGAACGCTTTCGGGCTCGTCAGCCACTGGCCGAGGTTGTCCCAGTTCCAGGTGCCGCCCTTCTTTGACAGCGCGTCGGAGAAGGCGAAGCCTTTGCCCTGGCCGATCGGCTCGCCGATCACGTCCCACAGGTTCGGGCCGAGCTGGTTCGCGCCGCCCTTTTCGGCATTGTGGCAGGCGGCGCATTTGTTGAACACCTGCTGGCCCTTCGCCGGGTCGGCCTTGGCGAGATAGAATTCGATCGGCTGCTCGGCCGCTGCGGCTTCGCCGCCTTCCTGTTCCACGCCGGCGATCGGATAGGCCATTTTCTCCGGACGTTCGGAGTGGAACAGCTCACCCGCGACGATCGACGATCCCAAAGCGACAATGCCTGCGAACAGCACCCAGCCGGCAATGGTATTGAAGCGGTCGTCCATGGAGTTTCCCTGTTGATCCCGGAGCCGGGAGGAATGGATTTGCGCCGCCTCTTACGGGCCAGCCCGGTCCACTTCAAGCCGCGAGCCAGCGCTCCAGCAGCGTGCGCGCGATCGCCGCTTTGGGCGGCGGCAGGAAGGACGCATCGGTCGCCCCGGCGAGCGCAGCGGCAATGTCGCTGCGGCTGAACCAGCGGGCATCATCAAGCTCGTTGGTGTCGATGGTCAAGGCGTCGCTGTCCGCATGCGCGTGACAGCCGATCATCAGCGACGAGGGGAACGGCCAGGGCTGGCTTGCGACATAGCGGACATTGCGGACGCTTATGCCAGCTTCCTCGTGGAGCTCGCGGGCGACTGCGGCTTCGAGGCTCTCGCCCACCTCGACGAAGCCCGCCAGGGCTGAAAAGCGGCCGGCCGGATATTGCGGCTGGCGACCGAGCAGCAAGCGGCCGTCGTACTCGGCGAGCATGATGACGACGGGATCGACGCGGGGGAAATGTTCGGCGGCGCACGCTGGGCAGCGGCGCGACCAGCCTCCTCTGACAGGCTCGGTCAGATGGCCGCAATTGGCGCAGAAGCGATGCCGTCCATGCCAGCGCGACAGGCTGAGCGCGGCCGCGAACAGCGGCGCTTCACCACTGTGCAGCATTGCCATGGCACCGAAGGCCGATGGCGCATCCGGTATCACCGGCTGCACCGCAGAGTAGCGGGGCGAACTGCCGTCCAGCCCGAGGAACAGTTCCGGGCGCGAGGCTTCGCCCCACGTCAACCGCCCCTCGTCCGAGAGTATCGGCAGGCCGTCGCGCCATTGCAGCTCGCGCGCATCCGGGCGCGCCGCAAGCTCCTCGAGAGCGGACTCGTCGGAGCGCAGCGCATCGGCGCGGTCGAGCCCCGGCCCGCAGAAGAAGGGCTCAGGCGGCAAGCCGGTCGGTGCACCCAAGCGCCAGTTCCACGGCTTTGCGATAAAGCGCCGGAAGGCCGGCGTCACCGAGCCGGTCGATGCGCTGCCACCATCCCTCGGCAGTCGTCTCCGAACGCCGGACGACCTGCAGATCGAGCGAAAAATGGGTGAAGACGTGGCGGACCGTGCCGATGGCGTCCGCGGGGTCGGCTGGCGCGTCCTGCCAATCGCTGCCGGGAAGCGCGGCCATGCCGCCAAGCAGCCCCTCTGGCGGGCGGCGCACCAGCCAGATCGCGCCGCCGCGCTCGATCCACCAGGCTACGCCGTGGCGGTGCGGACGGGGCATGCGCTGGCGCTTTTCAGGAAAGGCGTCCGGATTGCCGCTGGCGAAGGCCGCGCAATCGCCGCTGAGCGGGCACTCGCGGCAGCGCGGGTTGCGCGGCCGGCAGATCGTCGCGCCGAGATCCATCATCGCCTGGACGAAATCGCCGGGCCGCTCGGCAGGCATGAGGACGAGCGTCAGGCGTTCGACCTGATCGCGCGACGGATTCGCGAGCATGAAAAGCCGCGCGACCACCCGCTGCACGTTGGTGTCGACAGCGGCCGCCTTCTCGCCGAACGCGATCGCGGCGATCGCCGCCGACGTGTAGGCGCCGATGCCCGGAAGCTCGCGCAGTCCGGCTGCTGTCTCGGGAAATCCGCCGCGCCGCGCGACTGACCGTGCGCAGGCAATCAGGTTGCGGGCGCGGGCATAATAGCCAAGGCCCGCCCACTCCCCGAGGACCTCCTCGTCGGGCGCGCCGGCGAGCGCCTCCACCGTCGGCCAGCGCTCGACGAAGCGCTGAAACCGCGGGGTGACCGTCGCCACGGTCGTCTGCTGGAGCATGACTTCGCTGAGCCATACGCGATACGGATCGGGCGGCGGCTCGCCGGGCGGCGAGCGCCACGGCAGCAGCCGGAACTTATCCACATAATGTTCGATCAGGCGCGTCGCGATATTGGCGGTCACTTGGCCGCTATGGCATGCTCCGCCGCGATGTCGAAGAGGAACGCCCCGGAAGATTCGCCGCGCAGCTGCCGCCCGCGCGCGGCGGGCGAGCTTGTCGGGGACGTCGGCGGCCAGTCCTTCAAACGCTTCGGCTTCGTCCAGAGCGCGATCGTCAGCCGCTGGCCGGAGATCGTCGGCGAACGCTACGCCAAGGCTTCCTGCCCGGAATCCATCAAGTTCCCGGCCGGCGCGAAAGCAGGCGGCGTACTTACGTTGTTGGTCGAGGGCGCCCATGCGCCGCTGATCCAGCATCTGACGCCGATGATCATCGAGCGGGTCAACCGCTTCTTCGGCTATGCCGCGATCAACCGCATCGTCTTCCGCCAAGGCAAGCGCCCTGCGCCCGCTGCCAAAACGGTACGGCCGCAGCTGCGTCCCGTTCCGAAGGAACTCGGCGAGGGGCTGCGCGAGATCGCCGATCCAGGCTTGCGGCTGTGCCTGGAGTCGCTTGCGGCGCAAATTGTGGCTAGCAGCGGCCCGCCGTCGATCTCGAACGACGGCGACGAGCCGATCCCCGTGATCAACCGGAGCATTTGAACCGATGAAGGTCCGCACTTTTCTCGCAACCAGCCTGGCGATCCTGGCGCTGGCAGGCTGCAACAAGAACAATCCGTCAGGCGGCGGCTCGACTGCTGCCAATGAAACCGTCAAGATCACGCAAGCCAATCCGCCGCCCGGCGGCACGTGGGCCGACGTCGTCAACGAGACCTCCGCCGGCTTCATGATGGGCAATCCCAATGCGAAGGTGAAGCTGGTCGAGATCGGCTCGCTGTTCTGCCCGGTGTGCAAGCGCTTCGAGGATGAGGGCGTGCCGACGCTGGTCGACAAATATGTGAAGTCGGGCCAGGTCAGCTGGGAATTCCGGCCGTACATCATCCACGGCTCGGTCGACATGGTCGCCAACCTGATCGCGCGCTGCAACGGCCCCAAGACCTTCTTCCCGATCGCCCAGTCGCTCTACGCCGACCAGGCGGCGCTGCTCGGAAAGCTCGAGGCCACGCCACAGGACAAGGTTACGCAGGTCCAGAACTTGCCGACCAATCAGCTGTTCGTCGCGATGGCGAACCTCATGGGGCTTCAGGACTGGGCGGCGGCGCGCGGAGTGTCGCAGGCCAAGAGCAATCAATGCCTGAGCAACGAGAAGATGATCAACAACGAAGTCCAGCTCACCAGCGACGTCAACAACCAATATCCCGAGTTCGTCGGGACCCCGTCGTTCATCATCAACGGGAAAATGCTGAAGGATACCGCGAACTGGAAGGCGCTTCAGCCGCAACTGGACGCCGCGCTGAAGTGATGCGGCTTGCCATCGCGCTGCTCGCATGTGCCGCGCTGCCGGTCGCCCCGGCTGCGGCAGCGGGCCAATCCGCCAAGGCGCACCCCACGCGTGACTGGGCGAAAACGGTGGCCGGCACGCCCGAGGGCGGATTTCGCTTGGGCAATTCGGCTGCGCGCGTGAAGCTGGTCGAATATGGCTCCCTTGCCTGCCCGCATTGCCGCCATTTCGAGGAGACCGGCTACAAGCCGCTGGTTCAGGGCTACGTCCGCTCGGGCCGGGTCAGTTACGAGTTCCGCAACCTGCTGCTCAACGCGCCGGATATTTCGGTGAGCTTGCTCGCGCATTGCGCGGGTCCCGCCAATTTCTTCCCGATGGCCCAGGTGGTCTACTCCACCCAGCCGCAATGGTTCGAGAAGATCGGCGCGATCAGCGGCGCCGCTGCTGCAGAGATGGACAAGATGAGCGACCAGCAACGGTTCGCCCGTCTCGCCGAAATTGCGGGTTTCACCGGCATCGCCGCGCGGTTTGGCGTCACTCAGGCCAAAGCGCGTCAGTGCCTTGCCGATCCGAAAGGCCTCGAGCGGCTGCTAAAGGGCACGAAAGCGGCCGAAGATGCCGGGATTGTCCATACACCCACCTTCCTGATCAACGGCAAGGTGGCCGACGCAGCGACATGGGAGCAGCTCGAGCCGCAGCTCAAGAAAGCGCTCGGCGGCTAAGCGGGGCCTTCGGGGGAGGGGAAACAGAGTTGAGAATCCGGCGGCTCAAGCTCAGCGGCTTCAAGAGCTTCGTCGAGCCGGCCGAGCTCCGGATCGAGCCCGGCCTGACCGGGGTCGTCGGTCCGAACGGCTGCGGCAAGTCGAACCTCTTGGAAGCGATTCGCTGGACGATGGGCGAATCGAGCCCCAAGTCGCTGCGCGGCGGCGGCATGGACGACGTGATATTCGCGGGCACGGCGACCCGGCCGCCGCGCGACTTCGCCGAAGTGTCGATCCTGCTCGAGCGTGACTCCGGTGAGGAGAGCGGCGGCGGCGAATGCGAGATCACCCGCCGGATAGAGCGCGGCGCCGGATCGGCGTACCGGATCGACGGACGCGACGTGCGCGCCAAGGACGTCGCCTTGCTGTTCGCCGACGCCGCGACCGGCGCGCACTCCCCTGCCCTCGTCAGCCAAGGCAAGATCGGCTCGGTAATCGCGGCCAAGCCGGTCGAGCGCCGCCAGCTGCTGGAAGAGGCAGCCGGCATTTCCGGGCTGCATGCCC
>Ga0207657_10004710_pt1 | contig 14395 bp, 17 predicted proteins | sample KBSC33metaG_FD_184316 | JGI IMG/M metagenome (GOLD analysis project Ga0207657, IMG submission 184316) | Corn rhizosphere microbial communities from Kellogg Biological Station, Michigan, USA - KBS C3-3 metaG (SPAdes) (version 2) | ecosystem: Host-associated > Plants > Roots > Rhizosphere > Soil ... | reverse complement strand
CGCCACCGGAAGATTTTCGAATTCGTAGGTCGCGACATCGACGATGCCGGCAAGCTTGCGAAGCGCGCCGAGGTCGTCGAATTCGGCGCGCGTGAGACGGGCCGCGACATCCGCGGCCGGAGGATGTTCGTGGGGATCGAACACATGGCATTTGTAGCCGAGCTGCGCCGCCGCGACCGCCAGCATGCGGCCGAGCTGACCGCCGCCGATGATCCCGATTGTCGAGCCCGGCGGGATCATTCGGGCGCTTCGGCGACCGATCCGGTTTGCGCCTCGCGCCACGCGTCCAGCCGGCGGCCGAGCGCTTCGTCGTGCGTCGCGAGCATCGCCGCGGCGAGCAGCGCCGCGTTGATTGCGCCGGGCTTGCCGATCGCCAGCGTCCCGACCGGAACTCCGGCGGGCATCTGGACGATCGACAGCAGGCTATCCATGCCCTTCAAGGCCTGGCTTTCGATCGGGACGCCGAGCACTGGCAGCCTGGTCATCGACGCGGTCATCCCGGGCAAATGCGCCGCGCCGCCGGCACCGGCGATCACGACCTTCAAGCCGCGCTCTCCGGCGGAATGCGCGTAATCGTACAGCCGCTTCGGCGTGCGATGGGCAGAGACGATCTTCGTCTCGTGCGCGACCCCGAGCTGGTCGAGCGTCTCGGCGGCGTGGCGCATCGTCTCCCAGTCGGAGTTGCTGCCCATGATGATGCCGACCACCGGCGCCGTCATTGTCCCGCCTTGAACCAGTTATAGGATGCGGCTCGTTTAGGGGGCCGATTCTGGCTAGGCAATCGGAGCTTTCATGCTGCGAATCGCGTTGTGAGTCGCATGCTAAAAAGGTCGAGCATTTTCAGAGCAATAGAATCGCGCTATGGACGAGTCACAGACAAGGGCAAAGGCTCAGGGGCAATGTCTGACCATTTGACCGACGTCATCGACGTCGACGATCATGAACGGCTGATCGAAGAGATCAGCCTGCTGCGAGGCAAAGTCGCGCGCCTTCAGGAGCGCGTGGAGCAGCTCGACCAGCTGGCGCACCAGGATCCGCTGATCAATCTACCCAACCGGCGCGGCTTCATGCGCGAGCTCGAGCGCCTCATTGCGCGAGTCGACCGCTACGGGATTAGCGCGGCGATGCTGTTCGTCGACGTCGACGGATTGAAAATGATCAACGACACGCTCGGCCACCGCGCCGGCGACGAAGCGCTGATCCAGATTGCGGCTTTGCTGGCGAAGGGCGTACGGCACAGCGACGTCGTCGCGCGGATTGGTGGGGACGAGTTCGGGATCCTCCTCGAAAGCTCGGATGACGACGCCGCGCATGAAACTGCCGCTCGACTGATCGAACAAATCTCGGCCTGTGAAGTGCTCCACGACGGAGAGGCGCTGCCGCTCGGCGTGGCGATCGGGGTCGGCATGATCGATGCGCTCGACACCGCGGAGGCCGTCATGGAACGCGCCGACGAAGCGATGTATCGCCGCAAGGCTGCGGCATAGCCGTTTAGGCAAGCTTCACTGCTCGCAAGGCAGGTTCCCTCACCGCATGATCGGCTCGCCCGCCGGCGAATGGGCAATCGACTCCCAGCAATTTCTTCGCGGCAATTAACTATCGAAATGGACTAAACTGCTGCCGACTCCTCTGGGAGGAACCTTGACTTTGGTTAAGATCAAAATGGCGTTAAATCAGCGGAAAACTGGCTAAAGGTCAGAAGATGACTTAAGCAGCCGATGTGGACTCGGCTCGGGGAGTGCCGCAATGTTTCGCGGGGTGAATATTGCATTGGATGATTCAGACGGAGCGCACGATGCGCCTCGTGATGTGCACCCTTCCGACGCGCACGACCTGATGGCGGCGCGCGTGGCCCGACTTACTTCCGGTCAGCTCGACTGCCTGCGGCTCGTCGACCGCCATCTGAGCTCCAAGGAAATCGCCGCCGAGCTCCGCATCTCTCCGCACACCGTCGACCAGCGCATCCGCCAGGCGCTGGGGATTCTCGGCGTCGAGCGGCGCACGCAGGCGGCGCGGATCGTCGCCGAGAGGGCAGGTCCCAACGCAGAACCATATCAGCGTTTGATACATCAATCGCCGTACATTGAGCCCGAGGCGGCTCCCGGCCACCCCGATGACGCGGTCAGTAATCAGATTCGGCACGCTGACCGCGCAGGGGAGATCGGAACCGCTGGTTTCCTAACCGAGCAGAGGCCCGCATCGTTGCGGTCTTCCCTGCAACCGCCGTTCGCAACCAGGAGCAACCCCCGGAATGAGATGAATGTCGGCCAGCGGCTGTTCTGGATCGCGGCGATCGCGATCGGAGCGGCTTTCTCGGCGGGCATGTATCTCGCCGGGCTGGAAAGCCTCGCAAGGCTGATCAAGAGCTAGCTCGCCGACCTTCAAATCAGGCCGACAACCACTCCGGCGCCGATGGGCACCGGGGAAGGAGCAGCCATGCGCAAGGAAATGATCGAAAACGCCGCTTTTGAAGTCGCAACGCAAGTCCGCGCCGTCGAGGATTCGATCGATGCAGCGCTCACCGAGATCGCGGAACTCCAGGCTCGCATGATGCGCGTCAACGCGGTCGCGGCGACGGGCTTCGGGACGATCCATCCGGCACTTCAACAACTTGCGTCCGCCGTCGGCGGGCTGGTCGAAACCCGCGGCGCAATCGTTGCCTGCCACGCGGCGCTGGCCGATGCCAAGGGCAAGGTTCCCGGGCTGCGCACCGTTTCGTGGGGCGATGGGCAGGAATGTCCTCCGGCCACCGGGACAGCCCATCTCAAGATCGTCGCATAAGGACTTTGACCGGGCCACTTCGCTGTGGTCCGGTCGCTTGCGATGATCCCGCATTACGTCATCTACTGGGCAATCCTGCTGCTGATCTGCGCGTTTGCCTTCTGGCGCGGGCGGCTGGAGGAGCGAATCGCCGCGGGCGCATGCCTGGCCGCGACGATCGTCACGGTGTGGATTATCCCGCCGGTAGCGCTGCGCTACAGCGCGATGGACCCCGCACAACTTGCCATCGATGGCGCGATGCTGGCGACGTTTGTCACCATCGCGCTTCGCTCGGAGCGCTTCTGGCCGCTGTGGGTCGCCGGCTTGCAGCTGACCATGAGCACTTCGCACCTGATGAAGGCGATCGACTCAGACCTGTTGCCCCGCGCCTATGCTGCCGCAGCAGTGTTGTGGAGTTATCCGATCCTCTTGATCATCTTCGTCGGTACCTGGCGCGCCCACCGCTCCGACCGGAGACCGAAGCCGCGATCTCAGCCGGCCTGAGCCGCCGGCGATTGCGCCGGCCAGGCGCTGATGACATGGGCGAGCAATGTCGCGCCGCAAGAAATCGCACCAGAGCCACGGAACGGCCCAGCGGCCGCGGCTATGGGGCAAGCATGCCGTCTCGGCGGCGCTCGACAATCCCGAGCGTAAAATCTTGCGTGCATGGACCACCCGCGAGGCGGCCGGGTTCATGCAATTTCCGCCGGATGTGGCCGTAACGCTCGCCGAGGCGGCCGATCTTGGCCGGCTGGTTCCCCACGATGCGCCGCACCAGGGCGTGGTGATCGAAGTTGAGCCGCTCGACGATGTCTGGCTCGACGGCCTGCTGGGGGAGGCCGCCGAACGTGCCGTCCTGCTCGTGCTCGACCAGGTCACCGACCCGCATAATGTCGGCGCGATCCTGCGCTCGGCAGCTGCATTCGGCGCCGTCGGGATCGTCACCCAGGATCGTCATTCTCCGCCCGAAAGCGGCGTCATTGCCAAGTCCGCGTCCGGAGCTCTGGAACGGGTGCCTTGGGCCCGCGTGGTGAATCTCGCCCGTGCACTTGAGGAGATCGGCGAGGCCGGGTTTTGGAGGATTGGCCTGGCCGGCGATGCCGAGACGGAACTGAAAGAGGCGCTGGGGCCGCCGCGGGTCGCGCTGGTGCTTGGCGCCGAGGGGCCCGGGATGCGGCTCAACACGCGGGAGCATTGCGACGCGCTGGCGCGGCTTCCGATCAGCGATGCGATCGAAAGCCTCAACGTGTCGAACGCCGCCGCCGTAGCCCTCTATGCGGCGACCGTTGCCTGATGGTCCGGACGACCGACTCCATTCGCACCGCCGTCACAGCACTGGCCGCTCGCGAACCCGCCTTCGCCGGCGTGGTCGAAAGGTTCGGCATCCCCGAGCCACGCAATAGCGAGCGCGGCGCGCAGACATTGCTGCGCACCATCGTCGGCCAGCAGGTCAGCGTCGCCGCGGCGCGGTCGATGTGGGCCAAGATCGAGGCTGCGTTCGGGGCGCCGCCGGACCTCACCAAGCTGCTCAACGCGAGTGACGAGGAACTGCGCGCCGCCGGCATGTCGCGGCAGAAGGCGGGGTATATCCGTAGCCTCGCTCAGCTGGTGATTTCGGGCGAGCTCGACCTGGAGGCGCTGCCCGAGGACGACGAGGAAGCGATCGCCCTGCTGACCAAGATCAAGGGCATCGGCCGCTGGTCGGCGGAAATCTATCTGCTGTTCGCCGAGGGACGCCCCGACGTCTTCCCCGCCGGCGACCTCGCGGTGCTGATCGAGCTTGGACGGCTCAAGGGGCTTCCCGAAAAGCCGAGCGAAAAGCAGCTGCGCGAGATCGCCGAGGCATGGCGGCCATACCGCGGGGCGGCCGCGGTGCTCGCCTGGCACAGCTATAATTCGGCGGTGCTCTAGGTCCGAAGCACTGTCGGCAGCGGCCGCGCGCCGACGGCTCGGAATTCGCGCGCACCCTGGTCGAGGTGCATCGGCCCAAGCTTGTCGTGACCGGTCTCGCGGCCGACGAGATAGGCCGCTGACGTCTGGGCCTGGCCGCCGCTCCACTCGTACAGCGCATTGAACGCGATAACGGGCACGAAGGCCTTGCGCCCAGCAAGATCATATTCCTGGATCGCCGCCCGCGGCGCGACGACCTGACTGGTCATCGTCACGCGTTTCAACGGCGGGATGGAGTCGATGCGCTGACCGGCGCCGACCGGGTTGGCGAAGAAGGCGGACAGCTCCTGTTCCTGCGTCCCGCCGGCATTGAGCATGCTGGCCTCGGCGAGCACTGCGCGCGCGGGGGCGGTCCCGGCGTTGTAAAGATCGATCTCGAACTCGAGCGTGACTTGATCGTCGGCGACGACGCAGCGCAGCGGCTGCATCCCGATTTCAAGCGTCGGCCGCAGACGCGAGGCGACGATCCCGCCTGAGGGGCGCGCAACCGGTTGTGGCGGCAAAGGCTGCGAACTCGGGGCAGCGGCCGGAGGCGCCGGGCGCGGCATCGGCCGGGGGCGCGGGGCCGGTTCCGGCACTGCGAACAGGTCGATTTGCGGACCGCCGGCAAGGGCTTCGCGCGGGCGGCGGCGCCACAGGAGCAAGCCGGTTCCAGCCGCCAGCGCAAAGGCGGCAAGCAACCACGGCAGAAACGAGAATTTCCGTTCCGGTTCGGGCGCCAATGCGGGCGGCGGTGGCGCCGATGAAGCAACCGCTGCCGGGCTGGATGGAAACTGCGGCGCCGGCGCAAGGCTCGGTTGCGTCGGCGAAGACAGGGTCGGCGAGTCGGCGACGGGCGGTGGCGTCTTTGCAGCAGGCGGAGCTTGTCTGGTCTGTGCCGGTGCAGCCTGGCTCGCCGGTGAACGCGCCGCCGGCCGCCGGACTTCGGGCTGGTCCGCAGTCGCAGGCGCCGTGGCAGCAGGCGGCGTCTCCGCACGACCGGGGGCCGCGGGCGCTTGCGCCGGCTGGTCGGCGGGGCGCGTCGTGGTGCCGGGCAGGCTGAAATTCTGCAGCTCGCGGGGGCCGACGGCATCGGTCGCAGGCGTGTTGCTCGTCGGCGGCGGCTCGGTCGTGCTTTGGGCGAGCGCCGACGCTGGGCCGAGCCCGAGGCCAGCCGCCGCCAACATAATAGTGAAGCGCAAACCCGCCCTCATTCAGCTCCCGCTCTGTGCTTGAGCGCCGTCCTTGTCCCGCGGCGCCCGGAGTCCATGCCCGCCGCGCGCCCGCACTTCAAGCACGGGTTCGATGAACCGCGCCGGACTCAAGTGCTTACGCGCTAACGAGCGTCGACCAGCACCAGCTCGCTATCGTCCTCTGCGGCGATCTCGATCCGGCTTTCGCCGGTGATCGCAATGCCGTCGCGCGGCGCCGCTTCGATGCCGTTCACCCGGATGCGGCCGCTCGGCACCAAATAAAGGTGGCGGCCAGGATCGGGATCGATGGCGATGGCCTCGCCGGCTTTCACCGTCGCGCCGAGCACCTTCGCATCGGCGTTGATGGTCAGGCTGCCGTCATCGGGATCGCCGCTGGCGAGCAGCTGGAAAGCGCCGTTCCGCGATTCCTTCGGGAACGGCATCGCGCCCCAACTTGGGCTCGCGGATGGCTTGTCGGTTTCGATCCAGATCTGGAACAGGGTCGTCTGCTCATCCTCCAGATTATATTCGGCGTGAGTCACGCCGGTGCCTGCGCTCATCACCTGGACGTCGCCGGCGCCGGTGCGGCCCTTGTTGCCCATCGAGTCCTGATGGGTGATCGCGCCGGTCCGGACGTAGGTGACGATCTCCATGTCGCGGTGGGGATGAGGTGGAAATCCGCTCTGCGCAGCGATCTTGTCGTCGTTCCAGACGCGGATCCGGCCCCAGCCCATGCGGTCGGGATCGTGGTAGCTGGCGAAGGAGAAATGATGGCGGGCGTCGAGCCAGCCGTGGTCGGCGTGGCCGAGGCTGTTGAAAGGGCGGATGTCGATCATGCAAGCGATTTGGTGAGGCTCGTTTCGCCATCAAGTGTCAGCGATGTGACTGGCGGGAACGGCGATCCGGCTGCCCCAAGCTTGCTAATTTGCTGCCCAGCGCGCGCGCACGCCAGGCATCGCCTTCGATGACGGCTCATTGCGGAGCTTGCCCGGCGGCGAAGGGCCTGTGTCCGCTCGGGTCGAAAGCAGACATGACGGTCGAGACAGTGTATTGGGCAAGGCCTTAGCCGGCCAATCCACTGCCAGGTCAAAGTTTCAACCGAAAACCCTCCTCGACGGGAGAGCTGGATGTCTTTTGCAACTGGACTGCGGCAAGCGCTTCAGCTTCGCCACGTGGACGTGGTGTCCGAGCTGAGGCGCGGAGACAGCCTCGAAGACATTCTCAATAAACATCTGCTGGTCGTGGAAGGGATGTCGGACAACCAGATACTGACGTCCGTGCTGCTGCTCAGCGCCGACGGAAAGCGGCTGACGCACGGCGCAGCCCCGCACCTTCCGCAACCGTACCGCGAAGCGATCGACGGATCGGAGATCGGACCCGTGGCGGGTTCGTGCGGGACCGCGGCGTACCTCGGCCGGCCGGTATATGTGAGCGACATCGCTACCGATCCGCTGTGGGCGGCGTACCGCGATCTCGCGCTGCCCCACGGGCTCCGGTCCTGCTGGTCGACGCCGATCCGGCACGCCAACGGCGACGTCATGGGCACGTTCGCAATTTACCAGCGCAGTGTGGGCGGACCGACTAAAGACGATCTCGCGTCGATCGAGATCATCACCGACAATGTTGCGAAGGCGATCACATGGGTCCGCAATCCCGAGCCCGTCTCGCCGGTTTCTGACCTGTTGCTGCGGCAGGTGGCGGCGCTCGGAGCACTTGTGGCGGCGATCCGGCAGCAGGCGTCCACGCTCGATGCCGAGGGCCGCGCGGCAATCGATGCCGTCGTGGCGGCCAATGAGAAGCTTGCCGAAGTCGTTCAGCGGCATCTGGACGGGCCCGACGCGCCTCAAGATTGAGCGCTCGCCTGTATCAGTTCACCCGGCGAATAGGTCGGACTCGTCGCAACGCGACGTTCAGCTAAAGTCTGCGGCGGGTCGAAAAGCGGATGCCAGCCGGTCGATGAATGGCGGACGTGACGAGGCTAATCTTTGCCGCTAACCGGCGTTGATGACTTCACAGCCCCTCCCGCCCAAGCGCATTTTCCCCAGTTCGAAGGTCGACGCGCGTGCCGCCGAGCATGTGCCGCCTGTCCCGCAAACCGAGAGCGGAGCGTACAAGCTCGCGTTCCAGGACGCCGAATTCCTGCTGCGCGAAGACCTGCGGCCGGTGCGCTTCCAGCTCGAGCTGTTGAAGCCCGAGCTGCTGCTCAACGAAGCCAATATCGGATCGACCTTCGTGTTCTACGGGTCGGCCCGAATTCCGGCGCCGGACATGGCCGACGCGCTGATCGCCGCCGCCACCAACCCCGAGCAGGAGAAGATCGCGGAGCGGCTCAAGGCCAAGGCGCATTATTACGACGTCGCGCGCGAGCTGGCGCGGCTGGCGAGCGGCTGCGGAACCGACGAGGAGGGCAAGAAGCATTTCGTGGTCTGCTCGGGCGGGGGGCCATCGATCATGGAAGCGGCGAACCGCGGCGCGGCCGAAGAAGGATGCGAATCGATCGGCCTCAACATCGTGCTTCCGCACGAGCAGATGCCGAACCGTTACGTCACGCCGGACCTCAGCTTTCAGTTCCACTATTTCGCGCTGCGCAAGATGCACTTCCTGCTACGCGCGCGGGCCGTGGCGGTGTTCCCGGGGGGCTATGGCACGTTCGACGAGATGTTCGAGCTGCTGACTCTGATCCAGACCGGCAAGGTTCGGCCGCTGCCGATCCTGCTATTCGGCAAGGACTATTGGAACCGGGTCGTGAATTTTGAGGCGATGGTCGAGGAAGGGGTGATCGCGCCCCACGACCTCGAGCTCATCCACTGGACCGAGGACGCGCACGAAGCTTGGGACTATGTGACCAGCTATTACGAAGATCATCCGCACCCGTTGCCGAGGCAGACCGCGGCACCGGAATGAGGCGGTAAGAGCCTAGGCTTACTTGGAGGGCTGGTGGGAAGCGTCGCCGCCGCTCGTCTGCGGCGATTTGCCGGCGGCCGAGGCGGGCAGCGTCGGCTCGTTTTCCGCCTTCTGCGGACCATTGTTGGGACCGTTGCCGGGCGGGTTGCTGTTGGCGGGCACGTCGGCGCCCGGCTTGGTTTCGGCCGGAGCGGCGGGCATCGGCTTGGGCGCATCGCTGTGGCTGTTGAGGAAAGCGATGACGTCGGCGCGGTCCTGCGGGTTGCTAAGCCCCGCGAAGGTCATCTTGGTGCCCGGCGCGAACGCCTTGGGGCTGGTCAGCCACTGGCTGAGATTATCCCAGTTCCAGGTGCCGCCCTTCTTCGACAAGGCGTCCGAGAAGGCGAAGCCCTTGCCCTGGCCGATCGGCTCGCCGATCACGTCCCACAGATTGGGGCCGAGCTGGTTGGCGCCGCCCTTGTCGGCATTGTGGCAGGCGGCGCATTTGTTGAACACCTGCTGGCCCTTGGCCGGATCCGCCTTGGCAAGATAGAATTCGATCGGCTGCTCGGCCGCGGCAGCTTCGCCGCCTTCCTGCTCCACGCCGGCGATCGGATAGGCCATTTTTTCGGGCCGCTCGGAATGGAACAGCTCACCCGCGACGATCGACGATCCCAAAGCGACAATGCCCGCGAACAGCACCCAGCCGGCAATGGTATTGAAACGATCGTCCATGGAGTTTCCCTGTAGATCCCCGGAGCCGGGAAGAATGGATTTGCGCCGCCTCTTAGGGTTACACCCGGCCTACATCAAGCCGCGACCCAGCGCTCCAGAAGCGTGCGCGCGATCGCCGCTTTGGGCGGCGGCAGGAAGGACGCGTCGAGGTCTCCGGCGAGTGCGCCGGCGATTTCCGAGCGCGTGAACCAGCGGGCGTCATCGAGCTCGTTGGTATCGATGGTCAACGCGTCGCCGTCGGCCTCGGCGTGGCAGCCGACCATCAGCGACGACGGGAAGGGCCAAGGCTGGCTGGCGATATAACGGACGTTGCGGACCCGGATGCCGGCTTCCTCGTGGAGCTCGCGCGCGACGGCCGCCTCGAGCGTCTCGCCGACCTCGACGAAGCCGGCGAGCGCCGAATAGCGCCCCGGTGGATAGTGTGGCTGGCGACCGAGGAGCAGGCGGTCGCGATTCTCGGCCAGCATGATGACGACGGGATCGACGCGCGGGTAATGTTCGGCAGTGCAGCTCGGGCAGCGCCGCGACCAGCCGCCCCTGACCGGTTCGGTCAGGTGCCCGCAATTCGCGCAGAAGCGGTGGCGGCCGTGCCAGCGGGAAAGGCTGAGCGCGGCGGCGAACAGAGGCGCATCGTCGCGATGCAGCAGCGCCATGGCGCCGAACGCCGATGGCGCATCGGGGACGACCGGCTGGATCGCCGAATAGCGCGGCGAACCGTCGTCCAGGCCGAGGAACAGCTCGGGCGACGATGGACTCCCCCACATCAATCGTCCGTCTTGCGACAGGACTGGCAGGCCGTCCTGCCATTGCAGCTCGCGTGCATCGTGCCGCTGCGTCAAATCGTGCAACGCCGCGTCGTCGGCGCGCAGCGCGTCTGCGCGGTCGAGGCCGGGCCCGCCGAAAAAGGGCTCAGGCGGCAAGTCGGTCGTCAGAAGCAAGCATTGTCTCCACGGCTTTGCGGTAGAGGGTCGGAAGGCCGGTGTCGCTTAGCCGGTCGATCGGCTGCCACCAGCCCTCGCCGTGCGGTTCGCTGCGGCGGACGATGTGCAGGTCGAGCGAGAAATGGGTGAAGACGTGGCGAACGGTGGCGATGGCGTCCGGCGTCGCGAGTGGCACGTCGTCCCACGCCAAACCCGGTAGCGCCGCCATGCCGCCGAGGAGACCTTTGGCCGGGCGGCGCACCAGCCACACCGCGCTGCCACGTTCGATCCACCAGGCGATACCGTGCCGGTGCGGGCGCGGCGCACGCTGCCGCTTCCCAGGATATTGCGCCGGATTGCCGCCCGCGAATGCGGCGCAATCGCTGCTCAGCGGACATTCGGCGCAGCGCGGGTTCGCCGGCCGGCAAATCGTCGCGCCGAGGTCCATCATTGCCTGGAGGAAGTCGCCCGGCCGCTCGGCAGGCATCAGTTCGAGGGTGCGCCGCTCAACCTCGGCGAGCGCGGGCTTGGCCAGCCGGAACAGCCGCGCCACGACCCGCCGCACGTTGGTGTCCACCGCCGGCGCCTTTTCCCAGAACGCGATCGCGGCGATCGCTGCTGAGGTATAGGCGCCGATTCCGGGTAGCTGCCGCAACTCGGCGGCGGTGGCGGGGAAGGCGCCACGCCGCGCCACCACCCGCGCGCAGGCGATCAGGTTGCGGGCACGGGCATAATAACCGAGGCCGGCCCATTCGCCGAGGATATCCTTGTCGCTGGCTGCGGCGAGCGTCTCGACCGTCGGCCACCGCTCGACGAACCGCTCGAACCGCGGCTCAACCGTTGCCACGGTCGTCTGCTGGAGCATGATTTCGCTCAGCCAAACGCGGTAGGGATCGGGCGGCGTGCCGCTGGGCGGAGAGCGCCACGGGAGGGGCCGGAACTTATCCACATAATGTTCGATCAGGCGCGTCGCGGGATTGGCGGTCACCAGGTCGCTATGGCATGGTCGAGCGCCATGTCGAAGCGAAAGAGCAGCAAGGAAGATGCGCCGCGCAGCTGCCGTCCGCGCGCCGCGGGCGAGCTGGTCGGCGACGTCGGCGGACAGTCGTTCAAGCGCTTCGGTTTTGTCCAGAGCTCGATCGTCAGCCGCTGGCCCGAGATCGTCGGCGAACGCTATTCGAAGGTGTCCTGCCCGGAATCAATCAGATTTCCGGCGGGCAGGAAGTCGTGCGGGGTAATGACGCTGCTGGTCGAGGGCGCACATGCGCCGTTGATCCAGCATTTGACGCCGATGATCGTCGAGCGAGTCAACCGCTTCTTCGGCTATGCCGCAATCAATCGCATCGTCTTTCGCCAGGGCAAGCTGCCCCAGCCACCGGCGCCGCCGCAGCGGCCGCAGCTCCGCCCGGTGCCCAACGAGCTTGGCGAGGGCCTGCGCGAAATCGCCGACCCGGAGCTGCGCCTGTGCCTGGAGTCGCTTGCCGCGCAAATTGCCGCTAGCAGCGGTCCGCCGTCGGTCTCGAGCGACGGCAACGACCCGATACCCGTGATCAACCGGAGCATTTGAATCGATGAAGGTCAGCATCTTCCTGGCATCCGCGACCGCAGCCCTGGCGCTCGGCGGTTGCAACAAGAATAGCAACCACACGACCGCCACCGCCGCGAACGACACGGTCACGATCACCCAGGCCAATCCGCCACCTGGCGGCACCTGGGCCGATGTCGTGAACGCGACGTCCGCCGGCTTCATGATGGGCAACCCCAACGCCAAGGTGAAGCTGGCCGAGATCGGATCGCTGTTTTGCCCGGTGTGCAAGCGGTTCGAGGAAGAAGGCGTGCCGACGCTGATCGAGAAATATGTGAAAACGGGGCAGGTCAGCTGGGAATTCCGACCGTATATCATCCACGGCCCAGTCGACATGGTCGCCAACCTGGTCGCGCGCTGCAATGGCCCGAAGACCTTCTTCCCGCTCTCGATGTCGCTCTACAAGGACCAGTCGGCATTGTTGTCGAAGCTGGAGGCGACGCCGCAGGACAAGATCGCGCAGATCCAGAACATGCCGGTCAATCAGGAGTTCGTCGCGATGGCGAACCTGATGGGCCTGCAGGACTGGGCGGCGGCGCGCGGGGTGCCCCAGGCCAAGAGCAATCAATGCCTGAGCGACGAGAAGATGATTAACAATGAGGTTCAGCTGACCAGCGACGTCAACAACCAGTATCCGGAGTTCGTGGGAACGCCTTCATTCATCATCAACGGCAAGATGCTCAAAGACACCGCGAACTGGGCCGCGCTTCAGCCGCAGCTGGACGCAGCGCTGAAGTGAGGCGGTTCGCGATCGCATTCGCGGCATTTGTCATGCTGCCGGTCAGCGTCAATGCGGCAGCGGGCAGACCTTCGAAGGCGCACCAGACCCACGACTGGGCGAACACCGTGGTCGCCACGCCCGAAGGCGGTTTCCGGATGGGCAATCCGGCCGCGCGGGTGAAGCTGATCGAATATGGTTCGCTGGCCTGCCCGCACTGCCGGCATTTCGAGGAAACCGGCTACAAGCCGCTGGTTCAGGGATACGTCCGCCCGGGGCACGTCAGCTACGAGTTCCGCAATCTCCTGCTCAACGCGCCGGATATTTCGGTGAGCTTGCTTGCGCATTGCGCCGGAGCGGCCAACTTCTTCCCGATGGCGCAAGTCGTCTACGCGACCCAGCCGCAATGGTTCGAGAAGGTTTACGGGCTCGCTGCTGCGGAGAGTGCGGAGCTGGACAAGATGACCGACCAGCAGCGGGTCGCCCGTCTCGCCGAAATCGCAGGTTTCCCGAAGATCGCCGCGCGGTTCGGAGTCACGTCGGCCAAGGCCCATCAATGCCTGTCGGATCCAAAGGGTCTCGATCGCTTGCTCAACATGACGAAGGCCGCGGAAGATGCCGGCATTACGCACACGCCGACCTTCCTGATCGACGGCAAGGTGACGGACGCAGCGACCTGGGAGCAACTTGAGCCCGCGCTCAAGAAAGCTTTGGGCGGCTAAATCGCTCGTGGGGGAGGGGATAGAGGGTTGAGGATCCGTCGGCTCAAGCTGAGCGGCTTCAAGAGCTTCGTTGAACCGGCGGAGCTGAGGATCGAGCCGGGCCTGACCGGGGTCGTTGGCCCGAATGGCTGCGGCAAGTCGAACCTGCTGGAGGCGATCCGCTGGACCATGGGTGAATCCAGTCCCAAGTCGCTGCGCGGCGGGGGCATGGACGACGTGATTTTCGCCGGCACCGCGACGCGGCCGCCGCGCGACTTCGCCGAAGTGTCGATCCTCGTCGAGCGCAGCGGCGGCGATGACGGCGGCGAAAGCGAGGTGACCCGGCGGATCGAACGCGGCGCGGGCTCCGCCTATCGGATCGATGGCCGCGATGTGCGCGCCAAGGATGTCGCCTTGCTGTTCGCGGATGCGGCGACGGGCGCTCACTCGCCGGCTTTGGTGAGTCAGGGAAAAATCGCTTCGGTGATCGCGGCAAAGCCCGCCGAGCGCCGGCAATTGCTCGAAGAGGCGGCGGGCATTTCCGGCCTTCACGCCCGGCGCAAGGATGCCGAACAGAAGCTGCGCGCGGCCGAGGCCAATCTGACTCGGCTGGGCGAGATCCTCGGCGACCAGGAACAACGCGCGGCGCAGCTCCGCCGCCAGGCGCGGGCAGCCGAGCGCTACCGAAAGCTGACCGAGCAGATCCGCGGCGTCGAAGCGCGGCTGCTCCATGCCCGGTGGATCGAGGCCGAGCGGACGGCCGAGGCCGCGACCGCGGAGGCGCATTCGGCGGCCGAGGAAGTCGAGCGCATCCACGCAGCCATTGAGCAGGCCCAGGCCGCGCAGGAGCAGGCCAATGCTGCGCTGGGGGAGAAGCGGAGTGCGCTGACCGCGGTGCGCGAGGAAGGGCATGCGCTGGCGCATCGGCTTGCCGCTGCCCGCGCCAGGCGGGATACGGTCGCGCGCCGCCT